>Ga0193725_1000228_pt1 | contig 17815 bp, 24 predicted proteins | sample H2a2metaG_FD_143058 | JGI IMG/M metagenome (GOLD analysis project Ga0193725, IMG submission 143058) | Soil microbial communities from a riparian zone of the East river system, Colorado, United States - H2a2 | ecosystem: Environmental > Terrestrial > Soil > Riparian zone | place: USA: East River... | reverse complement strand
CTGCCGCGGCGCCGGCCGCCGCCCCGTAAGCCGCTCCGCGATAGACGCCTCCGCGGACCGCCGCGCGTGCTACCGGGCGGCCGGGTATTGGACGATATCCATAGCCGCGTCCCGCAACTCCGTATCTTCGACCGGCAACGCCGTAACGACCACCATGAACCGCTCCACCCCGGAAATGGGCGGCACCTCCGTGATAGCCTCCACCCCGGTAGCCGCCGCCACCGCCCCGACGTGCCAAAGCATCATCCGGCATGAGGGTCGCGCCGACTAGAACGATTGCTGCCAGTGCAGCGAGGGCATTTCGAAGCATGGCCGTTTCTCCTCTCATGCGTACGGGTCCAACAATGCAAGACCCGCAGCGATCCGCACCCCAGGACAGCCTTCGACGATGAGCGGCTGGAGGCTTGACCTAGATCAACGATCCGGCCATTTCAGCAACCATGGTGATAGACGGGATTTTATCTCTGTGCTGAGAGCATCCCGCACTGGCCAGCGCGCCTTCGATGAGACTGCTTCGCTCCGCCCACCCGAATCCTCGATGAGGGCGAGGCAGCCTTGTCGGGGTGCCGCGAGCAACGAAACATCCAGGCGAAATGACTTCCTGCGGTTGTCCATGCGGAGTCGCTTTGCCTTTCGCCTTCGAGGAAGGCAGCAATCATGGCTGAGATCAACAAACTCTCTGTTGAGAAGGCGCTCAATAAATTACGTGCGGGTGATGCAAAGCAATCGAAGGACACGCTGTTCAACGACAAGATCGACGCACTCGGTGAAGAGATAGAGCGCATGCGAACGCAGAGACTGCGTCTCGAGCAGCACCAACGGCGTGATAAAGACAATCGTTGAAGCGTCTAATTACGTCGCCAGATACACGGCGGCTACTGCCGAGGCGTGGGCTCGCAGCAAGGGCACGACGGATGCCGAGATACGAATCGCCCGCGGCTGCGTCAAACCTCAGCTAACCGCGCTGCTCGGCCATGTCGCTGACTAAACCGATCAAGGACATCGGCGCGCCTTGCCGGTGCTCTCCTCGGCGAAAAGTCGGGAACCAGATCGGATCGCAGCCGAACGCGGCCGCCGCAGACCATGACCATGGAGGTTATTGTGAGCTATGTCCTGATCGTCGTCAGCTGGCTCGGCGGGGCCGTAAATGGCGCCGCCGTATCGACCCAGGAATTTACCAGTGCAGAGCGCTGCGAGGCAGCCCGGCTTGCGTTGGCGCAGGATGCCAAGGCCCGTGGGCTGGAGGACGCGCTCAGGCCAATCTGCCTGCAAAAGTGAAACACTCCGCAAGCTCGTAGGCGGCGAAACGCCGCCCGTGCAAAACCGGCCGCACCCGCCGGGGCCCTTTACAACCGACCGGCGGTACCGTGGCGATTCCTGACGTCGTGCTGCCTCTCGGCTCACTCATATCGGGCGCAGGCGCCGCCCTGCCATCGCACGCATCTGCGGACGGCGCGGCGAGTCTGGCGTACGGTCGTCCGCGCGACGCATACACCGTTGATTCTGGTCCTGCCCAGGCCACATCCGACGGCCACTTGTGTCACCATATCGTCCGGCGGAGCAAGCGGTGCAGGCGTCATGCCTTGTGCCGAGGTTGCAATTGTTAAGGCGAAGCCGGCAATAGCGATCAACTTGAGCATTGTTCTCCTCCCACGGGCTGTACAGTCGACCGGAGGCGGTTTTTCAACCGCCTCGGCCGGATCTCAGATGTTTATTGGCAGACGTGCATCAGGCCGTCGTCAAGCTTGACCGTGGTACCGGGCGTGCACTTGATGGCGTTGCGGGTTGCGTAGTCATCCCACCCGCTGTAGCCGTACCAGGGGCCACCCGTGTAATAGGCGCTCACTGCATAGTGAGGGCGGCTTTCCGGGACGCTTGCGGCGTAGCCACCCGCGTAGGCTGCGCGGGCTCCCCGGACCGTATTACTGTAGTAAGGGCTGCCCGCGTAGTAACCGGCACCGCCATAGTAAGCCGCACCGGCACCTACAGCGGCCGCGGTGCCGATTGCAGCGCGCCTGTATTGCCGGCGCGCGACGCCGGCAACGCTGACGGGAGTAAGCGGGCGACCGACCCGTGCTTGAGCGCTCTCGATCGATAGCGCGATGCCGCTCTGTTCTGACCAGCTGAACGAAAACAGCGCTGCAAACGCAAAAGCGGAAGCAGCGAGAGTAATTTTTTTCGTACTCTGTTTCATGGTCTCCTCCGTTGTGCATAGAACACGATAGCGATGCATGTCGTTGCGTTTTCGGAGTGCCTGGTCTTGACTTAGATCAACCGTTGCGGCGATTGGTGTCGGCCTGGCCAAGGGACACTTGCTTCAGTCAGGAGTCCACATGCCTGTTAGGACATTGGCCATCGGGGCAATAGTTCCGGATGCGCACCTGTCGTACGCTTTCGGCAACAATTCGCTCAGGCAGGGGGCGCAAGTGACCGATCAGTCGGAACTCAATTCGCGCGCTGCACTATGCAGAAAGCTGGCACAGCGTGAGCCGGCCAACCGAACGCTCTGGATGGCGGAGGCGGAAAATTGGTCGCGCCTGTCGAAAAAGAAGCCTCACCGCGAGGACAGCGTAGAGATTGATTCCGGAATTTTGGCGCGTTTGCACGCGCAATCGACCAGATTCCTGTTCATCCTGGCGTAGCAAGCGTTGTGTGAAAACAGAGCCGTGATTGTGCCGCCGCCGGGTATCCCGGTCAGCCGAGCGCCCGTTGAGCGGGAGCAGCTGTGTGGCGAGCGATCGGCAATCTAACCCGGAACACAGCGCCGGCTTCGGGCGCGTTAACCGCGGATATCTGCCCGTTGTGCGCTTCCACAAGGGTTCGCGCAATGGAAAGCCCTATGCCCATCCCTTCCGCCTTGGTGGTGAAAAACGGTTCGAACACATCCTTCAGCCTCTCGGCGGGAATCCCCGGCCCGCGATCCGATATTGAAAGTTCGGCAAAGTTCTCGACACGCGAAGTCCGCAGGCTGACGATGCGGTTTTCGCCGGGCGTGCCTGACATCGCGTCGATCGCATTGACGACTAGGTTTGGAATGACCTGCTGAAGCTGGATGGATACGGTCGCCGACGATCGGGAGTGGGGCCGGCGCAATCAAACTGGCTAACTCGACTTTCTGTGCAACGGCGAGAGCTGAAAGAAAGCCGATCGTTTCTCGCACCAGGTCGTTGAAGTCGATATTTTTCGGCTCGAAGGGTGTTTTTCTCAACAGGCGGCGCATTCTCCGAATCACTTCGCTGGCGCGTCCGCACCCGCCGGCCAACGGAATCCCTTGACCTAGATCAACCCCGCTGACCGCGGATCATTATCGTTTGCTTGTTCAGCACAGGAGGTTGCAATGAGGAAAATCAGCATCAAGCAGGCATTGCTGGCTACCGCTACTCTCGCTTTCGGAACCCTTGCATCGATAAATTGGTCACCGGGCGGGGTTCCTTCTGTCGCCGTTGAAAGCGCGCAGGCCAGGGTAGGGCGGCCGTTGACCCCGGTAAGCGTCGCAGGCGTTGCACGGCGGACGACGCGCCGCGCGGTGGTAGGCGGAGCGGCCGTAGGTGCGGCCGCTGCAGGCACCGCCTGCGTCCGCGTGCTGGTGAACGGCTCGTATGTCTGCCGCTGAAATGTAACCACGCGGGTCGCGATGGTGCCATTCGGGTGACGTAGGGCGTCTCTTAAACGTGCGCTCCCTCGCTCTTGGCCCATCGGCGAGCACAAGGCCGATTGTTCTTCGATCGAACTGCTGCCATCATTACGTCACGCAAACGCAGGCGTTGCATTGATGCAGAACTTCCGGCTGTGCGCTGCGAGCGTGATCACCGCCCTGTTGGTCGGTTGCGGTGTCACCAGCGCTTTTGCGATTCCGCTGACGCCGTTCCGGTATGAATCGCAAGCGCAGCGGTACTGCCCTGCGGACGTCATCGTCTGGCTCGATCTCCGTAAGGGGATCTACTACTCGAAGCGGCAGCGGTGGTATGGCCGCGGCTTTACCGGAAGTTTCGTGTGCCAGGAGGAAGCTCGCGCCGGCGGATATCGCCGCTCGCTTCTAGGGTTGCGGTAACGTGTCCCAATCGAGTGAACCATGAAGCGAAGTACCGGTTCAGGGTAGTTGCAATGCAAGATGGATCACTTGTGGGGAGCCTTTCGAGGCGGTCTTGAAGCCGAACTTCTTGAACAGCTTCAACATCGCGCTGTTCTCGGGCAACACTTCCGCAATCAGTTCCTTGAGACCTGCGTCACGCGCCAGGGCAGCCAGATGGCGCATCAGGATCGTCCCAATGCCCTGACCCTGATAGTCATCGACCACGACGAAAGCGATTTCTGCGTGGCCTGGCTGGACGACGATGAATCGTCCCCCGCCCGCGATGATCGGATGTCCATCTTCGTCGATTTGCGCAACGAGCGCGACATGGGATTCGAAATCGATATCGAGAAAAAAGGCCATTTCCCGTTCGGAAAAGCCCTTCTTTGGTACGAAGAAGCGTCGTTGAAGCGATTGCATGCTGGTCCGTCCGATCGCCGCGAGCATTTCGGCCCGGTCATCGGGACGAAGCGCACGGATTTTAACCGGACGGCCGTCGCGAAGATGCTCTAGGGCCGAATAATCGGCGGCTTCAGCCATGATGGATGGCTCCTGGTCTCCAACGGAAATATTCCCAAAGAGCGAGAATGACCTTTTGCGTATTCGTGCTTGATCTGGATCAAGCGCGAGCCTGGGCGAGCGCCGATAGGCTTCAGACGCAAAGGGAAATTCTATCGTGCTCATCCGGTTCGGGCGTTTTGTTGCGCGCGAGTGAACGAGGTATTGAAGCGATGGCCCCGAGGGTATTTCGGCAAAACATGTCCGGCGACGAAATCATCCAGCTGGCGGTTCGCCTGGGGCTGCTGGCTTTCTTGGTTTATTGGTCGTTCGTTCTCGTCCGCCCGTTCATTCCGATACTGGTCTGGAGCATGGTCCTGACCGTCGCCCTGTACCCGCCGTACGATTGGCTATCCATGCATCGTGGCGATCGGCCGAAGCTGGCGGCCGCGACCATCACGGTTGTCATTCTCGCGATCATTATCGGACCGGTTACCTGGCTTGGCTTCGGCCTGGTTGATGGCCTGCAAGGCCTTGCGGGCCAGCTCGGCGCCGGCACCCTGGCCATTCCGTCGCCTCCCGAAGGCGTCAAGGATTGGCCGGTCGTCGGCGGGCAGATTTACACCCTCTGGGACCATGCTTCGACAAATCTCAGGGCTGCGCTACGCGAACTCGCTCCCCACCTGAAGCCATTGGCAGGTCCGGTACTCGCCTTTGCCGGCAGTGCAGGCTTCGGAACGCTCAAATTCGTTGCGGCGGTCGCGATTTCCGGCTTCCTGTTCCACTATGGCCCGCGGCTCGTTGCGGAAATAAGGAGAATTCAGGCGCGGCTGATCACGCAGCGAAACCAGGATTTCGTCGCGCTGGCCGGGCTGACGATACGCACGGTGGCTCAGGGGGTCATTGGCGTGGCCGTCCTTCAATCGCTGCTGGCGGGAATCGGATTGAAGCTCGCAGGGGTGCCTCACGCGGGCGTGCTGGCTTTCGCCGTATTGATTCTTGCAATCCTGCAGATGGGGTCGGCCGTTGTCCTTATTCCCGTCATCATATGGATTTGGGCGACCAAGGATTTCGCCGTGGCGCTCCCGCTGACGATCTACCTGTTGGTCGTAGGGCTCGCCGACAATGTCCTGAAACCGATGCTCATGGGGCGCGGGCTGAACACGCCGATGCTTGTTATCTTCATCGGTGTCCTGGGTGGCATGCTGGCGCATGGAATCCTCGGCCTGTTTGTCGGGCCCATCATCCTGGCGGTGACCTGGGAATTGATGATGGCATGGATCCACGAAGAGCGGGCCGAGGTGGCTTCGCCTGATGTTGAACCGGGCACACAAAAACTCGCAGCCGAAGCCTAGCGCTCAGGCGCAGCGTTCGACCAGCTATCCACCCTCTTTCGCCGCATGCCGGATCCGACAACTGAACGCAACTGCGCATCCAACGGACGTTCCTTCCCTTGACCTATGTCAATGGTCCCGTCGGGCCTCGCGCAATCTTGATGCAATGGGCTGCAAGCAGTGAGGGATTTGAGCATGTCTACCGACAAGCCGGCTATCTCGGGCGATTCGCTGCCCAGGCTCTTTGCATCCGCCTTCGAATATCTGGTGGATACCGGGCAACGCAGCGTTCTGTTCCTCGATGTCATGCGCCAGCGCGGACTGCAATACCGCGAACATATCGCCGAAACCGCGCCTCATGTCCTCAACTATGAAGTTGAATTGATCGTCGACGGCAGAACACTTCGGCGACCAGTCAACTACGCGCTGGTAAGCGTTGCTCCGCCAAGTGGAGTGGAGATTGATAACAAGCGCCGTCCGTTCGTGGTGGTTGATCCTCGTGCGGGTCACGGGCCGGGAATCGGCGGCTTCAAGGCCGACAGCGAGATCGGCGTGGCGATGAAAGCCGGCCATCCCTGCTACTTCATCGGCTTCCTGCCCGAACCGATGCCCGGTCAGACCATCGAGGACATCGCGAGAGCCGAGGCCGTCTTTATCGAGAAGGTTATCGCCCTGCATCCGGAAGCCGACGGCAAGCCGTGCGTGATCGGCAACTGCCAGGCCGGCTGGGCGGTCATGATCCTAGCCTCGCTGCGGCCGGAACTGTTCGGCCCGCTGATCATCGCCGGCGCGCCGTTGTCCTACTGGGCGGGCGTCCGTGGCAAGAACCCGATGCGCTACTCGGGCGGCCTGCTCGGCGGAAGCTGGCTGACCGCGCTCACCAGCGACCTTGGCGGCGGCAAGTTCGACGGGGCGTGGCTTGTCCAGAACTTCGAGAACATGAATCCCTCGAACACGCTCTGGACCAAGCAGTACAACGTCTATTCGAAAGTCGACAGCGAAGCCGATCGCTATCTCGAATTCGAACGCTGGTGGGGCGGGCACGTCAATTTGAATGCCGAGGAGATCCAGTTCATTGTCGACGAGCTGTTCGTCGGCAACAACCTCGCCGCCGGACGCATCAAGACGTCGGACGGCCAGGTCGTCGACCTCAGAAAAATATCTTCCCCTATCGTCGTGTTCTGTTCAAAGGGTGACAACATCACGCCGCCGCAGCAGGCGCTCGGCTGGATTCTCGATCTCTACAGCGATGTCGACGAGATCCGGGCGTATGGACAGACCATCGTTTACACCGTTCACGAGACTGTCGGGCATCTCGGCATCTTTGTCTCCGGTGGCGTCGCCAAGAAGGAGCACAGTGAATTCTCAAGCAACATCGACCTGATCGACGTGCTGCCGCCCGGGCTTTACGAGGCGACCTTCGAAGCCAAATCCGCCGACACGGCCCATGCGGAGCTTGTCGTTGGAAAGTGGATCATGCGATGCGAACGGCGCACGCTGGACGATATCAGGGCCATGGGCGGCAATGCGGCCGAAGACGAACGGCGGTTTGCGACAGCTGCGCGTGTATCCGAAATCAATCTCTCGAATTAGCGGATTGGATGCGCCAAGGGCATCCGCTACGCGTCTCTTACGAGGCCTTTGGAGGCGATACCGTCGCCATGAAGGGCGTCGCGAAAGCTGCTGACAAGATTCGCGAGCAGCGTAAGCCGGCAGCGGAGGACAACCCGTTCCTCACTTTCCAGGAGACGGTCTCGAAGAACATCGTCGACGTTTTCGACAAGTGGCGCGACACCCAGGAAGCGCTGAGTGAAGCGCTCTTTCTCAGCATCTATGGGTCGCCTATGGTTCAGGCTGCGGTCGGCATCACGCCCAATGCGGAAGTTTCGCCAAAACCGCAGATGTCGCCGGAGCACAGCAAGCGTTTGCAGGCACGCATCGCCGAGCTGAAATCGCAGGTCGGCAAGGGTGGTCTCAGGGAATGCGTCATCCGCGGCCTGCTTTATGTCGGGATGTCACGGGGAATGGTTGACGAACGGAGCTTGGAGGCATTGCGGCGGGCCCGTTCGGACGACAAAGGCTCGCGTCTTACGCTCGCGCAGTTCAAGACCATTGTGCGCCAGCAATTCTTCATGCTGTTGCTCGAACCCGAGGCGAGCCTTGCTGCCATCCCCAAGCTGTTGCCGTCGGGCGAAGATGCGCGCCGCGCCGGCTTGGCTTCCATTCGTGACGTGCTTTCGGCCAGCGCGGAGATATCCGGCGAGACCGCAAAACGGCTCGATCGCGTGGCACAATTGTTCGGCCTCGCCAGTGAATCGCGGGCGAAAGCGTCATAGGCCTTGGCGAGTAGATCGGAGAGTGGGATATGGCTATTGCATCCAAGCACGCGGACCAAGCCAAACCAGGCGCCAAATATGATCGTCTGATCGCGGCGGCGAAGGCGATTCCGGCGGCAGCAACCATCGTTGTCCATCCGTGCGACGAAAGCTCGCTGCGCGGCGTTGCCGATGCTGCCGAGGCCGGCATCATCAAGCCGATACTCGTCGGACCGTCCGCGAAGATCAAGGCCATTGCGTCCAAGCACGGTATCGACATCGGCGGATTTGAGCTGATCGATGTCTCGCACAGCGAGGCCGCCGCGGCGAAGGCCGTTGAGCTGATTCACGCGGCCAGGGGCGAGATGCTGATGAAGGGCAGCCTGCACACCGACGAACTGATGCGGAGCGTTACTGCAAAAGCCGGCGGTCTGCGTACGGAAAGGCGGATCAGCCACGTATTCGTGATGGATGTCCCGGCCTACAGCGAAACCATCTTCCTCACTGATGCAGCGATCAACATTTTTCCGGATCTCGATGGCAAACGCGACATCGTGCAAAATGCGATCGATCTCTACACGCAGGCCGGATTTGGCACATCTCCGCGGGTCGCCATACTTTCGGCAGTCGAGACCGTCACGTCGAAGATCCCCTCGACCATCGAGGCCGCCGCGCTTTGCAAGATGGCGGACCGCGGCCAGATCACGGGCGGGTTGCTTGATGGACCGCTCGCATTTGACAACGCGATCGACAAAGAGGCGGCAAGGATCAAGGGTATCAAGTCGGAGGTTGCGGGACGGGCGCAAATCCTCGTGGTGCCGGACCTTGAGTCCGGCAACATGCTGGCCAAGAACCTGGCGTACTTTGCCAAGGCGGACAGCGCCGGCATCGTGGTGGGCGCCCGCGTTCCTGTTGTGTTGACGTCGCGGGCCGATTCACCGAGAGCGCGCATGGCATCCTGTGCGGTTGCGACGCTCTATGCGGATGCCCGGCGGCGCCGCGCCCAGACAATTGCCGCGTGATGGCTATGGACACAATCCTCGTCGTCAACGGCGGCTCCTCAAGCGTCAAGTTCCAGGTGTTTGCCGTGGATGGCAACGGCAGACTGCGCCGGCAAATCAAGGGGCAGATGGACGGGATCGGCAGCCGTCCACGCCTACGTGCAACCGGCGCAGCGGGCGACGCATTGGCGGATCGATGCTATCCGATCGAGGCTGTGCCAGACGTTCCGGCGGCCCTAATGCTCGCAAGCACTTGGTTACGGGACGAGCATCAATTGAACCCGCTCGCCGTCGGCCATCGGGTCGTTCACGGTGGTCCTGATTATGACCGCCCCGTATTGATCGACCACGGTGTGATCGCGCGTCTCGAGCGGCTGACGGCACTTGCACCGTTGCATCAGCCCCACAATCTGGCGCCGATCCGAACCCTGCTTGCCAATTTTCCTGCTCTGCCCCAGGTCGCCTGCTTCGACACGGCCTTTCACCGTGACCACGACGAGGTCGCGGACCACTACGCCATACCCCGCCGGCTGCACGAGGAGGGCGTCCGTCGTTACGGATTTCATGGTCTTTCCTATGAGTACATCGCAAAGACCCTGCCGGACGTTGCACCCGAAATCGCCAGGGCCCGGGTGATCGTGGCGCATCTCGGGAGCGGCGCCTCCATGTGCGCCATACACGGCGGACGCAGCGTGGAGAGCACCATGGGCTTTACTGCGCTCGATGGACTCCCGATGGGAACGCGCACCGGCCAGATCGATCCCGGCGTCCTTCTGTACCTGATGACCGCAAAGGGCATGTCGCCTGCCGAGGTGCAGGACTTTCTCTACCGCGATTGCGGGCTGAAGGGCCTTTCCGGCGTCAGCAACGACATGCGGGAGCTTCAGAACAGCAGCGATCCCCACGCGGTGTTTGCCGTCGACTATTTCGTCTACAGGGTTGCTCTGCAGGCGGGAATGCTGGCAGGGGCCCTGCAAGGTCTCGATGGTTTCGTCTTCACCGCAGGGATCGGTGAAAATTCCGTCGGCATTCGGGCAAGGATTGCGGAGCGGCTCGAATGGCTCGGCGTGTCTCTCGATCCAGTCGAGAACGCTCGTCACGCGCCACGGATCTCGCGCGCGGACAGCCGCATCCCCGTTTACATCGTGCCCACCGATGAAGAGTTGATGATTGCACAGCACACATTATCGCTGCTGTGGAATCGGCACTCTTCCTCCAGACCGAAACGCGAGAGAGCGTCATGACAATTCCCGTATTTCCGGAGACCAAGATTGCGCTGAAGGGACGGAAAGGACTGATCATCGGGATCGCCAACGATCAGTCGATCGCTTGGGGATGCGCCAAGGCGTTTCGAGCATTAGGCGCGGACCTTGCAGTCACCTATCTGAATGAAAGGGCACGAAAGCACGTCGAGCCGCTGGCGAAGGAGCTTGAGGCGCCGATCTTCATGCCGCTCGATGTGAACACCGAAGGCCAAACGGAGCAGGTGTTCGAGCGGATCAAGAAGGAGTGGGGACGGCTCGATTTTCTGCTTCACTCGATCGCCTTTTCCCCGAAGGAAACGTTGCACGGGCGCGTGGTCGATGTCGATCGCGAGGGCTTCCTCAAGACGATGGATGTTTCCTGCTGGTCATTCATGCGGATGGCGCATCTGGCGGAGCCGCTGATGAAGGACGGCGGCACACTCTTCACTATGACCTATTACGGCAGCCAGATGGTGGTCAAAAACTACAACGTCATGGGCGTTGCGAAGGCGGGCCTTGAGGCCGCTGTCCGCTATATCGCGGCCGAACTGGGCCCCAAGGGCATCCGTGTGCACGCGATTTCGCCGGGGCCGCTGGCGACGCGCGCGGCGTCTGGGATTCCAGAATTCGACGAATTGATGGACAAGGCGCAGACCACCGCGCCCGCGCGAAGTCTCGTGAGCATCGACGACGTTGGTGCCGCGACGGCGTTCCTGGCGCTCGACGGCGCGAAGCTAATCACCGGCGGCGTCATGTATATCGACGGTGGATATCACATCATCGATTGAGACGTAGTGTCATAGCGCAATCATATCCCGTCGTCGTGATTGCCGGTCCCGGCAGGGCGCTCCATCTCCGGAGGCAAGTTGATGTTGCGTCAGTTTCTCGTGGGCGCCGCCGCCAGCGGATGCAACATTGCGATCCATGCTTTGGTGATGGTGGCCGTTATAAGAGTGACGCGCCGCGCGGATGAGCTGGCAACGGCATATCAAACGTTGCGATTGATTGCGGTGATGATTGCCGCCGTGACGGTCCTGATGATAGCCCACCTTGCCGAGATAATGGTCTGGGCACTGACTTACGCGATACTCGGCGTCACGCCCGAAGGCTCAGACCTCGTTTATTTCGCCTTTGTGAACTACACGACGCTCGGCTATGGCGACGTGACGCCGGTCAAGCGCTGGAATTTGCTTGGGCCGATGACCGCTATGAACGGCGTTCTGTTGTTCGGCTGGTCCACTGCGGTGATTTTTGAGGTGTTGCGCATGACCTTGCTGGCAGGCGATGAGGGAGTTCAACCGAAGCGGGGATGGTCGAAGTAGCCCGACGCACGCCGTGCGCACCCTTGATCTGTATCAATCCAGCAGGAGAGGCCGTTGTCAGCCTTTCCATCGCGCTCGGGATTGGGCCTTGAGAGAGCTGCATCGAAGTGCCGAGCGTTCCGGGGTCATCTGGAGCCTCTGATACAGGGAGAGCAACATGAAACTCTCGATCGCGTTATCGGCATTGCTGATTACTGGATTCATGGCCGTAACGACGGAACCGGCCAGCGCTATCGTATACTGCCAGTATGTCGACTATCCCGCGGGCTGCAGCGTAAGGGCAGGCGTCGTGCTGCGTCCGCGGCCGGTCGCGCGCGCGGTGGCGACCCCCGGGGTCGGCCGGGTAGGCACACCCACAAACCGTGGCGGTCCGGTGGACCGCGTCGGCCGGCGCTGATAGGGCTTGCCGCAATAGCACCTCGTTGATGTCGCGGATTGCTCGACGTCGAGGTGAAGGCGGCTCTTGAAGACACGACCGTACCCAAGTTCGACCTCGAAGCGGGCGCGGGGCCGCGGCGGAGTAGCGTATGCCACTGGCGCGATATTTCCTTTATGTCGGCGGAGTATTGCTCACACTGGTGTTCATTCTGGACGCATGCCTAACCAAATTGCCGGTCATGGAGAGCGCGCACGTCAATTCGCCCATTATCCGCATTCGTTCCGACCGGAAATGGCCGGAGCGCATCGTTTTCGATACCACCCCTCCAACGATCGTTGCCGCACCGACTGCGATCGTGGAACACCGCGTCCCCAGCCCTGTGACGGTCACCGACGTCGCCGTAAAGGAGAGGGAGCGCGAGGCATTTGCGTTGATGCAACCATCCAATGCGAAGCGGCTGGAACCATCCGCCCCAGGAAGGCGAGAACTGAAGCCGCAACGGCAACGCAAAATCGTGAAGCGGCACGTGATGCCGCGTTCGCTCCTCGTCGCGAGGCAGCCGCAGTTTGGCTGGTTTGGTAACACCATCTGGTGATGACACCCGCAATCTTGTTGCGGGCGCGTGGCCTATGGCCAAGGTTCACCTGTCTCGCGAAAATCTATGCGCGGAAAAAGCCCCGGCGCGGTGCCGGGGCTCTAGCTCGCCGGAGAGATCAGTAGCGGGCCGCTATTGGTGCCCCGTAACCGCCGAAGCGGTAGTTGACGCGCAAGGTGACCATATCCACGTCCTGGGTGATCCGGCTGTTGAGCACACCGACAACATTCGGATTGACAATCGAGAACGAATTATTGGCATCGCCCAGGAACAGATGGTCGTACTCAACACCGAACGACCAGTTCGGTGCAAAGCCGTATTCTAATCCAACACCCACGGTGCCACCCCAGCGGGTCGAGCTTGCCGCGGCCAGTTCAATGCCGGTAATGTTATTGAAGATGCTAAAGCGGTTGCTTGTCACTGCGGCGCCGCCCTTTACGTACAGCAGCGCTGCATTCCAGGCGTAGCCGATCTGGCCGGTAAAGAGGCCGATGCCATCGGTTTTGGCGCGAGTGGAGAGCGTAGGATCGATCAAGCTGACGCGCGTGTTGTTGAGATCCGCCCAATCGCCCTGGGCTTCCAGGCCAAAGACCCACTGATTGGCTTGCCAGCGATAACCGACCTGGCCGCCGAAGAGGCCCCCGGACCGCCCGCGGCAGGCCTCACCGAAGGTTCGCAAATCGTCAGCGAAATTCACGCAGTTGTGGCTCTCGCCCCAGCCGCCGTTGGCGCCGATATAAAAGCCGGTCCAGTCGTAAATCGGAGCCAGCACTGGCGCGGGTGGCCGTGCCTTGACGGCCATATCCGCAGCGGATGCGGGGGCGGCCATGCCAACCAATGCTGCCAGACCAATCGTAGCCAAAAGAAATTTCTTCATTTTTACTCTCCATGCCCGTCGGCTTTAACTCGTCCCCGCCAACAGTGTTTACGGTGTTTTTAGGCGTTGCATCGATTCCAACTTGCAACGTGGATGCTACGTATTTTAGGCGAAAGGCCCTGTACCAAAATGGCAACACTCAAGAGCAATTGGCGAGTGAGCTCGCTTTATTATTATTATTACTTATTACTATTGCTTATGGCGGGAGGCGCGGCCGTGCACCGTGAGAGCTCTGCGGGCCTTTGGAACCTACGGTTTATTCGGTCTTCCCTGACTGCGGGTCAGTACTTTCCGCCGGGTCGCCACTGTCTTGTTCCCGTCCTTCTTCAAGCCATGACGGAATGCTTCCCGATGCGATCGCGCGTCTCGGCAAATGAGGAATGATTGTTCCGGCGGTCACGACCAATCCCTCGTCGAATTTGGCGCGTGCAAAGTTCCTGGCTTCCATTTCGGTCTCAAACGTTAGGGTCGACCGAGAGCGCCGCCCTCGGACCGCTTTGCCTCTCCATGGGATTTCGAAGGTCACATACCAAGTATGCTTCTTCATCCGATGATTCCGTTGGATCCGCCACCCGGCCTTCTCCGGCATCACGCTCAGCGGTAGTGCAGCGCGATCAGCTCGGCGACGCAGGCGGGGCGTTGGCCGCCCTCGATTTCGATCACCATGTGATAGTTGACCCGCAAGCCGTCGGGCGGGACGTCCTCGACTTCCGCGATGCTGGTGCGGCCCCTGATCCGTGAGCCGGCCGGGACGGGGGAGAGATAGCGGATCCGGTCCGCGCCATAGTTCAAGGTGTTGCGCATTCCCTTGAGGCCCATCACGGAGCGGATGAACATCGGTGCGAGGCTGAGCGACAGGAGCCCGTGGGCGATGGTAGTGCCACCCGGAAGCTCTTTCTTCGCGCGCTCCTGGTCGACATGGATCCATTGCTCGTCGCAGGTTGCCTGCGCAAAGAGGTTGATGCGTTCCTGGGTGACTTCAATCCATTCGCTGGCTCCGACTTCGCTGCCAACCGCCGCCTTGAACTCACTGAAGTCACTGAAGATGCGCATGTCAGATCCTCGAACGTGCACGTTGCGGGGTCAGATCCTCATTTCCGGAACGTCGGCCGGAATGAACAAATCCGCTTCCGTCACGGCCATTACCTCGGCCACGGTGACGCCCGGCGCGGTCTCCTGCAGCGTTATCCTTCTGCAGGAAAAGGTGACCGCCGGAAAAGTTGATCACCGCCATGTCGGTGACCACCAGGTCGACCGGCCGGGAAGAGGTCAGCGGCAGGGCGCATTTCTGCACGATCTTGGATTTTCCTTTGGCGGCGTGTTGCATGGCGACGATGACGCGCTTGGCCCCGGTCACCAGGTCCATCGCGCCACCCATCCCCGGCACCATCTTGCCGGGGATCATCCAGTTCGCGAGATGTCCTTCGGCGTCGACCTGAAGGCCGCCGAGGACCGTTATGTCCACGTGACCGCCGCGAATCAATCCGAACGACATCGCGCTGTCGAAGACGCATGCGCCGGGCAGGGCGCTGATCGGCCGTCCGCCGGCATCCGTAAGCAGCGGGTGGGCCATGCCTTGTTCCGGCATGGGTCCCGTGCCGATCAATCCGTTCTCCGACTGAAAAAACACCTTGAGATCGGACGGGACGAAGTTCGCGACCAGGGTTGGAATTCCGATGCCGAGATTGACAAGGTTACCTGCGCGAAGTTCGCGTGCCACCCGTCGCGCGATGATCGATTGAGCATCCATGGATCACCCGTTGGCGATGAGGTAGTCGACGAGCGGCGCCGGCGTTATGACATGGTCGGGCGCAATGACGCCGACAGGAACAATGTGCTCTGCGGTAACGATGACGGTATCGGCCGCCATTGCCATGACGGGATTGAAGTTGCGTGCGGTCAGGGCGTAAGCGAGGTTGCCGAGGTAGTCAGCCAGGAACGCATGGATCAGTGCAAAATCCGAGCGAAGCGCCGTTTCGAGCAGGAAATGCTTGCCGTCGACTTCAATTTTGCGCTTGCCTTCCTCGACCATGGTCCCGACGCCCGTCGGCGTCAGCACGCCTCCGAGGCCACAGCCGCCAGCCCGGATACGCTCGACGAACGTGCCCTGCGGCACCAGGTTGACGGCGACTTGGTTGGCCATCATCTGTTTTTGTACGTTCGGATTGAGTCCGATGTGGCTCGTGGTCAACGTCGAGACCAGCGCTGCGTCGAACAGTTTCCCTACGCCTTTGCCGGGGACAGCGGCGTCATTGCTGATGATGGAGAGCTCGGATTTCCTTTGCCTGACCAATTCGTCCAGCAGTCGCTCCGGGGTTCCCACTCCCATGAAGCCGGCGACCATCACGGTGGCACCGTTGGGTATCAAGGCGACCGCTTCTTCTACGGAGACGGCTTTCATTGGACACTCCGAAATCGCTTGCACTTGCAGGCTCGCAACCGAGCGTGTAGCGGCGCCGGCCGGAGGCTTTGATCTGTATCAAGGCTTCCGCCTTGGGATTCGAAGCCATTGCCGGGATCGCTGCCTATCGGTCGATGCCGCGTTCCACACCGATGCCGGACAGCATGTCGTCCCACAGCTTGCGCACCTGCGCGTGACGGCTTTCGACGGCCGCGTTCACAGCGCTGCGAAACGGCAGCAGATCGGCGCTTTTCAGGAACAGGATTTGCGCCTGGATCAGCCGATTGCTTTCAAACTCGATCTTCCGCAAGGCCAGCGCGAATGGATCCAGCAATGGCCCTGATTCCGGTAGTAGTGCCGCGGGCCGTATGACGGCATGCTGGGCATGGCCAAGCGCGGCTATGTCGATGATGAACGCCTGCGCGCGATCGGCGACGCCTTCGGTTGGCCTGGGCAGCCAGGCTGTTTCCCACGATGGAAGCAGAAACAGTAGTTCCGGATCGGGCGCCCACGAGGTCGCTCGGAGTAACAGCGAGACGATTTCGGATTCGCGGTAGAGCTGCGAATTCAATTCCGTGTGCCATGCGGCTTTCGTTTGCAAGGCGAGGGCGATCGCAAGCTGTCTGACCATAGCGGCATGACAGGACAACAGGAACGTGGCAACGCGCGTCTGCTGCTGGGGCGGCACGCGACCTGTCGCATCGAGGGGACCAAGAAATGTGCTCATGACGGCGTCTCGTGCGCCGGAATGGCGCGCAGATGATCGTGACCCCTAGGGAAGGGGATTAGCGGTTCACCCGCGTTCTCAGGGGCTATCCATACTGTGCGATCGCCCTTCCATTTCCTTGAGAGAACATCCTCGGCGAACCTGGAAAGCAGGTCGGCCGTCAGCGCCGGCTTTTCCAGTGTGAAAGCGTGAAAGGCGCGTGGAATGATGACGAGTGCGCTGTCGGGAATTTGGAGCCGCAGGGAATCATGGAGCGCGCGCGGGGTAAGAAAGTCGAACTCGCCGTTCAGGATGATCGTCGGAACGCCGATCGAATGAAGCTGAGGCGTCAGAGGTTTGAATTCGAGAAAGGACTCCATCAGGTTCTGCAGGGCGTAGACGTCATTGGTAAGCCAGCCCTGTCGTTTGATCGCTTCGAGGTTGCCAAGCTGCGGTCCAAGCCATGCGTCGGACAGATTCATTGGCAGTAACAAATCCTGCAGGTAGCCCGTCCCGCCCAGGATCAGACCGGTACGCAAAGCGTTGCCGAGTAGTAGCAACTGCGGCGATAGCTCTGCGAAGGTGCTCATGAGCGCCAGTCCGGCTATCCGGTCGCCATGGTCAATCGCGTACCGCAACGCGATAAGCCCGCCGAAGCTGATGCCACCAAGGAAAACCGGGGCATCGCAGAGCCGGTCGATCAGCAGAGCCAGCGCCGCCACCTGGTCATCCTGACTGATGAACAGCGCGGGCTTGTCCGACGCGCCCTGGCCCAGCAGGTCGAACGTGGCGACGCGGAATCCTCGCGCCATCAGCGCGTCGCGATAGGCGCCCCACAGTTCTGCGTACTGCGTCAACCCGTTGACCAGCACGTAAGCTGGCCCGGCCTCGGGCCCGTCCAGCTCGTAGCGTATGCGGTAGGAGCCGAGGGCAAGGAACGGCATGAAGCACCCAACGAGATCAGGCATTGGATGTCTCGTCCTGACGAAGGAGCCTTGAGATATGTCAAGAGGGGCCTGGGGGCGCTTCCCTTAGCCTTCCAAAAAAGTACTGGTCGAGGCCGTCCTTTAG
>Ga0193725_1000227_pt1:10000-17929 | contig 17929 bp, 15 predicted proteins | sample H2a2metaG_FD_143058 | JGI IMG/M metagenome (GOLD analysis project Ga0193725, IMG submission 143058) | Soil microbial communities from a riparian zone of the East river system, Colorado, United States - H2a2 | ecosystem: Environmental > Terrestrial > Soil > Riparian zone | place: USA... | reverse complement strand
CGAACCTCCAAATAAAAGGACCAAAACCCGCCGCCTTACCACTTGTCCACGCCCCACGACACTAATCAATATAATAGTTTTTTGGGTTGTTTGTCAAGTCCACAAGTCTTCGAACCTCCAAATAAAGGGACCAAAACCCGCCGCCTTACCACTTGTCCACGCCCCACGACACTAATCAATATAATAGTTTTTTGGGTTGTTTGTCAAGTCCACAAGTCTTCGAACCTCCAAATAAAGGGACCAAAACCCGCCGCCTTACCACTTGTCCACGCCCCACCCCAGGTTTAAGTCGACACTAATCAATATAATAGTTTTTTGGGTTGTTTGTCAAGTCCACTTCGAAATTTCTTCTATAGAAGAAGTGGAATAGAATAACTCATGAGTCGAAATCAATCTGGGACGGAAGGATTCGAACCTCCGAATAACGGGACCAAAACCCGCCGCCTTACCGCTTGGCCACGCCCCACGACACTAATCAATATAATAGTTTTTTGGGTTGTTTGTCAAGTCCACTTCGAAATTTCTTCTATAGAAGAAATTGTTGCTAGAATTTTGATATGCATCGATATCAAATTAAACTAAATTGATTGATCATTCCATAGAATTCAATTAAGATATTGTATGAATATTTAATTTCTTCTATTTTTGATTTAAGAATGAAACTATTTTGAACTTATTCAGTTCAAATCAAAAAGGGATTGGGGTCTTATCTTAGTTGATTCATCTTTTTTTTCGTTTTCTTACTGATTTAGTAATATTCATATCTATAAATATTAATTCAATATTTTATTCAATATTTTAATTTTTTATTTTCAAATTATTCATTTTCTTTCTTTTCTATTTTCCAATTCTTCATTTTCTATTCTATATATATATATATTCTCTATATATTTTTATATAAATATAAATGAAATCAAAATTTATTTTTTATTTTATATTTCATTGTGAATAGAAAAGTAGAATACAAAAAATGGATAATAATAATCATATCATATATAGAATAAATCATATAATAATAAGAAAATAGAAGATAATAATAATAAAAAAAATACAATAAAAATTAGAATTCAAAAAAAAAAAGCAAAAATACAATTCATTTTCTTAAAGAACAACATTTTTTTTATGCTTAATATCTTTAGCTCGGTCTGTATTTGTATTCACTCTGCCCTTTATTCAAGTAGTTTTTTCTTGGGGAAATTACCTGAAGCTTACGCTTTTTTGAATCCAATTGTCGATTTTATGCCAGTAATACCCTTACTCTTTTTTCTATTAGCTTTTGTTTGGCAAGCTGCTGTAAGTTTTCGATAAGATCTTTAATTTGAATAATGTCCGAAAAAAAGTCAGAATTTATTAGAAAACTCAAATTTTAACATTTCTAAAGATCAGATAAGTCTTACAGTGTGAATCCGTGATTCCAAATCTTGAAATTTTTGGATAGACTATAAAAATATGGATCATCTCATCATTTCCTTTTTTCCATTAAAAAATCAAAATTCTATTATTCGATTTGAGTCTACCACCAATACGTGGATCTTTATTGTGGATATGAAAGAAAATTTTTGGTTTGGTAATGGTAAAAAAAAAAGGCTCAACTCTTACTCTTACTACAAATCAATTTCTTAAGTTTTTTTGAAATAACTTCATTTCTTATAAACTGAGTATAAAAGGAAACATAATATGAAATAGAAGAGAATCTATTCTCTTTCTCTGTCGTTTTTTTTTTTTAATTATCTTGGAGATTTTGTAATGCTTACTCTAAAACTATTTGTTTACACGATAGTGATATTCTTTGTTTCTCTTTTCATCTTCGGATTTCTATCTAATGATCCAGGACGTAATCCTGGACGTGAAGAATAAGAAAATCTTTTTTCTTTTCCTTACTTATGCTGGATTTTGAAATATTTTTTGTTTTTCTATCTATTTTACATCTTTAACTAGTAAAAAATGAAACAAACAGGGAATAATAAAAAAAAAAGAAATTCCATAAGTTCAAAAGAAAAAAATGGGAAATCATCCATAAACGGAAAGAGAGGGATTCGAACCCTCGGTACAAAAATTCGTACAACGGATTAGCAATCCGACGCTTTAGTCCACTCAGCCATCTCTCCCCAATTCAAAAAATGGGATGATTATGCTTATGATACCTCGGATAAACAAAAAGAAAAAAAAGTAGGGCTCAAAAAAGCCTTCTATATATCTTATTTGATATTGATTGATCTTCATTTGATATATCTTATCTATCTATCTTTTTTCTATTTGATTCTAATTCTATTTAATTACTATTAATAATTCTATATTAACTCAAGTGTAAATATATATTAATTATATTCTATATATACTTAATACGAAATATAGAATACTAAATATCTAATTTTTTATTTTCTTTTTTTTTGAGTTTGTTTTTTTATCCAACCAGAGTCTAGCTAGGTACTGGCACGGCTCTTTTTTCCCATGAATCACAATGATTTATTTTTATGTATGAGATTTGAAAGAAACTTGTAATTAATGAAAACATTTGAATATGATCAAACAAAAATAAAAATCACTTTTTGATCGTATATCATACGGTGCAGCCAAAAAATAGAAAAAAGATAGAAAATTACAATAAAAAAATGGTGAGTAGAAAAACTTATTAGATACCGGAATTAATGGTATCTAATAAGTTCGACCAATACCTTACCTACTATTGGATTTGAACCAATGACTCCTGCCGTATGAAAGCAATACTCTAACCACTGAGTTAAGTAGGTCATTTATCATCCTAAATAAAAAAAGTAGCTGTCTATCAGATCAATGTAGTATAAATGTTATATTACTTATAAACAATACAAACGCAATATAAATCAAAGAGATTAGATCCTGTAATATTTCTCTTGACAAGAATTGATTTATCGAAGAAGTCCATAAATTCTAAGTTGAAAAAAGAAATTGAACATTAGGGTATTTGAAATTCTATCAACAAATCCTAGAAGGGGGACATCTAAAATAGATATATATATGTAGTATATATCTCTGTATATTGAATTGCGAATACAGAGATAATAGAATCATTTCTGATTCGACTAAATATGGGTATCTGATATAGATGAAAGAAAATCAATCAACAAAAAAACAATTCGAATAAATTCAACAGTTCCAGCATATAATTCTATGAAAAAACATCCTAATGAGATATGATATCAATCTCAAAGAAAAAACGGGGGATATGGCGAAATTGGTAGACGCTACGGACTTAATTGGATTGAGCCTTGGTATGGAAACTTACCAAGTGAAAACTTTCAAATTCAGAGAAACCCTGGAATTCAAAATGGGCAATCCTGAGCCAAATCCTTCTTTCCGAAAACAAAAAAAGAAAAGTTCAGAAAGTGAAAATCAAAAAAGGATAGGTGCAGAGACTCAATGGAAGCTGTTCTAACAAATGGAGTTGACAACATTCAATTGATTAATGAAGATTTCTAACTTCTATTTGTAAATTGTAAATATTTTGTTTTGATTCTATCACAATTGAAACATTAGAATCAAATCAATTACAACTGAAAGAAAAAATGGGGAATATTCATTGATCAAATCAGTCACTCCACCATAATCTGATGGATCTTTTGAATAACTGATTAATCAGACGAGAATAAAGATAGAGTCCCATTCTACATGTCAATACCGACATCAATGAAATTTTTAGTAAGAGGAAAATCCGTCGACTTTAGAAATCGTGAGGGTTCAAGTCCCTCTATCCCCAAAAGCCAATTAAATTTGCTCATTTTTATGGCCCTTTTTTTTTTATTGAGTTGACATAGACTCAAGTAATTTCTTAAAATTAGGATGGTGCGTCAAGAATGGTCGGGATAGCTCAGCCGGTAGAGCAGAGGACTGAAAATCCTCGTGTCACCAGTTCAAATCTGGTTCCCGGCGACTCATTTATTCTGTCTAATCTATAAGAAAAAGAAAATGTACATACAGATATTTCTTTCCTATCCGGGGTTGTCGAAGTTCAGATTACTTTCTTCTTTTTATCATTTAGTGAGCATCTTGTATTTCATAAAAATTGGGGGCGATATAATCTTTACGCAAAGGCCATCCTATCCAACTTTCAGGCATTAAAATACGTTTCAGACGCGGATGATTATGATAATAGATTCCTAACATATCATAAGATTCCCTCTCTTGAAAATCTGCACTTTTCCAAACCCAGAAAATAGAAGGAATTCTCGGATTTTGCCTTGGGGTAAATACTTTTATGCATACCTCTTCGGGTTGATCTAGACTATACTCTATTCTCGTAAGATGATAGACACTCGCTAATAGTCCTCCTGGTGCTACATCATAGGCACATAGGCAACGTAGATAATTGTAACCATATACATATAAAATAACAGCAATCGAATGCCAATCCTCGGGCTTGATTTGTAAAGTCTCTATTCCTTGGTAATCAAAACCCAAGGATCTATGAACTATTCCGTGTTTGACTAGCCAAGCAGACAAATTACCTTGCATTTTTTTACTTCTCCCGAGTTTTTTATAAGATTGGTATATAAGATTGGTATAAGTATTTACCATTTATTTACATTACAATGAAATTTTTTAAGATTGACTTGCTTGCTATTTCTTATTGTATTTTAAAAGGATCTTGTTTAATTCACTTTTTCGTTCGTTGGAGGATACTGAACTTTTTTATATTTAAAAAATGTGTCAGAGGTTATCTCTGAAATAGATGATGGTTGATAGAATAATCCTTGATTAGAATTAGAATTGCCGGTATGAGTACTGCGTCCAACATCAAATTTGTGGTTGGTAGTAAAACACCTATTCTCTCGTTGATAACTAATTTGATCTTCATAGATTTCTCGAGATATTTTCTTACGAAGTTTTGTTATAGCATCTATAACGGCTTCCGGTTTCGGTGGACAGCCAGGCAAATATACATCCACAGGAATTAGCTTATCCACGCCCCGAACAGTACTATAAGAATCGGTACTGAACATACCTCCTGTAATTGTACAGGCTCCCATAGCAATAACATATTTTGGTTCGGGCATTTGCTCATATAATCGAACTAAAGAAGGAGCCATTTTCATAGTTACGGTGCCCGCTGTTAAAATGAGGTCTGCCTGCCTAGGACTAGAGCGTGGTACCAGTCCATAACGATCAAAGTCAAATCGAGATCCTATTAATGAAGCAAATTCAATGAAGCAACAACTAGTACCATAGAGAAGCGGCCATAAACTGGATAGTCTTGACCAATTTGAAAGATCATTTAATGTAGTAGAAATAACTGAATTTTTTGTTTTTTGATCAAGTAAGGGAAACTCAATGGAATTCATAAATGTCTCATTGTTTTGTTTAATTGTCTAAATATTCAAGAATTAAGACCATTCTAATGCTCCCTTTCGCCATGCATAAACTAAACCAACAATTAGAATAAGCACGAAGATGAAAGCTTCTATAAATCCGGATACCCCCAATACATCAAAACTCATTGCCCATGGGTAAAGAAAGACTGTTTCAACATCAAAAACAACAAAAACTAGAGCAAACATATAATAACGGATTTGAAATTGTAACCAAGCATCGCCCAGCGGTTCTATTCCGGATTCATAACTAGAAAGTTTTTCTGGCCCTTTCCTAATTGGAGCTAAAATTCCAGAAATGAGAAATGCCAAAATAGGAATAAAGATCGATATTATTAGAAATGTCCAAAAAATATCATATTCATAAAGCAAAAACATAAATGTACTCCTTCCTATGCATATTGATAAAAAAGTATTTCAAGTATATTGATACTCGTAATATCCATAGTATGGATTGTTACGTATTCAATACATATATGAAAAAATAAATAAAAATCTGAGTAGTATCGATAGGCATATTAGGGCCATACGGACTCGAACCGTAGACCTTCTCGGTAAAACAGATCAAACTCTTATTATCAAAATGATTTGAATTGTTTTAAAAACCCAACGTGCATTTTTTTTTGCATTGGGCTTTTTCATTAACAGATAGAAATATCTGTTAGTCTACCATCTTTTTTCTTTACACAAAGAAAAAGGAAATGACTCCCTGTGCTCTGATTTCTTATTTAGATCAAAATCTAAGAACACTACCAAAGTTTTTCAAAGAAGAAGGTTATCCTGACGTAGGTCTGCTTCTGGCCTGGATCAACATAAGTTAAATGGACTCTCTATCAACCTACTTCAATAAAAAGATCAAATAGGAAATGAAACTTCATACACCATAAAGTTCATAAGATAGGAAGAAAAGAGAATTTTTTTGAGGTCCCTAGACTCATTGGCTAGCATTGAATAGATTGAATATTCACCCTATCATTATCTCAAATCCATTCTGGATTCATTTGACGTCTAAATCCTTTGTCAGGCTATTGTTCTCTTATTTTGTTCCTGGAGTAAGACATCGATTGATCAATTAAGATCAACTCTTTTAATTACATTTACATGATGGACTCTAATGAAAAAACATTGGCGCATGTGTAAACGAGGTGCTCTACCTAACTGAGCTATAGCCCTTAATGCTTTGGATACATATTGAATTCTATTCAATAAATCAATTCTTGTCAAGAGAAATATTACATTTTTATTATATTCAATAAAATTATTTTTCTTTTCTTTACAACTTAAACAAATTCTATAGAATGTATTAAAAAAAAAATATCGGGAGGTATTTATAAAAATGATTAAAATCCGCTATCGTTACATAGTACGTTTTTTCCTTCGTCGGGTCCTGATCACTCCTTTTAGCTTCTATTGAATCGAGAAATAGGTTTGATTGTCCCTTTATTTTGTTTTGATAGAATAAGATATCCATGCTTTCTATTCCATAATCTATTATCTAGAAAATCTATATAGAGATTTTGACTTTTCTTGATCACTCCTAATAGATATCAAACACAGCTCTGCACAAATCGAATTGATATGATATATCAAGTATAAAGTACAATAAAAAGAAAAACGCGGATATAGTTGAATGGTATAATTTCTCTTTGCCAAGGAGAAGACGCGGGTTCAATTCCCGCTATCCGCCGTTGCTTATGTATTGAATAGTACATTTATTTCTATATTTTGAAAATAGAAAATAGTGAATTCCAATTTTTCTCAAAAATGGTGCGGAGACGGTATTTGAACCCGTGACCTCAAGGTTATGAGCCTTGCGAGCTACCAAGCTGCTCTACTCCGCGATAAGAAGAACAATTGACAATTCATGGAAAACAGAGATAGAATGCGCCCCTCCACCATATCTGTACAAATAGAATAAACCATTTAGACAGAATGGTGCGGAGACGGGATTTGAACCCGTGACCTCAAGGTTATGAGCCTTGCGAGCTACCAAGCTGCTCTACTCCGCGATAAGAAGAACAATTGACAATTCATGGAAAACAGAGATGGAATGCGCCCCTCCACCATATCTGTACAAATAGAATAAACCATTTAGACAGAATGGTCAAGGGACCGTCTGTGACCGTCCTATGATCGCGGATCATAAACATGAATAAAAAAAATGAATAGAATTTTTTATTCTTACCAACTCGATCTTGTTGCACCGGGCAACAAACATTCGTGAACCATTTCACGAAGTACGTGTCGAGATAATCCAAAGTCTCTATAATTACCTCGTGGTCTTCCGGTCGCAAAACAACGTCGATGAAGACGTGTAGGTGCACTATTACGCGGTAGGACTTCGAACTTTGTCTGAATTTCCCATTTCTCACTTAACGATTGAGCTTTGATCCTTTCTTTTTTTGGAAATCGTCGAATCAAATGATATTTATGTTCCAAATTTTGCCTCTTCTTCTCTCTCTCAATTAAATTTTTCGTTGCCATTAGGATTTCTTTTCTATTAGTAGCAACGATTTTTTCTTCTTCTCCCTCCCAATTAAATTTTTCGTTGGCATTAGGATTTCTTTTCTATTAGTAGCAACGA
>Ga0193725_1000227_pt1:0-5000 | contig 17929 bp, 15 predicted proteins | sample H2a2metaG_FD_143058 | JGI IMG/M metagenome (GOLD analysis project Ga0193725, IMG submission 143058) | Soil microbial communities from a riparian zone of the East river system, Colorado, United States - H2a2 | ecosystem: Environmental > Terrestrial > Soil > Riparian zone | place: USA: East... | reverse complement strand
AATTCTAGTTATTCACTAGAACAATTATGATCCGGAAGTGAATCCGGGGCAAGTGTTCGGATCTATTATGACATAGCAGTGAGGTGCTCAACGGACCCTTTTATTTGACTGATGGGGACAAGAAACTATAAAAAATTCAATATTGAATATAGATAATGGATTCTCTCTCTATTTTCTTCTCTATTAGAGAAGAAAATAGAGAGAAGAATATTAGAATTAGAATAAAAAAAAGAAAATAAGAAAAAGACTGTTCTTATTCAAAACGCCCTGTGATCTTCAACCAATTCTGTGCCTCAATATAATTACCAGGGGTAAGGGCTATAGCTTGTTTCCAATATTCAGCAGCTTGATCAAACCAAGATTCTGCAATTTCAGAATCTCCCTGTCGAATGGCCTGTTCTCCGCGGTCGGAATAGGTGAGTAAAATCCTTCCCTTAGAACCGTACTTGAGAGTTTCCTGACTCATACGGCTCAACAGTCAATTCTTTTGATCTTCCATTTTTTCTGGAGTGAAGAACAAGAAAAGAGGTTAATTACATGAGTTTCAAACTTGAATTTGGATTAATAATTCAATTGAATCCTTTGTTTTTAGTTTTATCTTTTCTCCTACCTTCTGAAGAATCAAGCATCGACATTCATACTAACGCTCTTATTCGAATTTTCTGAAAGGTAACTATCTCGATTTCATATATCATTTCCTATATGAAATATAGGATATATCTATTTCTATAGAATCTTTGAGAAAGACTTTTCGTCATAAGAAAAGACTTACTATCTTTGGGATCTGATACTACACCGCTGCTCAAAACCTTAGGGGATCAACTTTATTACATAAGTTGATTCCTAATCTATCATCATATAAGTGAGCAGTTCTTGTTGTATCGGCCAAAAACCTTGTTAATTGATCTTTACGGTGCTTCCTCTATCAATTAGATCTTTTATCCATAGAAAAAAGTATCTAGGCATAGATATTGTATTTCCTTCATATTTTTACTTCTATGAAGTTTCTTTCTTTGCTACAGCTCGTAAAAATCGTTGTTTCGAACGATATATATGTAGAAAGCCTATTTTTCTTTTTTTGTCTAGTATTTCTTACTATTAGTGGAGGTTCTTTTCTTTTTTCTTTCTATAGTGGAGATAGTCGCACGTAATGACAGATCACGGCCATATTGTTAAAAGCTTGCGGTAAGAAAGGGTTTCGTTCGAGTGCCCGAAAATAGTATTCCAAAGCTTTTGTATGTTCTCCGTTACTTGTGTGGATAAGGCCTATGTTATAAAGTATATAACTTCGATCATAGGGATCAATTTCCAGTCGCATAGCCTCATAATAATTCTGTAAAGCTTCCGCATAATTTCCTTCAGATTGAGCCGACATCCGTTACGGTCGTCATTCGGTTCAAAGAATCTCCGTTCCAGAACCGTACGTGAGATTTTCATCTCATACGGCTCCTCCTTTATGTGGATAATGATAAACATCCATGGAATCCAATCAAAAAAGATTGCAATATTCTCATTATCAACTGAGCGGGACTAGTGTTTTTACACGAAATCTCTAGCCAACCTTTCTGTAAAGGATCTTTTATTAACATTTAGTAAGTTATTACTGGATAAAGAGTAACTTCAACAATTTCTTTGTCCTCAACGCCGCTTCATTTCCCGGAATTAGTCACTTCAACAGTCTTCGATGGTTATATGGGTATCCAAAATACGAACGAGATGGATGTTTATTGTCCCAACCATTCTAGTTAGTCCCGATCCCGATAAGAAAGGAAGGATTTTTTTACAAAGTTTTCTCCTGTTGTTGATTCCCTAGCGTAGTGCTTCTTCCCCCATGCCGCCTATTGGTACTAGTGGAGTAGGATTAACCTAACCCCATACATAGGTATATATAGGTATAACCTTTTGCTTAATACTATAAACCTAAAATTGAAGCATATTGAGGCTGCATTAATCGGGAATACACGACAGAAGGGATGAATTGTTTTATTTCCAAACTTCACCTTCAGCAAGCGTAGGTTTTTTTTCAAAATTTTTTTATTTCTCTCTGAAAAATGTATCTTTCTCCTAAGACTGAGATCGGTAAAAAAAAAAATAATAATAATCAAACCGCACCATCTCTGTAATAAGTGAATGCCTCTTTTTCTCCAGAAGTTGTCGGAATTATTCGTAATAAGATATTGGCTACAATGGTAAAGGTCTTATCAATAAAATTTCCATTTATCCGAGATCTAGTCATAGGTAGCAATCCATTCTAAAATTTCCTTTTTTATCGCGTGATAAAATAATTCCCCAAACAAAGGAATTGTACAATACAGTACGAAATAACGTAAAAATGGACTTATTAATCAAATTCCTTTATTCTACGGTAGGCCTTGAAGTAGGTTTTTTTAAAAAAAAAAAAATTCTTTCTATTTTTTTAGTTTCAATTGATTTGATTGTGTGCGCCTACGCAAATGGGATATAAATGCCTCACTATTCACTCCGTTTAGGGGCATAATCATTATGTAGGAGAGATGGCCGAGTGGTTCAAGGCGTAGCATTGGAACTGCTATGTAGGCTTTTTGTTTACCGAGGGTTCGAATCCCTCTCTTTCCGCACCCTTACCAAGGTCATCAATGTTACTGACCTCAATGTTTGAAATAATAATAGATAACATTATTGCAACTTTGATATGGATTATCTATTCCTAATTTGTTTATGTAATATAGAAAATTGTGGATAAAGTGGGCAAGGAATAACAATTTTCCTATACCCACTTCTATACACGAATGGGGAAAAATCCTCGGATCAAAATTCTAGTTATTTTAACTAGGTTTAAGTCTGACGAGAATAATATTCTACAACCAGCAATTCATTAATTTGCAAACCAACCCATTTACGATCTATTATTTGATTGACTAATCCTTTATATTGCAATGCATGAAGAGTCAAATGGGTTGGCAATTGTTTGCGGGGGGCTGATTCAAGAGAATTTTGAATAAGAGTTCTATATTTTTGTTCATCCTTGGCTGTAATAATATCTTCAGGTTTACAACGATAACTTGGTATATCTACTATACGACCATTAACTAAAACATGTCTGTGGTTAACTAATTGACGGGCTTGAGGAATAGTCGCAGCCATACCCAATCGAAAAAGTATGTTATCCAAACGCATTTCAAGTAATTGAAGTAAAACTTGACCGGTTGACCCTTTTGCTTTTCCAGCGATACGAACGTATTTCACCAATTGTCGTTCTGTAAGACCATAATGAAAACGCAATTTTTGTTTTTCTTCTAAACGAATACGATATTGAGATCGAATACGATATTGAGATTTTTTACTGGAGCCCGATTGTTCTCTTCTAACTGGAAGCTGTTTACTGGTTAGTCCTGGTAAATCCCCCAGACGGCGTATTTTTTTGAAACGAGGCCCTCTGTAACGTGACATAAACACTCCTTTTTTTAAATGGAAAATCTCATAAAGAGAAATTAAAACTAAACTAAATGACAAATATTCTAAATGAAGTGAAATCTACTTAAAGTATTGTACTACAAATAGTGTAGTCTACTTAAAGAATTGGAAAGATTCTATCAGTATCCGAATTTAATTCTATTGTATATCTATAGAAATCAAAAAGGCGGTTATTTTCTTGATTTGTTCTACAGAAAAGGAACTCCCTATTCTGTTTCTTTTCCTAAAATAAAAAGAGATTATCCCTTATGTCAAAATGTCAAAAATGAAAAAAAAAAAAGAGAGAAAAAAGCCGGCTATCGGAATCGAACCGATGACCATCGCATTACAAATGCGATGCTCTAACCTCTGAGCTAAGCGGGCTCTCAGAACACAAATTGTGCATTTATCAGAATTCTTTCCTAAACTACTGGGATCCTAGTTCTTAACTATTTACTATTAGCTCTTCATAACAGAATTACTATATCATAACATAATAAAATAAATACAAACATACAAAAAAATATAGAATATCCCACCCATATTGAATAGAATATCCCATATTTGTTTGTAGTATAGAACATATGATAAAAATCGGAATAATTTTAAGATACGAATCCAAATTCTTTTAATTACCAGTTACCTAGAATACTCTTTCTATCCATTTCTCTAATAATTAATAATTTATCAAATATTTTTTGATCCATAAAAAAATAATTTGATAAACAAGAATTTGAATTCATATAGTAAGATTCTCTTTTTTTTAGTTTTGAATCCCATTTTTGAATATTTTTGATTCTTCAAATTTCTATTATATACTATAGAATATATATATATAGAAAATAGTAAAAAGAAGATATATATATAGAAAATAGTAAAAAGATAGATAAGATTTCTATATATATATAGAAATCTTATCTATCTTTTGATTTTGTAATTTTTTAAATTACAAAATCAAAAATTTCGCATCCAAAAATAGTTTCTTTTTTTAAAAATATCTAAAATAAATAGTAAATATAAGTAAAAAATAACATATGTAGATAATCCTATTTTCCTCTTGATCGATCCTTCGACAGATACGTACTAGGAGAAATATCAAGAGGAATTTAAAAAAGAAGTAATGCATCTCCGGACAGAACGCATATATTGTATCCGGTATATAGGAATCAATTAAGCTAATTAAAAAGGTGCTTATCACGTCTCTCAAGAAAAAGAAATATTGCAAAGGTAACAAAATCTCTATCAAAGGAAAAAGGATAAAATGGAGGTGATAGTAAGAATACAAGCTATAAGCTTTTTTTTGAATATTCTTAATATTCTGAATCCAATTTTCCCAATCTATTCGATAGAATCGATCGGCTTGAATTTGGAGATATTGACCTCCATGCTGAAGAATCAAATTGATTCTATCAAAGAAATATGCTTTTATTTTCCTAGAAAACAAGCGATAAGTTTTTTTTTTTTGAATATTCTTTATATTCTGAATCCAATTTTCCCAATCTATTCGATAGAATCGATCGGCTTGAATTTGGAGATATTGACCTCCATGCTGAAGAATCAAATAGATT
>Ga0193725_1000226_pt1 | contig 17956 bp, 14 predicted proteins | sample H2a2metaG_FD_143058 | JGI IMG/M metagenome (GOLD analysis project Ga0193725, IMG submission 143058) | Soil microbial communities from a riparian zone of the East river system, Colorado, United States - H2a2 | ecosystem: Environmental > Terrestrial > Soil > Riparian zone | place: USA: East River... | reverse complement strand
GAGCGTGAATGCGATTGCCGCGGGAATCTTCAATACCGACCTGGCGCAGCAGCTGCCTGAACGGTTATTACAGATGCATGACTTCTGGGCCTCCGCCGGCCGCCTTGGTCGTCCATCGGAGCTGGCAGAGTACGCCGCCTTCATGGTTAGCGATCGCAACTCGTTCATGAATGGCGAAGTGGTGATCGTTGACGGCGGTGCGATTACTTAGTGGTGTCTAAGGGCCAATCGACCGCCCGGCGTCATGCAGGAACTCGGGCCAGTCTGTGAGGAGCGCGACAATAAGAAACGCCGCCAGCAGGGCGTAAGTAGACCAGAAGCTCCAAAACAGAATCACTGTCCGAAGCTCTCCGCGTGAGAACCGGAACTTCTCACTTCCCGGATCTTGATTTCTCGATCTCATCCAGTCTCTTTTCCAAAGCCCGGATTCGTTTCGGAATGTCCCCAAGTTTCTTGAAGACCGCGATCGCGCGCCAGAAGGCGCTTACTTCAAATGCCGGAGTGCCAACCAGGACCTGGCCGGCCGCGACATCGTTTGGGACTCCGCTCTGTGGATAAAGGATCGCATCATCCCCTACCGTAATATGTCCGCCAATTCCTACCTGTCCGGTGAGAATAACACGATCGCCGACCCGGGAGCTGCCGGCCATTCCTACCTGGGCACATAGCAAAGCATCTTCGCCGACAGCGCATGAGTGACCGACCTGGATTAGATTGTCGAGCTTGGCGCCACGTTTGATGCGTGTCTCTCCGGTCGAAGCGCGATCGATCGTGGTGCCCGCGCCAATCTCAACGTCGTCTTCGATCACGACCCGGCCGGTCTGCGGTATTTTCAACCAACGACGCTCTTCGTCTTTGGCAAATCCAAAACCATCGCTGCCGATGACCGCGTTGTTGTGAACGATTACCCGCCGGCCCAGAATTGAGTGCTCGCGAATTGCGACGCCGGAATGAATCACTGAGTCACTCCCGATACTCACATTGTCGGCGATGGTCACATTGGGATGGATCTGAACTCGATTTCCAATAATTGCGTTTGGCCCAACCACCACGTGGGCGCCAACGAAGACATCATGAGCAACATTTGCGGTAGGATCGATCACGGCCGAAGGGTGAATTGCCGGCGTGAATGCGGCGGTGGGATGAAAAAGGATCAACGCGCGCGTGAACGCAAGATATGGATCCTTTGCGCGTAACAAGGCCAGGTCTTCCCGGGTCACTTCGGCGTCCTCCTCGACATAAATTGCCGACGCAGCTGTGGTGTTCACCCGTGAGGCGTATCGAGGATTGGACAAAAAAGTTACCTGACCCAGTCCTGCTTGATCGAGTCCGGCGGCCCCTTCTATTTCTATTTCGGCGTCGCTTGATGCGCAGCGTGCGCCGGTTTGAGCGGCGAGTTCGGAAAGTTTCATGTGCGTGAGTTTATCGCATCACGTTACATCGGCGCACGTGTCAACTTTGAAATCCGAGGCCGCGTCTTTGCTGGGAACGCGGGCGCCCTCGCCCGCAATGAGCGCGAAGCGCGAAACACCGGAACGCGTCATCTCGATTTCATGGGAAGAACTGCGCGCCTCCAGCGGTGGTGCGGGCGAGGGCGCCCGCGCTCCCAGCAATAACAAGCGTGGCCAATGGGATTGATCCGAGGTGGCCGGTCATTGCTTGTTCGTGCATGGTTGAGCGAGGTCACATCATGCTTACCGGATCGATCTCGAGTGTTACTGACCGCAAATCACAGCCATCCTTTTCAAGGGCTTTCATCGCCGCGTCGATCACCGCCCGCATGTGTTTCCGGCTGCGCGATTTTATTAGCAACTGCACCCGATGCTCTCCGCGCAGGCGGGCGAAGGGCGCCGGCGCTGGACCGAGGACGCGACACGCGTGATCCCGGTTTGCCTCAACCAAAGCGTTTCGTAGTTGTTGACCGATAGCGATGGCTCGCGTCGCGTCTTTGTGTCGAACCAGCAGCAAAGCAAGCGCGACGAACGGTGGATAGCCGTGATTGCGTCGATGGCGAATCTCTTCATCGTAGAAGCCACGATAATCCTGAGCGCAGGCATGGCGCAGGGCATAGTGATGCGGATGATAGGTTTGAATCAGAACGCGTCCCGGCAGCTCACCGCGGCCGGCGCGCCCGGCGACTTGAGTGATTAGTTGGAAGGCCCGTTCGGCTGCTCGAAAGTCCGGCAACGCCAATCCCGCATCGACTGAGACCACCCCAACCAACGTAACGTTGGGAAAGTCATGGCCCTTTGCCAGCATCTGAGTGCCGACGAGCAAATCCAGTTCGCCCTTGCCGAAATCAAGCAGCGTTTTTTCGAACTGGTGTCGGCGCGACTTTGTGTCGCGATCAATGCGGCCAATCCGCAAAGCAGGAAAGCGTTTGCGCAACATCTCCTCAATCTGTTCGGTCCCTTCACCGACGTAGTATATGTACTTGCTTCCGCAGGCTGGACACTGCGACGGTGCGCGCTGGTGGTGATTGCAATAATGACAAACCAAAGTGCGGTCGCTCTGATGATAAGTGAGCGTAACATCACAGTTCGGGCAGTTGATCGATTCGCCGCAAGAGCGGCACAGAATAAAGCTCGAGTAGCCACGTCGATTCAGAAGAATAATCGATTGCTCGCCGCGCGCGTGGGTATGTTCGATCTCACGTAGGAGCTCATCCGAAAAAACTGCGGGCTTCTTCCGGCGCGCAAAGACCTCGCGCATATCGATCATTTCAGCGCGGGCCATGGGGCGATTCGCGACGCGTTCAGGTAGATGGAGATACTGGTACTTGCCGGCCTGGGCGTTGTGGAACGATTCCAGAGAGGGCGTGGCTGAACCCAGAATAACAACGGCGGACTGTTTCTGCGCGCGGACAATCGCCGTATCGCGAGCGTGGTAGAAAGGAGATTCCTCCTGACGGTAGGAAGCGTCCTGCTCTTCGTCAATGATGATGACACCGAGATCCTCTACCGGCGCGAACACCGCGGAGCGCGTTCCCAGCACGACGCGCGCTTCGCCGCGGCGCAGGCGCGACCATTCGTCGAATCGCTCGCCCTTAGATAGCGAGGAATGGAAGATCGCGATCTGATCGCCAAAGTGTGCGCGCAAACGGCGCGAAAGGATCGGCGTCAGAGCAATCTCAGGAACCAGCATCATCGCGCCGCGATTCATCTCGAGCGCGGCCCGCATTGCTCGAACGTAAATCTCAGTCTTGCCGCTGCCGGTAACGCCGTGCAGGAGCATAGGTGAAAAGCCTTTTGCGCGCAGACGCTCTTCAACTTCGCGGAGGGCTTCGATCTGGGCGTTGGTGAGCGTGAAGGTTTCGGCGTCAGGCAACTCTGCCTGCGACAGCGGATCACGGCGGACCTTTTCCTGAAACTCTTCAACGGCGCCCCTTTTCGCCAGCGTGCGAACTACCGATTCGCTAACGTTGGAGGCCTTGATCAGTTCACTTACCGACATCCCGTTCTGATTCGCGCGAAGCACATCGATCGCGCGTTGCTGAGCTTTTGTAACTCGCGTGTCGGTTGCTAGAGAGTCAGCGAGTTCAGGGTCGACGAGGCGAACTGCCCGGCGGCGTTTGGCGCTGGTGGCAGTCGAACGAGTTCGATAAGACCGCTCAATCAAACCTTCGGTTTCCAGTCCGCGGAGCCACTTCGGAGTCTTCGTGGCACCCATTCGTAAGCTGAAGGCGCCTACTTCAGACTCCCCTTCGTCAGCCAGGACTCTTAGGGCGCGAGTGCTGACTTTTGCTTCGCCTCCGCGCTCGACAAGGGTAAGCTCTTCACGTCCCCGGGAGGTGATCGAAACCATCTGCTCGACAGTTGTGTTGATACCGGCGGGGAGCGCCGCGCGCATTACTTCGCCCCAGGGAGCTGCGTAGTAGTCTGCGACCCAACGCGTAATCTCAAGTACATCCGGAGTCAACGGCGGATCGACGTCGAGGAGTTCCTGCACATCCTTAATCTCGGATTCAATCAGGCTGGTACCGGATCGCAAGCGGGGCAGCAGGGCCACAATGTAGCCCGTCACGGGTTTGGTGCCGAGCTGAACCATGACTCGCGAGCCAACCCGCGCGGCGCGCTGAATCGCCGGCGGCAGGCGATAGGTGAAGGTCTTGCTAAGATGGACGGGAACCGCGATCTGGGCGTAGTGCGGAACCGGTTCACTCGAAACTTGGACTGCGGAGGTCATCGAAGAGGCGTGGTTTAGTCGCGCGAGCGAAAGGTTAGCGCGAACAGCGTCATCATGGAAGTGTAGCCGCTAAGATTGCGGATTTCCCGGTGGATGACTGTCGAGATAAGCCCGGACTTTTTTCAGGTCCTCCCAGGTTTCTCGTTTCTTTGAAGGGTCGCGCAGCAAATAGGCCGGATGAAATGTCGGCATGACTTTGATACCCCGAAAGTCCTGAAACTGCCCGCGCACGCGGGTGATCCCTTCCCGTATTTCCAGCAGATTGCGCAGCGCCGTATTTCCCATCACGACGATCACGTCCGGTTGCACCGCGGCGATTTCACGAAACAGAAAAGGCCGGCAGATAGCGGCTTCCTCGAGTGTGGGCTGCCGGTTGCCCGGCGGCCGGCAGCGATTGACGTTGCCGATAATCACCTCTTCGCGCTTCAGGCCGATCGCTTCGATAATCTTTGTGAGTAGTTGGCCGGCGCGGCCTACAAAAGGCTTGCCCTGAGCGTCTTCATCGGCGCCCGGTGCCTCGCCCACAAACATCAAACGCGCCTTATGATTTCCGTGAGTATTGACCACCTGGGTGCGGCCTTCACACAAACCGCAGCGCGTGCACTCGCCGATATCGCGCCAAATGTCTTCCATGCTTTCTTTGGATGGCTCGAATGAAGGCTTCGCCGGGGTGAGATCGCCAAACAGCGAAGCCGACTCTGCTGGTGACGGGTTGGACGGTCTCACGACAGGTTGAGCGACTTCCGACTCTAGTGGCGTCCTGGACGTCGCCGCAGGTGCGACTGACGAAGGCTGCGAGAGTCTCCGCAGTTCTGGAGTTTCGCGGGCCGCTGGTAAAGCCACCGTCTCGACGCCAAGTTCGGCAAAGTACTGTGTGAACTCTCGGGACTCCTGGAGTAGGTCGAGCAGTTCGCTAGCGATGGGATCACCATTCATGGTTTCTCTTTTTCAGGCGCTTTCGGTCAAGGCGGTTCTGGCGGCGTTGCTGCGGGCGCGTAACCTTAGCACCTCATCCAGAATTCGATGCGCTGTTTCGAGTTTAGACATTAACGGCAATTCGACGGGCTGAGGATCGTTTTGGAGCAGAATGACTACCGCATTGTTCTCGGAATCGAAGCCGGCGTCTTTGCGTGACACGTCATTAGCGACAACTGCGTCCAGGCCCTTGCTGACCAGTTTTTCCCGCGCGTTTGCCAGCAAATCATTTGTCTCTGCCGCGAAGCCGATGACGAGTTGGCCGTTTGTTCGTCCCTGGGCGACTTCGGCCAGGATGTCGGGCGTGCGCTCGAGTTTCAGTTCCAGTTCCGGGCCCATTTTCTTGATCTTGGTCCGGGCCGTTTCCTTCGCGCGATAATCAGACACCGCAGCCGCGGCAATGAAGACGGTGGTGTTGGCAATTTCAGCGGCGACCGCGCGTCGCATTTCCTCTGCGGAACTGGCGCGGACTAAACGCGTGTTGCGCGGTGGACTGACGCTGGTCACCCCGGCTATGACTGTGACTTCGGCGCCCCTGGCATACGCGGCTTCGGCGAGGGCAAACCCCATTCGGCCGGAGGAGCAATTTGAAATGAAGCGGACAGGGTCGATCGGTTCGCGCGTCGCGCCAGCGGTGATTAGGATACGTTCACCGCTTAAGTCCCGTTCAACGCTTAAGTCCATGGCGCAATTCGTGGCCGCCGTGGCCTGACCATGACTGGCAGGCTGGTTAGGTTTCCAACTTTGCTGCCGTAGCAATTCGCATGCGGCCGAAACAATTCTCTCCGGTTCACTGAGTCGCCCGGGGCCGATCGTTCCGCAAGCCATCTCGCCGTCATCCGGATCGATGATGTGGACGCCGTCGTCGCGCAGTCTTTTCAGATTACGCTGGGTGGCAGCATGCTGCCACATCACTGTATTCATCGCCGGCGCTATTAGCACGGGAGCAGTGCAGGCGAGGTAAGTCGAAGTAAGAAAATCATCCGCCACTCCATTGGCCAGTTTGGCGAGCGTGTTTGCGGTGGCCGGAGCAATAATGAATAAATCGATCGTTTGGGAAAAGGTGATGTGCGCTATAGGATCCGGGTTGTCCGGGGAGTAGTCGTCGACAACTACGTAGGATCCCGACAGGGCGCGAAAGGTCAACGGCTGAATAAACTCGCAGGCGTGTTTAGTCATAGTAACGCGCACCTCGCAGCCGAGACGCTGCAAGTCGCGCAGCACTTCTATGGCCTTGTATGCCGCGATCCCTCCGGTGATGCCGAGGGCCACGCGCCTCCCTGAGAATTCTTGCTCGGCCAGCTTGTCGTCCATGTTGAAATTGAAATGTAACATCGCTGAATTACTCGTGCAATACAAGCAGATTGCAAGAAGAGTACAATCTCCCGCGATTGTAATTGGCCTGCGTACGCTGTGGTGAGCTAAAGTAGTCCTTCGATCGGGTTCAATTGCGGCTCTTGGCCGGATGAAACCCGGAGATGCCGAGGGTAACTCCATGATCAATCTAATTAGCTTAATGCGTTCCTTCATCGCCCTATCGATTCTGTTGTTGCTGAGCGGAGTTGCCACCGCTCAACGGTCGACTTGGTCCGGGGATGCTAATAACATCTCAGAGTTTGGGCCCGTCATGCGCGCTTACCTGGGATACCTCAGCAACGAGCAAGAGGTTGTGGATGACCGAGCCAGCCGACGGGAAATTAGTACGGCGTACTACCGTCGAAACTCAAACCGGATCCGTGTCTTGCGACAGATGGCCATTCGGTTGGTGCGGCAAAGTGGAAACGATTACGTCCCGGAGCTTGAAGCAGTGACCCAGGATGAGTTTGGGACCCTATTCGAGAGGCCGCCTAAGCCCGCAAGTTTTCGCGCGAACGAGATACTGGGTAACAAATTTAGATTCCTGGGTGCGATTCATTCGGGGGAGGCTTTTTACCTATTTGCGCGTCTGGATCCATATGAACAGGCCGAGCTAATGGCGCGACATGGGAAGGACCCGGCCATATTACCGGCGGGGTCCACAACAGGAGGTGCGGACGGCCAACGCTTGGGGCAGACCACCACGCGACCGCGCCGTGCCGTTCCGCGGTAGGATCAACCGACAATTGAAGGAATTCTTCCGGGCCAGTGGCCCTTGCCAGGCGTAGTGCTTCGAGCCAGGCCCAACCCGCTCTAACCCGTTAAGAAGACACAGAATCTTGACAGCATTGCGGAAAAAAGCTCTTTACAGGGGCTTAATCCGCGTGTTATCTTCCCCGAAAGCTGGCTAGTACTGTGGCTTTGGTCTTTGGGCTCAAGGGTTTATTGTTGACACAAGGGCCTGAGTTCGTGTAAAAAAGGCAAGATTAAAAGGCCTTCATTAGACGGGCCTGCGTGCTTTCTTTCTAAGTGTCTTGCGCGTGCAAGATGTTAGGTCGTGACGGAGTGGCAGTTTCCGTCTATTGCGACGATTAATAACGCGCTTCCACAAAACTTGTTCACTGTACGGGAGGAAATGATGATTAGCAGAACTTGGAGCCGTAAGTCTATCGCATTCTGTGTCGCGGTTGCCGTGTTGAGCGTTTATTCAATGGTGGCACTGGCAACGCCGGGGCAGAAAGCAGCGTCGGGCGAGCTTTCGGTTTCCGGGCAAGTCACCGTTAACGGTCAGGCCGCAATCTCGGGCGCTACTGTTTTCTCAGACACCGTAATTGCGACGGGAGCGAACAGCAGTGCGACCGTTAGCCTTGGTAAACTTGGTCGCGTTGAGTTATTCCCGAACACGAGTGTCAAACTAAGCTTTAGTGACGCGAATATCTCAGCCTCGCTTGACGCGGGCCGAATTCAGGTTGCGACGCTGGCAGGCACTTCGGCGATCGTTACCGCAAAAGATGGCGCCGCTGTGGCTGATGCCCAACAGGCCGCTACCTTTATGGTCGACGTTGAATGCGGCAACATGATCGTTGCTTCTCAGGGCGGACTCGTTGAATTGCGGGCAGCTGGAAAGACGAAAGCGATCGCCGCTGGAACTTCCGAATCCGCGGGCGCGCCGCAACCGGGAACCCGCTGCACGCGTCTGACTAAGCCGGATACCTTTGGTTCGCTGAGCGGTGGCGCGTTGGCCGCTTTGTTACTGGCGGCTGGCGGTGCGGTCGCGGCAGCGATTATCGCAACCACGCATAATAACGATCTGAACTTCGGTGGCTCGGTAACCGTAGTCAGTCCGACTAAGTAATTAGAGCCCAACTTGGCTGATGACGCGCACATCGCGCGGCATTTAAGTACAACCTTGCGGGTCACGCGTCAATGGCGCGCGTGGCCCGTAAGTTTTGGCTGGGCACATAAAGCGCGATCGGGTAAGACAAGCGAATGCACATTGCCGTCATCGGCTCCGGTTATGTGGGGCTCGTTACTGGAGCTTGCTTTTCAGAATTCGGCGTTGACGTTACTTGCGTAGACGTGGCCGCCGAAAAAATCGCCCAGCTTGCTCTCGGCAAGACGACGATTTATGAACCCGGGCTTGAACAGCTAGTCAAGAAGAACCTGCAGGCCGGCCGGCTTCGGTTCACTACGGATGCCCAGTCTGCCATTGAGCAGTCCCTGGTAATCTTCCTCGCGGTAGGCACTCCACCCGCAGCCGACGGATCAGCAGATCTGTCCTATGTAGAAGAAGCAGCTCGAAAAATCGCGGAGCATATGGATAGCTACAAAGTGGTGGCTACCAAGTCTACGGTACCGGTCGGCACCGGCAAGCATCTGATTTCCCTAATTCGAAAACATCAGCCGAGACCGGTGGAATTCAGCGTCGTCTCGAATCCTGAGTTTCTCCGCGAGGGGGCCGCGATTAGTGACTTCATGCGTCCCGACCGCGTCGTGATCGGCGGTAGCGATCAGGACGCGATTGCCATAATGCGGGATCTCTACCGTCCTCTCTACTTGATCGAAACCCCATTCGTGATCACGTCGCTTGAAGGGGCAGAATTGATCAAATACGCTGCTAACGCTTTTCTGGCGACGAAGATCTCTTTCGTCAACGAGATTGCGAACCTCTGCGAAAAGGTGGGTTGCGATGTCCACGAAGTTGCCCGGGCGATTGGCATGGACCGCAGGATAGGGGGCAAATTTCTCCACCCGGGGCCAGGTTTCGGTGGGTCGTGCTTTCCCAAGGACACACTCGCGCTTTCCGCCATCGGCCGGCAATACTCATCCCCAACTCGGATAGTTGACGCGGTGATCGAAGTCAACTATCAGCAGCGACTCGCCATGATACCGAAGATTGAAAGCCTCGTCGGAGGCCTGGAAGGAAAGCGAATCGCCGTTTTGGGATTGGCATTTAAGCCCGAAACAGACGACATGCGCGACGCGCCGTCAGTTGAGATAGTCCGCGGTTTAGTAGCGCGCGGGGCCAGAGTGAGTGCCTATGACCCGGTGGCGGTGGGTGAGGCGCGGAAAGTCTTACCTGAAATCGAATACGCAGAAGACGAGTACGAGGCTGCTACCGGGGCGGATGTGCTTGTCTTCATGACGGAGTGGAACCAATTTCGCGCGTTGGACATGGAACGCATCCGGGAATTGATGAAGGTGCCCAGGATTGCCGACTTGCGCAATATCTACGAGCCGGCTGACCTGCGCGAAATGGGCTTTCAATACGTTGGAGTAGGACGGTAGGCCATTCATGTCTCTCTCTGGAGTAGCTCTGGTTACTGGCGGTGCAGGCTTCATTGGATCTCACCTGGCAGCTGCCTTAGTCGCCGGCGGCGCCCGCGTCCGGATAATAGATGACCTATCGACCGGTCATCGCGAGAATGTCGCCGAGATTGGCGGCGATGTGGACTTTATTCAAGCCAGTCTTACTGATTCCAAAGCTGTGAGTCGCGCACTTCAGGACGTTGAGGTGGTTTTCCACGAAGCCGCCATTCCCTCAGTACCACGTTCAGTCTCCAAGCCTACAGAAACCCACGAGGCGAGCGTCAACGCTACCTTTTCATTGTTACTTGCTGCCAGGGATCAAAAGGTTCGTCGTTTGGTCTATGCAGCGTCAAGTTCGGCTTACGGTGACCAGCCGGAGTTGCCTAAAAGTGAAAATATGAAACCGGATCCGTTGTCGCCATACGCGGTAGCAAAGCTGGTGGGCGAATATTATTGCAGAGTTTTCACTCGGGTCTATGGGCTTGAGACTGTCGCGCTGCGGTATTTCAATGTGTTTGGCCCGCGTCAGGATCCAGGATCACAGTACTCAGGAGTCATTTCCCGTTTTATCGCCGCACTGAAGAACCGGGAGCAGCCGGTTATTTATGGCGATGGGGAACAATCCCGCGACTTCACATTCATCTCGAACGTCGTGGACGCTAATCTTAGTGCGGTTGAATCGACCTCGGCAGTGGGTCACGTAATCAATATTGCCAACGGCGAACGCGTCACAATAAATGAGGTTCTCGAAAAGCTTCGGAAGCTCACCGGTTGCATGGACGTGCAGGCCGAATATGCTCCACCGCGAACCGGAGACGTGCGCGATAGTCTGGCTGATCTCGGCCTGGCCCGCTCGTTACTGGGATACAACCCGAAGGTTGGCCTCGAGGAAGGCTTGCGCTTGACGCTCGATTGGTGGAAGACCAGCCGCTTCAGCAAGACAGTCCCTTAGCGTCAATCGCTTACGTTGGTAGTCGTCCGTCTGGGATTAGTGGCCCTGCGACAGCTTGCCAATCAATGAGAACATAGGCAGGTACATCGCGATAACGATTGAGCCGATAGTGACTCCCAGAAATCCAATCAGTGCCGGCTCCATCAGAGTCAGGAGATTTGCAATCGCCGCGTCCACTTCCTGCTCATAAAAGTCCGCAATCTTACCAAGCATCGAATCTAAAGCACCAGTCTGTTCACCGATCCCAACCATCTGGGATACCATGTGCGGAAATATTTCAGCGGCGCGGAGCGGTTCGACAAAACTCTTTCCCTGCTCGACCGCGGTGCGAATGCTCAGGATCGCTTCCTCAATCACCACGTTCCCAGCCGTGCGGGCTGTTATGTCGAGCGATTGTAGAATCGGTACCCCGGAAGACAGCAGCGTGGAGAGCGTTCGCGAAAAGCGCGCGATGGCAATCTTCAGACAAATGGAGCCAAATATGGGGAGCTTCAGCAACAATGTATCGATACGCTTACGCCCCTTTGGTGTCTTGTAGTAGAAGCTCACCGCCACGGAGACTCCGATGATTACGGCCAGCAGACACAGCCCACCCCAACCAGCCAGGAAGTTGCTGAACCCAACCACAATTCGTGTGGGTAGTGGTAGTGGCTCGCCCGGGCCTAGCAGCCCAAGGAAGATGTTTTGAAACTGCGGAATCACCACAATCATGATCACGGCTATGGCAATAATTGCCAGAAAGATGACCGCGGCCGGATAGATCAAGGCTGAAACCACATCGCGCTTTAACTTAACGATCTTTTCGATGAACGTTGAAAGGCGCTGCAGGATTAGATCCAGAATACCGCCAGTCTCGCCGGCTTCAACCATGTTCGAATAGAGTTGATCAAAGACTCGTGGGTGCCGGGTCATCGCGGCCGCCAGAGTCGACCCCTCCTCAACATCCTGTCGTACCTGTGCCAGGACTTGTTGAAAATACTTGTTCTGCTGTTGCTGCGAAAGAATATCCAGGCATTGAACCAGCGGCAATCCAGCATCAATCATTACTGAGAATTGACGGGTGAAGATCGCCAAATCTTTCGATTTGACTTTCTTGCGACCGGCCAGCTTGGGGATTCCAATCTCACGGCCTTTTTCCTTGACCGAAGTGAGCGTAACCTGCTCGCGGCGCAGTATTTGCCGTAGCGCCTCGCGGTTATCTGCGACGCGTTCGCCCATCACGATCTCATTCATGCGGTTGCGGCCTTTAAAAACGTAGGTTGGCATTTCTCAGCACTCCGTTTCTTTTGTTTTCTCTCAGTCCTGGGTTTCGATTCGTATTGTTTAGCAACTATTTCCGAGCGAGTGGACGGCTTGGCTGTGAGTAAGCAGGCGGCACACCCGGCCTCGCCTGCGCCCCCGGCCTCGCCTGCGAGCCGTTTCCGGTGTTGAGTCCTGCTCCGCGATCTATCAGGTCGCGCAGCTCGTTGGCGTTCGAGGTGCGTTGCATGGCCAGCTCTCTGGTGATCTGACGCTTGTGGAAGAGCGTGGCCAGCGACTGGTTAAAGGTCTGCATGCCGTGCACGTCCTGCCCGGTCTGCATCATGGAGTAGATCTGATGAACTTTGTCCTCACGGATCAGGTTCCTGATAGCCGAATTAGGAATCAGAATCTCCATAGCGAGGGCGCGGCCACGACCGTCAGCGCGGGGAAGCAATGTCTGGCAGAGGATGCCCTCGAGGGTAAGCGACAACTGGGCCCGTACCTGGGCTTGTTGCATTGAGGGGAAGACGTCGATGATGCGGTTGATGGTAGAGACAGCCGAGTTTGTGTGCAGAGTAGCGAAGGTGAGGTGGCCCGTCTCAGCGATCCGCAACGCTGATTCTATGGTTTCCAGATCGCGCATTTCGCCGACCAGGACCACGTCGGGATCCTGGCGCAAAGCCGTGCGCAGCGCTTGAGCAAAACCCTTGGTGTCGGCATTGACCTCGCGCTGATTCACTATGCAGTTCTTATGGTTATGAAGAAACTCGATCGGGTCTTCGATTGTGAGGATGTGCTCGTGACGGTCCTTGTTTATCTTATCGATCACTGCTGCCAGCGTTGTCGATTTACCTGAACCCGTGGGTCCTGTTACCAGTACCAGGCCCCGCGGCTTATTGCAAAGCTCCTTAACCACCGGGGGCAGACCCAGATCCTCAAACGACTTGATCTCGTAAGGAATCGCTCGGAAGACTGCGCCCACGGCACCGCGCTGATTGAAGATGTTGGCGCGAAAGCGCGAAAGACCTTTCACGCCAAACGAGAAGTCCAACTCGAGATTCTCTTCAAAACGGTGCTTTTGAGCGTCAGTCAGGACTGAGTACGCCAACTGCTTGGTTTCGGAAGAAGTAAGCGGCCGGTAGCCATCGAGGGGCCGAATCTCGCCATGGACGCGGACCAATGGCGCAGTGCCGGTGGTAATGTGAAGGTCAGAGCCACCAAGCTCAGAGAGCTTGTGAAGCAGTTCTGAAAGCGAGATTTGCGGGGGATTTTCCATTGTCTCCGTTTCCTTTGCAGACTGGTAAGCTTCCGGGTCAGACCCGATGGCCCCAACCAACGAGGTTTATTTGTTCCTTGCCTCCGTCGGCCGGAAATCAGAAAGGAACTTCTCAGCGTCACCGGCCAGCTTTTCGGTAAGGCCACCAGTTGTGCGAGTCGTCAACGAGTAAACTCGACCGTTGACCTCGGTGAAATAGAAATTCCACAACTGCTCGGGCTTGCCGTCGCTGGTGGCAGGGGTCTGGGCGATCACCTCAAATACGCGATGGCCTCCCATCTCCCGTTGACGGTCGTTAACGACCCAACCACCGGCGCTGATCATTCGATCGATAACCGAGCGACGCAGGTCTGTCAACGACAATCCACCCAGCATTCGTCTCTGCTCGCGGCCGATGGGCTGTTCAGCGTTCGCCGGCGCGACGGCTACAACTGCCAGCGTTGCCTGCCCTTCCGCCACTCCGTTTGGTGGAGCGATGCGAAAACTTGACGCGCCCTTGGTTGTGGCGGCGGCGGACCAGCCGTTTGGCAACGGCATCGAGAAAGTCCCGTCGCGGTAGATGCCGTCCGGAAAGGGAAGTGCACCAGAGAGCCCAGCATGATTGTCAGAAGACTTTGTCGGTACTGAAGTGGCGGACCTGGTTCTTGCGTTAGCCTCCAACGCCCGCCTTCTGGCGAGAAAAGCTTGCCGCTGGCGAATTCGCGCTCGGTGCCGACGCCACCAGGCTCGCGAATGATTGTGAAAACGATGTGAACGCACAGCTAGTTGAGATCTCAGGTTATGCGCGGTAGAAGTTGCAAAAGGCAGCATTACTACCAGTGATACCAATAGACCTAGAGAGAGACCGATTCGACGCAACATATGCTCACCCCTTTCATGCCACCGTCTCGCGGAGAACTTCCTCGATGGTGGTAACTCCGTTTCGTATCTTGAACAGACCAGAATCGCGCAACGTAATCATGCCGTCTTCGATCGACTTCTTTCTCAATTCGAGCGATGACGCGCCTATCAGGATTAGCTCGCGGATCTCGTCGGTTACTTCCATAACTTCATAGAGTCCGATGCGGCCTTTGTAGCCCGTATCGTTACAGCTGGGACAACCTTTACCTTTGTAGGTTTTCACCTTGCCTGCTTCTTCCGGCGTAAAGCCAATTTCGACCAGTGCCTCGACCGGCGTGGGATGTTCCTTCTTGCAATCTTTGCAAATGCGGCGAATGAGTCGCTGGGCTTGTATCAGGTTTACGCTGGTGGCAACGAGGAAGGGTTCGATACCCATGTTCATTAGACGTGAGATCGTGGATGGAGCATCGTTTGTGTGGAGGGTTGAAAGAACGAGGTGGCCCGTGAGAGCGGCCTTGATGGCAATCTCGGCAGTTTCGAAGTCACGAATTTCGCCTACCAGGACAATGTTCGGATCCTGCCGCAGGAATGAACGCAGGGCGGCGGCGAAGTTCAATCCGATTTGTTCCTTCATCTGCACCTGGTTGACGCCGGGCAGATTGAACTCGACCGGGTCTTCGGCTGTCATGATATTCGTGTCGACTGTATTGAGGGACTGGAGGGCGGAGTACAGTGTGTTGGTTTTACCACTACCCGTTGGTCCGGTCACAAGCACCATGCCGTAGGGCTTGGAAATGTTTCGCTGGAACTTCACTAGAGAATCAGGCTCGAAGCCGAGGTTAGTCATGTCGAGCATGAGCTTCTCTTTATCCAGCAGGCGAAGCACCACTTTCTCTCCGAAGAGAGTCGGCAAAGTTGAAACGCGGAAATCGAGTTCACGCGAGCGCGACTCAACTTTGACGCGAATCTTGATGCGGCCATCTTGAGGCAGACGCTTCTCAGAGATGTCCAGTTTCGCCATGATCTTGATTCGGGAGATGAGGGCGTCGCGCATCTTCAAAGGTGGGTGCATGACGTCGTAAAGGACGCCGTCAATGCGAAAGCGAATACGCAACTCTTTTTCGTAAGGCTCGACGTGAATGTCGGAAGCACCGCGCCGCAGTGCGTCAACCAGAAGGACGTTGACCAAACGCACGACAGGCGCGTCTTCACTCATTCGGGTGAGGCTGGAAAGATCAATTTCCTCGTTGTCTTCGAAAACTTCAACTTCGCTTGCGAGGGATTCCTGATCGAAATCGAGACTGTCGAGTGAAACCAGATCGGCTTGCGAGAAACCATTGCCGTTGAGGCCTTCGAGTGAAACGTCAGTCCCTATTGCGGCCAGTTCGATTTCGCGAGAACTGCCGTAGTACTTCGCGATAGCCGTTTGTACGCTCGCTTCGGCGACGACGACCGGTTCGACATTCAGACCGGTCATGAACTTGATGTCGTCCATCGCAAAGACGTTTGTAGGATCGACCATTGCGAGAGTGAGAGTGGCGCCGACGCGCGAAAGAGGCAGGACGGAGTATTTCTGTGCGACTTCCTGGGGAATCAGACGAAGGACCGAGTCCTCGATGGCGAAAAGATCCAGGTTTACCGAGGGGATCCCGTATTGTCGCGACAGCACTGCAGTAATCGTATCGTCGGAGACCAGGCCGAGTTTGACGAGGTTGAAACCGAGCCGCCCACCATGCTCGCGCTGATAATCGAGAGCCTGGCGGAGATGCTGCGGACTAATTAGGTTCTCGCGGACGAGAATTTCGCCGAGTTTGGCTGACATTTTGCGGTCTTAGTTTTCCGGTTTATCCAGTTAAAAAATGGTGGGATCGAGCCCCTGATCTCGGGTTCGAACTCGTGAGTTGCGGAGCAAGCAGCGGCGTCTAACACCGTTGCAACGCCAATTCTAACGTTGAACGCTATCGCTGTCAACAAAGATTTAGGTCGGCAGTTTTCTGAGGCTGAGGGAATTCTTGCTAGACAACTGTTTGTCTATATTCGATAATGTTCGCACACATTCGAAAAACCGCAACAGGGAGATTATCAATGCCAATTACAGCGAGACGACGAAGAGTGTTGGATTATATCAAGCATTATTTTGACGTCCATCAGGAAGCCCCAACCATAGCTGAGATTGGCCAGGAATTCGGGATGAGTTCATCGGCCAGCGTGCATCACGTAGTTTCGATTCTGGAAAGGGAAGGGTTGATCCGGCGCATTCCTAATGTTAGCCGGGGTATCGAACTGGTGAAGGATGAGCCGGCCGAAGACAATTACGAGATCCCTTTGCTGGGAATAGTGGCCGCAGGCGCCCCCATTGAAGCGGTCTTAAACTACGAGAGCGTTTGCATTCCGCGGGACATGTTGAGACCGGGACGAATGTTTGCGTTACGTGTTCGAGGTGACTCAATGATTGATGAGCAAATCCGCGAAGACGATTTCATTGTGCTTCAGTCACAGCAAACTGCGGACAACGGGCAGACAGTTGTAGCCTTGATCGATGGAAGTGACGCGACCGTGAAACGCTTTTATGGGGGCCGCAACCAGGTGCGTTTGGAAGCAGCAAATCCGCGTTACAAACCAATTGTGATTCGGCCGCCGGAGCGCGTGCAGATTCAAGGCGTTGTAGTGGGTGTGATTCGTAAATACAGGCATTAAATCTGAGATTTCATTTCAAATTGTCGATGAAATCAGCAAGTGCGAAAAAAGAAATTGAGTTGGCGCTGGCCTATCGGTTTGGCGCCGTCTTTCAGCGCCGCGAGAAACAGCCCGTTAAAATTGTGCCCACAGGCGTTGGGGAAATTGATGCACATTTAGATGGCCTCCCTCGGGGAGCGATTACCGAGATCCATGGAACAGCATCATCAGGACGGACCAGCTTATTACTTTCTGCTCTGGCGGTCGCCACCACGCAGGAAGAGATCTGTGCACTGGTAGATGCTAATGACACCTTCGATCTTTCATCCGCGGCAAGCGCTCGAGTGGATTGCGATCGCTTATTGTGGGTTCGCTGCAGCGGTAGCGTAGAGCGCGCTTTCAAAGCGACCGATCTCTTGCTCCAAAGCGGAGGCTTTGGCTTAGTCGCGCTTAACCTGGCTGATATAGCGCCAAAATACGCGCGACGAATAATCTCATCGTGGTGGTTTCGTTTCCGGCGGGCAATTGAAAGCACGCCGACCGCGCTGATAGTAGTTACACCCGTACCGTGCATTCGTTCATGCGCCGCGCTGGTTTTGGAAGTAAAGAACGAAGGCGCAGTCTGGCCCGACAGCGGGTCGTTAGTTTTGAAAAACAATGACGTAATGTTAACGATAGGGGAAAGCCGAAAGGCTTCGACGCTTAACCTTTCGCTGGTCACGGAATCAACCTCACGGCTTAATAGTTACTCTCAGCCTCCGACGCATTCGCATTTGCTTCAGGGAATTCGCGTTCGAGTAAGGCAAGAGAGGCCGACTTCGTGGACTGGCGGACCCCTCAGGTTCAGGCCACGCTTACATTAGCCCGCTATTCAAACTAGAGACGGCTCTTGACAATATTCGTATATCTTCGCTAATCTTCGCCTTGCCGAATTGGGCTCATCAATTTAACGCTGCTAGTGGAGTCTTATGTTCGCCTGTATTTATGGACGAACTGTCCCCAAATCCCGGATTCAAGATGATTCCGGAGTGGCGCCGATCGTCGATCTGGCGGTCTCGTTTTCTCCTTTCGTTGAGCAGACTACTGTTGACACAGTTGTGCTTGACGTCGCAGGGCAGAATCTATTGTTTGGCCCGCCGCTCACT
>Ga0193725_1000225_pt1 | contig 18049 bp, 21 predicted proteins | sample H2a2metaG_FD_143058 | JGI IMG/M metagenome (GOLD analysis project Ga0193725, IMG submission 143058) | Soil microbial communities from a riparian zone of the East river system, Colorado, United States - H2a2 | ecosystem: Environmental > Terrestrial > Soil > Riparian zone | place: USA: East River... | reverse complement strand
TTCCCGACCACCGAGGTCCACATCTCGAACCCGATCCGCCGCGGCCCGGCCTCGCAGACGGCCGCGGTGAGCCAGAGCATCGTCGCGGGGTTTGGCGTCGCGGGCTACGCGCTGGCGCTGCGCGGGATTCGCGACCGGCTCGCCACGAAGGCGTAACTTCAAGGAGCCGGCTGGCTCCAGCCCCACCAGGCGCACACGGCCTGGCCCATGACGAGAGGCTTGTCACGCTCCGGCAGCCAGGGTAGCTCCTCGGTGAACATCGTCACGCACTGACGCCAGGAGCACGGCATCTTCGTGATGTCGGTTCCCCAGAACATGCGCGCCGGCCCGAAGGCGTCGTGGATCCGGCGCAAGTACGGGTGCATGCTCGTGAACGGATACGGTCCGCTGCAATAGCCCGGTGCGCCGGTCGCTTTGACGGCGACGTTGGGATGCCGGGCCAGCTTGACGAGCTCGGGCATGTGCGCCATCGCCGCGTCGTCCTTCAGCGCGGTGGTGCCGCCCCGGCCACCCAGGTGGTCGATGGTCAGCCGCAGACCCGGATGCCGCTCGGCGATCCGGCCGATGTGCGGCAGCGAGTCCGTCGCCAGCATGGCGATCGGCACGCCGGCCCGCTCGGCCGCGGCCCACAACCAGTCGAGCGTCCCATCGGCCAGCCAGGTCCGCATCGGCTCGGCAAGAAACCCGTAGCGCAGGCCGAGCATGCCGGGCTGGCTCCGCCACGTCTCGACGAGCGCGCGCTTGTCCCCCTGATTCAGCGGGAAGGCGCCGAGGATCGCGAAGCGGCCGGGAAAATCCCGCACGGCTTTGAAGGCCATCGCGGTGGAGTTGGGGTCCCAGCCCGGCGGATGGATCACGGCGGCGTCGACACCACCTTCGTCCATGAGCCTCACCGCCTCCTCGGTGGTGAACGAAGTGACCTGGCGATGGGCCATGTTGCTGGGCAAACCGCTGCCCCAGAGATGGATCTGAGCATCCACGATGCGCATCACGCCTTCCCTCCCCGCGGTAGTGTAATGTCGCAATACGATCCAGAGAAGCGACACAGGAGGAACGACATGGCGGACGTGCTCTACGTTGGGCTGCAGGACGACGACAAGATCGTGAGCTTCAGTCTCGACGCTGGCGCCGGCAAGCTGGTCCCCACGGCCGAGAGGCCGGCCGCCGGCGCGCCGTCAGTCTTCGCGGTGAGCCCGGAACGGCACATCTTGCATGTCGGCTATCGCGGTACCCCGGCCATCGAGAGCTGTCGCATCGACCCGGCCAGCGGCGCGCTGACGTCGCTGGGGCGCGTCGCGACCGAGCATCCGCCGACTTATCTGGCCACCGACCGCGCCGGCAAATACCTCCTGTCGGCCTACTACCAGGGCGCGTACGCCGCCGTGCATCCGCTCGGAAGCGATGGTGGGGTGCGCGGGCCGGCGCTCGACCGGCAGGACACCGCGCCGGGAGCGCACTCGATCCTGACCGACCCGTCGAACCGCTTCGCCTACGTGCCGCACATCTTCCGGCAGAACGACAACGTCCTGGAGCCGCCAAAAAACATCCCTGGCCCAAACTTCATCGCGCAGTTTCGGTTCGACGCGGCCACCGGCCACTTGAGCCACAACGCGCCGTTCAAGCTCGACCCGCCCGGCCCGCTCGGCCCGCGGCACTATTGCTTCCATCCCACGCTCGACCTCGCCTATTTCTCCGACGAGCAGGGGTGCAGCGTGACGGCCTACCGCCTCGATCGCGCCTCGGGCACCCTCTCCGTCGTGGAAACGACGCCCTCGCTGCCCGCTGACGTGACCGTGCGCAATACCTGTTCGCAGATCTATCTGACGCCGTCGGCACGGTTCCTCTACGTCGGCAACCGCGGCCACAACAGCATCGCCGGCTTCGCGGTGGACGCGACGACCGGGCGCCTGACTCCGGCCGGCCACGCGCCGACCGAGGCCGTCCCCACCGCCTTCGGTCTCGATTCGACCGGAACGTTCCTGTTCTCCGCCGGGACGGCGTCCGGACGTCTCGCCTCGTACCGAGTCGACGGTGAGACCGGCGCGCTGACCCCGCTGGACACGTACACGGTCGGAAAGCGGCCCGCCGCGGTGCTGGCGGTCGCTCTCAGCCGCTGACTCGGAGGGATCACCAATCCATGAAAGTCATTCCGACCGCAGCGGTACTCGGCGCGGAGATCGCCGGCGTGGATCTCTCCCGGCACCTCGACGACATCACGTTCGCCGCGATCGAACGCGCCTACGACGAATACGGGGTCATCTTCTTCCGTGGCCAGTCGATCACTCCCGCCCAGCAGGTCGCCTTCACGCGCCGCTTCGGCGAGATCGAATTCAACATCTTCGGTGAACGCTGGAGCGTGCCCGGCAATCCCGAGATCGTCGTCCTGTCCAACATCACCGAAGGCGGCCGGCCAACCGGCGTCCGCCGCGCCGGCGAGAACTGGCACAGCGACATGTGCTACACCGCGAGACCACCGCGCGGGACCGTCCTGTACGCCATCGAGGTCCCCGAGCTGCACGGGCTCCCGCTGGGGGACACCGAGTTCGCCAGCGCCGCTGCGGCCTGGGATGCCTTGCCTGATGCGATGAAACGCATCCTCGAAGGACGGCAAGCCACGTTCGATTTCCGGGAACGCAAGCGGGCTCTGGCGCCGACCCAGGCGGAAATCGATCGCAATCCACCGGTTCGCCATCCGATCGTGCGGACCCATCCCTCGACGGGCCGCAAGTGCCTCTACGTGATGCGCGACGACTGCACCGCCATCGAGGGGATGGAGTCCGACGCGGCGGAGGCGTTGATCGCCGCCCTGGCGGATCACCTCGTCAAGCCGGCGTTCGTGTATCGCCACCAGTGGCGCCCGGGCGACGTGCTGATGTGGGACAACTGCACGGTCCAGCACCGGGCGATCCAGGACTACGACATGCCCCAGCGCCGTTTGATGCATCGCACGACGATGGGTGGCGCGGTCCCCGCGTAGCGGCCGCGCTCCGGACCTGACTCACCCGCCGCTCAGCGCCCGCCTCAGGGTTTCCCGAACGTCGCGATGCGGTCGATCCGGCAGACGAACAGCACGCGCTTCTCGTCGATGCCCGGATCGCGCAGCCCGTACGGCGCGGGCTGGCCCGTGTACTTCGTCCAGATCTTGTCGAGTTGCTTCGTGACGCGCGCCCCGCCCGGCTCCCACTCGCGCTGCTCGGATTCCACCGTGCACTTGATCTGCACCCAGTGGTACGGATTGTCGGGATTCACGATCAGCAGCGTCAACTGGGGACGCGTCCGGATCCACCCGCACTTCGCTCGGTGGGACGCGGTGTTGACGAGGATCTTGTCGCCCTCGTAATCGAACCACATCGGCGTGAGACCAATCCGCCCATCCGGCCCGATGAGACCCAGGACCACCGTGATGGCCCGGTCGAGCAGTGCCTTGTAGATCGGATCGAGCTCCGCCAAGCCAGTGATCTTCGTGCGCTCCCCGACCGCGAACTGCCCGGGCTGCAGGCCGTTCGCAACGTCCTTGAACTTCGCGACGGTGATCTGGCTCATAGGATTGTCCTCCGCCGCACGACACTACAGAAAACGCCCCGGGCGGTCCAGCGGACTGGCCGCGCTGGCCGAGAGATCTCACCGCCACCGTGATGTGGTGGCCCCAACGGGAAACGATCACTGGGGCGTGTTTCCCATCCTACCATTCGAGGGGGTTGCGGCGAATCGCCGAGCAGCGTGAACTACGACCGCGTGCGCGCCACGATGGCCCCCAGCGGCCGGGGGGCAGTACCGCCCGAGCCGCTAGCGGGTCGACCGTGCCGTTTGGGGGCGAGGTCGCCGTATGAAGCCGCGCCGCTTGGGCACCCTCAGCATGGCGGCCAGCGCGTCGGCGGGGGACAGCGGGTACAGGCTGATGGGCTTGAGGCGTTCGGGCATCGGGGACAGAATACCGCAGGCCCGGATTTCCGGGTACCATAGCGTACAGAATGAGCACCCTGGTAAGCGCCGTCGGGGTAGCATCTCAGGCGGTGGCCCACGACCCGAGATCAGACGTGGCGTCGGAAGCAATCGCCGCGATGGTGCAGGAGATCGAGGAATTTCTGACCACCCCTCCCTACACGTTGTTGAGTCAGCTTGAACCCGAGGCGAGACTAGCCGCGAGGCGCGCCATGGCGGGCGAGGTTCGCCGGCTAATCGGGGGCCTCCGAAACATGCTCAGCGTCGCCGCTCAGGTGGAGCAATACGGGGGGCCTGTGTCATGGGCTCCTCCGCTCGGGGAGGCGATTCGGCGACTAGAGGCCGAGTTTCAGGACATCCCGGACCTTTCACGGCAGACCCCACCGCCAATTGTGCGCCCCACCGAGGGACCACTCGAAACGTGGCGGGTCGAGCCGGGAAGGGTGAACGAGCCCGCAGATGTCTATTCAACGGCGCCCCGGAGAGTCCAGGACTCGCCGGGCGATGAATCGTTAGACGACATCCTCGAAGACACGATGGATCTGATAAAGGCCCAGCACATCGAAGCCATGGCGAGGGTGCGGGGCGAGCAGCCGCTTGATTGGGAATCGGTTCGCCGCGATCTGAACGACGACTAGCCGTCTCCCGTGGCCTACAGCATTCAGATTTATCGAGAAGCGGCGCTCGCTCTCAAGGCGTTGCCGAAGCTAGACCGGACCAACATTCGAGATCTGATCGATGGCCTCATGGATGACCCGCAGCCACCCCACAGCAAGGAATTGAGGGGTTCGCTGTTGGGGCATCGTCGGATCAGCGCCGGCGATTATCGGGCGATTTATCGCGTTATTGCGTCTCAGTCTCTTGTGCTTGTCACTGACGTAGGACACCGTAGCTCGATCTACCGCCGCTAAAAGGCGATGTCTTCCCCCGCCGACCACGCCACCATCCGACGACTCCGCGCCGAGCTACAGCGCGCACTGGAAGACGCGGCGGACCTACGGACGCGGCTGGATTACGCGGAGGGGCAGATTCGAGCGTTGAGAGCGCGCGTCGTCGGGAAGGTCAACCAAGCCGCTCCGCCGCAGTAGGTCAGGCCGCGGCCCGACGAACCACGCGGACCTTCCGCCACGTGTCCCACACCATCGCGCGCTGGACCGTCTCGCCCTCGTGGCGGATCCACGCGCCGGTGGTCTTCCCGGCGGGTCCGGTCTTCGGTGGCGCGACGACTTCGGCGCGGATGCCCTCGTCAACGATCACGTCGCCGACGCGTAGTTCGAAGGGAAAGACGAGCTGCTCAGATTGGGGGACGCTCGCCGTCCCTTTCTTCGCCACGCTTCGATTTTAACGCCCCGCGGCCAGGTCCGACACCAGCCGAGATTTCCTGCACCGCGAGCAACCCTCGGTTCCCTTTTACTCTGGGCTTCCGCGTGGGTTTCCGCGCGTAAGGCACGCGACGCTCAGCCATTCCTGGTTCGCTCCGCGACACCAGTCGGGCGCCTCGTCTTCCGGCGGGTTCGGTGGCGTGGTTGTCGGCACCACCGACGCTCGGCACGCTCGCGACATCGCGATGCCTTGGCGGATATGGCCCCCATGGATACCGAAGGCGTATCCCTGCCAGCCGCGGATCTCGAACATTGCGTGGTCGCCCCACATGCCGTGCTTGAACAATGCTCCGAACGGATTCTTCAGATCTTCGAAGCGCTCTTCGAACGGAGCCATCACCTCGCAATTGATCGGCTTACCGGTGGACGGATGCAGCAGCGGTTGCCCATCTACGACCGCAATCTTCGTCGGGTATTGCTTCTCCTGAGCCACCTCGATGATCTCGCTGATCGTGGGTTTCGGCCTCGGTGGTCCGACTCCCGACCACGTCCCACCGGGGCCGCAGTAGCACCCGCACGTCATTGACCAGTTCGGGCATCGCTCGCGGACTTCGGCGGAGGCGCAGCCGGTGACAGTCACAAGAAGGGAGGCGAGGGCGAAGAGGCGCGTCACTCCGAGGTGTCCCCGAGCAGGACCGCCGCGACCGCTTCCGCAAATCCCGGCTCGAGATCAGTCAACTTCGTAACCGCGCCATAGAGGCCGCCCCACGCAAACGTTTTCGTCACCTGGTACCGCCCGATCTGCACGGCGCGGCCGCGATCCTCGAGAATGACATCTGCGGCAATGTGCATCTGGCCGAGCCCCGCCAGCATGGCCCGCGCGAACGCGTTGCCTTCGTCGTATTGATGGAACGCGATCGTGGCATGGAGCACGCCGGGGCCGGGCGGCGGATTGAACGCGCTGAATCGCTCGGGTGCCCTCTCCTTCACCTTCGCAATCACCAGCGCGATGATCCGCTCCCGGTCACTGTCCGTCAGCTTCGTGAGCCCGTACTTCGTCGTGGTGTTGATCGCGAGCCCAGTGAAGCCAGCCGGCGACGATAGCCCAATGTTCGAGGGCGCGATCGCCGCGATTGATCCCCGGCTGGTTGCGCACCCCGTAGCGAGCAGTGCGAGGGCGGCGGCGAGCAGGATGCGCTTCATAGTCCATCTCCCCAGGTGTACGCCGTCGGTGGTAGTGTAGGCGGCGCGGGCGGCGGCGGAGCCGCGATAGATGGAGCGTCGATCGGGGGAGCAGGCGTCGCAGCATAGGCACCGCCGGTGGCGTATCCCCGCGCCGCCATGCAGGCGCCGTACGCCTGACTGAATTCCTCGCGTCCCCCGACGAGACTTGCTGAGGCACCCTGAACACCGCCCTGTGCTCCACCGACCGCTGCCCCCAAAGCAGCACATGAGCCCGACGCCCGAATCGGAGCACAGACAATGGCGCCGAGGATCGCGCCGATCGTGGCTCCGACTACAGCCCCACCGGCTGCCCCGGTCACCGTGTTCTTGGTCGCCTCGTAGCCCGTCTGCCGGCGCGCCCAATCCTCGCAAACCGAGTGGTCATCGGCTTGCTGACCGGCGTGCTGGCCGTACGCCGGATAGGCGTACGTACGTGGGCGATTCATACCTGCGCAGCCGGACAGTAGAAGCACGACAACAAGAGCGACGAACGGACTTCGAAACAGGAGGTCGGTGGTCATTTTCAACTCTGGGGCGGCATGGTCCGCAGCAACCTTACTGCTGGAGTGGTGCCCCACTCTACAGTGGTCGTCGAAAGGTTGTCAAACGGGCCGTTGCGTCTGCCTGAACGCCTGTCTGTGTTCGTCCCCGTCACCACGTCGCCGACGCCGCGCCAGTTGTCGAGCCGTTTCCGCACCCGTCTACACCTCCCGGCGGTACCGTCCTGGCTGCTGCCGTTGACAAGGCCGTGGCGATGCTCACCGGCGACGCCATCAAGCGCCATGGCCGGCGCGCCCATGTCGAGCGCGAGCGAGCCGAGGCTCAGCAGCGCATCGACCGACTCGTGACCGCGCTGGCGGATGGGGCGATGCCCGCTGACGAGATCCGGCCGCGCCTGGTGGCCCCAACGGGATTCGAACCCGTGTTTTCGCCCCTCGCTCACGTGCTCCACTGCCGCCATGAGCGGACGGCGACGTGCTCGACCGCGAACGACGCCAGCTCAGCTCGCGGGCGCGCGAGCGATCGCCCCCGCCTGGACTCGTCAGCGGGAGAGCTTCTCCGCGCGGATGCCGATGAGGCGGAGCTTGCGGTGCCGGGGATTCTCGCGGTCGTCGAGGAAGGGCAGGAGTAGTCACGGACGAAGATCGTCTCGGGGCTCGCCCCGGTGACGCGCGGCCTCCGCCAGCCGCCAGGCGCGCGAGATCGGCAAGGCCGAGCGGATGCCGGGCCGCGTAGCTCGCCGCCGTCACGACGCCTCGGCCGTGGCCCTCCTCGGGATCGGCTCCGACAACGAGCGGCCGACCTTGGAGCGCAGGATCCCGCTGCGCCTCGACGGCGGCGTAGAAGGCGTCCATGTCCACGTGCGCGACGATCCTCACCGGGCCTCCCGTGGGCGTCAGATTGCGCAGAGTCGACGGCTGGATCAGGATAGAGGAAGCTTGAGGCCATCGCTGCCGTGCAGCTGGGGTTCTTCAGGGAGGAAGGCGTCGACATGGAGTTCGTTTTCCCGTCCGCGGACCCGTCGCAGGTCCTGCGGGAGGGCGTCGTCGACTTTTACGGCGGTTTTCCCTACACCGGTCTGCACGCCTTCCCCGGCTGGCGGGGAGGCGCCGTCTTGTGCGCCCTCTCGCACTACGCGTACTGGTTCCTGGGCGAGAGTAGGTCGTAACCGGGAGGAACAATCAATGCGCAAGGCAATCAGAGGCTCCGTCTCATCTCACATGCTCGTGGCGGGAGCGGCAGCTGGGCTATCGGCGCTCGTGACCTGGCAAGGCGCGGTGCTCGTGACGTCCTCGGCCGCGCAACCCGCAACCCCTGGCGTTCAGCAGATCGTTTCTCAACCGCTCTCCGACCTGCCGGGACGAGAAGTCCGCATGAGCCTCATCGAGCGCCCGCCGGGGTTCGCCAGCCCCGCGCATCGCCACCCCGGCCACCACACATTTGGATACGTGATCGAGGGCACATACGAATTTGCGATCGATCGTCAGCCGCCGCGTCTGCTCAAGGCCGGAGACACGTTTTACGAGCCGCCGGGCGCAATCCATTCGACCTCACGGAACCCGAGCACGGACCAACGCCTCAAGCTTCTCGTGTTCATGGTTGCTGACCAGAAGAACCCGAGCACCGTCCCCGAGTAGGAGTTCGGTCGCAGGCGCGCGCGCCGGCGGTCACATCGCGGTGTAGCCGCCGTCGACGAACAGGAGCGTGCCGGTCACGTACGAGGCGTCGTCGGAGGCGAGAAACAGGATGCAGGCGGCGACTTCGTCGGGCGTGCCGTGACGCCGGAGCAGCGTGCCCTTGGCGGCGTCGTCACGGTACTGCTCGAACGTCCGGCCGAGCGCTTGAATGCGCTTCTCGTGAAAGGGCGTGTAGATGGGACCGGGGCCGACCGCGTTCACCCGGATGCCGTCCGCGGCGTGATCCGCCGCCATCCCGCGAGTCAGCCCGGCCACCGCCGCCTTGGTGGTGTCGTACTGCGTCGTCTTGCCGATGCTCGTCACCGACCGCACCGAGGCGACGTTCACGATGCTGCCTCCCCCGGCCTGCCGGAGGAGCGGAATCGCCGCCTTCGCGCAGAACGCGTATCCCTTGAGATTCACGCCGAGGATCTCGTCCCAGCTCTCGGCGCTGGCCTCTTCCACCGTGTGATACAGCCGGACCCCGGCGTTGTTGACGAGGATGTCGAGTCGCCCGAAGCGCTGCGCGGCCTGCCGGACGAAGGCCGCGGCCTCGTCCTCGCGTTCCACGTGCGCCTCCACGAACACCACCTCGCCGCCGCTCGCCGCGATCTCCGCCGCGACCCGCTTGCCCCGCTCGACGTCGCGGTCAGCGAAGGCCACCTTCGCCCCTTCCGTCACGAACCGCCGCACCGTGGCCTCGCCGATCCCCGAAGCCCCGCCGCTCACCGCGGCCACCTTCCCGTTCAGTCGCGCCATGCTGGATGACCTCTCTCTCCGCGCCGCGGCACGAGCGCCTCGCCGGCCCGTTTTCTCGAAGATGTGGCCCACGGCACAGCCCGAACCATACGGCAGGCCAGGCGCGAGATCCAGGGTAGCGGCGGGCGAATACGAGCCAGCGGTCCGGGGCGACGGCGCCATGAGGGCCCGTCGGTTTGCAAGAACCGTCTGGGCGCGTCAGAGTGTACAAACCGACCGCTCAAGGTCGAGCGCCGAAACCAGACGCCCGAGGCCGATGTACTGGCCAATCATCATGCCGAGTTCAACGATCTGCGCATCAGTGAACTGGACACGTAACGCACGAAACAGGTCGTCGTCGATCTCGTGGTGGCTGAGGGCCATGCGTTCGGCAAATCGAAGCGCGATCTTTTCCTGTGGCGTGAAGGCGTCGCTCTCCTGGTGGGTCTCCAACGCGGCGATCTTTTCTTCGGTGAGCCCCCCTTGCATCGCCGATGCAAAACGGCCGCGTTTTCACGTGAAGCAGTTGTTGAGCTGCGCAATCCGTAGACGGACGAGTTCTTTGAGGACGGCGTCCACCGAACCGCTGGTATGCCAGGGAAAGTAGAACTGGAAGTACGTTTCGAACATCTCGGGGCAGTGTCCCAAGACCTGGAACATGATCGCCTGCTCGGGCCCCGCCACCGACGCGCGCTCGGCGTATTTCGCGAGCCTTGGCGTGAGCTGGTTTTTCTCCAAGACTCTCAGACGCGCCATGCCGCCCTCCTTCGGGTCGAACGACGATTCGCCTTTCCCCTCGTCCTGGGAATCACTGGTGAGGGTCCACCAACGGGACCGAGCAAACGATCATCGGGGAAATGCCGTCGTGAAGACACTGCCTTCCCAGACACCACCGTCGCGCCGACCATAGGCGCCGGGCTCTTCATCAAGAGACCACGAGGCATACAGCTTCGAGTAGACCTCGCGGACCTTGTCGCGATCGTCCAAGTGCACCCACACGACGGTGTATGCCCCATAAAGCAGGCTCGGGCCACCGCCGTACTGAAGAGAGCGACCACCAGGAAAGAAAGAACGACTCACCTTTTCTGGAGGCCCAAGGATCGCAAGGACATCAGACTCCGGCGCGCCGAGCTCGATGCCTCGAACCATGTCGCGCGTCACGATCTGACCACTCGCCGAGCGTGCGTATCGCACCGATCCGCAGCCCACGCTCACGAAACTCATCAACAGGATGCCGCCGATCGTCGCCGCCCACCTCCGCGAAACAGCCATGGTCACGTTGCCTCCAGCCACGGGGGCAAGTTCTCGTCAGCCCTCGACGTAGAAGAGCAGGACGATGCCCATCAGGACGATGCACGAGGGCCACGCCCACCTGAGGATTCGCTCGGCGTGGGTCCGCCGGGTCAGCCAGAGCGTGGCGCCGAGGCCGACCGCGATGACGCCCATGGCCGCGTGCTGCAGGTAGATGGCGTTGAGGTGAAACGAGCCGTCGTGGAGGTGGACGAACAGCGAGGTCCCGCCCAGCGTCGCGATCACGGGCACCAGGTAGCGGGCGTGCCCTCCGCGCAGCGTGCCGTACGCGCGCAGCCCCTCGATCACGCCGATGGCCACGAGGAGCAGCGCGTACAGCTTGTGCTGCAGCACCGAGAGGTCGCCGAAGATCTCCGCGAAGCGCTTGGGACCGGATGGCCACGCCTCCGGGTCGGCGGTGGCGAACAGGTACACGCCGAAGGCGATCCAGATCGAGGCCGAGACGGCGTTCAGGGGAAAGCGCCGCGCGCGCCGCCCTTCCCAGAAGATCACGGCCCCCAGCACCACCAGCAGGGCGCCCGAGGCCCGGTGGGTCATCTGCGAGTAGAGGGCCTCGGCCGGATTTCGCGCGTGCGCATGGCCGGGCGTCTCGGGGGCGGCACCGCCATAGGGCGCCAGGAACGCGTTCTCCTCAGCGAAGGGTCCCGCCGGGTTCGGATACCAGGCCCACACGTGGGCCACAGCCAGGGTGGGATGCCAGAGCACGAAGCGCTCTCCGCTCACCGGGTGCGCGGGTGGGCAGTCCCGGGCGCTCGGCCCCGGCAGCTCGCGGTAGTCGCGGTAGTGGCACGACGCCTCGTGCTGGTGCCAGTCGGCGCCGGGCAGCGGGTTGACGTCGGGCTTGCGCGGCAGCGCGTACTCGACCCCCGCCAGCTGCCACTGGCCGTCACGCTCGACGTAGAGCAGCATCGGCGGCCGCGCGAGGTCGATGCCGCTGACGGCGTCGTACATGGCCGACAGCAGCGGGGAGGACGCGTTCAGGAAATGGTAGCCGTGGCGCGGCTCCATGCCGCTGATCTGCACGAAGCCGTCCTCGCGGGCGCGGGCGATGTCGAGGTAGCGGGCCGTGTGGTGCCGGACCTCGGCGATGATCTCGTCCGGCGTCCGCGGTCCCGCCGCCGCCGGCACGACCGCGCCCCAAGGCAGCAAGCACAGGACACCGACCAGAAAGCGTCGCATGCCTTCATCACTATACTGAATTCGTCGGCGCCACCCCGTCGACCCTCGCGCCCTTGGCGCGGCTGCGGTACCATGCAGAGCGATTCGATTGCCTTCGGAGGGATTGCCGATGACTCGCGCGTACAACGTGATCGATGCGGACGGCCACATCCTCGAACCGGTCGACCTGTGGGACAGGTACATCGATCCCGAATTCCGCGAGCGCCGGCCGCGGTTCGTCATCGACGAAAACGGCAAGGAACGCCTGAGCGTCGAAGGCAAGATGCTGGGCAATCCGCGGGGGATCGGCAGCCTGGGTTCCGTCGGCGTCCGGCAGGGAATCGTCAAGGCCAACACCCTGAAATATGCCGAAGGGCGCAAGGGCGGGTTCGATCCGCACGCGCGCATCGTCGACATGGATGCCGACGGCATCGACGCCGCCTTCCTCTATCCCAGTCTCGGCCTGTTCGCGGGCGCCGTCGAGGATCCGGGCCTGGCCGCCGCGATGTGCCGCGCCTACAACCGCTGGCTCGCCGATTACTGCAAGCCGTATCCCGAGCGCCTGTTCGGGGTCGCGATGCTGCCGATGCAGTCGGTCGATCTGGCGATCGACGAGATGCGCTTCGCCCGCGAGAAGCTCGGGATGCGCGGCGGGTTCCTGCGGCCCAATCCGTATCACGGCAAGAAGATGATCAGCGACCCGATGTACGAGCCGTTCTGGACGATGGCCGAGGCCCTCGACTTCTCCATCGGCTTTCACGAGGGATCGACCAACGCGATGCCGACCGTCGGCGTCGACCGCTTCGAGGACGACCGCGCGGCGCGCCACATGGTCTCGCACACGATGGAGATGATGCTGGTCGCGCTGAGCGTGATCTGGGGTGGTGTCGTCGACCGTCATCCGCGATTGCGCATCGCGTTCCTCGAGTCGGGCGGCGGCTGGATCGCGCCGTGGCTCGACCGCATGGACCGGCACTTCGACGACCAGGGCTTCAACGAGTCCGCGCCGAAGATGCGGCCGAGCGAGCTGTTCCAGCGCAATTGCTGGATCTCGTTCGAGCCGGTCGAAAGCAGCATCGCGGTGCTGGCCGGCTATATCGGGCCGCACAAGATCATGTGGGCCACCGACTATCCGCACTCGGACGGCTTCTTCCCGGGCGCGCCGCAGATGCTCAGCGAGCGGCTCGGGACGCTGTCCCCCGAGGCGAAGCACCAGGTGCTCGCCGGCGGCGCCCTCGGCTTCTACGGCCTGAGCTGACCCCCGGGGTTCCAGTCGCGGGCCCCTGATCCGGGCCCGCGATGCCTCGGGGCTGACTTACGGAGCCTCTTCGGCGGCGGTCGGGTAGAGGCCCATCCGCCGCGCCTTCTCGATGACCAGCGCGGTGATCGCGTCGAGCTGCGGGGTCGCGATCCGCGCCGCGCGGGCGAACGCCTGCACGGCCGTCAGCAGTCCGTCGATCTCGGGTGGGCGCTCACGCTCGAAGTCCTGGAGCATCGAGGATTTATGGGTGGAGGTCGGCCGCGCGCCATAGGCGCGCTCGGGGTCGAGATCGATCTCGATGCCGTACGCGGCGCACACGGCCAGCCCCTCGCGCATCAGCCCCTTGGCGAGCGCGAAGAGCTCCGGGTGACGGCCGAGCACGGCGATCGGCTCGCCGGTCAACGCGCAGATCGGGCTGGTGCTGAGGTTGCGCAGCAGCTTGTCCCAGATGTCCACGCGAATCGTCGTGGTCATCGGTGCCGGGATGCCGGCCCGCTCCAATGCCTGCGAGATCGTCTGCAACCGGGGCGAGATCGTGCCGTCGGGCTCGCCCAGGGTGAAGCGGTTCTTGGTGCCGGGCGAGTTGCGAATGACGCCGGGCTCGGCGATCACGTTGGCCGAGTTGATCATGCAGCCGACCACGCGCGGAAGGCCGACCGCACGCTCGAGCACGCCTCCCGGGTCGAGGCGCGACAGATCCGGACGCGGGACGCCGCCGTCGTCGAGGCGGTAGAGATACCACCACGGAATGCCGTTCATCGCGAAGACGACCGTGGTGTCGGGGCCGATCAATGGCTGCAACTGCGACGCGGCCGCGGGCAATACCGAGGACTTCAGCGTGACCAGGACCACATCTTGGTGGCCCAAGGTCTCGGGCCGGTCGGTGGCGTGGATCGGGGCGGAGGTGCGCTCTTCGCCGATCCACAGCGTGATGCCGCGCTGGTTCATCGCCGCGAGCTGGGCACCGCGCGCGATCGCCGCGACCTCGATGCCGGCCGCCGGCCCATGCGCGGCGAGGCGCGCCGCGAGGTGCCCGCCGACGGCCCCGGCGCCGAAGACTACGACGCGCATCGCTTCACGCGGCCATGATACCGCTCACTCGCGTGGTGCCTTCGCGCAAGCGCGCGCTCATCGCCGCGCCTCGTGGTCGATGGCGGGGCCGGCGAGCAGCGTGGCCACCGCGACGGAGGCGGCCAGCACGGCGAAGGCCGACCACGGCGCCACGTACGAGTCCCGCGAGACGAGGAGCAACCCGAAGAGGGCGGGGCCTGAGAGAAGCCCCACGACGATCGAGGCGAAGGCCATCCCGCTGAGGAGACCCGCATCCTTCGGGCCGCCGATCTCCGCACTCATCACGAAGAAGATGCCGACCCACCCGTAGGCGCCGATCCCCATCGCGAACGCCAGCAGTCCCGCGGTGAGCGGCGTCCGGAACGCCCCGAACGCGTAGACGGCGAAGACGCCCGCGGCCACCACCGCGGTGCCCGCAAGCCACGCCGATCGTCGATCGGCCATCCACCGATCGCTGGCCGCGCCGAGAGCGAGGCGCGAGACCGCGCCGCCGGCCTGCGAGGCGGCGATCAGGAAGCCCGCGCGGATCGTGTCGAAGCCGAGGACTTCGATCGCGTAGAGGGGGAAGTAGCTCAGCACGGCCGCCTGGACCATGCCGAGGACGAGCCCGCTCGCAAAGAAGACGGCGAGCGTCCGGCGCCGCGATGCCGACCAGCCGCGCGTATCGCCGACCGGCGATGCCGCGCCCGGCTCCGTCGTGACCGCATGGCCGCCGAGGCCGCCCAGGGCGCGCCACGCGAGCGCGACCGGCAACGCCACGACGGCGCCACACATCGCGATGGCGACGCGCCAGCCAAGCGTTGCCGCGACGGCCGGCAGCAGCAGAGCTGCCGCCACGCCTCCCACGGTCAAGCCCATCTGCTTGAGGCCCATGGCGACGCCGCGCTCTCGCGACGCGAACAGATCGATGATGGCCCGGCCCAGCGCGGGATTGACCACGCTCCAGCCGAGACCGGCGACGAAGAGACAGAACAGGAAGGCCGGAAAGACTGGCGACGCCGCCGCCGCGAAGAGCGCGAGGCCACCGAGGGCCAATCCGCCGAGGAGCGTGGGCCGGACGCCGATGCGGTCGGCGAGCCGGCCCGCCGGCACCGAGAAGAGCAGACCCCCGACATAGATCGACGGAACGATGAAGGCGACATCCAGCCGGCTCAGCGCGAAGCCGTGAACCAGGCTCGGTGACAGCGGAGACACCCCGAGCATCCCGAAGGCCCCGGCGCCGTACGAGACCGTCAGGATCGCGAGCAGGCGCCAGCGGTCAGTCGCGCTGATACGCGGCCCGCTGATCGGCGGTGATCATCGGGTCCGATCCTAGCGCGATCTCGTGTAGAGGCGCGCCCCTTCGAACGCGAAGTCGTAGAACCGCGACTCCGCTGCAACATTACGAGCCCGCGTGACAAAGACCTCGCCCGTCAATTTACCGAAGACGCGTCGGAGACGAGGAGGAGGAACCGACCGGCGCGCCAGGCGTCGTAGATCCGCGCCGTGATGCTCTGAGTGCGCGCGAACGCGCCTCTCAGCAGGATCTGTGTGTCAAGAACGGCTCTGGGTTCGGACAGCGCGCACCGCCTCGGAGATGATCGCGGCGACGGCCTCATCGCCAAGTGTACCGGCGCGCTGACGAGCCCGATCGATGATGGCATCGAGCTCTTCGTCGGACAGGACCTCAAGCGAGCGGTCGATTTCCTCGAGGCCTGCGCGCGTGGTCAGGAGCAGAGGCAGGACTTCGTGCGCGAGCTCCTGACGCTCGGCCTCGGACAGGGCCTCGATTTCCGTGACGAGCGACTGGACCTTCCCGCACCCATGGCGTCACACCTCTTCGAAAAGTGATCCCGAAATGGTGGCCCCAACGGGAAACGATCACTGGGGCGTGTTTCCCATCCTACCATTCGAGGGGGTTGCAGCGAATCGCCGAGCGGCGTGAACTTACAGGCCCGCGTTAAGCGCCACGAGGGCGCCCACAGCGGCCGGGGGTTGGGGTCAGGACGTGCGAGACGCCACCGGGGCGCCCGAGCGCAGCGCCACCGGGGCCAGGGGGGTCACGGTGGCGCGTTCAGCGCGCCCTTGCAGAGATAGCACTCCGTCTCGCCTTTGCGTGGCCGGATGGACTTCAAGCACGACGGGCAGGTGATCGCATCATCGACCGGTGTCGGGATCCACTTGGGTGATTTGGGTCCATCGATCTTCTCGATTGCTCGCGCGAAACAGTAGGGGATCACAGCGAGCGCGACAGCGATTGCCGCGACAGCAGCCTGTTGTGGCGCGCCCGTCTGCACGGCGACGCTCAGCAGCGTGAGCCCGCCGAGGATGGAGCCGATCAGGGCGCAGACCCAGACGAACGTCACGGCGTTCCCCCGAGCAACTTCTCGGCCTCCGCGATCTTGTCGGCGGCACAGGACCAGATCGCGGATACTCCGCGGCCCCCGATTACGATGCCAGCGGTCGCCGTTTCCATAGCCGTGCCTCGCCAGAGATATGGCTGTTCCCGTTTCGATCTCTCTAACTCTGCGGTCAGCGCCGGGCACCGCTTGATGAGCGGGCTCGCTCCAGTCGTCTGGAAACCGGCAACATCGCCAGAAAGACTGGCGCCCCATGCGCTACTGGCATAGGTGTAGTACTCCATCGCTTCACGGATTACCGAACGTTCTGGCACATCCCGGCCCTCTCCGAGGTATCGGTCGACGACGATCTTTGCGTCGCTTGCGCGTGGCGCGTAGTCACGGTATGTGATGCCGCCTTGAGCCACCGACCGGAGCGCTTTCAACGCCCTCATCGCTTCGTCGCGGGCGGAAGGCTGCGACGCAACCGGAGACGGCGCCGCGCCGAAGTAGATCGCCCGCACCTTCTCACCGTCGAACGTGATCGTCTGACCGCCGACGTCAACCGACACGCTCACTGGCGTCGCTTGCTTCAGCGTGCCATCAACGCGCTGGCCGGTCTTCAGCTCGATGACGTCGGCAATAGCGGGTACCGCAAGACTCAGCGCGAGAGCAGCAACGTAGAGCGCGCGCCTCATATTCGCGGTCCTCCTTCAAGGTGGAACTGTCTGGAGTAAGCGCCGCGACTCTACAGCGGTCAGCGAAAGGTTGTCAAATCAAGGGATTCATATCAGCACACCCGGCTTCCACCGCCCCCCCATCGCGACCTGCCCTCGCGTTCAACGACCCCGACTCGTTCCGTGACGTGCCGTGGGGCACTCGCCCAGGATCAGCGCAGAGCCCTTCGCCACTGCTCCACGAACGGTTCCAACCCTGACTTCTCGCCACCGAAGAAGAGGATGTAAACTCGCTTGCCGAGACGCTTCACTTCCTCAACGAGTGGGGACGTTAGTCGCCGTCGCCGGCAACCAGAAGCGCAGCGTCAAAGTTTCCGGGGAATGCGTGACTGAGCATATCTTTCGTCAGGATGATATCGACTCCCTTTGAACGTCGCGTGTCCGCAGGGGCGCGAAGCCAAGGGCGGCGGCGGGCGAGGTCGGGGGTCATTCGATGATGTGGTCGGCCTGCGCGACCAGCGACGACGGGATGGTCAGCCCCAGCGCCTTGGCGGTCTTGAGGTTGATCGAGAGGTCGAATTTCGTGGGCTGCTCGATCGGTAGATCGGCGGGTTTGGCGCCCTTGAGGATCTTGTCAACGTAGGTTGCTACGCGCAGCGGCAGTTCAGTGGGGTCCACCCCGTACGAGATCAGCCCGCCTGCCTCCACCCACCGTCTTCCCCCGTATATGGCGGGGATACGATTCTTCGCCGCGAAAGCGACAATGGCGCGGCGGGAGGCGGCGATAATGGGATCACCGAGCGCTAACAGAGCGCCGGCGCCATCCCGCCTCGCCACAGCGAAGCCGCTT
>Ga0193725_1000222_pt1 | contig 18169 bp, 20 predicted proteins | sample H2a2metaG_FD_143058 | JGI IMG/M metagenome (GOLD analysis project Ga0193725, IMG submission 143058) | Soil microbial communities from a riparian zone of the East river system, Colorado, United States - H2a2 | ecosystem: Environmental > Terrestrial > Soil > Riparian zone | place: USA: East River... | reverse complement strand
GTTCCATGCGTACGCGTATCTCGCGGATCGCTACGCCCTGCTCGCGCACGGCGCCAGCTTCGGTGATGGCTATGGCCCGCGTATCGTGAGCCGCAAGCCGGCGCCCACACGACCCCGCGCCGCGCTTACGGGCCGTCTGGTTGCAGTGCCGGGCGAGCTGACCACCGCGTTCCTGACGCTGCGGCTCTATCAGCCCGCGGCGCGACACGTCGTGGTGCCGTTCGATCAAATCGAAGACTACGTTTTAGCGGGAAAAGCCGATGCCGGGCTCCTGATCCACGAGGGCCAGCTGACCTTCGCCGACCGCGGTTTGCATCTCTGGGCCGACCTGGGCGAGTGGTGGTCCCGAAAGACCCAGCTTCCGTTGCCACTCGGCGGCAATGTTGTTCGGCGCGACCTCGGCGAGGAGCTCACCCGGGCGATCGCGCGCGATCTGAAGGCGAGTATCGAGTACGGTCTCGCCCATCGGGCCGAGGCGTTGACCCATGCGCAGGGGTTCAGCCGAGGACTCGACGCCGCGCGCACCGACCGGTTCGTCGGCATGTACGTGAACGCCTACACAGTCGACTACGGCGAGCTTGGGCGTCGTGCGGTCGGTGAATTGTTGGCCCGTGCCCATGCTGCTCATCTCATTCCTGCCCCCGTAGACCTGGCGTTCGTGGCGGCCGATTCCTAGTTTGGCCTTGGCTTCTCAAGGAGAATCGGCTTGACCGCTCCCCCGGGAATCGTCACCGTCCTCGTGGTCGATGACGAAGAGCCGATCCGGAATGCGCTGCGGAAATACCTGAAGCAGCAACAGTTCGAGGTGTATGCGGCGAGCTCGGCCGACGAAGCGCTGCAGCAGCTGCGCCTCCATAAGATCGCCCTGATGCTGTCCGATATCCGGATGCCCGGCACGAGCGGCGTGGACCTCGTGCCCCAGGCACTGGAGATCGAGCCCGATCTCGCCATCACGCTGGACCGCGCGGTCAATGATGCCACCAGCGCGGCGCTCTGCATGCAGCGCGGTGCGATGGATTATCTCACCAAGCCGATCGAGCTTGCCGACCTTGGCCGCGCGGTCCAGCGTGCGCTCAAGCGCCGCGAGATGCACCTCGAGAATCGCCATCTCAACCAGTGGCTGAAGGAAGAGGTGACGACGCGCACCGCCGAGCTGCAGCGCGAACGCCATCGGATGGAGCGTGTTTCGACGGCAACCCTCGAAGTGCTCGTCAATGCCCTCGAGGCAAAAGACCCCTATTTGCGCGGGCATTCGGCGCGCGTCGCGGACCTCTCTGCGAATATTGCGACCGAACTGGGACTCCCCGAGGAAGACGTCGAGCACGTGCGGATGGCTGGCCGGCTGCACGATCTCGGCAAGATCGGGACTCGCGACGCGGTGGTTAATAAGGAAGGACCGCTCACTCCCGAAGAATTCGAGCACGTGAAGCAGCACGTCATCATCGGCGCGCAGATTCTCTCGCCGTTAACTCACCTGGGGCACATCGTGGCAATGGTGAAGAGCCATCACGAGCGCTTCGACGGCAGCGGCTATCCCGATGGATTGCGGGGTGACGAAGTGCCCATGGGGGGCAGAGTGATCGCAGCAGCAGAAGTGTACGATGCGCTCACCACCGCACGACCATATCAGGACAAGATGACGCCCGAGCAGGCGGTCGAGCGGATGGCGGATCTCTCCGGCACCGTTCTCGACCCCAAGGTCTACGACGCGTTGGTCAGAATTGTTGGCCGCAGGCAGACGCTGGTGTTCCTCGACGAGGACGTCGGACCAGCGATCTAGAAAGACCAAACCCCGGGGCGAAAAGCTCCCCGGGGTTGGCGGTCGGGCGAAGTGGCCGTCACACTTCGGCCGCGACCTTTTGATTCTACGTCTGCCGATTTTACGTCCTGCATCGCATCCAAGTTTCACAACATTAGATGCACCGACTCCAAGAACGGTTGCATCACCAGCGCTTCACTCGACCGACCCGCGACATGGTCATCGTTTCGGTTTGAGACCCTCGACGCAAAACGACCGTCGTGTTCGACGCGCCCCATCCCATCCCGGTAGGCCCAAAGATCACAACGGGATTCGAGGTCGCGAGTGTGACACCGTGGCTCGAGGGACCCGGCGTTCGCCACCACGGCTCCCAGCGCTGTGCGACGAACCGATCGATGCGCAACGTATCGGCAGCGAGCGTGACACGCGCGCGCGTCGATTGGAGGACGGCGCCATTCCGCCCCACAGCAAGCGCCGTCGTCACGTCGCGCATGGCTCGCTCAGTTTCGAGCCAGTCCATGAGACGGGCGGCCCGCGGCACCCAGAACGCGAGCAGCACCGCGGCGATCGTGGCAACGACCACCAGCTCGAGAAGCGTGAACCCTTTGGACATTCGCTGTTTATAGGGTGTCAGCGAACCCCTGCGGCACCAGAAAAACCCGGCGAAAAGCCAGAAAATGCGCCATTTGCGGTCTAACGCCCTCGGACGGCGAAGGCTATGTTGGTGCACGTGATGGTCTTGCCGGTCGGCATACCTGGTGCAAAGAGGGACGCGCGTGAGTACTGAACTGCAGTCTCGCCGCGCGGGCCTGCCCCATGCGGTTTTCCTCCAACGGGTGGCCGATGAACCCGCTACCTCCCCAGACGTCCGTCTGGGTCAGGGAGCGTTTTTGACGCTGCGGTTTGTCGATCTACTCGCTCCCGATCGCGAACTCCCCAGTCCCGATGTGTTCCGCTACCAGTGGGCAGCCACCGAGCGCTATTGTGCCGAGCTCGCCGGGGAGGGGACCGAGGCCTCGCATCTGAGCTGCATCGTGCGCTCGGCCGGTGAAGCACATCGCGACGGCAACCTGCAGCTGCTCGCCCCGGCCTTGTTCGCCTACGCACTCTACCTCGAGCAGGAATCGCATTTCGACGAAGCGGAAGACGCGCTGCTGACGATGATCAACGTGGGCGGCGGACGGCTACCGTCATCTGACGCGATCTCCGCGTGGATGCGACTGGGGAGAGTCCGGCGTCTTCAAGCCGCTTTCGATCAGGCAGACGACGCGTACGCGGAAGCGGGCAGGATCGCATCACGGGTTGGCGATCGCCAGGCAGTCCTTACGAGTCACGTTGGTCAAGCCAACGTCGTGTATTTTCGCGGCAACCTGTCAGAAGCTGAGCGTCGGTGGCGCTCGCTCCTTGCCGACACCGACGGGACACCTTACCGCGTGGTTAGGGCGCAGGCCGAGCATGGGCTGGGAAACCTGTTGAACCGTCGCGGTCAGCTGGAGGAAAGCGCTCCGCATTTATGGAGAGCGTACGAGCTGTACGATGAACAGTCGTCACAACTTCGCGTGCTTAACGACCTCGGAATCCTCATGCTTCGCCTGGGGCACGTCGCCGATGCCGAACGAGCACTCGGCGAAGTTGTACGGCGTGAACAGGTCGGCGGCGAAAACCTGACGAACGCCATGGTCGAGTTGATGCACTGCGCGTCGTATCGTCGCGACCGCTTGGGGTTCGAACGGTGGCGGGAACGCTGCCTCGAACACATTCCGCATGCGCCTCCAAATATCCGCGCCGATTTCAGCGAGAAAGCGGGAATCGGTTATGCGCGCTTCGGAAACACTCGCAAGTCGGAAATGTTGCTCCGCCAGGCGCTCGAGATCGCTACCGCGCATGGCTTGCACGAAGTGGTCTTCCGCGTCGAGCCGATACTTGCCGGCGCAAAAGACTGCGGCGCTCCCGAACAGGTCGAAAGCGCCGCGCCTGAAGTCGTTTACGAAGCCGAGTCGCTGAAGGAGGTTTCCGCCTCCCTCGCGACGCTCGGTGCGTAGACTAGCGGCAGGTCACCGGGTTGCTGGTATCGCACACGTTGCTCGGACCCGACGCATCGGCACAAGCCGAGGCGGTAAGTGCGAACGAAACGAGAACCAATGCTAGGGCGAAGCGGATGCGGCGGGACATGAAGCCTCCGTGGGCTGGTTGAGAGAGCGGTCGCAGACACCAGCCAACTTGGGCGGAGAACACCGTTTCGTTAGGGCATTTTTGCGGCATCGTAGGGCGATTTTGCGGCATTAGGGAATTCTTCGGAGGACGTGTAGGGGAATGCTGGTACTCGCTGCGGTCTCAGATCTGCAATACCAGAAACTGCGCAACGCGGTTGCGCCGGACTTCGCCCTGGCGCGTGCGCCGACGTGGGATGCCGCCCTCGAAACGATCCGCGGCCGCCCCGTGGAGATCGCCGTCGTCGACCCGATGCTCGGCGGGGCCCGGGGCCAGGAGGTCGAGCGGCTCCGTGTGCTGTTCCCATCGCTCCCGTTGATCCTGTATACCCCCGTGATGACTGCCGAGCTCGCTCCGGTGCTCCTCGCGATGGGGAAATGCGGCATCACTCAGGTCGTCTTGAGTGCCACCGAAGACCACCCGGATCGCTTGCGCGATCTCCTGTCCGAAGAGGCGATGCAGTCCGCCTCGCAACGGTTACTCGACCAGCTCACCACCGCGCTCGCGCCGTTGCCGCCGGAGCTGCGTTGGGTGCTGGAAGACGCTATGCGCAGCCCTGGCGCCGTCCAGACGATTCAGCAGGTCGCCGCGCGCGCTCGCGTCGACCGCGGCACCTGCGCGCGTTGGTTCGCGCGGGCCGGTCTGCCGAGCCCGCGGGATATCCTCGCCGCCGCGCGGGTCCTCTATGCGCACCGCCTGCTCAAGGACCCGGGCTTCACGATCGAGGATGTCGCCAAACGGCTCGGCTACGCCCAGGCGAAGACGCTCCAGCAGCACGCGCGCAAGTATCTCGGCCTCACCGCCGGCGAAATGCGCCTGTCGCTGACGGCGGACGAAGCGACCGCCCGCATCGTCCGGGAATTCCTGACGCCCGCGCGTCGCGAAGCGGCCAACGTCTCATGATGACCTCCCCCCCGCGCAAACCAGCGACCGTCCTGATCGTCGACGACGAGGCGGGCCTGCGCCGCGTGCTCGAGCGGTTCCTCGAGCGCAACGGCTATCGGGTGCTGAGCGCCGGCACGGCCGAATCGGCCTACGAGATGCTGGCCGCCGAAGCGGCGGATGCGCTGCTGCTCGACATTCATTTGCCCACGATGTCGGGGCTCGCGCTCTACCTGGCGATCATTCACCGTTGGCCGGCGCTCGAGGGGCACATCGCCATCATGACGGGTGACGCCGAAGCGCACGAAGTGCGCACCTGGCTGGACCATCACCACTGCACCGTCATTCGCAAGCCGTTCAACCTCCAGCAGGTCGCGGATTGGGTCTCATCCGCGCTGCAACGCGACCGCTCGTCGGACGCGATGGACGCATGACGACGGTCGCACACGCCGATCCGTTGCACGTCCTACGGGAATACCGAAACCTCGCGCCCTGGAACCTCCGAGACCTCTCCGTCGTGGTCGGGGCGGTCCTCGATGCGTCGGCGGTGACCCCGATCAATGCAGCCGCGCGCGCCGCGCCGAGCGAGCGCACGATCCGCTTTTACGTGACGCGGGGCCTCGTGAGTCCTCCCGAGGGGCGGGGGACCGCCGCGACCTACTCGTACCGCCACTTCCTGCAGCTGCTCGCCATCAAGTTGCGGCAAATGGAGGGCGCGACCCTCGCCGCGATTACCAAAGACATGCACGACCAGACGGGGGACGTCCTCGAGCGGCGCTGCGCCCAGGTCCTCGGCACATCGCTGCCGACGCCCGACCGGCTGCCGCTGAAAGGCGCCGAGGGGATGCCGCGCGGACGCTCCGGCCGCGCGCTCACCGCGTGGCTGACGCGCGACGCCGACAAGGAAACCGGCGGCCCGACGACCTGGCGCCGCATCCCGGTGACGCGCGGCGTGGAGCTGCACGTCGATGCCGACCACCCGCTCGCCCGGCTCGGCTCCGACGACCACGGGTTGGCGGAGACCATCCGCCAGGCAATCGCGAAACTCCTGCCGCACAGCACGTAATACATCTGTACGGGCGCGGCATGCTGCGCCCCTACCATTACAGGAGACGATAATCATGTGGGTGCTGCTGGTACTCGTGGTAGTCGTTGGTCTGTGGGTCGTGAGCTCGTATAACGGCCTCATCTCCCTGAAGAATCAGACCGTCAACGCCTTCAAGCAGATCGACGTGCAGCTCAAGCGCCGCCACGATCTGATCCCCAATCTCGTCAACGCCGTCAAAGGCGCCATGGATTTCGAGCGCTCGACCCTCGAAGCCGTGATTCAGGCGCGGAATCAGGCGGTGAAAGTGAATGCCTCCGGACCGGAGGCAATGAAGCAGATCAGCCAGGCGGAGAATGCGCTTTCCGGTGCGTTGTCCCGGTTGCTCGTCACCGTAGAGCGCTATCCCGAGCTCAAGGCGACCGGCAATATCGCCCAGCTGCAAGAGGAGCTGACCTCCACGGAGAACCGAATCGCGTTCTCGCGGCAGCTCTACAACGACACGGCGACGCAGTACAACACCAAGCAGCAGCAATTCCCGACGACGCTCGTGGCGGGCCTGGCGCACGCGGAACAGACGGATCTGTGGGAGATCGAAGATCAAGCTGAACGGGCAGTACCGCAGGTTGACCTCTCCCGACGGTAATCTCTTTCAACAACAGGAAGCCAACCGCCGGCGCACGACCTGGCTGGTGATTGGCTTCGTCCTGTTTTTCGCCTGGTTGGGCTTCGGCGGCGACTACGTGTGGGCGCTACAGGGCCATCACCCGTTTCCGTGGGTCGGTCTCGTGCTCACGACGGTCGCGATCTTCACCGTGTGGCACACCTACAAGACCGGGCCGGAGAAGGTCCTGTGGGCGACCGGCGCGCAGGAGCTGACCGATCCGAAAACCGACGACGAGCGGCAGGTCGCCAACGTCGTCGACGAAATGGCGATCGCCGCTGGTATACCCAGGCCGCAGATCTGGATCATCCCGGACGACGACCCGAACGCCTTTGCGACCGGCCACGGTCCCCAGGACTCTCACATCGCGGTGACGCGCGGGTTGCTGAAGGTTTGCAACCGGGACGAGCTCCAGGCGGTGATCGGCCACGAGCTGGGTCACGTCAAAAACCTTGACGTGCGTTTGATGACGACCCTGGCAGCCCTCGTCGGCGCGATCCTCCTCGTGCGCGAAGGCATGGGCCGGACGATGCGCGGCGGCGGCTTTCCGGTGCGGGGAGGCAGGAAGTCAAAGAACGCGGGGCCGCTGCTCGCGATCCTGCTCGCGCTGTGGGTCATTTCCTGGATCGTTGCGCCGCTCGTGACCCAGCTGCTCGCGCTCGCGGTCAGCCGGCGGCGCGAGTATCTCGCCGACGCCATGAGCGCGCAGTTCACGCGCAATCCGCTGGCGCTCGCCAGTGCGCTCGAAAAGATCGAGGGAGCCGCGGCGCCGACCACGTCGATCAAGAGCGGCGCCGCGCACCTCTGCATCTGCGACCCCTTGGGGCGGCGACTCACGAACAGCGAGGGATGGCTCGCCGACCGCTTAGCCACACATCCACCGATGAGCATGCGGATCTCGCGACTCAAGGGCATGGGATACGCGCAGCTGAAGAAGGAGCGAGGACTCCCGGTGTGATCGGGAGGGGGTGGTTGCGCCGCCGCACGCTGCGAACCATCCACAAGTTTCGCACCCGCCTGGCGCGCTACAAGCTGCAGGAGCGGCGCATCGCGCGCGCCGCGCTCGCTGATGATCCGGCGATTATTGCTGCCGTTCAGGCGCACATGGCCGAGCATGGCCTGCCGGAGGCGGTGGTGCGGCGGCAGGTTCGAAAATACCTGGACGAAATCGTTCCCCATTTCAACGTGTTGTCGTATTACAAGATCGGTTACAACGTCGCGAAGATTCTCGTCAACCTCCTGTACAAAACCAGTGTCGATTACCAGGACGAGCGCGCCCTCGACCGGATCCCGAAGCGCGACGTGGTCGTCTACCTCATGAATCACCGGTCGAATGCCGACTACATCGTCGTGGCATACGTGCTCGCCCGCGGCGTGCACGTGAGCTACGCCGTCGGGGAGTGGGCGCGCGCCTGGCCGCTCGAGTATGTCTTCAAGTCGTTCGGGGCCTACTTCATTCGGCGGCGGTTCCGTGAGCCGCTGTATCACACGGTGCTCGAGCGCTACGTCCAGCTGATCACCCGCAACGGGGTGACGCAGGGGATTTTTCCAGAAGGTGGCCTGTCCCGCGACGGCAAGCTGCGGCCGCCGAAATTGGGCCTGCTCGACTACATCTGCCGCACCCTGACCGACCCGGCATTCGACCGAGACATCTGGTTCGTGCCGGTCGCATTGAACTACGACCGCGTGCTCGAGGACCGTTCGCTCATTCGCGAGCTCATTCACCACGGAGACAGGCCCAGCCGGCTGGTCCAGCTCGGCACGGTCGTCTCCTACCTCGTCAGCAACACGGTGCGACTGCTGACCGGCCGGCTCAAACGGTACGGGCGCGTCGCGGTGAACTTCGGCACGCCCCTGTCACTGCGCGCGTGGCTCAAGACGGCGCCCAGCGACGTCTTGTCGCTCCCCAAGGAAGCGCGCCTCCCCGAGCTCGAACGGCTTGCCCGCGAGATGCTGCTGCGCATCGGGGCGATCATTCCGGTCACGCCCGTGCCGCTCGCCGCCGCCGCGCTACTCTCGTTTGGTCAGACGGTCATCCAGAAGAACGCGCTGCTCGACCGCATGGACCAGCTGCGGGACCGGCTCCTGGAGGTGAACGGCAAGGTCGTACGGGGCGGGGCGCGGATCGGCGAAGTCTGGGATCGTGCCTGGCGGATGCTGCGGATGCGCCGGCTGGTCGTCGCAGACGGCGACACGCTGGTGGTATTGCCCCGCGGCCGCCCCCTGCTCGAGTTTTATGCGAACTCGATCGCGCACCTCGTTCCCATTCGCGGGCCTCGGCTGCCCTTCCATAAGGCCCACGAAGTGGACACCAACCTCCCGAGACTCATGACATGATGTTACTGCTCGCCGTCTTGACACTTCAGCAGGCGGATCTGGTGGTGACGAACGCCCAGATCTACACCTCCGATGTGAATCGGCCCGTCGCCGAGGCACTCGCCGTGCGCGCCGGGCGGATCGCGTTCGTGGGCAGCAACCGCGGCGCCCTGGCGCTCGCCGGCCCGCGCACGGAACGGCTCGATCTCGCCGGGAAGACCGTGATCACCGGAATGGTGGATGCGCATGCCCATCTGCTCGGGCTGGGCCAGGCGTTGCGCACCGTCGACCTCGTCGGTACGCGCTCGTACGACGAGGTCATCGCGCGCGTGGTCGAGCGCGCCAAGACGGCGCGGCCGGGAGAGTGGATTCGCGGGCGGGGCTGGGACCAGAATGACTGGGCCGACACTCGCTTCCCAACGCATGCGGCGCTGTCCCGCGCGGTGCCCAACAATCCTGTGTATCTGACGCGCGTCGATGGACACGCCGCGCTCGTGAACGCGAAGGCGCTCGAGCTGGCACATGTCACCGCCGCGACGCCCGACCCGAGCGGCGGCCGGTTCATTCGTGATTCTGCCAATAATCCGACAGGCGTATTGGTCGATAACGCCCAGGGCATCGTGGGCCGCGTGATCCCGGCACCGTCGCGGACGGAGCTGCGAGAGCAGACGCTCGCGGCGATCGCCGAAGCGAATCGCTGGGGGTTGACCGGCATCCACGACGCGGGCGTTGCGCCAGAAGGCATCGCGGTCTACGAGGAATTGGCGAAGGAAGGGCGCTACAACCTGCGCAATTACGTCATGGTGCGATCCAACGACTCGGTCTTGGACGCCTTCATGCGGCGGGGTCCGCAGAAGGCGCTCTACGACGGCCGGCTGTGGATTCGGGCGATCAAGATCACGGCCGACGGCGCGCTCGGCAGCCGCGGCGCGGCGCTCCTGGAGCCCTACAGCGACGATCCGGGCAACACCGGTCTGATCACGACGCCGCTGGAGCGCATCAAGAGCGTGGCGGTACGGGCGCTGAAGGCGGGATTTCAGGTGAATGTCCATGCGATCGGCGATCGTGCCAACCGCGCCGTGCTCGACCAGTTCGAAGCGGCGCTGCAGGAGGTGCCCACGGCCGATCACCGCTTCCGCATCGAACACGCGCAGATCCTGCGCTATCAGGATATCCCGAGGTTTGCCGAGCTCGACGTCATCCCTTCCATGCAGGGCAGCCATCAGACGGGCGACATGTATTGGGCGCCTAATCGCCTGGGACCTGCGCGCCTGGGAGGAGCGTATGCTTGGCGTTCCCTTCTCAATACGGGCGTCGTGATACCGAACGGCTCCGATTTCCCGGTCGAGGCCGTGAACCCGCTGATTTCCTTCCATGCGTTTTTCACGCGACAGGACGCCGACAACTATCCGCCCGGCGGCTGGATGCCCGAGCAACGCACCACGCGCCAGGAAGCGTTGTTGTCGATCACGCTGTGGCCGGCCTATGCGGCGTTCATGGAGAACGAGAGCGGGAGCCTCACGGCCGGGAAGTATGCGGACTTCGTGGTGCTGGATCGCGACATCATGGCCGTCGCTCCGGAAGCGGTGCTGGGAACGCACGTGCTGCTGACCGTGCTGGGCGGCAAGGTCGTGTACCGGGCTAACCCCAACTAACTGAACACGTTCAAAAACACACTTGACGGCCGACCGCCGACCGACAAGATTGTCTGTAGTTGAACGTGTTCAAAATACTCTACCGCCCCGGAGGAGGCCCGGTATGGTCAACACCTATCTCTTCTACCTCGCCCTGAGCATCGCACTGACCGTCTGGGTGGGACACACCCTGCACAAGAACGGACGTCCCTTCCTACTCCATGCCTTCGACGACAATCCGGTCGTCACCGACTCGATCAACAATTTGCTGCTGGTCGGGTTCTACCTGGTGAACTTCGGGTTCGTGAGTCTGGCATTGAGAGCCACCGTGCCCCTCGCCGGGTTGCAGGGGGCCATCGAACTGTTGTCCGTCAAGATCGGCCAAGTCCTGATGGTGCTCGGCGGCATGCACTTCTTCAACATGCATATGCTCCACAAGCTCGGCCGCCGGAGAGCGAAGCTGGCCGCCGATTCGCCCCCGCCGCCCCGCCCGTTGACGCCGTTCGGCCAGACCGTGCTGCGCGGCGCCTCATGAAGCAGCGGCCCAAAGCGGTCGCCACCAAGGCCAAGATCCTCGGAGCCGCGCTCGAGCTGTTCCGCGAGCGCGGCTACGAGGCGGCGACGATGCGCGCGATCGCGGATCGGGCCGGCGTCGCGCTGGGGAACGCATACTACTACTTCGGCTCCAAAGAGCATCTGATCCAGGCGTTTTACGATCGGACGCATATCGAGCACGTCGCGGCCGTCGGGACGCAGCTCGATGAGATCAAGGACTTCAAGGCGCGGCTTCTCTTGGTCATGCGCGCGAAGCTCGAGTCGATCGAGCCGTATCACCGGTTTGCGGGGTTGTTGTTTCGCTCAGCCGCGGATCCCGCGAGCCCGCTCAACCCGTTCAGCGCCGAGTCTCAGCCGGTGCGCCGGGAAGCGACCGAGATCTTTCGTACGGTCGTGGAAGGATCGCGCGGACGCATCGCTCCGGAGCTGCGCGCCGAGCTGCCGAATCTGCTGTGGCTGTATCACATGGGGATCGTGCTGTTCTGGATTCACGACACGTCGAGGGGACGCCGGTGCACGTGGCGGCTGATGGAGCGATCGGTGGATCTGATCGTAAAGCTGGTGCAGCTCGCGTCGCTGCCGTTGATGGGGCCGGTCCGACGGGCGGCTTTGGGAATGGTGCGCGAGCTGCGAGCGTCGTCGCACGGGACCGCCGCGTGAGAGCACCGCAGCTCGTGCGGGAGACCGTGTACGCCTTCGCGCGCTATCTACTCATTGTGATAGGCGGCGTCTGCGCCTTCATGTTCCTGGCTCTCGCTGCCGGGTACCTGCCGTTCTCAGATCGCCCGGGGCCCGGCTGGTACGGCTGGTTCGATGGTGCGGCAATCGAGGACCTGTGGGCGAGCGCCCCATACATCTTTGGATTCGCGACACTCGCCGTATGGGGCGCTCTGCTGTACATGATGCCGTTCGTCGTCGTGGTGCGGCTCCTCGCCCGCACTCGCACTCGCCGATCGATCCTCGCAGCGCTGGGCGGGCTGGTCAGCGCCATCATCACGTTCTGGGTGGTGTGCGGCGCCGGCTGGTATATCGCGATCGGACTCGCGCCGGTCGTTGTCGGCACGGGGCTCGGCGCGGTGTTTGGCGGGTTGGTGCTCGTGGGTCATACGGGATAGGAAAAACACGAAGCCCCCGGGACGGCTCAATACGCCGCCCGGGGGCTCCGACACATTGGTTACCCGGAGTCGAGGGCTTGCGCCCTTCGTTCTTCTCTCCACCGCCACCTTTGGACTGTTTCGTCCTCGGTAGGGCAAGCAGAGGCTCCGGCTTCCATCCCCAAGCAACCCCGTCGGGTCGCTCGGTTCACCAATGTGAGTGCTACGGGTCAGATCGGGTCGCGGACCGACCTTCCGCACTGCACGTCGAGGCACCATTTCGACGTGGCTAGGGCAACGCGACTGGCCCCAGCTGTCCGACCCGGTGAGTTGACTCCCGGATCAACGAGCGCCTGAGCCCTTGGTTGCATCGGCGCCCTCCCCGGAATTTCCGTTCGGACTCGAGTTGAAGGCGTTGTTGAGACGCCAGGTCCCAACCCTTCCCTTCAACTCGCGTGACATCAATATAGGGGGGCTCAAAAGCCGCGCAAGTGCCGATGTTTCTTCGGGTTAGCTCACTTCGATGTGCACGGCGTGTGGAGAGTAAATACTGACTCCGCAACTCGTTCCGGCGGTCGTCCACATGATGTGGAGTTGTGAATCCACAGCGCGCACGTTCCCACATCGGGGTATTAGCCCTCTACAGCCACCTCGCAGTAGGCAAACGGCTGGTCTGAGTCGGCCGGGATGAATAGAAATCCCGCGCCGCTCGTGGCATACCAACCGGCGAGCAGCTGTGTCGAACGACCGACCGCGGGCTCGGCGAACAACGCCTGTGTCCAGCGACGGATGTGACGCAGCTCCGGCGCGCGACGTGATAACAAACTCAGCGCTGCGCCCAAACCGTGCGTAGCTCTTAGAAAGTGTGCGATCGCGTGGCCGCGTTGTGCGAAGATGTACGAGCGGACTCCCGGCTCGTCATACAGCAGGGTACCTTCGTACGGATCGGCTGGTGGCGCGTCCATGCGAGGACCGAAGTAGACGAAGACGCGGTTGTCTCCGTCCCTGCGCTCCACGACCACGGCGGCCGAATCCGGGCCGAGGCGCGCGGCATGTACGAGGTCTTCGGCGGCAAGAATGCCGACTTGGGCCGTCCACTCGAGCGCCGCGAGTGCTTGGTCGAGCGGGAGGCCAACCGCGTCGTCGTAGGCAATGAGGCGCGGCGCTTCACCGGCGCGCTGAAAGAAGTGCGCAAGCGCGTCGGCGCGGTCCTCAAAGGTCCGCATGATGCGAGTAGTTGCGGGAACGGCCATCCCGGGATAATAACGGAGCCGGAATTCAACTGTTAGAGGAGTGATCAGCGATGTTGCTGGGATTGGTGATGGTTATCACGGTGGTCGCATACCAGGACACCGTCACGCACAAGGACTCCTTGCCGCCGCCACCGGTGCCGGCACCGGCCCCTCCGTCGCCCCCCCCGGCGGCGGCGCCGACGATCGAGCAGATCCGGTACATGGAAGGCTTGAAGACCGCCACGCGCGGCGTCGCGCAGATTCGCGACGGCGTGAACCGCGTCGTGCGCACGCAGCAGGCCGACTCGCTCACCCGTCGCCGCGCCGCTCGGCGCCTCGGCGGACTCTGCGGCACGGCACGGTCATTCATCGTCACCGGTCGGCCGAAGATGCAGGCAAGCGCCTACGCGGACTCGATGCGGGTTTTGGCAAAGCAGGTGACGGTACGACTCGATTCGTTGAACGCGTCGCTGCTGGTCTGCGAGAAGACGGCGGGAAAAGATCCCAACACGGTGGCGACGACGCTGACGTCTCGTCTGAAGAACTATGACGACGCCCTGCTCATCTTCCGAACCGCTTTGAAACCGGACAGCACCAAGACCGCCAGCCAGCAGTAGCCTGGATACGCTAAGACGCCAAGACTCAATGACTTAGAGTCTTGGCGTCTTGGCGTCCTGGCGTCTTCTATGGAACTGGCTGCTGTTTCGGCTCGAGCCTCAGAATCCAGAGCCCCGTATTGATATCCGGAACGAAGATGTTGCCATCCTTCACGACAGCTCCCCACGCGAACGGCGCTCTCCGATGACCCAGTGAGTCGACCGTCAATATCCAGCTCATTTCCCGCCCTTCGCGCAGCAAGTCGCCCTTCAACTCCCCGGAGATATCGACCGCCCGCGCGCCGCCCTGATAGTTGCCGAGGTAGAGCGTATCGCCCACGACCCAGACGTTGTGGACTCCACCGTCGGTCGGTTCGTACCAGGCGACTTCTCGTGGCTTCGTGATGTCCGAGACGTCGATGACGTGCAGTCTACCGAACGTCAGGTTGTTGCCGTCCTGCAGACCCTTGTTCGGATGTGCCGCGTACACCTCGTCACCCACGAACACATACCGTCCCTGCTTCCACGCGGTGTGCGTCCCGCGCACGAATCCCTGTCCCCAGAACTGTGAGACGCGGGAGTACACCGCATTCAAGTCGTACTTGAACTGCGAGACGAACTGCGGATTCGTCGGGCTTCCACCCTTCATCCCGTTGCCGACATCGAGGATCACGAGGCCGTCGTTCCAGTACGCGAGGTAGGCGAGCCCGTCGACGACCATGATGTCGTGCAAGTATCGCCCGGCTTCGGTCTGCTCGGTCTGCCAGCGGGCGACCTCCTTGGGGTGCTGCGGATCCTGAATGTCGATCACGCGCATCGAGCCGGTCGCGTCGTCGGTGATGTACGCGTAACCCCGGTAGACGTAGGAGCTGTGGACGCCGCCCGACACGGTTTGCGTGTACTCGGAGACCGGTTTGGGATGGCAGGGGTTGCTCGCATCGAAGACGACGATCCCGTTCTTGCGGTCCGACGCGCCTTCCCGTGAGAAGACGCCGTACTTCCCGTCCTCGGTCGTCATGACGTCGTTGACGATGCGCGCGTTCGTCATCATCGAGTCGACGATCTTGGGATGCGTCACATCGGTGATGTCGATGGCGTACACACGGTCGGCGATCGTCGAGAGGTACGCGCACGTCCCCGAGGGATGCACCCACACCTCCGCCGCGCTCATCGTGATCGGCACGCGCCCCCGCACCTCGATCCCCCGTCCGACTTCCCGCGGTGCGACGTGCACGACGGCGTCTGCGTCCTTCCCGCCGATCGATGCCGTCACGGTGTAGTCGCCCGCGAGCTCGGCGACGAACGTGCCGCTCGGCTCAATCGACGAGATACCCGGACCGGCCACGACGGCCCAGTCCACGGCCACGTCACCCACCGGCCGGCCGGCTGCGCTGCGCGCGGTGGCAGAGAATTTCACGACATCACCCGTGCGCACGTTCGAGGTCGCAGGCTCGATGGTGACGCGCGCGACGGTGTTCGGGAGCACCTGAAGGGCAAGCGCTTCCGTCGCCGTCCTGGCCGTCGCAGTGATCGTCGCGCGGCCCGGAGCGACAGCACGCAGCCGGCCATCGTTCGTCACGGTCGCGATGCGTGGATTGCTCGACGTGAAGGTCACCCGATCGGAACGACGGTCGCCGTGCCGCGAGAACGGCGTAGCCGCGAGCGTGAGTCGCGAACCGGCGACCAGGCGAGCGGGCCGCGGATCGAGTTCAATGCGGGAAGGCGGTTCGGGCAGAACGTGTACGACGGCTGTCCCGAACACCTGATTTCCCTGCACGCCCGGCACGTACGCCACCGCCGTGACACGCGAGTATCCCTGATAGCCGCCTGTGAATACGCCGGTCGAATCCACCTGTCCCTGCATGGCGCCGTCATACCATCCGAACTGCGCGCCGGGGACCGGCTGTCCCGCTGCGTCGAGTGCTCGAGCCGTGAACTTGAGTTTGCCGCCAACCTGCACTTCGCCGCCGGAGGGCTGTACTTCGACTTTAGCGATTTGCGCGGGCGGTGCGGTGGTGCTGGTGGCCTGTTGAAGGACGACTAACGACAGTAACGCTGGCAGCAACATGTGAACGCCTCCGTCCGACGGCAGTTAAAGGGAGACTGAGGTTATCGCGCATTTCGACGGCTCGGAAGTGTTACGATGATGTCGCAATAGTGACCGAGCGACGAAAGGACAGTCGCAATTGACAGCTACGAGGGCGGTTAATAGCTTAGCCCGCGGTTCAAGCATACGTGGCACCGTCACCGGCTGTCTGCGCTTCCGCGAGGACCACATGTCTCGCGGATTTTTGTTTGAGCCCGTCCCACGACCGCGGTGGCGTGGGTCGTTCCAGTCCGGGGCAGTGCCCCATTGTGCAGAGGTCTTAACGGTATGGCAAAGGGTAAGGTGAAGTGGTTTAACGACGCGAAGGGCTTTGGCTTTATCGCGCAGGAGTCGGGTCCGGACGTGTTCGTCCACTTCACAGCGATCCAGGCGGAGGGGTTCCGGAGCCTCGCAGAGGGCGACAATGTCGAGTTCGACGTTGCCCAGGGACCAAAGGGGCTGCAAGCGCAGAACGTTCGCAAGGTTTGAGCTGTGTAGGGGCGCAGCATGCCGCCCCTACGAAACGGGCCCGGGTCACACCCGGGCCCGTTTGCTTTTCTTATATTGGCGCCATGACTCCTGTGATCCTCTGCCTCCTGCTCGTGCAGGCTCCGCAAGCCGCGTCGGCTCCACGACCGTTCGCCTATCGCGGATTCGCGCCGGGCATGGCCTACCGTGATTTTGCTTCCCGCGCCCGCAGCATCGCGCAGGGCGACAGCGACATCCTGGCGTGTCAGACGATGCACAATACGGCACAGGTGATGGATTGCGGTGTTCGCGTCCGAGATCCGGTGGACAGCGCACGCTTCTATCTGAGCGCCAACGTCATCGAGGGTCGGACGTCAGTCATTGCGTTCGTGGATTCGGGGAAGGTCGCGCTGGTGCTCCGGACTCAGGATCAGATGCGCAGGCAGCTGGGTGCGCCCCATCGGCGTGAGCGCAGCATGTGGGAATGGACCAAGGGCCGGCGGTTCATCCGGCTCAACTGGCGCGGCGGTCGTGATTGGCGCGTGATCTCGATCACCCTCAACGACCGGGACGTGCTGGCTCGGATCGCCCACTATCGGCCTGCGTCGCGGCCTGCCCCGCGGCCGGCCAAGAAGCCCTAGCTCAGAGCGCTGCCACCAGGCGCTCGGCGAGCTGCGCGATTCCCTGCGATCCGGTGATCTGGTCTACCCAGCGCGGCGGCAACGCCACGTCTCCGTACCGCGCGCCGAGCAGCCCACCCGCGACAGCGGCATTCGTGTCGGTGTCGCCGCCGGCCTGGGCGAGGGCGATCAGCGCCTCCTCCAGCGAGCGGTCGTGCGTCACGAACCAGAACGCGATTTCCACGCAGTGAACCACGTAGCCCGCCTCACCGGCTCGCGCGATCGGGAGATCGCCCTCGCGCTCGCGCGGCACGCGGTGGATCGCGTCGCGCAGCACGCGCGGCGCGCGGTCCCCGATGCGGTGCATCACCTCGTCGATGAAGTAGATGTTGCCGTGCAACAGCTCCCGCGCCGCGAGGTTCACGGCGGCCGCACCCCAGGTACAGCGCTCGTCGGCGTGCGTGATGGCGGCCTGCTGGGTCGACACGCGAATGAGGCGATCGGGATCGTCGTGATAGCGCAGCGCGACCGGAATGCAGCGCATCACGCTGCCGTTGCCGGCCGAGCGGCCCGGATTCTCCTGGTTTGCGAGCTGGCCCGCTTCGAACGGGTCCTTCCCGCGGTCGATCAATGTGAGCGCACGCCGGGTGGTGATCCCGATCCCACGGCCGTCCACCTTCATCCATTTCACCCAGCGACGCGCCACGTCGTTCGCGTCGAACCCCTTCGACGCCAACAGCGATTCGCCGAGCAACAGCGCCATCGCCGCATCGTCATCGTAGGGAGAGTTCTTGGGCGGTGGTGCGAGATCGACGACGCCGTTCGGGAAGGCTTTGCGGATTGCTTCCGGCGTTCCCAGGTGCTCGGTGGGGACGCCCAACTGATTGCCTGCGACAAGGCCCAGCAACGCGCCCCGAGCGCGCGACACGAGCTGTGGGTCTCCCCGGTCCATTGGACCACAAATTAACACCGGCCATGGCCATCGTCGTGGGACTCGCGGGGGTGTA
>Ga0193725_1000221_pt1 | contig 18183 bp, 10 predicted proteins | sample H2a2metaG_FD_143058 | JGI IMG/M metagenome (GOLD analysis project Ga0193725, IMG submission 143058) | Soil microbial communities from a riparian zone of the East river system, Colorado, United States - H2a2 | ecosystem: Environmental > Terrestrial > Soil > Riparian zone | place: USA: East River... | reverse complement strand
CGAGCCGCACAGATAGGTAGTAGTATCTGCTACTACAGTGGCCATTGACCTCACGCCCTTCGGCTTCACGCCCACCGAGTCGCTGGTGTACGCGACGTTGCTCCGGTTAGGGCCATCCACCGGCTACGGAGTGGCGCGCGGCGCCCGACTGGCACGCGCCAACGCTTACGGCGCTCTGGAAGGCCTCGTGACACGGGGGGCTGCGACGCGCACGCCGCCGCCCAACAGACCGGCCCGGTATCGTCCCATCGACCCACAGGTGCTGGTGGCCCTGCTGGCGACCCGGCAGGGAGAGGCCTTGGACCGGCTAGGGCGAGACGTCCGCGACTTCTCGCGCCCCGGCGATCCCATGACGAGAGAGGTGGCGGGCAGTCGCGCCGTGGCGAACCTCGTGATGCAGCTCGTCGCCCGGGCCGAGCGGAGTGTAGAAGGAGTGATGGCACTCGAGCTGTGGCGGCCGACGCTCCCGGCGTGGAGGCGCGCAGCGGAACGCGCGACGATGACCGTGCGCGCCCGCGGTGGCATGCCGCCGGACGCCCCGTCCTGGCTCGAGCCCGCGTCGGAGGACGGTCTCGACGCCACCGCACTTCTGATCGATGACGCACAACTGGTGATGACCGCGGGTGAAGGGGAGAGCATCGCCGGCCTCTGGACCTCGCACCCGCTGGTCGTGCTCCTCGCACGGCGGGCGCTACGGAGCACATCGTGACATCCCACCAAACTCTGCTGTGCATCGTACTACTCGCGGGCGCGTGCTCGGCGGCACCGATCCCGGAATCACAGCAGTATCCCGCCGGCACTCCGTTTCGCGCACAGTACCGAACCGTTGATAGCACGCGGCTGCGCCTGATCGACACGGGCAACGGCACGCCGGTCGTCCTAATTCACGGGTTCGGCGCGTCGATGTACGGCTGGCGGCTTCAGCTGCCGCCGCTCGTCGCCGCGGGGTATCGCGTCGTGGTAATCGACAATCGCGGTTTCGGGTTCTCCGACAAGCCGGCACACGGGTATACCAATGCGGCGTACGCACACCTCGTGGTGTCGTTGCTCGACTCGCTCGGCATTGCAAGTGCCGTACTGGTCGGTCATTCGATGGGCGGCGCGATCGCCGCGGAAGTTGCGCTGACCTACCCCGATCGGGTCCGCGGCCTCGTGTTGATCGACGCGGCCGGGTATGGCGTGCGCTGGCCTGGCGTACTGAAGGTGGCGCGCTGGCGGTTCGTGGGAGCGATAGCGACATCGTTTCGCAGTCGTTGGGTCACAGGTCGCGTCCTGCGGTCGACATTCGCCGATCCCACAAAGGTCACCGAAGCGGATGTCGATCAGTACTACGCTCCGGTTCCCGATCCGGCGTATGGGCGCGCCTTGCGAGGCGTGCTCAGAGAGTTCAGGTTCGACAGTCTTGGCGGGCGCCTGAGCCATGTGCAGGCGCCCACGCTGATTCTCTGGGGCGACGGGGACCGTTGGATTCCGCTGCGAGACGGCACGAGGTTCGCGCATGAGCTGCCGCGGAGCGAGTTCGTCGTCCTCACGCGCACCGGACACGACGCGGCCGAGGAATCGCCCGAGCAGGTGAATCGCTATCTGTTGGACTACCTCAAGGAAGGTCTGTCCCGCATCCCGGAGAACGTCGCATGGTACACGCCGTCCTCGCGCTCCTTGCGCTCCAGCAACCGGTAGACTCCGCTTACACCGCCAAAATCCGTGAGCTGACGACCGAGCCACGTTTCAACACCGAGCTCACCGACCATCTCCCCACTGACGCCAGAGTCCCGAGTCCCCTGAAGGGCCTGGGCTATGTCCCGGGTACCGTCGGCCGGCTCTCCTACGTCGTCGACATCACACGCTACTTCCGCGCGCTCGACGAGGCGTCCCCGCGCGTGAGGGTGTTCGACCTCGGCAAGAGCGATGAGGGACGGCCGATGATCGTCGCGGCCATCGCCGACTCGGCGACGATCGCGCAGCTCGACCGTTATCGCGACATCACCGCCGCACTCGCCGACCCCAGGCGCTTAACGGGCGATTCGGCGCAGCGGCTGATCGCGGCGGGCAAGCCGATCTACTATGCGACGGGGTCGATTCACTCTCCCGAAACCGGCTCGCCGGAGATGCTGATGGAGCTGGCTTACCGGCTGGCGGTCGAGGAGACCCCATTCATCAGACAGATTCGCGACAGCGTCATAACACTCATTACGCCAGTGACCGAGGTGGATGGGCGCGACAGGATGGTCGACGTCTACCGCTACCGCAAAGCGAACAAGAACATCGCCCCAGGCCTGATCTATTGGGGCAAGTACACCGCGCACGACAACAACCGCGACGGGATCGTCATGTCGCAGGTGCTGACGCGCACCATGATGCACGCGTTCTTCGACTGGCATCCCACGGTGCTACACGATCTACACGAGTCGGTGCCTTTCCTCTATACGTCGACCGGCACCGGTCCCTACAACCGCGAGCTCGACCCGATCGTGATCAGCGAATGGAATGAGCTCGCCTTCCAGGAAATCACGGCTCTGACCACTCGGGGTCTGCCCGGCGTGTGGACGCACGATTTCTACGACGGCTGGACACCGAACTACATGTTCTGGGTCGCGAACGGCCACAATGCGATCGGCCGGTTCTATGAGACGTACACTTCGCGCGGCGCCGACTGCCACACCGTGAAGCTGCCCGACCGGCAGACGTCAGTCGAATGGTTCCGCCCCAACCCGCCGCTCAACGGCGTGCGGTGGTGTATTCGCAACAACATCAATTACCAGCAGTCGGCGCTGCTGATCGCGCTGAATTACATGGCGCGCAACGGTCATCGCTATCTCGACCAGTTCTACCGCAAAGGGGTGCGCGCCATCGAGCGCGGGCATGCGAAAGACGGCCCGAACGCGTTCCAAATCCCCGCGAGCCAGGCGAGGCCGGTCGAGGCGGCCAATCTCGTCAACCTGCTCCGCTTCCACGGCATCGAAGTGCGTCGGGCCGACAAGCCGTTCAAGGCCGGCGACGCGGACATCGCGGCAGGCGACTACATCGTGCTACTCGACCAGCCCTATGGGCCGCTCGCAAAGAGCTACTTCAGCAAACAGGACTACGGCGCTAACGATCCCACGCCGTACGACGACACGGGCTGGACGCTGCAGTTCGTGCGCAACGTCGCGCTGCGCGCGATCAACGACACCGCAGTGCTGCATGGCCCCACGACGCTGCTGTCCGCCGATGCGCGGGTGAAGGGTGAAGTCACGAGCTCGAGCGGAAGCACGACGTACCTGATCGCTCCGACGACGGAGAGCGGACTGATTCAGTTCCGTCTCGCGCTGCGCGACGTGCGGATGTGGGCGAGCGAGGATTCGTTTACGGTCGCGCAACGCACCTGGGGTCGGGGCACGACGATCATTCCGGCCGTCGCGGGTCTGGAGAGACGGATCCGGCCCGCCGCGGAGTCTCTCGGACTCAGCGTCGTTGGCGTGGCCAACGCACCGCAGGTCGCGCGGCACGAGCTCGACCTGCCGAGGATCGCGCTGGTGCACTCCTGGCTCAACACGCAGAACGAAGGCTGGGTGCGGTACGCGTTCGACGTGTTGAAGATCCCGTACACGTACTTGAGCGTCCAACAGCTCAATCGGCGTGACCTGCTGCGGCAATTCAACGTGCTCGTGCTGCCGTTCGTCTCGAACAACCCCCAGCAGATCGTGAACGGGCTACCGATGAACGGGCCGCCTATTCCGTGGCGGCGCACCGCGACCACGCCCAACCTGGGCGGCCCGGATTCGACCGACGACGTACGGCCCGGCATCGGACTCGAGGGGATGGCCGCGTTGAACCAATGGATCACCGCGGGCGGCGTACTGATCACTGAGGGTGGGACGGCGGGGATTTTCACCGAGTATGGCGTCGCCCGTGGCGTCGACATCACGCCCGCCAAACAGCTGCGCGCGTCGGGCGGGATCTACCGTGCGGTGATGAAGGACCCGCGCAGTCCCATCGCCTACGGGTACGCGGATACGCTGGCGGTCTACTTCAATCAGCAGCCCCTCTTCCAAGTGGATACGAGCACCGACGTTCCCGAGGATCAGGACGCCGACCTCACCGCCCAGCAGGCGCGGACGCGGCCGCGAGTTGTGTTGAGCTTCCATCAAAAGCGCGATTCGTTGCGGCTGTCCGGACTGTTGGTCAACGGCGAAGAGTTGGCGGGGCGGCCGGCGGTCATCGATGCTCCGGTCGGCCAGGGACACCTGGTGCTGTTCGCCATCAGACCATTCTGGAGGTGGGAGACGCAGGGAAGCTTCGCGCTCGTGTTCAATACGATTCTGAGCTGGAACGACTTGGGGGTTGCCTGGCCGACGGCGCCCAAGCCGAACGCGAGGACAGTGGCGGGGCAGGACGAAGGGCCTTAGATTTCATCAACCAAACGGTTGATGAAATCAGGCCATGCCACCTAAGCTAAGCAACGATAGAGCATTACGAATTGTCGCGGCCGCCCGCGAAGAGTTTGCCAGGCGTGGCTTCGCGGGCGCGCGAGTCGAGCAGATCGCCCGCCGGGCGGGCGTGAACAAGCAGCTGCTGTTCTACTACTTCCACTCCAAGCGCGGCCTCTTCCAGGCTGTGCTCGCACAATCGGCCGGCGAACTCGAGACGGCGTTGGCGGAACTGTCATACCCGGCCGGGGGGCCGCTCGAGCGGCTCCGGCTCACGCTCGCCGCGCAGTTCGAGTTCCTCGCGAGAAACCCGCAAATCGTCGCGCTGCTCGGTCAGGGAACGCGCTCGGGCGGTGGGGCGGCGTTCGCGCCCGCGATCAATCGGCTGGTCGTGCTACTGGCCGAAGGCCAGGGGCTGGGCCAGGTGCGAGACGATGTTGACCCGCACCTGGCTGCCGCACAGGCTTTGATCCTGATGGTTGGCTATCTCAGCATGGAAGCCGTGATTGCCACGAGTGCCCGCCCACTCGGCGCGGACGAGCCAGCGCTGCGCGAGCGCTGGCGCGAAGCGGCGGTCGACCTAGTTGTGGCCGGCGTGAGCGCTAGCTAGCACCGGCGCTTCCGTTTCGAAGATCAGGTGGCCCGCTTCGAAACGGGCCCCCCGCAGGGCCAGGCTCACCACCTCACCAAGCTCCTCCACCAGATGGACGTCGAGCGTCTTCCGCACTTCCTCGGGCAGATCGTCGAGATCGCGCTCGTTATCCTTGGGAAGAATCACGGAGTTGATCCCCGCCCGCACGGCGCCGAGCACCTTTTCCTTGACCCCGCCGATCGGCAGCACGCGGCCACGCAGCGTGATCTCCCCCGTCATCGCAATGTCGTGGCGGGCCGGCCGGCGCGAGAGCGCCGATACGAGCGCGGTCGCCATCGTCACGCCTGCGGAGGGCCCATCCTTGGGAATCGCACCCGCCGGCACGTGCACGTGAATGTCCGTATCGACGAACGCTCCTTCGGGAATGCCGAGCAATTCCGCATGCGACTTCGCATACGTGAGTGCGGCGCGGGCGGACTCCTTCATGACGTCGCCGAGCTGCCCGGTCAGGAGCAGTTCGCCCTTGCCGCGCATGACGCTCGCCTCGACGAACATGATGTCGCCACCAACCGGCGTGTAGTACATCCCGGTCGCCACGCCGACCTGATCCTCGCCCGCCATCCGCTCGGGATGCACCTTCGGCCGGCCGCTGAGATCGGGGATGTCCTTGGGGCCGACGGTCACTTTCTCCGCCGCGCCGTCCGCGATCTTTCGAGCCACCTTGCGACCGAGCTTGCCGATCTCGCGCTCGAGCTGGCGGACACCGGCCTCGCGGGTGTAGCTCGCGATGATCTCGCTCAACGCGTCGTCGGTGACCGTCAACTGCCCGGTGCGCAGACCGTTCTCAGTCAGCTGCCGGGGCACGAGATACCGTCTGGCGATCTCCAGCTTCTCGCGCTCGGTGTAGCCTGCGAAGTTGACCGTCTCCAGCCGATCGAGCAGCGGAGCGGGGATGCTCTGCAGGAAGTTCGCGGTTGCGATGAACAGCACTTCCGAGAGGTCGAACGGCACGCCCAGATAGTGGTCCGTGAACGAGTCGTTCTGCGCCGGATCGAGCACTTCGAGCAGCGCTGCGGCCGGGTCGCCCTGAAATGAGACGCCCAGTTTATCGACCTCGTCGAGCAGGAAAATCGGGTTCTTCGCGCCCGCCTGCTTCATCCCCTGGATGATGCGGCCCGGCATCGCGCCCACGTAGGTGCGCCGGTGGCCGCGAATGTCGGCCTCGTCCCGGGCGCCGCCGAGTGAAATACGGACGTATGGCCGGCCCATCGCACGCGCGATGGACTTGGCGATCGAGGTCTTGCCGACGCCCGGCGGTCCGACGAACAACAGTGTCGGCGCGCGCGCGGCGCGGTCGTCCTCGTTCCCGGGGGCTTCTGCTTCCGGCTGTTGCTGCTTCCGCAGCTGCCGCACCGCGAGGAACTCGAGCACCTGGTCCTTCACGTCCTGCAGGCCGTAGTGATCCTCCTCGAGGATCTTTGCCGCCTGTTTCAGATCGAGCGACTCTTCGGTCCGCTTGTTCCACGGCAGCTCGGCGACGGTCTCGAGGTAGGTGCGAATGACCTGCGCCTCCATCGATTCCCGCCCGGCGCGCTCCAACCTCGCCAGCTCGCGATCGACCTCCTTGCGAGCCGCCTCGGGCAAGTCGAGCGCATCGAGACGCTTCTTGAGGTCGTCGGCCTCGGCCGCCTCTTCCTCTTCTCCCAACTCCTTCCGAATCGCCTTCATTTGCTCGCGCAGCAGCATCTCACGCTGGCGTTCGCCGAGCTCTTCCTGGACCTGCGATTTGATATCTTCTTGCGCGTCGACGACGGCGATCTGACGCTGCACGTGAACGAGCACACGCCGCAGCCGGTCCTCCACCGCGAGCGTTTCCAGCAGCTGCTGGCGCTCCAGCGATTGGATGTCGAGATGGCCAGCGACGAGGTCGGCGAGGGCGCCGGGGTCCCTGACACCCTGCAGCACCTGCTGGATGACCTCCGTGGGGAGTCCCGACTTCTGTCCCAGCTCGGCGGCACGCTCGCGGACTTCACGATGCAACGCTACGAACGCGGCGTCCTTCTCATTAAGAGGAGGGAGATCCTCCGCCTCGCGAACGGTCGCTTCGAGATAGCCGTTGGTCTCGCTGTAATGCACGGCCGTCCCGCGGCTTTCGCCCTGCAGGATCAGCTGTACGCCCCCCAGATTGCGCTGCACCTGGCTGATGCGGGCGATCGTTCCGGTGGTATAGAGTAGGCCGGGCGTGACTTGGTCGATATTTTCTTTCTGCGCGACCGCAAACACCTTGCGGTCGGGGTTTTTGAGGGCGGCTTCAATGGCGCGCAATGTCGCAGGACGGCCCGCGCCAATCGGCGACGCGACGCCCGGAAACAGCACGGCGTCGCGCAACGGCAGGACGGGCAAACTCATCCGGTCTGACATGGATTCTCCCAATGCTAGGTTTCGTGAACTACGGTTTGGCAAGCAGAACGCACCGTCTATGCCACGAAAAAACGCCGTCTACGGCAGGTCCGTTCCTCCTAGCGCCGCCAAAGCGGCGCGTGACTGCCAACACGACGCGTCCAGACTGTGTTGCAAGGCCGCATGGATGCGGCTAAATCTTAGTCCACGAATGGATTGCAAAACGGCATGAGCGATCTGTTGGCGCAGCGGCTGAGTCAGGCCCTTGGCTCTTCCTTCACGCTCGACAAGGAGATTGGCCGCGGCGGCATGGGCGTCGTCTATCATGCCCGCGACGAGCGGCTCAAGCGGGCGGTGGCAGTCAAGGTGCTCCCGCCCGAGCTCGCGTTCCGTGAGGAAATCCGCATGCGGTTCCTCCGGGAAGCGGAAACGGCCGCCCGCCTATCCCACCCGCACATCGTCCCGATTCATTCCGTCGGGGAAGGTCCCGAGGGACTCGTGTACTTCGTGATGGCCTATGTGGACGGTGAATCGCTCGCGGCGCGTCTCAAGCGCCGCGAGCGACTGCCACCGGAAGAAGCCAGGCGCATCTTGATGGAAACTGCGGACGCACTCGGCGCCGGACATGCCCTCGGCATCATCCATCGCGACGTAAAACCCGACAACATTCTGCTGGAGGGGAGCCGCGGCCGGACGGTCCTCACGGACTTCGGGATTGCCAAAGCGCTGACCTCGACGACCGGTCCGGGAACGTTGACGGCAACCGGGGTGGCGATCGGGACACCCCACTACATGAGTCCGGAGCAGGCCGCTGGGGATCGGGAAATCGATGGGCGCTCTGACATCTACAGCCTGGGCGTCGTCGGGTATCAGATGCTCGCGGGCGAGCTGCCGTTCTCCGCACCCACCGTTCCGGGGTTGTTGCTCAAACAAATCACGGAGCAGGCACCCAACCTCCAGGACAAGACACCGACCTGCCCGGACGATCTCGCATCGTGCGTGATGCGCTCGCTCGAGAAGGAGCCGGAAGCACGCTGGCCGACGGCGGATGCGCTGCGGCGCGCGCTGGAGTCACGCAGTGCGCCGCCGTACCGGCCGTCGCGTCGCACGAGTGGAGGGGCCGCCGCGCGCGGTGAGTTGCGTCTGCCGTCGCCGGCCAGAATGTCTGGCGCTGGTCGGCCGCCCGAGCGCCGTCGTGCGACTCGGCCGGCAAAGAAGGATCCCAAGTCGGAGCTCACGCCGAGCGGCGAGTCGAAGATGGTGGTGCGGTTCCGCGACGGTTTCGTCTCGTGGGCGTCCGTTTGCGGCGGCTTGATGTTGATCGATCTGATACAGGGGGGTGGTCTCGGTTGGTCGCTGTTCCCCACGGCCGTTTGGGCCGGCTTCGGGTTGCTCCCGCAGTACATGAAGCTGTGGCAGAATGGGTATTCCTGGCGCGACGTGCTCAATCGCCCCGCAGCCCCGGACGCCCATGAAGCGCTCCACGGTCCGCGCCGCGCGCTGCCGGCGCCGAAGGCCGACGAGTTCGGCCGTCATGTCGACACGGTGCGTTTGGCACGCAACGACCGAGAGGCGATCCTCAAGATCATGGAGCGCGTCCCCGCGTCGGAGCGAAAGCTGCTCCCCGACGTCGTCGTCACGGTCGACGCGCTCCTGAAGCGTGCCGAAGAGCTCGCCCGCATGCTGCACGGCATGAGTGCCGATGTGGATGACGGCGCCCTGGCTCGAATCGAAGTGCGGATTGAAGCGGTGAAGCATCATGAAGAAGGAACGGAGCGCGAACGCCAGCTCAGCCTGCTCGACCGCCAGCGCCAGGCGCTGAGCGATCTCTTGACGCGCCGCAAACGAGTCGAGGAGCAAATCGAATCGTGCGTCTTGGCGATGCAGAATGTCCGGTTCGATCTGTTGCGGCTGCGGTCGGCGGGCGTGGCGGCAGTGCTCAGCGATCTGACCAATGCCACCCAGCAGGCTCGGGCGCTTTCCCGGGACGTCGATCACGTGATCGCCGCCGCGGGCGAGATTCGCGATGTCCTCAGTGTTTCTCCGGCACCCGCCTCGCCGCCGCCCCGCGGACAGCGCCCCCGGTCCTCGCCATAGAGTCCTGCGTGACCCAGCACTCGCGCACGAGTGCCGGGCCGTTGTCCCGCTGCAACGCAAACTCCAACAGCTCCACAAAACCCGCGGCGGCGTCCTCGCAGCGACCGGCCCGTAACGCGGCGACCGCCGCCAGCTCGCGGTAGCGCGCCGAGCCCGGACGCCGGTCAGTCGCGTAGCGCAGCAGGCTGTCCGCGGAACCGGGCGGGGCGTCCAGCGCTATCTGTCCGAGCGCCTGGCTCAGGAACTCACCGGGGAACGGATGGCGAAACGTGCCTTGGGCAGCGCTCAGCGCGCCACGCGCCTGCGACACCGCCTCGCCCCAACGTGACCCCCGGGCGGCCAGCAGGGCGAGTGCCGCACGCACCTGTCCGGTATCGGCACCTGCGGCGAGCGCCTCGCGCAGGGCCATCGCGGCCACCGGCTGGTTGCGGGCGGCGGCGAGCAGACCGCGCATCTGGAGCGCGTCCGAGGGAACGCGGGGGGCCCCGCGCCGGGCGATCACCGCACCCAGCAGGGAATCGGCTTGCGCTGTATCCCCCAGAGCCAATCGAATGCCGGCAGCGCGGAGGCTCCACTCGAATGCATCCGGTTGTGCGCGACGAGCCGCATCGAGATAGGGAAGTAGACCGGCATCGCTGCGGCGCGCGGCGAGGATGCGTAACAGTGCGAACGGCGCTGTGCCGGCATCGCCCTTGCCGAGCTGGATCAGGGAGTCGAAGACGGCGGACGCGGCAGCCCCCGGATCGAGGAACCGGCGGGCCGCGACAAACTCGAGGCGGGGCTGATTGTCGCTGTGCTCGAGGTTTGCCCGTTGCATCAGGCGCGCGACGCCCGAGTCCCCCAACAGCATCCGACCGAAGTACTGGTCCGTGTTGTCGATGCTCAGCCACTCGCGGCTCATCGCGTTCAGTTGACCGCCTGGACCCAGCAGCTGCGTCAGCCATGCGCGGTCGTAGCTGATTGCCCGCGGCGATGCCAGAACTACGAGATCGGCACTGCCTCCGAACCACACGTGCACGTGCGGAAACACCGCGCGCAGGTTCCGCACGATCCCGGCGACAATTGGGAGTGGCAGCTGGTAGAGCTGAATCCACTGACAGAAGACGCCGTCATCGGAGAGTCGGGCCCTGGCAATGCGAAAAAACTCGGGAGTGTACAACGTCGCCACCCCGGCGACCCACGGATTCGACGGCTCCGAGACGATCACGTCATAGCGCTCGCGGTCCAGCTGGAAGGCGCTGCGCGCGTCATCGATGACGACGCGCACGCCGGGCCGGGCAAGCACAGAGCCGTTCACCCCGACGAAGAAGCTGTCCATCTGCATGACGGACGGCTCGAGCTCGACGACTTTCAGCCGCGCGACGCTCGGCACGGCGGCAAGGACATGCGCCGTCACGCCGGTGCCATAGCCGATCACGAGCGCGGACGTCGCGCCGACCCGGGCAACCGCGGGCGCAAGGCCGAGCATGACCTGCGTATCCATGTCCCCGCGATCGGACCCATCGACCTTGCCGTTCACGCGCAGCGACCGGCCGGCGTCGCCTTCCCACACACTCACCGTCGCGTTCGGTCCTTCCCGGAAGGACAGCTGTCGCACGCCGCGGTGCTCGAGGAACCGTTGCCGCGCCGCCCGGTCCATAGGCTGCCGCGCGTAGATCGTGGGGCCGAGGTCGATCAGGCGCGTGCTCCAACCGGGTGCGGCCGCGGCAGCCAGGAGGGTCAGGGTCCCCAGCCCTCCCGCCACCAGCACGCGCACCCGTATCCGCCGGTCTTCGGCCGAGGCCTCGGCGATCCCGCGCGCTGCGAGTCCGGCAAGCGCCAGCGCGGCGATACCGCTCGCGATCAGTCCGACGCGCAGCGTCGCCTGCGTTCCCAGCACCACGACGAGCACGAAGCCCGTGAGCACCGCGCCCAGAATGCTGCCGATTGTGTTGAGCGCGTACGCGGCGCCGACGTCCGCCCCGCGCGCCTTACGGCTGCGAGCCGTGAGGTCGGCGAGGAGCGGGAACGTCATGCCCATTCCAATCGCCGGGATAAGGACGACGGCGCCCACGGCGACGCCCATCAGCAAGAGGCGCGACGCGGCGGAGAGGTCCGCAATCTGGAAGACGGCGATGATGTACGACGGCAGAAACCCGAAGAACACGAACAACAGCGCCGCGCCGATGCCGCTGATCCCCTGGGCGAGAGCCGCGCTGGCGGCGGTATCGATTCGCGGCGCACTGCGGCGGGCGACAATGATGCTGCCGAGGCCGATGCCCAACAGAAACACCAGCAGAATCAGCGTAAAGGCGTACGTGGACCCGCCGACGATCATGATCAACACGCGAGTCCACGCGATCTCGTTGAGGAGTGACGCGAACGCAGTCACGCCGAGCAGAACGAGAGCGAGGTAGTGGAGGTGATCACGACTAGTAGGCTGGATCTGTTGCTCCCCGGGCTCGCGCCCGGGGTCGGGCAGACTCTGTTCCCGACCGAGCCGGATGGCCGCCGCACCGATCGCGAGGTTGAGCGCCGCGGTTCCCCACAACGAAACGCGGACGCCGACAAACTCGATCAGGAAGAACCCGGCGATCGCCGTCCCGGTCATCGCGCCCAGCGTGTTCAAGCCGTATAGCCGACCCAGCGACGGTTTGAGCAACCCCCGATCTTCGCCCATGAGTGCACGCGTCAGAACGGGCAGTGTCCCACCCATCAGCGTGGTGGGGACCAGCAGGACCAGGGCCGCCAGGCCAAATCGCAGGGCCACACTCGCGGCACTGCCGAGCGCCAGCGCGCCGGCAATGCCGATGTAGATCCAGTGTGCAAGTCCGAGCACGAGCGGTGAGAGGATGGCGAACACGCCGATGGCGATCTCGAGCCAGCCGTACAGCACCGCCGGTCGCGGGGTACGGTCCACACGCCGCCCGAACAGCCACGCGCCCAGGCCGAGGCCGCCCATGTACGCGGCGACGACGGTGGTGACGGATTGGATGGTGGAGCCGAATGACTGATAGAGGACGCGAACCCAGAGCAGCTCGTAAATCAGACCGGTTGCGCCCGACAAGAAAAATAGAACGCCGTATGTGAGCGCCGGCTTAGAACGCATGCAACTCGCGCATCGCTTGCGCGAGGTCCTCCACCTGTGGCAGGATGTAATCCTCGAGGTCGGGCGCATAGCCGACGAATGTGTCGGTCGACGCCACACGCTTCACCGGCGCGTCGAGCCAGGGGAAGCAGCGATCGGCGATGCGGGCCGCGATCTCGGCGCCGTACCCCCACGAGAACGCATCCTCGTAGGCGACGATCACCTTGTTGTTCTTTCGAATCGACGCCTCGATCGTCTCCCAGTCCACCGGCGACAATGACCGTAGATCGATCACCTCGACACTCACACCCTCCTTCTCCTCGAGCTCTTTCGCGGCGACGAGTGCGCGCTGCACGACGGCGCCATACGCCACCACCGTCAGCGCCGTCCCCTCCCGCACGACCTTCGCCTTCCCGAAGGGAATCATGAAATTCGGGCCGGGATTCGGGGCTTTGTTGTAGGTCTGGCGGTAGAGGTGCTTGTGTTCGAGAAAGATGACGGGATCATCGCAGCGAATGGCGGTGCGCAGCAGCCCGCTGGCATCCAGGGCGGTGGAGGGACAAATGACCCGCAGCCCAGGAACCGACGTGAAGACCACAGCGCCAGTCTGCGAATGATAGACGGACCCACCCTTCAGGTACCCGCCGTACGTCACGCGCACCACGACCGGCGCGCTGAACGCATTGGCGGACCGCCAGCGTATGGTCGCGAGCTCGTTGCGGATCTGGTGATAGGCCGGCCAGATGTAATCGAAAAACTGGATCTCGACGACCGGCTTGAGACCCCTGGTTGCAAGCCCGACGGCTCGACCAACGATGTTGGCTTCAGCCAGGGGCGAGTTGTAGACGCGATCGCTGCCGAACTGGCGCTGCAGCCCCCACGTGACTTTGAAGACGCCGCCCTTACCCTTCACTTCCTTCAGGTATTGCTCGCGGCTGACGTCGGCGACGTCTTGGCCGAAGACGAGAATGCGTGGATCGCGCGCCATCTCGTCTTTCATGCAGGCGTTGAGCAGGTCCACCATGGTGGTCGGCTCGCCGGTGAAATGCGGATCGTCCTCGGTGTCGAATTGCTCGGAGGTAGGATCGACGTCGGGCGAATACACCCACTGGAGCGCCGTCTCGGGCTTGGGCTGAGGGGAGGCGAGCGCCATGTCGGTGGCGACCTGGATTTCTTCTTCGGCTTGCGCCTTGATCGCCTCGATCTCAGCCTCGGTCGCAACACCCTCCTCGATCAGTCGCTTCGGGAACGCCGTCACGGCGTCGCGCTTGGCCTCCTCCTCGCGCTCGCGCGGCGGCTTGTACAGGATCTCGTCGTCCGAGAGTGAGTGCGAGTACGGGCGTATCACGTGAGCGTGGACGAGCGCGGGCCCCTTGCGGTGGCGACACCACTCCGTGGCGCGAGAGAGGGCAGCATGCGACGCGATCGGATCGCAGCCATCGACTTCCTCGATCAGCAGATTCGGGAAGTTCGCGACGAGCTTCGACACGGACCCGCCGGCGGTCTGCACCTCGATCGGCACCGAGATCGCATACTTGTTGTCTTCGATCAAGAACAGCACCGGCAACTTCAGATTGCTGGCGCTGTTCAGCGCTTCCCACCATTCGCCTTCACTCGTAGTGCCGTCGCCCGCGGAGCAGTAGACGATTTCGTCACCATGGATCGGCTTGTCCTTCAAGTCGATGCGGTCATAGCGGAGCCAGGCTTCAGCGCACCCGACGGCTTGCAGGAACTGCGTTCCCGTCGGGCTCGATTGGCTGACGATATTCAGCTGCTGGTGACCCCAGTGGGACGGCATCTGCCGGCCGCCGGAGTTCGGGTCGTCGGCGGCGCCGACGGCGGCGAGCAGCATTTCCGTCGGCGTCATGCCGAGCGTCAGACAGAGCGCCCGGTCGCGGTAGTAGGGATAGAACCAGTCGTAGGAGGGCCGCAGCACTTTCCCAGCCGCCACGAGGACGGCCTCATGGCCGGCGCCCGAAATCTGGAAAAAGATCTTGTTTTGCCGCTTGAGCTGGATCTCCTTGTCGTCGAGGCGCCGCGACAGGATGATCACGCGATAGATATCGAGCAGGTCTGCTTTGGAGAGCTTGGTCGAAGGCTTCGCTGCCTTGGGTGCAGCGCGCGCTGGAGTTGCCATGCTGAAAAATAGCCTACTTCAATATATTCCGTCATGGACGAAGCCGCTAAGAAGACCATCCTGCGCCATTTCCCCTATGGCCTTTACGTCGTCACGGTGGCGTCAGCCGGCGAAGACCACGGCATGACGGCCAATTGGGTGATGCAGGCAGCCTTCGATCCGCCGATGGTGGTCGTCGCGCTCGAAAATACCTCCAAAACGCTCGGCATGATCCGGGACTCCCACCATTTTGCGGTCAATCTCTTACTCGCGAGTCAGCGTGAGCTCGCAGGCAAGTTGGGCCGCAGCTCCGAGCAGGCGCCGCAAAAACTCAAAGGGATCAAGACCAAACCGGCGCCGGTCTCCGGCGCAGCGGTGATCGCCGACTGCCTGGGTTGGGTCGAATGCCGCGTCGTGGCAACGCTTCCTTCAGGCGATCACACCCTCGTGCTCGGCGAAGTCGTGGCGGCAGGTGTGGAGCACGACGGGGAGCCGCTCACGATTCGCGAAGCGGGATTCAAGTATTCGGGGTGACCCGCTTCACGGTCTCCGATAAACCACGTTCCCGCCTACGATCGTGAAACGTGGCTTGACGGTGCCGAGCGATTCCGCGGGCACCGCAAACGGATCGCGATCGAGCACCACCACATCCGCAAACCGCCCTGGTGCGAGCGTCCCCCAGTTCTTCTCGTTGAACGTGGCCCAGGCATTGCCGTACGTGTAGGCGCGCAGGGCCTCCCCCACGCTGATCTTTTGCTCGGGCACCCAGCCACCAGGATTCTTGCCGTCCAGGGTGCGGCGTGTGACCGCCGCGTATACGCCGAGCATGGGGTCGAGCAGTGCGACGGTCCAGTCCGAGCCGAAGGCGAGAGTCGCCTCCGTATCGAGCAAGGTGCGGAAGGCATAGGTCGTCTTGATGCGCTGTGGTCCGATACGCTGCTCGACCCAACGGCCGTCATCGATGGCGTGATAGGGTTGCATCGACGGCACCACGCGGCGGGCACCGAACAGCGGAATCTCCTGGGGCCGCAGATGCTGCGCGTGCTCGACGCGGAAGCGCCTGTCGCGCCTGCCGTGCGCCATCGCAACGCTGTCGTAGATAGCCAGAATGATCGCATTGGCGCGATCGCCGATCGCGTGCACGGCGATCTGCAGGCCCGCCGAGTCTGCCGCGCCGACCCAGCTGCGCATGTCGGACTCGGGCTGGCGCATCAAGCCATAGTATCCGGCCGAGTCGGAGAACGGCTCGAAAAAGTATGCCGTGCGTGATCCCGCCGATCCGTCCATGTAGCCTTTGAGGCCACCGATGCGCACCCAATCGTCGCCAGCGCCGTTGCGGGCGACCGTGTCGGCGACGGTCCGCCAATCTTCGATCGGCAGGTACAAGAAGACCCGCAGGGTCATCCTGCCGGCGCGCTCCATGCGTTTATAGGCCGCGAGATTCGCCCACGAGGCCGACATGTTCGCGGTCGCGGTGAGGCCAAGCGACGCAGCATGGGCGAGGGCGCGGGCCAACGCGGAGTCCTGTTGCTCGGGCGACGGATCGGGTATGGCCGTCCGGATCAGAGCCTCGGCGTTGTCCTTGAAGACTCCTCCGCTTGTGATCTCGCCGCCAAAAGGCGCCGGGGTCGCGTCCGTGACACCGGCGGCGCGCATCGCGGCTGCGTTCGCGAGGGCCATGTGCCCGTCAAGTCGATCAACGAAGACCGGGTTGTTCGGCGTGACCGAATCGATCCACTCGTGACGCGGCAATGGCGCCCCGCGCCACAACGTGTGATCCCAATCGCCACCGAGAATCCATTCGCCAGGCTTGAGATGCGCGGCGTACAGCTTCAGGCGGCGCACGAACTCCTGCGGCGTCGCGGCATCGCGCAGATCCACGGATGCGAGCTGAAAGCCACCGCTGACAAAATGGGTGTGACCATCGGCGAACCCCGGCATGATGAGACCGCCGTTGGCACGCAGGACCTGCGTCTTGGAGCCGACGTAGCGCGCGATTGTAGCGGAATCGCCGACGGCGAGGATTTTGCCGGCCGCAATCGCGACCGCGCCGGGCTGGCCGCGCCCCGTCGAGAGACCAGTCCAGATCGAACCACCCTGGATGACGATGTCCGCTTTGGAGCCGCAGGCGGCAAGCAGGGCCAACGTGACTACGCACCACGTACCACGCACAACGCACCTCTTAGCGGAGCTTGGTGATCCGGCGAATGGTGTCCAGCGCGGCGAGTGGATTGCCGCTCGTATCGGGTGGTGCCTTCTGCTTCGGCCCACTGATCCCATCGCGAATATCTAGCAAGACCTCGAGGAGCAGCTGCTCGCGTTGATAGGCGGCGTCGAGGTCGGCCATGCGGCGGTCGTCCTTTGCGGCCTTCGCGCGCTCGTAAGCATCTCGATAAACGGAATCGAGATTATCGAGAATCTGCTGTCGCGACCGTGGACTCATGCGCAAAAACTATAGGGGCGTCGGACGGTCGGACAGTCAATCTCGGGGACCGCGTTCGAGTGCTTGAATCAAGGCCCGACAGAATTGCGGCAAATCAGCCGGTGTCCGGGAGGAAATAAGATTGCCATCGACTACGACGGCACTGTCTTCCCATTGCACGCCTGCGTTTTCCATGTCGTCTTTGATGGCACGAACGCTGGTTGCTCGCTTTCCCTTCAGAATCTTTGCGGAGATTGGTACCCAACCAGCGTGACAGATGAACGCGACAGGTTTGCCCGCTTGGTATATCTCTCGAGTGAGCTGCAGCACTCTGTCAAAGCGACGAAGCTGATCCGGGGCGAAGCCTCCCGGAATGACGAGCCCGTCAAAACCTGCGGACTCAATTTGGTCAACCTGGGAATCGACAGTCACCGGATATCCTCGTTTACCCTGATACGTCTTCTCACCAATTCCTGCGACGATTGTCGTCGCACCCTCCTCCTCTAGTCGGATCTTCGGATACCATAGCTCGAGATCTTCGTATAGAGGGCCTGCCAGAAAGAGAATTCGTTTCCCCTGCAGCGACATAACACCTCCAGTATGGACCGTCCGACCTACAGGGGCCGCAGGACTAGACCGCTCGGTACCTTCGGAACGAAATACGTCGACTTCGGCGGCATCACGTCTCCCGCGTCCGCGACCGCGAAGACCTGGTCGACTTTCGTGGGATTCAGCAGCACCGCGACCGCCGCGCCGCCATGCTGGACCATCCCCAAAGCTTCTTTCGCGTCCGCCACGTAGCGGACGATCGGCGTCGACATGCCGGCGCCGAGGACTTCTTTCACGACCAACGACTCGATCTGGGCGACATCGAGGTCGCGCACCGCGGCGCTTTGCGCCAGGCTCGGCAGCCGGTCGGGCAGCGCGCCCGGCTTGAGCAACAGCGCAAGGGTCCGCGAGCGATCTGCCACGAGACACGCGGTGCGGCCCTTGCCGAGTGAGGCGAGCGCCGCCACCGGATCGCGGTCTGGCGCGAGCGGCTGCACCTCGAACCACTCGTGCCACCGGGGCAGCATGCGC
>Ga0193725_1000217_pt1 | contig 18552 bp, 18 predicted proteins | sample H2a2metaG_FD_143058 | JGI IMG/M metagenome (GOLD analysis project Ga0193725, IMG submission 143058) | Soil microbial communities from a riparian zone of the East river system, Colorado, United States - H2a2 | ecosystem: Environmental > Terrestrial > Soil > Riparian zone | place: USA: East River... | reverse complement strand
GGCGAGACCATCACCGATGCGCAGATGGCGACGCTCCAGCTCGTCCCGCATCGCTTCCACGGCGACTGGAACTACACGCTCAACCCGAGACGCGGCGCACGCTAGTTCGTGCATTTATTTCCTGACACTGCCTAACGCTTGAGACGGGCATTACTCCAAGAAGTCCTGAGGACTGGCAGCGGCTGATGAGCTAATGGCTAAAGACTGCCCACACTGCGGCCTGCTCAGCCCTCCCGAAGCCACACGTTGTGACTGCGGTCACGATTTCGAGACTGGGCAGATAAAACGCACGTATATAGTTTCCGGGCCGGTGCCGAAGGCGAAGGCCGCCGGAATCGGACTGGGGGGCGTCGTACTGGTTTACCTCCTGATTCGGCTGCTGTTCATGGCCTCGGTAGATGAGCGAGAAGTTAATCAAGGCCGCGAAGGGGTTCAGTGAACGGAATGCGCCGTCGCAAGTTTGAGAGGATGTCGCTGGCCGCCGCACTGCGGACATTGCGAGATGACGTTCAGGTCGTGATTGCGGAGATCGAACGGGGTGATCGACGAGAGCTGGATATCGCAAGCGATCACACCGGCGACCCGAGCCTCATAGCTGAGGTTCTTGAAGTCAGAGGGGACAAGGCTAGCGGAAAGTGGATAGAGGTTCGGCGCATCTACTGCTCTCCGGAGAGATGCCCTCAGTGCCCGCACGGCGACTACTGGTACGAATGTCGTGATCGCAGAGCGACGGGAACATCGACGGTTCGACTCATCGACAGTGGGTTTCACCGCGACGCCGTCGACCGCATTGGGGTCTTTCGTCTTCATGGCAACGAGATCATTATCGAGAAGGACGCGCGCCCTCCTGGCTGCGATGGATCGACGAAGCCCTCCAGTCCGAGTAGCGGAGAAACCAGTTGACGGTCACTGACGGGGACGCTCTCCGCGCAGCCTCGGCTCCAGGACGTCCCTGAGCGCGTCGCCCAGGAGGTTGAAGCCGAGCACCACGATGAAGATGGCCAGGCCGGGGAAGATCCCGGCCCAGGGCGCCTTCGTGATGTGTCCCTGGGCGGCGGCGGTGAGCATGCCGCCCCAGCTCGGGACGTCCGGAGGCACCCCGACCCCGAGGAAGCTCAGCGACGCCTCGAGGATGATGGCAAACCCGAGATAGTAGGTGGCCAGGATCAGATAGATCGCCAGGCAGTTGGGCAGGATGTGCCGCGCGATGATGCGGGAGGCCGGGGCGCCGAGGGCCCGCGCGGCCACGACGTATTCCATCTCCTTCACGGACAGCACCTGGGACCGGACCGTGCGCACCACCGGCGCCAGCATCCCGATGACGATCGCGATGACGACGTTGTTCAGGGACGAGCCCAGCACGGCCATGATGGCGAGCACGATGATCAGACCCGGCACGGCCTGCATCGCGTCCACGAGCCGCTGCACGACGAGATCGACTCCGCGGCCCGCGTACGCGGACGCCATGCCGACTATGAACCATCCGGTCACGCCGATCACGACCGCGCCGAGCCCGACGTACAGCGAGATCCGGGCGCCGTACACGATTCGGCTCACGATGTCTCGCCCCACGTGGTCGGTGCCCATCGGATAGCTGAGCCCCGGCGGCGCGTGGACGGGGACGCGATTGTCGGCCTCGCGGATGATCTGGCGCGGACCGTACCGAGAGAGCACGGGAGCAAGCAGCGCGGTCACGACCAGCGCCAGCACGATGAATCCCCCCAGCGCTCCCAGCGGCTTGCGTCGCGAGAAGTCGGCGACCGCGTTCCAGGGCGCTGCGAGCATCGCGCTACTGATACCGGACCCGGGGATCGAGCACGCCGTACGACAGGTCGACCAGCAGGTTGATGACCAGGACGACCACCGCGACGAGCAGCACGATGGCCTGGAGCACGATGAAATCCCGGTGGATGATGCTGTCGATCAACAGGGTGCCCATGCCCGGCACCACGAAGATGGATTCCACGATGATCACGCCGCCCAGAAGCCGGGCGAACTGGTAGCCCGACACGGTCAGGACGGGCAGCAACGCGTTCTTCAGCGCATGCCGCGCGACCACGATCAGCTCGCCCAGGCCCTTGGCGCGCGCCGTCCGAAGATAGTCCTCCCGCATCACCTCCAGCATCGACGAGCGCGTGACCCGCGCGGTGAAGGCCAGATCGTTGAACGCCAGCGTCAAGGCCGGGAGGATCAGCTGCTGCAGGTTGAGCAGGGGATCGTCCCACACCGTGGCGTAGCCCAGCGGAGGCAGCCAGTCGAAGAAGGACGCGAGCGCGTACACGATGAGGATGCCGAGCCAGAACGTCGGGAGCGCGATGCCGATGCTTGAGAAGATCCGGCTGACGTAGTCGAAGCCGGTGTCCTGCTTCACCGCCGAGGTGACGCCCAGCGGAACGGCGGCGCACACGGCGAGCACGATCGCCATCGTCGCCAGCTCCATGGTGACGAGGAAGCGATCCCTGAGCTGGCTCCAGACCGGGGTCTTGTACCAGAGTGAGGTCCCCAGGTCTCCCCGGAGCGCGTTGCCGAGCCAGCTCGCGTATTGCACGTAGAGCGGCCGGTCGAGACCGAGCCGCTGGCGCAGCTGCTGGAGTTGTTCCGCCGAGACCGCACCGGTGTCGCCTTCCCCACCGGCCAGGATCGCCAGCGCCGGATCGCCGGGAACGATCCAGAAGAGCGAGAAGACGAGGATCGTGACCAGCAGCAGGGTGGGGATGAAGAGCAGCGCCCGGCGGAGCGCGTACTTGCCCATGGGGACTCCACTCGATCAGGGCTTCGGCAGTGGAGCGTCCGGATCCCACCAGACGTGTTCGAAGTGCTTGACGATCTGCTCGGAGCCAGGCACGTGGAAGTTCTGCAGGCGGTAGTCCATCATGCCGCCCGAGAAGCCCCAGCTCAGCGGCACCACGTGGCTCTCGCCCCCGCGCAGGATCTCCACCGCGTCCTTGAACATGCGCAAGCGCTTGCCCGGGTCCGGCTCCTTGGCCTGGGCCTGGATCAGCTCGGTCAGCTTGGGATGCTGCCAGCCGTCGGGGTTCTTCTGGCCTGACGTCACCAAGAAGTGCTGGTTCAGATAGTCCGCGGGATCGAGGATGATGACCCCGGACGAGTCCAGCGAGGCGTGGTGAGTTCGTCGCATGATGCGGTCGACCTGGGTCGCGCGGTCGACGGCCTCGATCGTCAGGTCGATGCCGAGCCCCCTCCTGAGCTGCTCAGCCAGCACCTCGCCGCTCTTGACGACGAGGGGGACGTTGCCGAGATTGAGCATGGCCTTGAAGCCGTTGGGATAGCCCGCCGCCGCCATGAGGGCCTTGGCCTCGGCGAGATCAGCGTCCTTGGGTTTCCGCCAACCCTTCACCTGAGCGAGCTCCTCCGGCGGCTCGATGATCTTTCCGCCCTTGTTGGGCAGGAACGTCCCGATGGAGCCGAAGCAGCCGAACCCCTCCGCGCAGCGCACGATCTTCGTCAGCTCGTGCCGGTCGACGGCCAGGAACACCGCCCGCCGGACCCGCGCGTCCTGGAAGGGCGGCTTGTTCATGTGCAGCACCATATAGGTCTGCACCGCCTCTGGGATGTAGACGGCCCGCACCCGGCCCTTGGTCTCACGCTGGATCCGCATGGGATCCTCGCTGCCGTAGGTGCCGATGGTCGGTCCCTCGGTGGTGTGGGCCTGGCCCACCTGCATGGCGGCCAGCCGCCGATTGTAGTCCCGCACGATCGTGAAGCTCATCCCGTCGAAATACGGCAGGCCCTTCTTGAAGTAGTTCGTGTTGCGCACGTACTCGATCGAGATGTTGGGCTTGAACTCCTTGAGCTTCCAGGGACCGGACCCGATGAGCTTGCCCGGCTTCTGCGCGTCCTCCGGCGAGAGGCCCTTCGCGACGTGCTTGGGGTACATCTTCATGTACTCCGAGGCGAGGTTCTCGAGGAACAGGGGGCTCGCGAACCTGAGCGGCACCCTGACCGTCCGGTCGTCGATCACCTGCGCCGCCCCGTATTCGTAGAACGCCCGCATCACACCGGTCCGGACCCGGATGGCGCCGGGCTCGACGATCCGGTCCAGCGAGAACTTGATGTCTTCCGCGGTCACCGGCTGCCCGTCGTGCCACTGCGCCTGCCGTAGACGGAAGGTGTAGGTCTTGCCGTCGCGACTCACGGTCCAGCTCTCGCACAGATCGCAGACGATCCGGTCAGGATTGACGGGATCGTGATAGACGAGCCCGTTGAACTGCGGCGAAGACGGCATGAGGCAGTCCGGGAGCGTGCCGCAGGCGTGGACGTCCCACTGGCCCGGGTTGAAGCCGGTGACGCCCTTCAAGATCATCTTCTGGTACTTCCCGCGGGCCACCCAGTCCGGCGGCCAGGGAAACGTGAAGGTCTGTCCCTCGGGCGTCGAAGTCTGCGCGGCCGATGGTCGGGGGATCACGGCGATGGTCATCAGGAGCAGGACGGCGACCGGAAGCACGCCTCGTGTCATCGTTGCGCCTCCTTGACCGTCGCAGGATATCCTACTCCGGCGCGGCTACGGCAGGTTCGAAGTGATCCAGTCGGCGATGTAGTCGACGGCGACCTGGCGGTTGTCGGCCTGGGCGTGGTAGGTCGCGCCGTCGGCGGCGGTCAGGATCTTGAGGTGCTTGCGAGCCGATCCAACCGCCTCGGAGAGCTTGTGGGCCGACGCGACAGGGACCACACGATCGTCCTCGGAGTGGATGACGAGGAAGGGGCAGGCGATGCGCTCGGCCACGCCGGCCAGGGAGAACAGCTTCGCCTTCTCGATGGCCGCGTCCATGTCGGGGCAGCCCATGACCCAGGGGAAATGGAACGTGGACTGAGCCGTCGTGGTCGGGTCGGTGTCGTGGCGCCGCTTGATCTCTCGCTGCCAGGCGGCGAGGTCCCAGTGCAGCGCGGCACAGGCGACACCGGCGGCGTAGCGGCGCTCGAAGGCGGCGATGCGCGCGGCGTAGTAGCCGCCGAAGCTGTAGCCCATGATCACGACCCGCGCGGGATCGACGTCCGGCCGCGCGGCCACGTAGTCGTAGGCGGCGGCGCCGGGCACTTCGTAGTCGTGGCGCGCGCTGAGACCGCGCAGGCGCAGCGACTCGCCCTGGCCCGGTCCGTCGATGGCCAGCGTGTGCCATCCGCGCGCGGCGAACTCCAGGCCCGCGAACAGCACGCTCATCTCCTTGCAGTTGTCCATGCCGTCGAAGACCACGACGGCCGGTGCGCGCCCGGTCACGCCGGGCGCCTTCATGAACAGCGCTGGCAGCGTCGTTCCTTCGTAGGGCACCTCGACCCGCTCGATGTTGGAATATCGCCGCTGGAGCCCGGCGTGCTGGCACTCGATCGCCTTCTTGCCGATCTCCCGCTTGAGATCTCCCGGAGGAACGAAGCGCTCGCCGGTGAAGTAGTACATGCCGGCGCGCAGGTAGTAGTTGCCGGCGGTCATCGAGCGTGTCTCGGCGTCGGCGGCGATCGCCACGGCTTCGAGACGACGGCCCATCGCGCACCACTCCTCACGCCAGGCATCGGGCTCTCCCTGGCGCGGGCGTAGCCGCTCGCAGATCTCGTCGATCTCAGCCAGGGCGACCGCGCCGTAGGGCGCCATGCCCTTGGTGACCAGCGCGGCGTTCGACCAGACGAAGTTGCCGGGGAACTCGGCGATCCAGCTCATGCCACGCGGTACTTCTTGATCATCGCTTCGTCGAGGGCCAGGCCGAAGCCGGGCGCAGCGCCAACTTCGAACGTCCCGTCGGTCACGCGAGGGCGGTTGGTCCACATCGTCTGCCACACCGGATCGCGCTCGGGGTCGGCGAAGCACTCGGCGTAGGTGCCGTGGGGGACGGCGCCGAGGAGCTGGCGGGCGATCTGGGACTCTTCGTGGTGGGCCAGCTCCACGCCGGTGGCGGCGCAGAGGGCGGCGGCGCGGCGCCATTCGGTGACGCCGCCGCACTCGGAGGCGTCGACGTTGACGAAGTCGACGGCACGAGCGTCGAGCAGGCGGCGCACGCCGTGGGCGGTGATCTCGCTCTGGCCCGCGGTGACGGGGATACGCGTCGACTGGCGCACCCGCGCCATCAGGGCGGCGTCGTCGTACCAGTGGCACGGCTCCTCGAACCAGCGGATATCCAGGGGCTCGACGAGCCGGGCGAAGCGGATCGCGTCCTGGGCCGACCAGCCGCGGTTGGCGTCGACGGCGAGGACGAAATCAGAGCCGGCCGCGCGCCGGGCGGCGAAGACACGCTCGGCATCTTCTGCGGGCGCGAGCCCGCCGACCTTGAACTTGCAGCCGGCCATGCCGGCCGCGCGATAGGCCTCCATCTCGCGGCCGATGTCGGCCAGCGTCTTGCCTTCCACGTAATAGCCGCCGATCGAGATGATCGGCAGGCGATCGCGATGACCGCCGAGCAGCGCGCACACGCTCTGGCCGAGCGCCTTGCCGGTCACGTCCCACACCGCGCAGTCCACGCAGGCGATCGCCTCCATCAGCGTCTTGCGGTCCCGGCTCACGTGGGTGAGCGCGAACATGCGCTCCCAGATGCGCTCGCCCTCGAAAATGCTCAGACCGCGCACGCAGGGCGCCAGCTCCTCGTGAACGAGACGGACGATCTCCGGGCCGTGCTCGCGGTTGTCGCCGTTGTAGACCTCGCTGATCAGACCGCCCTCGGTGCGCAAGCGGGTGATGACCGTCGAGCGTTTGAGCACGGTGTAGGTGCTGCCCCCGAAGTTTCGGGTGAGGGGGATGTCGATCGCGATGGCCTCGATGCTGTGGATGCGCATGGCCGGCATGATGTACCCCCTCGGGTCAGTCGGCAACTCGAAGGAGGCTTGACACCCTCTTCAACCGTGTCGTTTCTCGATGCCGCGAGCGAGCCCGGCTCGCGAGCCCAAGGGGGTTTGGGGGGTGCGCCGCGCACCCCCCAAGTTCAAACGATAAAGCCGGCGACGGTACGATGCAGGCGCGCTCGCGGCGCCGCTCGCCCTCCGGTTATACTCGGCCGTCATGGCGACCGATCGGCTGAGCGTCCGGGGAATCGAGCTCGAAGTCCTGCGCCGCGGCACGGGCCGTCCGCTGCTGTTGCTCCACGGATTCCACGCCGTCGATCCGCGCGCGAAGTTCGTGGACCTGCTCGCCGCCCACGGCGAGGTGATCGCGCCTTCGCATCCGGGGTTCGGTCACTCGCCTCGGCCCGACGATTTCGATTCGGTCTACGACCTGGTTCAGCTGTACCTCGGTGTGCTCGACGAGATCGGCCGCGAGCGGGTCACGTTGGTTGGATGTTCGTTCGGCGGGTGGCTGGCCGCCGAGATCGCGCTGGCGTGCGCTCACGGGCTGGATCGGCTAGTGCTCGTCGACGCGCTCGGCATCAAGATCAGCGATCGAGAGACGCCTGACATCCTCGACGTGTTCAACACGTCGCCCAAAGAAGTCCGCCGTCGGAGCTGGCACGATCCCGACCGCTCGGCGCCGGACTTCGACGCGATGAGCGACGACGAGCTGGTCGTCTACCATCGCGAGTGGGAATCGCTGTGTCTCTACGGCTGGCGGCCCTACATGTACAACCCGAGACTCCGTCGCTGGCTCCGCCGGATCTCCGCCCCCACGCTCGTCCTGTGGGGCGAGAGCGACGGCATCGTGGCTCCCGCCTACGGACGGGCGTACGCGGCCGAGATTCCCGGCGCGCGCTTCGAGACGATTCCCGGCGCCGGCCACCATCCCCACCTCGAGCAGCCCGAAGCGTTCGTCGACCGACTCGCCGCGTTCCTGAAGGAGTAGGCGATGCAGGCCTGGTATCTCAACGAGAACCCGTATCCGTTCGTGCCGGCCGAAGTGCTGGCCGCCGCCGATTCCGTGCGCGGCAGCCTGCCGAACAAGCACTGCGATCCCAAGATTGCCGCCGATCTGTTCGAGGAAGCGCTCGACGAGTACCTGCTGTGCGACGACATCGGCATCAACGTGGTCTCCAACGAGCATCACTCCGGGATCAACTGCCTCTTCGGGGCGAGTCCGCTGATCCTCGGCATCCTGGCCCGCCAGACGAAGAACGTCCGCATCCTGAGCCTGGGGACGCTGATCACGGTGCGCCACGATCCCGTGCGCGTGGCCGAGGAATTCGCGACGGCCGACGTGATCTGCCGCGGGCGTCTGGAGATCGGGTTCGTGAAGTCGGGCGGCTCGGAGATGGCCTCGGGCAACATGAGCCCGGTCGGCAACATCGAGCGCTTCTGGGAGGCGATCGATCTCATCCTCAAGACGCTTAGTCACCAGGACGGGCCGTTTTCCTGGGAGGGCAAGCACTACACGCACCGTCACGTGAACATCTGGCCGCGCCCGTGGCAGCAGCCGCATCCGCCGCTGTGGGCGGCCACCGGCGATCCGGAGACGTCGGCCGAGCTGGGCCGGCGCGGGATGGTCAACGTGCTGGTCTTCCGCGGCCCCGAGGAGACCAAGCGCGCTTGGACGGCCTACCGCAAGGCGCGTGAAGAGGCCCGACTACCGGCGCCCGGCCCCGATCGCTTCGGCTACGCCGCGTTCGTCTACACCGGCGACACCGACGAGGAGGGGATGCGGGTCGGAGGCAAGCTGCTCTGGTTCCTCAACACCGGCCTCAAATCGGCGCCGCAGTACTCGCGATTCCTACCCGGCCAGACCGCGCCGCGACTGGCCCCCGCGCTCTATCGCAGCACGCCGCCGCCGGGCGCGGCGCTCCGGCCCGCCGCGGCCCTCGCGAACCTCACCGCCGAGCAGGCGATCGCCCGCGGTCTCATGTTCGCGGGCAACCCCGACACGGTCCACCGGCAGATCCTCGAGTTCCAGGAGAAGGCCGGCACGTTTGAGCACCTCGTGCTGGCCAGCCGCTCCGGCTTCATGACCCACGAAGAAGCCAACAAGGGCCTGAAGCTGTTCGCGAAAGAAGTGCTCCCGCGGTTCAGGTCGTAGGTCACTCGATAAGGAGATTTTGCATGGCCACGTTGCCCGATCTCTCGCTGTCCCCCGAAGCCAAGGCGATCGTCGACAAGATCAGCGCCAAGCGCGGTCCCATGCGCGGCGGTCCGTACGCCTCGCTCATGCACCATCCCGGGCTGGCCGAGAAGGTGGCGGACCTCGGCGAGTTCTTGAGATTCAACAGCACGCTGCCCGGCGACATCCGCGAGCTGGCGATCCTCGTGACCGCGCGCTCGGTCAACCAGGCCTACGAGTGGGTGGCCCACGCGCGCATCGGCCAGAAGGAAGGCTTGCCGAACGACGTGATCGAGCGCGTGCGAACGCGCGGGGACCTTTCGGCGCTGTCGCCGCGGTACGCCGCTCCTGTTCGGCTGGTCCAGCACGTGCTCGCGTACGAATCGATCCCGCAGGCGCTGTTCGAAACGGTCCGGAGCGAGGTCGGCGTCAACGGCGTCGCCGAGCTGGTGGCCCTGGCCGGGCATTACCGTCTGATCGCGGGCGTGCTGTTCGCGTTCGACACGCCGCTGCCCGACGGCACGCCGGCGCCGTTCTGAGCCGATGACGGATCCGCGTCTTCCGCTGGAGGGTATTCGCGTGCTGGAGCTGGCTCAGATCGTGGCCGGCCCGTTCTGCGGCACGCTCATGGCCGAGTTCGGCGCCGAGGTCATCAAGACCGAGATGCCCGGCCGCGGCGATGATTTACGCCGGCTCGGGCCGTCCGAGGAAGGTCACGGCTACTGGTTCGCGGTCGACAACCGCAACAAGAAGGTGATGACCCTCGACATGCGCACGCCGAAGGGGCAGGACATCGTCCGCCGCCTGGTCCCGCACTGCGACGTGGTGCTCGAGAACTTCCGCCCTGGCGTGCTCGAGCGCTGGGGCCTCGGGTGGGACGCGCTGCATCAGCTGAATCCCCGCATGGTGATGGCGCGCATCACCGCGTTCGGCCAGACGGGCCCGCTGAACCAGGGCCCGGGCTTCGCGGCGATCGCGTCGGCGTTCGGCGGGAGCTGGTATCTCAACGGTCACTCCGATCGGCCGCCCGCGCGGCCGACGCCGGTCTATCCCGACTACATGACCGGTCTCTTCACCGCGTTCGGCGTGATGGTGGCGCTCCGCCACCGCGACCTGACTGGCGAGGGGCAGTGGATCGATGCCGCGCTCTACGAGTCGGCGTTCCGCACGCTGGAATACACGCCCACGCTCTACGGTCGCCAGAAGGTCGTGCGCGAGCGCGGCAGCCTCCAGCATTCGGGGTGGCCGGGCGGCGCCTTTCAAACGCTCGACGGCCAATGGGTCGTCTTCACCGCTCCCGCCCAGCATCTCTTCGAGCGCTTCTGCACGATGCTCGGCGAGCCTGATCTACCGCGCGATCCGCGCTTCGCCAGCGCCACCGAGCGCTCCAAGCACATCCCGCTCATCCTCGAGATGGCCACGCAGTGGTTCGCCGCGCGTCCCGCGGAGAAAGCCATGGAGGAGCTACGGGCTCACGACATCCCGCACTCCCCGATCATGAGCATGGCCGACGTCTTCGCGGATCCGCACTATCGTGCGCGGGAGATGATCGTCGACGTTCCCGCTGACGGCCTCGGCGCGCTGCCCCAGCCCGCGGTCGTCCCGCGGCTCTCGCGCACCCCCGGTCGCATCACCCACGCCGGCCCCGCGCTCGGCCACGACACCGACGACGTGCTCTCGGGATTGCTCGGCCTGACGGCCGACGAGATCGCCGCGCTCCGCGCGGAGGGCGTGGTCTAGGCCGGCGCGAGAGCGCGTCAGTTCGCTCGCTTGAGGCGCCGGTATTCCTGGAAGGCGCTCGTCAAGAGGCCGACGGTGTGGCGCACCCAGTCCGACCGCGATTTCTTCCAGGTCTCCCATCCGTCGGGAAGACGCTTGTCCACGAACATCGCGGTGAGGTCCGTCACCGACACCGCCGGCTCGTCTCCGACTTTCTGGGCGTCCGGTCGGTTGTCCAGGAACGCGAAGAGCAGGCCGAACTCTCCCGAGGACCCGACGAGATTGTCCTCGCCCATGAGCTTGGTGATCCTGGTCTCGATGTCCCGATGAGTGGTCCGCGCCTCGTCGCCGGAACGAAAGACCCTGTCTTTCAACGCCGAGCCCGCGGTCCCCAGCAGCTCGGCCGCGTCACCGGTCAACAGCCCCACGATGTGCTTCTCGTCGACCTTGGATTTCGGGTCCCTCACGAGGTTCTCGGCGATGAAGCGCCCGACGTCCGAGCGGGCGATCCAGCCATCGCGCGCGCGGCTCGTGAGCCGGGCAAAGTCCGCCTGACTCAATCGCCCCGAGCCCGGCGTCAGCGGGTCTCCCTGGAGAATGCCGCTGTGGCCCGGGTGAGAACCCTGAGAGCCCGGCAGCTCGAGCGAGAACAGTCCGCTCGGCACCGGCGTGTCCAGCTTTCCGGACACACCGAGCATGAACGCATGATTCCCGCTCGCGAACAGCACGAGCACCTCTCCCAGATCACCGCCACCCGTGTTGCCCAGCCGCCGAACGTCCTCGATGCTGGCCAGCGGATCGTTGGCGTGGTTGCGCACAGGGAGTTTGCCCTGGGCGACGGCGCTGCCGATGAACGGGCAGGTGGCCTGTCTTTCTACCAAACGCGTTCTTTCATCGCCGGTGAGCTCGGCAGGTCGGTGGGGATCGTCACTCATGCGAGAGTCCTCCGGAGTTGCGGCGTGCTCGCGTCCCGATGGGCGATGACCATGAAGCCTGCGGTGGCCACTGAGTCCACGGATCTCATCGATGGGTCAGTATCGCATCCACCGGACCATGTGGGGGAACGGCGCGACTCCGCGCGGACGTGCGTGGGCCGCGTCGAACGCCATGCCCCACGCTTGGAGCAGCGGAAAGCCGATGAAGACGCCGCGCTTCGCCGCCGCGATGATCGTCGACGAGTCGCCACGCGGGTAGGCCGTGGGGTGAAAGACCTCTTCGGGCTGGAGATCGAGCTCGAGCAAGGCGGCCCAGCACCACGCGATCGCCGCGATCTCCTCGCCACCGTCCGCGTCGCTGAGGAACGCGAAATCCCGCGCTCGCCGGTCCGGAGGCGCGAGCGCGATGTGTGCCGCCTCGTGCAGCGCGTCCCCCGGCGAGAGCAGCTTGCCTTCGTCGATGACCAGACTCCCGCCGGAGATCAGGCTACCGGGGAATACCGTCTCGCCGTCCACGCGGCCGGCATTCATCCGAATGCCTATCGACGTCAGAAACGCGGCCATCCGCCGCAGCCGCGGGTCGCGGAAGGTGATGTCCGGCACTATTTCGCGTTCTCATATGCCACTACGCGCGCGCGGTCGCCGCGCACTCCGTTTAGATCTGCCCGCCGCGGAAGGTGGCCTTGGCCATGCGGCGCTTGATCGACTCGACGTGGCGGCGGTAGCCGGGGCGGGACGAGCCCGGGTGCCACGTGGTGGGCGAGGGGAGGCTGGCGGCCAGCTCGGCGGCCTCGTCGTCGGTGACCTCGGCGACGGACTTGCCGAAGTAGCGGCGGCTCGCCGCCCCGACGCCGTAGATGCCCGGCCCGAACTCGACCACGTTCAGGTACAGCTCGAAGATGCGGCGCTTGGGGAGCGCGCGCTCGAGCTGCCAGGTGAGGATCGCCTCTTCGACCTTGCGCAACGGGCTGCGCGAGGGCGAGAGCCAGAGGTTCTTGGCGAGCTGCTGGGTGATGGTGGAGGCCCCGCGCGGGGGCGCGCCGTCCTCCATCGCTTTCGTGACGGCCAGGCGGATCTCCCCGTAGTCGAAGCCGCGGTGGGAGAAGAAGTTGATGTCCTCACCGACCAGCACCGCGCGCTTGACGCCCGACGCGATGGCCGCGTGCGGGACCCAGACGCGCTGGACGCGATCGTCGCGGCCGGCGGCGCGCTGGCGGGCTCGGTAGCGCTCGATGAACGCGGTCGTCGGCGGATTGCGGCGGGCCAGCGCGCCCACGTCGGGCCACGTCAAGGCCTCCCACGCGACGACGGCCGCCACGAGGAGCAACAGGAGGATGACGATCTTGCGAAGCCACCGGTGCGGGCGGCGGCGGGAGGGCATCAGCCGCGGAGCAGCTCCTCGGCCACGCGCTTGACGTCGCCGGCTTCGACCTGGCCCTTGTGCGTCTTCATGACGTCGCCGACGAGCCGCCCGACCTGTTTCGCGTCCGCGATGCCGAGGCTGGCGAGGCGCTCACGCACGAGATCCCGCAACGCGGTGTCGTCCAGTCCCTTCGGCAGGTACCCTTCGCACAGCGCGATCTCGAAGCGGAGCTGCGCGACCTGGGCGGCGCCACGCTCGCCGACCTTCTCGAACTCGACCAGCGCTTTCTGGAGCTGCTTGCGGTAGGCGCCGATCACGTCGAGCACGAGCGCGTCGTCGACCTGGCCGGAGAAGCCCTTGGCGGTGCGCCGCTCCTGCAATCTCGACTTGAGCATGCGCAGGGCGTCGGCGGTCTGCGGGTCTCTGCCCTTGATGGCCCGCGTCAGTCGTTCGTTCAGCTCTTGCTCGAGCGCCATGGCTATTCCTCCGATCTCGATCACTGAAGGGTCGGCTCGCCGCCCGAGCCCGGCTCACCTCACACGATTTCGATCACCGAAGGGCTCGGCTCGCCGCCCGAGCGCGGCTCACCTCACACTGCCACCCGGTGACCACGGCGGGGCGTTGAGGCGGCGCTTGCCGTCGCTGGCCAGACGCACCGTCGAATCGTCGGGGGTCAGCTCGCGATCCCACAGCTTGCAGGTGACCTGCTTGTGGCGCTGATCGAGCCCTTCGCAGTAGTTGGTGAACTCGCAGCGCCGCACCTCGTGGCCGAGGCCCAGGCGGATCTTCAGGAACCAGTCGGGATCGGCCAGGCTCTGGCGCGCGGCCGCCACGAAATCGGCCTCGCCACCCGTCAGAATGGCCTCGGCCTGATCGAACGTGGTGATCCCGCCGCTGGTGACCACGGGCGTGCTCCGGCCGGCGTCGCGCACGGCATGGCGGATGGCGGCGGCCAGCGGGACGTTGCGCCCGAACGGACCGCGCTCGTCCGAGATGACCGTGGGCATGCACTCGTAACCCGACTCGCCGGTGTAGGGATAGACCGCCTCGCCGACCTTGGGCTGGCGCGCGTCCTCGAAGCGTCCGCCCTTCGAGATCGAAAGGTAGTCGGCGCCGGCCTGGGCGAAGCGCACCCCGAACCACACCGCGTCCTCGAGATCGCTGCCGCCCTCGACCACGTCGTCGCCGAGATAGCGGATGCCGACCACGTAGTCGTCGCCGACCCGCCGGCGCACCGCGCGCAGCACCTCCAGGGGCAGGCGCACACGGCCCTCGCGGGTGGTGCCGTAGCCGTCGGCGCGGGTGTTCAGGCGCGAGAGGAACGAGGCCATCGTGTAGGCGTGAGCGTAGTGCAGCTCGACGCCATCGAAGCCCGCGTCCTGAGCGCGCCGCGCCGCCTCGGCGAACAGCGGAGGCAGCACGCGGGGCAGCTCGCGGATGTGGGACAGGTGGAGGTCCCACACGCGCTCGCGGTAGCCGAAGTCGAGCGCTTCGCGGTCGCGGGGCGAGAGCGCGGCGTCGGCGAGCAGTGGGTCATGGGCCAGCCGCTCCCGAACCTCACCGTCGGGGGCGGTGCGCCAGGGGACTTCGCCGAGCGCAGCGGTCACGCGCTGGCGCAAGCCCTCGTCGACGACGAGATGGCGCGAGAAGAACGCCTCCCGGGTGGGACGGCGGCGCACGGTGAGGAAGTCGATGACCTGGATGAAGAGCCGGGTGTGGCCCCCGCTCGCCTCGCGGACGACCTTCACCAGCTCGCGCAGGCCCGGGATGAATCGATCGTCGCCGATGCGGAGCAGGGGACCGCTGCGGACGTCGCGGATGCCGGTCGCTTCGACCACGAGCACCCCGGGCCGTCCCCGCGCGAAGCGCGCGTACCAGTCGAGCACTTCCGGGGTCACCAGGCCGTCCTCGGTGGCCCGCCAGGGAACCATGGCCGGCACCCACGTGCGCTGCTCGGCCATCACGCGCGTGCCGACGCGGAGGGGGGAGTACAGGCGTGAGCGCGCCGCCTCCTCGGAAGTCGGCCAGCGCGCGTCCGGCAGCGCGTGCTTGATGCGTTTGAGCATCGACGCTGGCACCTACGTCCTTCTACGAGCCATCCAGGACGATCGTTTCTCCGTTGGTGACGTCGTCGGCGAGGAGCTTCACCGCCACGTCAGCCACCTCGGAGGGCTCGACGAGCCGGCCGCCGGGATTGATGCGGGCCATCGCGGCCACCGCCTCGTCGAACGACTTGCCGGTGCGGGAGGCGATGTTGCGGGCGCCGCTCCACGTCATCTCGGTCGCCACGTAGCCGGGACAGATCGCGTTGACGGTCACGCCCTTGCCCGAGACCTCGGCGGCGAGCGCGCGGGTGAGCCCGACCAGCGCGTGCTTGGACGCGGTGTAGGCGGTGACGTAGGGCGCGCCGTAGAGGCCGGCCAGCGACGCGACGTTGATCACGCGTCCCCAGCCCCGCGCCAGCATGCCGGGCAGGACTTCGCGCGTGCACAGGTAGGGGCCGGTGGCGTTCACGCGCAGGTGGCGTTCCCACAGCGTCAGGTCCGTCCGGCTGAGCGGCGCCGACTCGGCGATCCCCGCGTTGTTGACGAGGACGTCGACCGCGCCCAGCTCGGCGGCGACCCGCGCGTGCGCGTGGCGAACGGCATCGGCCTCGGTGACGTCGAGCGCGAGGGCGAGTGCGCGGGCGCCGAGCGCGCGCGCGTCGGCCGCGGTCTCGTCGACGCGTTCGAGGTCGCGCCCCCCGACGGCGACGGCCACTCCCTCGCGCGCGAACGCCAGCGCGATCTCGCGCCCGATGCCCTTCCCCCCGCCGGTGATCAGCGCCACCCGCTCCATCGCGTCACCGGGTCAGTTGGTCTGGACGCAGAAGAGGTAGAAGAGGGGTTGAGTGCCGGACGTATCCGGGCGGCTGAGGCAGCGGGCGCCGCCGGACGAGGTCCGCGGGGGCGGCGACGGGCTCGACGCGCAGCCCGCGAAGATCAGACCCGCGAGCAGCAGGGCGCCGCACACGAACCCTCGTTTCATGGCGTCATTCTATCGTGCCATCGGGTATAACTACTGCGCCATTCATGCCGCGCGCATACGCTCGCACCACGCTCCCGGAGGCAGTCGGCCGATTGCGTTCGGGCATGAAGGTGTTGCTGCCGCCGGGATGCGGCGAGCCGGTGGCGCTGGTGGCCGAGATCTGTCGCCAGGCCACGCGGCTGCCCGCTCTCACCCTCATGGGCGGCATCCACATCGGGGACTTTCCGTTGGTCCGTCCGGAGGCGGCGCCGCTCCGCGTCGCCACCTGGCACATGTCGCCGCGCCTGGCCGGAGCGGGCGAGCGCGTCGAGTTCGTGCCCATCCGCTACTTCGACCTCGTCACCGAATTCACGTCAGGGGGCCGGTGGGCGCCCGATTGCGTGCTCGTGCACACGGCGCCGCCCGACGCGCGCGGCTATCTGAGCCTCGGCGTGTCGGTGAGCATCGCGCTGCCGGCGGCGCGGCGCGCGCCGCTCGTGATCGCTCAGGTCAATCCCAACATGCCGCGCACGCGCGGCGACTCGAGCCTGCACCGGAGCCAGATCGACGCCTGGGTCGACGTCGACGCGCCGCTGCTCACGTATCCGTCGCCCGTGATCTCGGACGTCGAGCGGTCGATCGGGCGGAGCGTCGCCGCGATCGTCCCCGACGGCGCCACCGTGCAGGTCGGCGTGGGGGCCATCCCTCAAGCCGTCCTCGAATCTCTCGGCGATCATCGCCGGCTCGCCCTGCACTCGCTGCTGGTCGACGCCGCGGTGCCGCTGGTCGAGCGCGGGGTCGTCGACGGCTCCGCCAAGCGCGTGCACCGCGGCCGGCTCGACATCTGCGAGATCATGGGAACGCGACGGGTGTTCGACTTCGCCCACGATAACGCGGTGATCAACATGGAGACGTCCGAGCTGGCGCACGATCCGGGCTTCGTGGCCCAGCTCGACCGCTTCGTGGCCATCAACTCGGCGCTCGAGATCGACCTCACCGGTCAGGTGACGGCGGAGACGATCGGCGGGCGACAGGTGGCGGGGATCGGCGGGCAGTTCGACTTCGCGCTCGGCGCCTCACGCTCGCGCGGCGGCGCGTCGATCGTCGCGTTGCCCGCGACGGGACGCGACGGCGCGGTCTCGCGAATCGTCCCGAGGCTGGGGCCGGGCGCGGGGGTCACCACGCCGCGCTACCTGGCCGACTGGGTGGTGACGGAATTCGGCGCGGCGCGATTGCGGGGACTCGGGGCACGGGCAAGGGCCACGGCGTTGATCGCCGTGGCCCATCCCCGCTTTCGGGAGGAGCTGGAGCGGAGTGCTATCCCTTAGCCTTGTCGATCTCGGCGAAGATCTCCTCGTTCTCGGGGAAGCGATACGTGTCCTTGTTGGTGTAGGCGAGGCGGCCGTCGATCGACACCTCGTAGATGCCGCCGACACCTTCCTTGAGGCGCGCGGTGATGCCGTACCTGTCCTTGATGGCGGCCTGCAAACTGGAGGCCTGGGGCAGGTAGTTTCACTCGCCGCAGTAGAGGATCTCGATGTCCATCCGACACCTCCTCCCGAAGATGGTTGACGTCATTCTAGCACCTGGCCTTGAGATGCCCGGAGATCGGCGGAGGATTTCGAAGGGCGAGCCGGTCCCGTGATTCCTACGCTCATCGACACCGATCCCGGCATCGACGACGCGCTCGCGCTGCTGCTGGCCTGGAATTCGCCGGAGCTGGCCGTGGAGGCGATCACCACCGTCGCCGGCAACGTGCCGCTCGCGACGGCCACGCGGAATCTCGACCGGCTGCTCGCGCTGCGCCGTCCGTCCCCGCCGCCGCGCGTCGGCGAGGGCGCCGCCGGGCCGCTGGCGCGCGAGCTGAACACGGCCGAGCGCTATCACGGCGCCGACGGCATGGGAGACCTGACCGACTGGCCTGCCGTCGATTCGCCGGCGAGCGGTGAGGCCAGGCCGCGCGCCGCCGATCTGATCGTGGAGACCGCGGCCCGGCTCGGCGCGTCGCTGACCGTGGTCGCGCTGGGGCCGTTGACGAATCTCGCCCTCGCGCTCGCGGCCGATCCCTCACGGGTCGCTTCGGTCGGCCGCGTCGTCGTCATGGGCGGCGCCGTCGACGATCGCGGCAACGTGACGCCGACCGCCGAGTTCAACATGAACGTCGATCCCGAGGCCGCCGCCCGCGTGTTCGAGGCCGGCCTCTCGCTCGATCTGGTTCCGCTGGACGCCACGCGCCAGGCCCGGCTCACGCGCTCTCAGCTCGCTGACGCACTCCGTCGGACGCCGGGCGCGATTGCCGACCGCATCGCGGCGTTCACGGCGCGCGCGCTTTCCGCCGACGATCCCCTCGGCATGGCGCTCCACGACCCGCTGGCCGTGGGCGTCGCCATCGACCCGACCCTCGTCGAGTGGGAGCCCGTTCGCGTCGCGATCGATCGCGACGGCGCGACCCGACGCGTCCCCGGCCCGCCGAATTGCCGCTTCGCGCGCACCGTCGACGCCGAGCGCTTCCGCGCGATGTTACTGGCGCGCCTGTGCACGCGCGCGGACGCATGAACGCGCGGGTCCTC
>Ga0193725_1000216_pt1 | contig 18588 bp, 21 predicted proteins | sample H2a2metaG_FD_143058 | JGI IMG/M metagenome (GOLD analysis project Ga0193725, IMG submission 143058) | Soil microbial communities from a riparian zone of the East river system, Colorado, United States - H2a2 | ecosystem: Environmental > Terrestrial > Soil > Riparian zone | place: USA: East River... | reverse complement strand
CCCCGGCTACGGCTTTTCGTTCCGCCCGAACCAGCCGCGCTTCGGGGTGAGCGAGATCGCCGACGCGTTCGCCGCCCTCATGACCGATGTCCTGGGCTACGCGCGCTTCGGCGCGCAGGGCGGCGACTGGGGCGCGTTCATCACCGCGCGCCTGGGTTACGCGCATGCCGCGAAGCTCACGGGCATCCACGTGAACCTGCTCACGCTGCGGCGAGACCTCCGGCCGCCGGCGAACCCCACCGAGGAGGAGCGCCGCTACCTCGAGGATCTCGGCCGGTGGCTGCGTGACGAGACCGGGTATCAGTGGATCCAGGGAACCAAGCCGCAGACTCTGGCCTACGGGCTCACCGATTCGCCGGTGGGATTGGCGGCGTGGATCGTGGAAAAGTTTCGCACGTGGAGCGATTGCGGCGGCAACGTCGAGCGACGGTTCACCAAGGACGAGATCCTCACCAACGTGATGCTCTACTGGGTCACCGGGGCCATCGGTTCGTCGTTCTGGCCGTACTACGCGCGCTATCACGCGGACTGGCCGATCCCCGACGGCGCCCGCGTTGAAGTTCCGATGGGTTACGCCGCCTTCCCTCATGAGATCGTTCGCCCGCCGCGCGCGTGGGCCGAGCGTGTGTTCGACGTCCGCCGCTGGACGGCGATGGCCGCCGGCGGCCACTTCGCCGCGCTCGAAGAACCCGAGGCGCTCGCCGCCGAGGTCAGAGCGTTCTTCCGGCCCCTCAGATAGCGCGTTTCTTGCTACCTACCCCCATATGATGCGGTTGACGAATAGATCTACACGTGTTTAGTATACGAGTCCCTTGGGAGGAGAGCGATGAATACGGTGGAGCAGGCTCTGAGAGTGGAGATGAGCGAGCTTCTCGATCGACTGGCGTCGTCGGTGCCCGGCGGGTGCTTGACCGCGATCAGCCAGACACAGCCGACGCTGCGCAAGCGGCTGGACGAGATGGAAGATCATCTGACCGACGCGAGGGCGGCGCTGCTCGATGGCTACGGCCGCTGGTGTCGTGCCCTGGAAGATCTCGAAAATCTCTGGGCGCTCGGCGCATACAGGTCAGCGGCCGAAGAGACGGTCGAGCCAGCCCGGGCGATCGCGGCTTGACGTCGGCGCGGGGTCGCCGGCTTCCAGGGCGTACGCGGTCCGCACCTGCTCGAACCTTTGCCAGTAGTCGGGCAGGAGCTTGGCCAGCGATACCTGAACGGCGATCAGCTGATCGAGCGGGTCGCCGGTCACGCGGCCCGAGGCCGTGAGCGCTTGCCGCTGCTCGGGGTCGAGTACGGGCAGCATCGCGTCGCCCAGCCGGGCCAGGAACGTCTGGACGCGCCGATCGAACTCGGCGCGATCAGACGTGCTGTCGGCGGCCGGCGCGGGGAGGCCGCCCGCGCGCCGCGCGTCGACCATCGACTCGAGGCAGACGAAGTCGACGGCTTCGGCGATCCGGTCGCGCACCTCGGCCTCCACGCGCGCGATGAGGTCGTGAGGCTCGCCGGCCCCGCGGCGGAGCGACGTGTTGAAGGGGCGGCTCACGGCGTACGCGTGTGGCCGCTCACGAGCTGAGCATGTGCTCGAGACCGGCGGCCAGCGGCACCGGCGCGAGCTGGAACGTGTCGAAGAACGGCCGCGGGTCGCACACGCCGTCCTCGCCGAGCATCAGGAGCTGATCCGGCGTCACCGGGAAGCCGGGCAGGGGATGGAGCAGCGTTGCCAGCGGGCGCATCACGCCGAGAGGCACGTGGACCTTGCGCACGCGCCGGCGCCCGACGGCGCGGCCGATCAGATCGAGAAGCTCCAGCATCGTCACGGGCTCGGGGCCGCCGACCTCGTACGTCTGCTTGATCGCGACCGGGCGCTCGAGCGCTCCCACGAAACCCGCGGCGACCCCTTCGACCGCGATCGGTTGCAGCCGCTGACGTCCTGAACCGATCACAGGGACGACCGGCAGTCGGCGCACCATCGACGCCAGCAGGGTGACGAAGCCGTCGCCGCGTCCGTAGATGATCGATGGGCGGAAAATCGTCCACGCCAGTTCGCTCGCCCGGACCGCTTCCTCCGCGGCCCACTTGGTCTGGTGATAGCGGGAAGCGGCGCCGGGCCGGGTGCCGAGCGCGCTCATGTGGAGATAGCGCTGGACGCCGGCGGCCTTCGCGGCCTCCAGCACGTTCCGCGTGCCCTCGACGTGGACGCGCTCGAACGTCACGTCGGCCGCGCGCTGCTCGCGGATGATCCCGACGAGGTGGATCACCGCGTCGCATCCCGCCATGTCTTCCGCGAGGCCGCGGCGGGTGAGGACGTCGCCCTCGATCCTCGCGATCGCGCCGAGTCCGCGGAGACGTCCCTCGGACCCGCGACGGACCAGACAGCGCACCATGTAACCGGCCGCGCAGAGCTGGTGCAGGAGGGCGTGTCCCACGAAGCCCGTGGCCCCGGTGACGAAGACGTGTGGCATGGCTCCCTAGGATATCAACGCGCGCCACGCAGATTGGCGATCGGCGGCGGGCCGAGTGTTAAGATCGCGAGGTGAGTCGTGGTCACGGCGCTGTCCCGGCCGCCGTCATCGTCGGGATCGTGCTCCTCGCGATCGCCGTTCGTCCCGCCGCTTGCAGCGGACAGCCCTTCGACTTCTCGGGAGTCGAGGCCGCCGCGACCGACGCCGTCGCGTCCGGCGAGATTCCCGGAGTGGTCGTGTTCGTCGGGCGCGGCGACGAGGTGCTCCTGCACCGGGCGTGGGGCTCGCGGGCCGTGGTCCCGCATCCGCTGCCCATGCTGCCGGACACGATCTTCGACGTCGCCTCCCTCACCAAGCCGTTCGGGACCACGCTGGCCGTCATGTCGCTCGTCGAGCGCGGCAAGATCATTCTCGACGCTCCTCTCTCCCGCTATCTCCCGGAATTCCGCGCCGCCTCGTTCAGTCGGGTGACCATCCGCCGGATACTGACCCACACCGCCGGCTTTCCGCCGATCCCCGGCAACGGCGCCCTGGCCAGCGGGTTTCCCAAGGCCGCAAAGCTGCTGGCCGCCAAGGCGCCTGACTACGCGCCGGGCACGGTGTTCCAGTACAGCGACACCGGGTTCATCCTACTCGCCGAGGTCGTCCGCCGGGTGAGCGACGAGCCGATCGATCGATATCTGCAGCGCTCGGTCTTCGATCCGCTCCAGCTCAAGGACACCACGTACCATCCGCGCGATGCGGTGGTCGCTCGCGTCGCGCCCACCGAGTTCGCGGACGGCGCGCTTCTCCAGGGCCGCGTGCACGATCCGCGGGCGCGCCTGCTCGGCGGCGCGGCCGGCCACGCGGGGATGTTCTCGACCGCGGCCGATCTCGCGCGGCTGTGCCGGATGCTGCTGAAGGGCGGCGCTCTCGACGGCCGTCGTGTCCTGCGCGCCGAGACCGTGCGCACGATGTGGACGCCCAGCCCCGAAGGCGACGGCAGCCGCGCGCTCGGCTGGGACATCTCGTCGGGCTACGCGCGCACGATGGCGCCGTTCTTCCCGCGGGGTTCGGTGGGGCACGTGGGATTCACCGGCACCGCGGCGTGGCTCGACCCGGCCACCCGGACCTACATGATCATCCTCACCAATCGCGTCCATCCCAACGGTGGCGGCGTCGCGCGCATTCGTGACCTGAGACACCGCGTGGCGGCGGCGGTCGGCGCCACGCTCTTCGGCCGAGGGGCTTCGCCGACGGCCGGCGGTTCGGCATCGACCTCGACGGGCGCTGACACCGCCGCGGAAGGGTCGTCCACGTCACCGGCGCCGGTGAGCGGACGCGTCCTGTCCGGTCTCGACACGATGGTCCGGCAGAAATTCGCGATGTTCATCGGCAAGGCCGTCGGCCTCGTGACCAACCAGACCGGCGTCGACGCCCAGGGCCGCCGCGCCATCGATCTGATCGCGGCGGCGGCGCCCGCCGTGCGCCTGCAGGCCATCTTTTCTCCCGAACACGGGGTGACGGGCGTCGCCAATGCCGACGTCCCGCACGGGCGCGATCTCGCCACCGGCCGGCCGATCTGGAGTCTCTACGGTCCCACTCGCCGGCCCACGCTCGAGATGATGCGCGGCGTCACCCTGATCGTGTTCGACATCCAGGACGTCGGCGTCCGCTACTACACGTACCTGACCACGCTCGTGTACGTGCTGGAGGAAGCCGGGCGTCTCGGCATTCCGGTCGTGGTGCTGGACCGTCCCAATCCCATCACCGGACGCGTGGTCGAGGGACCGCTGATGGATGCCGACCTCGGCTCCTTCACCGGCCCCTACACGATCCCCGTCCGCACGGGCATGACGATCGGTGAGTTCGCGCGGATGGTCGCCGAGGAGCGGAAGCTTCCCCTCGCCCTTACCGTAGTGCCGCTGACCGGCTGGGATCGCTCGACGTGGTACGACGAGACCGGGCTGCCGTGGGTCAATCCGTCGCCGAACATCCGGTCGGTGACCCAGGCGCTGCTCTATTCCGGGATCGGGCTGCTCGAGGCGACCAACATCTCCGTCGGCCGGGGGACCGAGACACCGTTCGAGGTGATCGGCGCGCCCTGGATGGAGGGCGAGCGGGTGGTGGCCGCGCTCGACCGTCTGAACCTCGCTGGTGTGAAGTTCGAGCCGGTACGGTTCACCCCGACCGGCGACATCTACGCGCGGATCGCCTGCGGGGGAATCCGATTCGTGGTGACCGACCGTGAGGCTATCCGGCCGGTGACGGTGGCCCTGGCGGTGGCCGACACGCTAGCGAAGGTTCATCGGGCGGAGTGGAGGCCCGAGCACATCCAGAACCTCCTGGTGAATCGGTCGACGATGTGGGCGTTGCTCAGGCGCGAGCCCTTGCCGCGGGTCCTGGCCTGGGCGGAGGTCGATCGCAGCAGCTTCTTGAATCGACGCGCGTCGTATCTCATCTATCGGTAGACCTCATCGCTCGATCACTTTCACACCGCTCGCCAGCGAGGGCTTGAGACGCTCGCGGCGCCCGGGCGGGATCGTGACGGTGGCGGGATCGCCGTCGCTCACGAAGCGCTCGCCCGGGTTCTTCTCGAAATACGCCAGCCAGTATCCCAGATCCTGATCGACGGCCTGGATGCGGGGCAGCCGCGTCGGGTCGAAGCCGCGGGCGAACGGGGAGGGCGCGGCACCGCCGGCGACCATCAGGATCGCGTCGTGGCGGTAGGCCACGCCCTTGGCCTCGCCGCGAAGCGCCCACGCGACGTGGCGAGGGTACACACCGTGGGGCAGGGCCAGGGTGCGGATGCGGTAGTCCGGCACGTGGCGCTGGATCCACTGCTGGGCCCCGGCGATCTGGCCGCGCACGGTGGGCTCGTCGTACTTGCCGAGATTGGCGTGCCACAGCGTGTGATTGCCGATCTCGTACCCGCGGGTGACCAGGTACTGGAGCTTGCGGGCCTCGTATTCGGGTTGATCGAAGAGCCGGTTCGGGCGGCTCGCCCCCGGCAGCACGTAGAACGTCGCGGCGCGTCCGAAGTCCGGACGCTGCGCGATGAACGCCTCCAGCACGCCGAGGCCCGACTTGGGATCGATCTCCACGGCGCCGGTCCGCTGGACGTAGCGGAACTGGCCCGGGGAGGAGTCGTCGAAGGTCAGCACCACCGGGGTGGTGCCGGCGGGAATCGCGATGCGCGCGTCGAGGACGTCGTTGAGGTTGACCAGCCGATATCCGCGCGCGTACAGGGTCTCGAGGTCCCGGCGAAAATTCTCGGGCGTCCGCGTCCAGCGATGCTCGGGATAGTCGATCTTGTGATACTCGAGGATCATCACCCGACCGAGCTCGTTGGGCGGGAGCGTCGACCCTCCAGACGCGGCCCAGGGAACACCGAGAGCGAGGAAGGCGGCGACGACGGCGCGCTTCACTTGGCGGCGAGCGTGCCCTTGGGACGCAGCGCCGCGCCCGTGTAGTCGTTCTTGGGATTCCAGAGCATGAAGCCGAGGCCGCCCGCGTCGTCGGCGCCCTTGATCTGAGCCCGGACCTCCGGCACCCCGAAGATCCGCTTGTCGAACGCGTAGTCCTTGAAGTCCTGAAGCCACGGACGCACCTGAACGGGCAGTCCGGCCGAGCGCTTGCGGATCAAGCGGACACTCTCGTGGACCACGTGGTACGGATTGGCCACGGGATTTCGATAGCCGGGAATCCCCACGTGGTAGCCCGACGGATAGACCATCGGGCAGATGTAGTCCAGATGCGGGGCGATCTCCTCGATCCGCTGGCCGATGTCGGTGTCGTTCTCGTTGAAGGCGGTGTAGCCGAACACGTCGGCGCCCACGAAGGCGCCCATCGCCCCCAGCTCGGTGCGCGCGCGGCCCAGGAAGCCGGCGATGGTCCGCAGCCGGGTGTCCTTGCTGTTGGGCCGGGCGTAGCGGGCCGCGGCCAGCTTGCCGTCCGTGGGAAAGCGGACGTAGTCGAACTGGACCTCGTCGAAGCCCTTGCGGATGGCCTCGCGGGCGATGGCGAGGTTGTAGTCCCACACCTCCGTGCGGAACGGGTCGACCCAGGCCAGGCCCTCGCGATCGGTCCACGGCTTGCGGGTGCGGGTGTCGATGATGGCGAGATCGCGCCGGTGCTGGGCGAGCACGTTGTCCTTGAAGGTCACGATGCGCGCGATCGTGTAGACCCCGCGGGCGCGCAGATCGGCCATCATGCCGTCGAAGTCCTTGAGGATGACCGGGCCCTGGGCGCCGGCGGCCAGGGCTAGCGGCACCTCCGTACGGTAGGGGATCCATCCGCGGTCGCCCTTGACGTCGAGGACGACCGCGTTCAGCTCGGTGCGGGCGACGAGATCGAGGACCCGGCCGCGAATCTTGGAGTCGGCGAAGCCGTAGTACGTGAGGTACGCGGCCTTGATCGGCTGGCGCTTGAGCTTCACGTCGATGGCCGCCCGCGTGGGCGCCACCGTGACTTTCGCGTGACCGGGGAGCTTGATGGTCAGCGACGCGCTCGCCGGCAGGGGACCGAGCGTGAACGCGCCGTCCGCGTCGGTGCGCGACTCGCGGCCGGCGGCGACTATCGATGCCCCCACGGCGGCGCGCCCCTCGGCATCGCGCACGCGTCCGGTCACGCTGGACGGCCATCCCTCGACGCTCGGCAGCGGCGACGCGGGTGTGGGGGGGACCGCGGGCGACGCGGGAGATGGTCCAGGGGGCGGAGTGCCGAGGGCGGGCGGCGAAACCACCGCCGCGTTGACGGGCTGGGGGCCGGTGGTGGCACGTGCCCGGACGGAAGGAGCGAAGAACCAGAACCCCAGGAGTACCGCGACCCCGACGCCCACCGCGAAGCTGCTGCCTACCCAGAGCCGACGTCGCGAGGGCAGGTCTGATGTGTCGTCCATTTGGCGATTTCGAAAATACTCGAACGCTTCTCGCGCGACCAAGAAAAATCTGACGATGTGCGAACCGAGTACAATCGCGCGATGCCAAGCTCTCCGTTCGCCTGCGCGACCGCGCGTCATCGGACGTTCGACACCGGCAAGGTCACGCTCCACGCTCTCGAATGGGGCGAGCCCGGTCGCCCGGGACTGTGCCTGCTCCACGGAGGCGCCGCCCACGCCCACTGGTTCGACCGTGTAACCGGGGCGTTCGTGGATCGGTTCCACGTGGTGGCCCTCGATCAGCGCGGCCATGGCGAGAGCGGATGGCCCGCGCCTCCGGCATACGCCACCGAGGATTTCGTGGGCGACCTGCTGGGCGTCTTCGATCTACTCGGCTGGGAGCGGGTGATCCTGGCCGGCCACTCGATGGGCGGTCACAACTCGATGGCGCTTTCCGCGTGGCACCCCGACCGCGTTCGCGCCCTGGCGGTCCTGGATTCGCGTCCGGCGATCCCGGCGGAGCGGCTCAGCTCACTGCGCGCCCGAGGCCAGCAGCGAACGCGCAACCCGTACCCGACCCGCGAGGCGGCCGCGGCGGCGTTCCGACTGGTCCCGCGCGAGACGATCGCCGAGTCAGCGCTCCTGCATCACCTCGGGGAAGTCGGGGTCGTCGAGCGGGATGGCGGCTGGTTCTACCGCTTCGATCCCGACGCCAACCGGCTGCGCGGCCCCGCGGACTGCTGGCCGCTCCTCTCGAGGATCAAAGCGCCGACCCTCTACGTCCGCGCGGAGCTGAGTCCCAACCTCCCGCCCGATCACGTCGCCCGCATCCGCGAGCTGGTCCCTCACGCGGAGATCGTCGAAGTCCCCGGCTCCTACCACCACGTCACCCTCGACGCCCCCGACGTCGTCATCACCGCGCTCGACCGCTTCCTCCGCGCGCTCTAGCACATCAGCCAGTCGCCGTAGGTGCCGCGGATCGGCTTGCCTTCCGCGAAGCGGGAGAAGCGGAAGGCGTGGACGTCGTCGCTCGGCGTCTTGCCGTCGGTCACCAACCTGGCCACCATGTCGCCGACGGCGGGGGAGAGCTTGAAGCCGTGGCCGGAGAAGCCGACGGCGAGGTAGAGGCCTTTCACGGGGCTCTCGTCGAGGATCGGGTGCCAGTCGGGGGTGACGTCGAAGCAGCCGGCGTAGCCCTTGGCGACTTCACCTTGTTCCATCACCGGGAAGCGATGCATCGCGCGCTCCATGGCCTCGGCCGTCTCCTCGAACGTCACGCCCTCGTTGTAGCGGTCGGGGTCGGCGCGGTCGTCCAGCTCTTCCGGGTCGAGCGGGCCGACCAGCGTGAGACCGCCGGTCTCCGGACGCGTGTAGATGTTCTTGACGAAGTCGTAGACGAGCGGGTGGGGCTCGCGCGCGCCGGCCGGGCGCGTGAAGAAGTTGATCTTGTGGCGGCATACCGTGAGCGGGATCTCGACTCCGGCCATGCGGCCGATGCGATCGCCCCAGGTACCGGTGGCGTTGATCACCACGGGCGCCTGGATCTCCCCGCGATTGGTGTCGACTCCCGTCACCCGATTGCCCGTGATCGAGAGCCCCAAGACTTCGGTCTGCTCGAGGAACGTCGCCCCGCCTTCACGCGCGGATGCCGCGAAGCCCTGCGTGGTCTGTGATGGGTCGGCGTAGCCGGCCTCGGGCTCGTAGCAGCCGGCCACGAAGTCGTCGACGCGGAGGCGCGGCTCGATCTCGCGTATCTCGGCCGGCGTGATCAGGCGGGAGTCGATGCCCATCGACTGCTGGAGGGCCACCGATTTTTCCATCGGCACGCGCAGCCGGTCGTCGACGCCGAGGAGATAGCCCACCCGGGTGAACGACGCGGTACGCCCGCCCGTGTGCTCGGCGAAGTGCTCGAAGAAGCGCAGGGCCTGGAGCACCATCCGGCACGTCTCGGGGGTGCTGTAGTGCTGCCGGATGCAGGCCGAGCTCTTGCCCGTTGCCCCGGAGGCCAGGAAGTTCTTCTCGACGACCACGACGTTGCGGACGCCGCGGCGGGTGAGGTGGTAGGCGATGCTGCAGCCGGTCACCCCGCCGCCGATGATCACGATGTCAGCCGTTCGAGCCATGACGCCTCCCCCGCGATGAAGGGCAAGGGCTACCCCTCCATGCGGGCCAGTCTAGCGGACTCCCGCCGGGAGTGAAACGCGTCGCCGCACGGGCGATGCTTGACAGGTGCTGGAGGTGAGGGCTTCAGGTATACTGCGACCGTCTGGTTCGATCGTCGGTTCAATCGGGAGCCCTCGCATCTCAGACCGCGTCTCGGCCCGCTTCCGCGCCCGGCGACGTGTACACCCACAGGCGGAAGACGGAGGCGCCCCATGGCACAAAAGCTCTTCATTGGCAGTCTCTCGTTTTCCACGACGAGCGAAGGTCTCCGCGAGTTCTTCACGCAGTGCGGCAACGTGACGTCCGCGACGGTCATCACGGACCAGTTCTCGGGCCGATCGCGCGGCTTCGGCTTCGTGGAGATGGCCACACCGGAAGAGGCGACGGCCGCGGTCCAGCGGTTGAACGGCAAGGATCTGGACGGACGACAGATCAAGGTCGAGATGGCGAAGCCGGCCGGATCGGGCGGCGGTGGTGGCGGCCGGCCTGGTGGCGGCCGACCCGGCGGCGGCGGGGGCCGTGGTGGCTTCGGTGGCGGTGGCGGCCGGCCGGGTGGCGGCAGTAGGCCCGGCGGCGGCGGCGGCGGGAATCGCTGGTAACGACGTCGGCGAGCGTCGGAGGGGACGACCCTCCGACGCTTACCCTTCGACCAGGGCCTTGATGAGGTTGCGGGCGGCGGGGGTGGTCCAGTCCCGCGCGCCCTGGATGCGGCCGAGCAGGCGGCCCTGCCGGTCCACGAGGTACGACGTGGGGGGGCCCCAGACGCCGTAAACCCGGCCGGTGACGTCGCCGGATCCATCGATCAGCACGGGAGCAACGTAACCGCGATCCTGGGCCGCCTTTCGAACGGTGTCAGCACTCTCCTGGAAGTTCACGAGCACGACTTCGAGCCCCTTGCCCTTGAACTCCTCGTACAGCCGGTTGACGGAAGGTAACTCCTTCCGGCAGTCCGGTCACCAGGTGGCCCAGAAGAACAGCAGCAGCACCTTGCCGCGAAAGTCCTCCAGGCGAACGGTTTTGCCGTCGATCGACGGCAGCGAGAAGGCCGGCGCCGGCTTCGGCGGCTGGTAGGGCTGGACCTGGAAGCTGGCGAAGTCGGGGGCGGCCCCGGCGCCGCCGACGATCAGCAGCGCCAGGGCCGTCACGATGATTCCGGTGCGACGAATCACGAAGAGGCCTTCACCGCTTTCAGCACTTCGTCGGCGTCGAGCAGGTTCAGGGGATTGTCCATGACCTTGGCGAACTTCACGGTACCGGTCTTGTCGATGATGAAATACGCGCGCTTGGCGTAGCGGTAGACCGGGCTCTTCTCGTCGGTCTGCATGGCGCCATACGCGGGCAGCATCTGGCGGCGGAAGTCGGAGAGGAGGAGCTGCTTGCTGCCCTGGTCCTTCTGCCACGCGGCGAGGGCGAGGTGGTGATCCGTGCTGATGCCCACGACCTGGGCACCCAAGGCCTCGAACTGCGGCAGGGCCGCCTCGAAGCCTTTCAGTTCCTTCGTTCAGGTCGGGGTGAACGCGGCGATGAACGTGTAGATGACGACGGGCCCCTTCGCCGTCAGCTCGGAGAGCTTGACGGGCTTGCCATCGGGTCCGTTCAGCGCGAACTCGGGCGCCTTCTCACCGACGTCGAGCGCGCTCGCCACCCCCACCCAGGCCAGGCCGACCAGGGCGGCGGTCACGATGCTTCTGAGCAGCAGGGAAGTCCGCATGGTGTCCCCCTCTCGCGGTTGTTGTCAGCACATCAACGACGCCCGCCGGTGTTCGGTTCCGTGGTGACCGGCACCAGGGGTCCCGACCGGCCGTCACCACCGATGCTACCATCGCCGTCGTGAAGATTCGGGCGTTTCGGGGCTATCGGTACGGCATCGACCGCGTGAGGGACGTGACCGCCGTGGTGGCGCCGCCCTACGACCAGATTCCGCCCGACATGCAGGACCGTCTGCTCGCCATGAGCGCCGACAACATCGTGCGGGTCACGCTGCCGCCGGCCAATCGATACGACGGCGCGCGCGAGACGCTGGATCGGTGGCTCGCCGCCGGCGTGTGGGGGCGCGAGGAGCGGCCGGCGATCTATCCCTACGAACAGACGTACACGGTGGGCGGGGTCGCCATCACCCGCCTGGGGTTCATCGCGCTGGGCGCCGTGACCGACTACGCCGACAAGATCGTGTTGCCCCACGAGCGCACGCACTCCGGACCCAAGCAGGACCGGATGCGCCTGCTCGAGGCGACCGGGGCCGACGTCGGGCTGCTCTTCATGCTCGTCCCCGACCCCGAGGGGACGCTGCGCGCGATCACCGCGCCGGCGGGACCGCCGATCGCAGAGGCGCGCGACCTCAAGGGCGAGCGCCATCGCCTCTGGCGGATCACCGATCCCGACGTGATCGACCGGGTCGTCACGCTGACGTCGCCCAGGTGGACGATCATCGCCGACGGCCATCATCGCTACGAGACGGCCGTCGAGTACGCGCGCCGGCATCCGGACGCTTCCGACAAGCTGATGGCATTCTTCACGCTGGAGGCGCCGGGCCTGACGATCCTGCCGAACCATCGGTTGATCCACGACGTCGCCGACTTCTCGCTCGACGATCTCGCGCGACGCGCGCGACCCTGGTTCGAGGCGACGCCGCTCGACGATCCGTCGGCGTTTCGCCCGACCAACCGGACCCTCGGGGTGGTGAGCGCGGAGCGCGCGGCGGCGCTCACGCTGCGCGACGGCGCGTTCGACGCCCTGCCGTGGCCCGCCGGCACCTCGCGGGCCTGGCGTGAGCTGGCCGTCTCGATCCTCCACGAGGGCGTGTTGCGCCCGCTGCTCGACATCACCGACGCCAAGCTGGACGCCCGCGCCAACGTCGAATACACGCCGGATCAGGCCGAGGCCGTCCGCCTGGTGCGCGCCGGCCAATACCAGGCCGCGTTCCTCATCGCCCCGACGACGCCCGAGGAGCTCCAGGCCGTCGTGCGGGGCGGCGAGCTGATGCCGCAGAAGTCCACCCACTTCTATCCGAAGCTCCTCGACGGCCTGGTCTTTCACCGGTACTGACACGACGCCCTCGGTGTTTGACACCCCGGTATCCGCGCTGTATCAAGGGGCAGGAGGAAGGCCTTGCGCATCAAGCTTTCGATGGCGATCGGCGGGATCGCTCTCCTGTTGGCGAACGCGGGACCGGTGACGGCTCAGACGGCCGGTCCGAAGACCGGCGGTTTGAAGTCCGGCGAGTACGCGTGCTTTGGCAGCGGTGGGCGGATTCTGATCGGGCTCGGCTTCAAGGTGCAGCCGGGTGGACGATACACCGACCTCGACGGCAAGAACCCCGGCACCTACTCGGCGAGCGGCGACCAAGTGATCTTTCGCGGTGGTCACCTGGACGGCCAAACCGGCCGCGACCTGAAGGACAACAAGTTCCGGGTCGGCACGATGGCGAGCTGCGAACCTTCCTGAGAACCGGTGGAGGTGCGACATGGCACGTGACGGCTATCTGATCCTCGACAGCGACCTGCACATGATGGAGCCCGACGACCTGTGGGCCCGGTACCTCGAGGGGCCACACCGGGCGAACCTGCCGAAATTCTTCGGCGGTCAGCAGCGACAGCTCAGCGTGAGTACGGAGGACAAGGGCCACGCCGACACCATCATGGGCATGGAAGTCGCGGGGCTCGCGATTCCCGCGCACGGCAAGGCGGCGGGGGCCACCGCGTCCAGCCGCGAGCTGCGGCGGCGGAGCCGTTCGCGCCATCCGCACTTCCAGGTCGCGCGCGGCGCCGGCTTCGACCCGGAGTCCACGCTGACCGCCATGGACATCGAGGGCGTGGACGTCGCCGTCATGTACGGCACCCGCGGACGGCAGATCCTGATGCACGACGACCTCGAGCCGGCCTACGCGGCCGCCCTGGCCCGCGCCTACAACAACTGGGCGGCCGACTACTGCAAGGGCCGGCCGGAGCGGCTGAAGTTCGCGGCCCAGATCGCCATGCACCACATCCCCTCGGCGGTCGAGGAAGCCCGGCGGTGCGTGAGCGAGTTGGGAGCCGTCGCGGTCATCGGCACCCCGAACCCCGTCAACGGTCAGCACCTGCACGACGAAGCGTGCGACCCGCTGTGGAGCGCGCTCGAGGAGCTGAACGTGCCGATCGGCTTCCATCCGACCGGCAACACGTCGCTGAAGGACGACGCCGGCCGACGCTACGTCGGTCACGCCAACTTCCACCCGATCGCCCACGCCATCCGCAACCCGGTCGAGCTGATGGGCGCCATCGCCAGCATGACCACCGGCGGCATCATGGAGCGCCATCCGCGGCTGCGCGCGGCGTTTCTCGAAGGCACCGCGGGCTGGCTCTACTGGTGGCTGTGGCGTCTCGACGATCAGTGGGAGAAGTTCGGTCCGGGCTGCGAGCACCAGCTCGCGATGCCGCCCAGCGAGTACTTCAAGCGCCAGTGCTACATCGCCCTCGACGTCGACGAGGAGCCCGCGGTGGACGTCGTCGACAAGATGGGCGCCGACTACTTCGTGGTCTCCACGGACTATCCGCACTCGGACGGCGCGTTCCCCGAGGCCATGCACCAGTTCTTCGGCCTGCCGTTCAGCGCCGACGTCCGGAAGAAGATCCTCTGGGACAACTGCGCGCGCCTCTACAACATCGCCGCCCCCGCGCGCCGCTGATAAACGACACGTAGGTCGCGACTCACCGACATGGGGGCCCTTCGCGGCCCCCATGCTCATCACACCTGGAGGTTCTGATGGCTGACAAGATTCGCGTGGGAATCGTGGGAGCGACCGTGACACAGGGTGGCAGCGGCTGGGGCGCCAACGCCCACGTCCCCGCCTTGAAGGCTCTGCCCAATTACGAATTGAAGGCGGTCTGCACCTCGCACGAGGACACCGCCAAGGCCTCGGCCGCGGCCTTCGGCGCCGAGCGGGCCTTCCACCGGTTCAGCGACATGACGGCGGCCCCGGACGTCGATCTGATCGTGGTCTGCGTGCGGGTGCCCGGTCACCGGGACCTGGTCGTCGCCGCTCTGCAGGCGGGAAAGGCGGCGTTCTGCGAGTGGCCGCTCGGCAAGACGCTGGCCGAGGCGGAGGAGATGGCGGGTCTCGCCACCCAGCGCTCGCTGAAGAGCGCCGTCGGTCTGCAGGCCCGCAGCGAGCCCGCGATCCTGTACGCGCGCGATCTCATCCGGGAGGGCTACATCGGCGAAGTGCTCACCGCGAACCTGACGACCTCCGCTCAAGCGCAGCTCCAGCGTGGTCCCGGCCGCATCTGGCAGGGCGTCCGCGCCAACGGCGCCAACCCACTCACGATCGCGGGCGGCCACGCCATCGACGCGATGTGCGCCGTGCTCGGCGAGTTCGCCGAGGTCTCCGCGCGCGTGTCGACCCGAATCCCGGAGTGGCGCAACCTCGAGGGAGCGCCGGTCAAGGTCGACGCGCCCGACTGCATCAACGTGGTCGGCCGTCTGGCGAGCAACGCCGAGGTGTCGGTCAACATCGCGACCGTGCCCTCGAATCCCGGCGGAAACCGGCTGGAGATCTATGGGCGTGAAGGCGCGCTGCTGCTCAGCGCGAAAGGCGCGCTGAGCCTCGGACCGTGCCAGATCCAGGCGGGCCGAGGCAAGGAGCCCATGGCCGCGATGCCGATCCCGCCCAAGTACAAGCTCGTTCCCGAGGCCACGCCGGCCGGCCAGCCCTACAACGTCGCCCAGGCCTACGCGCGCATGGCCGACGCGCTCCGCGGCGGCCCGTCCTTCGACGTCGATTTCAACCTCGCCGTCCAGCGCCACAAGCTGATCGACGCGATCGAGAGGTCGTCCGCCACCGGCCGCTCCGTGAGCTTGGTGTAGTTCGAGAGGGGGGCAAGGCCCCCCTCCGAGTTCTACGCCAGGTGCTTCTTGAAGAACGCGATCGTGCGCTCCCAGGCGAGCTTGGCTGACGGCTCGTGGTAGCGCGGGGTGGAGTTGTTGTGGAAGCCGTGCTGGGTTCCGGGATAGATGTGCATTTCGTACTGGACGTTGTGCGTCTTCAGCGCGGTCTCGTAGGCGGGCCACATCGCGTTGATACGATCGTCGGTCTCGGCGTATTGGATCAGCAGCGCTGACTTGATGGCCGACACGCGCTCGGTCTCGGCCGCCGCGCCGTAGAACGGCACGCCCGCGCGCATGTCGGCGCCGAGCGTCGCGGCCAGGAAGTTCGTGGTGCTGCCGCCCCAGCAGAAGCCCGTCACGCCAAGCTTCCCCGTGGACGATGCGTTGGCCTTCAGGAAGCGCGCGCTGTTGACCATGTCCGTGCGCAGCTTGGCCTGGTCGAGGCCAGCCTGCAGCTTGCGGCCGTCGTCGTCGTTGCCGGGGTAGCCGCCGACCGGGAAGAGCCCGTCGGGAGCGAGGGCGACGAACCGTTCGGTCGCGACCCGGCGAGCCACGTCCTCGATGTACGGGTTGAGCCCGCGGTTCTCGTGGATCACCAGGACGGCGGGGAATGGCCCGTTGTCGTTCGGCTGCACCAGGTAGCCGCGCATGGTGCCGGAGGTGCCGCCGGGCGAGGGGTACGTCACGTAGCGCGCGATGATCCGCTGGTCGGTGAAGGAGATCGTCTGGGCCTGGGCGTACCGCGGCAACAGCGCCTGGGCCATGGCCAGACCGCCGACCGTCAACACGCTCGCCCGCTGCAGGAACTCGCGCCGGTCGATTCCCCCGTGGCAGTACTCGTCGTAGAGCTCGAACACGCGCTGGTCGATCTCGGTCTGAGTCAGCGGCTGCTCGGTCATGGTGCCCTCCTTCGCTCGAGGCGCGATTGTAGCTCACGTCGCGCCCGGCGAAGGAGTCGGTGTCAGCCGCGGGTGGCGGCGGAGGCCTCCGTGTCGTAGATGCCCCAGAAGCGAGTGACCTTGCCGCCCCGCACCGTGAACACGTGGACCCACTCGGTCTCGAAGACCCTGCCGCCCGGGCGCGCCGCCGTGCGCTCCCAGCCGATGACGGTGACGTGCTCGCCGCCGTCGATGAACTCGCGCGGCTCGAACGCCTGGATGTCGTCGACCTCCGCGATGGCGGCGAACCACCGGGCGACCTCGCCCTTGGTCTTCCACGCGCCCGTGTAGGGCAACCGCTTGGCTCCCTGGAACCGCCAATCCACCTGGTCCGCCACGAGGTTCAGCACCCCCGGCACATCGCGGCGCCCGAACGCCTCATACGCCTGCTTGACGACTTCCACCGCCGCTGCGCTCATCTCGGTCCTCCCGCTTTCGTGATCGACTGCTCGTCTCTTCTTACGAAGGGAAGGCGCCCGGCGGATGTGGTGGCGGGAAGCGCGATGCTCAGCCCAGGCGTCGCTCGCGGATGTACTCGACGTCCATGGTCGTGACCTTCCCGGTGTCGCCGGCGGCGGTGTACACCGCCACCACGTCGAGGCTCCGGGGGCTCTCGATGACCAGGAATCCTTCGAAGCCGTGGATCAGGTGAAGGTCGAACTTGTTCACCTGGCTGCAGTCGACTTTGGTCGCCTGGTCTGGCTTCAGCTCACCCCGGATGAAGCCCGAGATGTCGCCGCCGGCCGACGCCAGCTTCATCCGGAAGACCACGGCGACCGCGTTCGGGTTGTGGACGTTGACGACGGTCTCGTAGGTGCCGGGAAGGAGCGAGGTGGTCGTCTGCGACGTCCCCGGAATGTTAGCCGTACACAGGAACTTGACCGCGTACTGGAAGGCGAAGCGGGGGGCGGCGGCTCGTGCGGGTTTCTTGGTCGCCATGATGTGCTCCTCTTCGACGCGCTGTCTCAGCGAGAGGGCGCGGGGTTGCTGAAGAACGTCACGGTGCCCGTGCCAACGTTGCCGGTGCTCAGCTGGCGCGCGCTGACGATCGCCTCGTAGAAGATCGGATCGGTGGTGCGGTTCGACGGCATCTGCCATGTGCCCGCGAACAGGCCCGACGTGTGGGTCTGGTTGAACGCGAGCGTCACCGTGTCGAGGAGGGGGCCACCGACTTCGCGGATCTGGGCGGATACGTCGAAGTCACCGGGCACCCACGGATTGTCGCTCGGTTCGTCGTTGATCGGGCAGCCGCACATCATCGCGACGTTGGCGACGAGGTCGAGCGCGGTCGGGGAGCTGGACGGTGGGAAGGCGGTGTGCGTGGCCGGGCTCATCACCTGCACGAGCAACCCGGGCAGCAGGAGGACCAGACCGGGCGGCTGGGTGAGGTCCTGACCCGGAACGATCCACTGCGTGGCGGTGACCCGGTGCGCCGACTGGAGTCCTCCGAGTGGTCCGAACACCTCGAAGCCGAGCAGTCGCGGCCGATCGAGAAAGAGCGTGGCCGTGAATGAGGACGTGTTGGTCTTCCTGGAGTCGGTGTCGACGGCGAGCAGCCACTGCACGGTGCTCTGTCCCGTCGCCGGCGTGACGATGGTGCTGAGCGATGCGTTGGCCGCGTAGCTCGGGCTGAGCGTGCCCGAGACGCCGGCCGTGGTCCCGGTCGCGAACAGCTCCCCGGTCTGGGCGTCGCGGATCGTCACCACCGCGCCCCCGATGTCGTCGCCCAGGAACTTCCCGCCGCGCGCCTGGACGCGCACGGTGATGCGGGTCTCCCTCACGTCTGCCATGTGGGACAGTATCGCCCTTTTTTGACTTCGGCCAGGTGGGAGGACCGCTCGACGCGATAGTCAACCGCGCCGATCGGATGCCACACGAAGTTTTCGCTTGACAGGTTTCTCGGGCAGCATCGACCGCACACGCGCGACGCCGACCAATTCCTTTTTCAGCAGGCCGCGCGGGGCCGTCGTGGCCGTCCGACGTGGGTCATACCGAAAAATCATGTCCCGCCAGGTCAGCGCGCGTCCTGGAGGCCCGCAGGTGGGTCGAAAATCCGGGTGTAGAGTCGCCCCAACATCAAGGGGGACTTCACCGATGGAGATCGGCACGCTCGACATCATTGCCACCGCGGAGCCCGTTGCAGATATTGACCGGCTGGGCGATGAGATCGCCGAGCTGTCCGCGCACCTGGAGGCCGCCGGCGCCCGCCTGCTCGACCTCATCCGCGAGTTCGATGCCCGCGGCGGTTGGAACAACGGCTTTCACTCCTGCGCGCACTGGTTGGCCTGGCGCGTCGGGATGGACCTCG
>Ga0193725_1000215_pt1 | contig 18655 bp, 13 predicted proteins | sample H2a2metaG_FD_143058 | JGI IMG/M metagenome (GOLD analysis project Ga0193725, IMG submission 143058) | Soil microbial communities from a riparian zone of the East river system, Colorado, United States - H2a2 | ecosystem: Environmental > Terrestrial > Soil > Riparian zone | place: USA: East River... | reverse complement strand
TCTATGGTGTACGCCGCGAGCTCAGCGGCCGACGGCTGCGGGATGACGTTGACCGACCCGCGATAGGAGTGGACGTACCGGCCTGTCATCCCCGACGTACGCCCAGTCCCTGATCCCACGCCAAACAGCGACCCCACCGCGATCGAGTGACCGTCGTCGCTCACGTCGACCGTCGTCGGGTACCACCCGGTCGGAACGAGCCCGCGCAGCTGGCCGCCGGGCACACTATAGACAGCCACCGCATTCACGCCGCCCAACGTCACGAACAGCGTTGTGCCATCCGGGGTCAGGGCGACACCGGTGGGCGCGAGACCGATCTTGCGCTCGCGGAATGGGGCGATCGCGATCGTCTTGACGACGCTATCGCGCCGCGTGTCGATCACGCTGACAGCGTCGGAATTGCCGTTGGCCACGTACAAACGGTCGGCAATCTCGTCCCACGCGATGCCGGTGGGGTGACGCCCTACCGGAATGACCTTCCGGACCGTGCCCGCCACGAGGTCGACGCGGGTCACATTGCCGGGCTGTGCGATCCCCCGCGCGTCCACGCGCACCAGCTCCGCGAACGGATCGCAACATTGTTTTGCCGAGCGATCGCGCGCACCGGGTTTGCGGCCGCCGAGGCTCGAGACGTACGCGACAGATCCGTCCGTATTGACCACGGCCGCCACCGGAAGGACGCCGAGGGGAATGGTCTTGAGAAGCGCGCCGTCGTCGGCATCGAGCACCGCGAGTGCATCGTTCGCAGGCAGCGGCACCACGACCACGCGATGGCCGGACGCGTTCGCGCGCAGGGCGATCGCGGGAGATCCCGCGATGTAATCGCCGAGCGCGGGTGAGGTCCACCGGATGACGGCGCTGTCGCCGCCGTCATAGGCGGAGACCTGCGCAACCGATTTCGTGCGGGCGAGGCGCTCGGATCCCGGGATCCGGCTCAAGGCGAGATCGGCGGGCAGTCGCCCGACACTCGTGATCAGGGCGCGGCGGGTGACGGGGTCGATGACGATCCCCTGGACACCGGCGCGCCCGTCGAACGCGGCGCTGCTCAGCACCGCGTTCTCGCGCCAGCTGAGATGGTACGCGGCGCCGTGGATCGACACCCACAGCTCTTCGGGCCGCGTCCCGAACCGAACGCCAAACACCCGGTCGGTGAATACGCTCTGCACCCCCGCTGGTACGACGCGCTGCGTCGTGGCGATGATGCCCGGGTCGGGGATCTCCCGTAGCGGCTTTGGGGGGGGTGGATTCGCAGGCGTCTGCAGCAGGATGACAAACGTGAGTGCGAGTTGTGACACGTTCCTAACTCTCCGCTGGTAGTTGTCCCCGCCGTCTTGCACCCATACTATCGGACATGTTTCTCACCCTCTGCCTGCTGCTTGGCTGCGCGTCGCCGGACACTCTGGGAATCTACTCGGGCCGCGCGCGTCTGTTGGACGTGCGAATTCCGCGAATCGACGCCGACGCCGTGATCGACGGCGACCTCAGCGACTCGGCGTGGGCACGCGCCGCGCTGTTGACGGGTTTTTCGCAATATGCCCCGAACGACGGCGTTGCCGCGGTGGACTCGACCCAGGTGCTCGTGTGGTATTCCACGAGTGCAATCTACTTTGGGATCCGCGCGTACGAGCTGCACGGCCAGCCCACGGCGACACTCGCCGACCGCGACCAGATCTTCGGTGACGACAACGTCCAGATCCTGCTCGGTACGTTCCACGACGGCAAGAAAGCGCTGATGTTCGCGGTGAACCCGCTTGGCGTGCAGGGCGACGGCGCGCTGATCGAGGGGGCCAACGTCACCGCGAGTGGCTTCATCGGCAGCGCGGTCGTGGGGCGCGAGCAGCCGGACTTGAGTCCGGATTACGTCTTCCAATCGCACGGCCGCGTGACGCCGTGGGGTTACGAAGTCGAGGTGCGGATCCCGTTCAAGAGTCTGCGCTATCAGCCGAAGCAGCCGCAGGACTGGAGTCTCAACATCGTCCGGCAGGTGAAGCATTCCGGCTTCGAGGACTCGTGGTTCCCGGCGCGCCGCGCCAGCGCCACGTTCATCGGACAGTCGGGAAACCTGGTCGGCCTCTCGGGAATGCACCGTGGCCTGGTCGTGGACATCAATCCCGAGGCGACCGGGAAAGCCACCGGTGCCCCCACCGCAAGCGGCTACACCTACGACACGGGCAACCCGCAGATCGGCGGCAACGTGCGGTGGGGCGTCTCCGACAACCTCACTCTGAACGGCACGGTCAAGCCCGATTACTCGCAAGTCGAATCGGACGCCGGCCAACTCGCGTTCGATCCACGCCAGGCGCTCTTCTTTTCCGAGAAGCGGCCGTTCTTCCTCGAGGGGAGCGAGCTGTTTCAGGTGCCGCAGAACCTCATTTACACGCGCCGCATCGTGCAGCCGGTCGCGGCGGTCAAACTGACGGGCAACGCGGGCGGGACCGACATCGGCTTCCTGTCTGCGGTCGATCAGAAATTCGCATCAGCGAGCGGCACCGATAATCCGATCTTCAACATCCTCCGCGCGCAGCGCAGCCTGGGACAGGGATCGCGCATCGGCATGTTGTACACCGACCGCATCGAGGGCGGCAACTACAATCGTGTCGCCGAGGTAGACAGCCGGCTGGTGTTCAAAGACATCTACGGACTCAACCTGCAGCTCGGCGCCAGCCGGACGCGCACCGGCGGTGTGACGACGACCGCGCCGCTCTGGCTCACGCAGTTCACGATTCGCCATCGCGTCTGGGGCCTGCGCAGCGTGTTTGCCGGCATTTCGGATGACTTCCGTTCCGCGAGCGGATTCATCGGCCGCGCCGGGATCGTGCATGCGTTCGTCGATCCGAGCTACACCACGTATGGGAAACCGGGTGGCCTGCTGCAGCGCTTCACGGGCGACATCGTCGTCGACGGCATCTGGCAGTATCAGAAGTTCATTCACAGCCGGGGCATTCAGGACCAGAAGCTCCATTTCAACGGGAACGCGACGCTGCGCGGTGGGTGGAACATCGGCGCGGGGTATTTCGTGGAATCGTTCGGCTACGACTCCGCGCTGTATGCGAACTATCGCCTCGAGGTCCCCAGGACCGGTGGCGGACTCGACACGATTCCGTTCGTGGGACAGCCCACCATCCCCAACGGAGAGTACATCGTCCAGCTCGGCACGCCGGAATGGAAGCACTTCAGCGGCGGCGGCTTCTTCCTGCAGGGCCATGACGAGAATTTCTTCGAATGGGCATCCGCCGACCTGCTGCTGCTCAGCGTCGAAGTGTCCTACCGCCCCACCGACCGGTTCCGCAACACCCTGAGCTATTTCTGGCAGCAGGTCAATCGGCGCACCGACGGCAGCCTGGTGAATGTCGGGCGCGTGGCGCGAGCCAAGCTCGAGTACCAGCTCTCCCGGCCCCTGTTCATCAGGCTAGTGGGCCAGTACATCCAGGATCAAACCGACTCGCTCCGCGACGACTCGCGTACCGGCGCGCCGATTTTGGTCGCTGGACCGGGCGGGGTGACGCGGACGACGGCGAGCGCCACCAATCTCTTCCACGTCGACGCGCTGCTCAGCTACCAGCCGATGCCGGGAACCGTGGTCTTTGCGGGATACGGCAGCAACATGCTGGACGATGACGCATTCCGCTTCCGCGGGCTCAGGCGGACCGATGATGCCCTGTTCGTGAAGCTGAGCTACCTGTTTAGGCTCTAGAGTCAGCGCAGCCGCCGCAGGAAGTCCGCCAACACTTGATTGAAGTGGTCGGGTTCATCCACGAACAGCGCATGGCCGGCATTCTCGAAGATCTCAATCTGCGCGTCGCGCACGTGCGCCCGAATTGTGTCGGCGGTTTCGCGCATCAGCGCCGAGCCGACGAAGAGGAGCGGACGATCCACCCGGTCCAGCGCCGCTCGCCAGTCGCGGCGGCCGGTCGCGAACGTGCTGGCGAGCAGCGTGTAGGCCGTAGTCGTGGGCGTCGACAGCGATGTGCGGACGATGCGCGCGAGATATGCGGAGTCCTGCGGGGTGCGGTACATGCCGTGCACGAACATCGTCGTGAACACCGGGCGATCACGGAGCAGATGGAACAGCAGCGTATCCATGAATGCCGCCAGCTGCGAGGTCTGCGGGACCTGCACGAAATTGTCCACCAGCACGAGCCCGGCGATGTCTGTCGTGCCGTACTGCTCGACGAGCTGCAGCGCTTCAGGGACTCCCATCGACCAGCCCACGACAACGACCCGGGGCGCCTTGATCTGCGCGATCAGCTCGTGAATATCTTGCGCGCGACGGTCGGTGTAGTTGCCGTCGCTCGTCCGCTGCGATGCACCCTGTGACCGCGGATCGAGCGCGACGACGCGCGAGGAGCGAGCGAAATAGCGCAGCTGCGGCTCCCAGATGTCGGCCGGCATGGTCCAGCCCGGCACGAAGACGATCGCCGGCCCGGACCCCCTGCCCCCGCTCAGGTAATGCAGCCGGACGCTGTCGCTGGTAATGAACCACCGATCCACCCACGGACGACGGGGCCCTTGCTGGGCATGAACACTCGTAGCGAGGGAACACAGCAGGATCGCCGCTACAACGCTGCCGATCGTCGATGGACGCATGGCGCTCTCCCCAAAAGTGAGCCTGAACTTTAACCACCTTGCGAAGGTTCTCGGTGCCTGACATCGTTGATGGCACGGGCGGCCTGATCCGCGCCCAACCTCTTCGGCCCTCCCCCAGCGAGGGTCCCCGTGAGGCAAAGGGGGGCACACTCCCGGATCGGCGAACGCAGGAGCCTTTGGACGCCGCGAGCGTCACCGCTGGGGGGTGTGTGCCCGTGGCTTACCCAAGGGACCCATCCATGCCTGCCAATAAAGACCTCAAGCGACTCGTCCGCGCCCGCATGCAAAAAACAGGCGAAGCCTATACCACGGCTCGCGCGCGTCTGCTCAAGACCAAAGCACCGGAAAAACCGACCTACGCCAAGCTCGCCGGGATGAGCGACGCATCCATCAAGGCAAAGACCGGATGCACCTGGGAGCGCTGGACCAACGCGCTCGATTACGCGGGCGCGCAGGAGTGGCCGCATCGTCAGATCGCCGAATACGTCCGTGAGAAGTTCAAGGTCGGCGACTGGTGGTCGCAGACGGTGACCGTGGGCTACGAGCGCATCAAAGGACTGCGCCAGATCGGCCAACGGCGCGACGGCAGCTTCGAAGCCGCCAAGAGCAAGACGTTCGCCGTGCCGGTCGCGCGTCTGTACCGTTCCTGGAGTGTCGCGAAGCTCAGAGCCAAGTGGTTGCCGGAAGATCTCACGATCCGGTCGGCCACTCCACAGAAGTACATGCGCATCACGTGGGACGACGGCTCCGCCGTGCTGCTCGGCTTCACCAAGAAGGGCGCTGCGAAGAGCGCGGTCGCGGTGCAGCACACCAAGCTCGGCGACCGCGCCGCCGTGACAAAGATGAAAGCGTTCTGGCAGGAACGGCTCGCTGCGCTGGGAGATTTGCTCGGGTGATCGACATCCTGCACGCAATTGGGAACACGTCCCTCGTTCGCCTCTCCAAGGTCGTGCCTCCCAATTGCGCGCAGGTGTTGGTCAAGCTCGAATGGGAGAACCCGACCGGCAGCATGAAGGACCGGATGGCGGAGGCGGTGATTTCCCGGCCGGAGGCGGATGGGCGACTCAAGCGCGGCGATACGGTCGTGGACTACACGGGAGGCAGTACGGGCGCGTCGCTGGCGCTGGTCTGCGCCGTCAAAGGCTATCGCATTCGCATCGTCACATCGGACGCGTTCAGTAAAGAGAAGCTGGACCAGATGGCAGCCTATGGCGCGGATTTGGTCCTCGTTCCCAGTGAAGGCGGCCGCACGACCAAGAAACTGATCCTCGACATGATCGCTGCCGCACGGAAGTTGAGCGAAGAGCCGCATACCTATTGGACCGACCAGCTCAACAATCACGACAGCATCGCCGGTTACCATCCCCTGGGCGAGGAGATTTGGACTCAGACGCAGGGCAACGTCGATGCATTCGTGCATTCGGTGGGGACCGCCGCGTCCTCGCGTGGCGTCGCGACGGTGCTGAAGCGGCACAAGCCGTCGGTCAGGATTGCCGTCGTCGAACCGGGGGAATCAGCGGTGCTCTCGGGAGGTCAGGCGGGGCCGCACAAGATCGAGGGCGTGGGCATCGGCTATACGCCGCCACTCTTTGATCCTGCGTTGGTGGACGAGATCATCCCGGTGAAGACCGACGATGCGAAGACGATGGCCCGGCGGTTGGCACGCGAGGAAGGCGTCTTTGCGGGCACGTCGTCAGGCGCGAACGTCATCGCGGCGATCAGGATCGGCGAGGAGTTGGGACCAGATGCAATTGTCGTCACGCTCATGGCAGATTCCGGGTTGAAGTACGTCGGCACCGACGTCTACAGGAGATAGTCCAATGAAACCGATGCGTCCGACCCACCTCGTTGCGTGCTTGATCTGGCTGGCTTCGCCTCTCGCGGCACAGCAACGCCACACGATCACCCATGAGGATGTCTTCCTCATGAAACGCATCAGCTCGCCCGCGATCAGCCCGGACGGACGCTGGATCGTCTTCAGTGTCACGGAGCCGTCGTACACGGAAGGCGAGCAGGTCAGCGATCTCTGGCTCGTGCCCAGCGACGGCAGTGCCGAGCCGCGGCGGCTCACGAACTCGAAAGGCGGAGAGGGCGGCGTCGATTGGAGTCCCGACAGCCGCCGAATCGCATTCAGCGCGCGTCGCGAAGGTGACGACCAGTCGCAGGTGTACGTGCTCGACCTGGCGAGCGGAGGCGAGGCGCAGCGGATCACGCGCCTGTCGACTGATGCGACAAGTCCACAATGGCGACCTGATGGAAAGGCGATCCTCTTCACGAGCATGATCTATCCCGGGGCGGCGACCGATTCCGCCAATCGCGCCGCGGCAGCGGAGCGGCGCGCCCGCAAGTACAACGCGCGCGTGTACGACGCGTCACCGATTCGACTGTGGGACCATTGGCTCGACGATCGGCGGCCGCATCTGTTTGTGCAGTCGCTCGAGCCGGGCTCGCCGCCGCGCGATCTGCTCGCGGGGTCGCAGCTCATTCAGGGCGCCGGGTTCGGCGGGCAGCTCGGCACCAGCGGGGAGGATCTCGCAGCGGCCTGGACACCGGACGGCAGCGGCATCGTGTTCGCGGCCACCAGCAATCGCACCGATTGGACGCACGGCGATGTCGTCCAGACGCTGTGGCGCGTGAGTGCGAACGGGGGCGAACCCCAACGGCTCACGCAGGGCAAAGACGATTACGACGCGCCGCAGTTCAGCCCGGACGGCAAAACGCTGTACGCCATCATGACACCGACCAACGAACGCACGTTCAACAATCGCCGGCTCGTCGCATCCGCATGGCCCGCGAGCGGCAGCGTGGCGATGCGAGTCGTGACCGGCGGTCCGGACCATTCCGTCGGCACGTACACCGCCACGCCCGACAGCCGCGCGGTGTTCTTTCTCGCCGAAGATGGGGGCCATCAGCGTCTATTCCGGGCGCCGGCCGCGGGTGGGAAGGAGCAGGAAGTCGGCACGATGACGAGTGGGACGTTCGGCAGCCTTCAGGTCGCCTCAGCGACGACGGGCGGTGCCCTCAAGATCGCCGCGGTATGGGAAAGTGCGACCAATCCACCGGAGATCGTCAGAATCGATCCCACCACCGGACGGGGAACGCCGCTCACCAAGTTCAATACCGAGCGCGCCGCGAGGATCGACTGGCAGCCACTGCGTGAGTTCTGGTTCACCTCGAGCCGAGGGAAGCGCATTCACAGCTTCTACGCGCTCCCGCCGGGGTTCGACTCGACGCGCAGCTATCCGCTATTCGTGCTGATCCACGGCGGCGCGGCGAACATGTGGACCGACAACTTTGGCCTGCGCTGGAACCCGCACTTGCTTGGCGCGTCGGGTTACGTCGTCCTCATGACTGACTACACGGGCTCGACGGGATACGGCGAGAAGTTTTCGCAGGACATCCAGTTCGATCCGCTCGAAGGTCCGGCGAACGACCTGAACGAAGCCGCGGACTCGGCGCTCAAGCGGTTCCGGTTCCTCGATGCGTCAAAGCAGATTGCGGGCGGCGCGAGCTACGGCGGGCACCTCACCAACTGGCTCGCGGTGACGACGACGCGGTATCGTGCGCTGGTGAGCCATGCCGGCGAATGGGATCTCGAAACGCAGTGGGCGACGAGCGACTTCAATTACGACCGCGAACGGAGCGTCGGCGGCCCGCCTTGGGAAGACCATCCCATTTGGCGGACGCAAAGCCCGATGCGGAAAGCCGCGAACCTGCACACCCCCGTGCTCGTATCCGTCGGCGAGCGCGATTTCCGCGTGCCGATGAACAACGCGCTCGAGTTCTGGACTGCGCTGCAGCGGCAGCAGATTCCCTCGCGGCTGATCATCTGGCCGGAGGAGAACCACTGGATTCTCAAGGGCGAGGACAGCCGGTTCTTCTATAAGGAAGTGGCGGCGTGGTTCGCGCGCTGGCTGGGCGCCCCGGCGGCGACGGGGCAGTAACGAAACTACTCGTACATCGTCTTCGGATCCGCCTTCGCCAAGTCCACGAGAAAGCTCGCGACCTTCTCGGTGACGGCCTCGACGTAGCGCTTCCCCTTTTCCGGCGTCGACGCGGCCGGATTCCCGGAGCCGGTGTCGTCCGTTACCTGGCGCCAATTCCGCGGCGCCCATGCCCATCCCTCCCGGAACGCCGGGATCTGGAATTTCCGCGCCGCCCCGGAGCCGGCCTCGGACAGCGGCAGCACATGCTGCGGCGCGATGTGTTGCAGCACGCTCGTCTCGAGCTCGCCCGCGTGATCGCCAAGATCGGAGAAGAAGCCTTTCGGCTCGACCACCTTGTACCAGTTCACCACGCAGAGAAACACCGAGACCTGCGGCTGCAGCTCGCGAATCATTTGCCGAAAGTCATTCGCACCGTGGCCGTTGAAGATCACGAGCTTCGGAATTCCCTGCCCCGCAAGCGACTGCGCGACATCACGCAATACCAACGTCTGCGTACTCGGGTTCATGTTGATGCAGAGCGGGATGTCGAGCTGGCCGGTGTTCACACCAAACGGGACGCACGGCAACACAACCACCTTCGCCCCGCGCTGCCACGCGCGCTCGGCTGCGCGCGCGGCGACCTCGTCCGCCTGCATGTTGTCGGTGGCATACGGGAGGTGGAAATTGTGCGCCTCGGTCGCGCCCCACGGCAGGATCGCGACGTCGTAACGCGTGTCGCGTACGGTCTTCCAGGTCAGCTCGGCGAGTATGTAGGGACGTGGCACTGGTCATCCGGTTCGATTTGAATCTCCGATACTACACTCTGAGGGGTTGACGCGCTTACCCCCAACCCGTCTCTTCGAGTCCGGTCAACTCTCTTCATCCGCGGCTCGGAGGCATTGATGCGGCGCATCCTGTGGAGTCTCGTGTCACTCGCGCTGGTAGGCACCCCGCTACCAGCCCAGGGGCTCCGCGACAAGATCTCCCAGCTCTTCATTTTCTCGAGCGGGAAGGACCCGCTGTTCCTCGGCGGGACGGCCGGCTCCGATTCTGCGACGGCCCTGCACGCCGACCACTTCGTTCCCGCGGCCAATGCCGACAACGGCTCACTCATTTCGTTCATCGGCTCGGCGATCAGCCAGAACGTCGGCAACCTCCCCGTCAGCGCCACGAGCGGCGGCTCCACCTTCCGGTTCGAAGCGGGGGTCCCGGTTCCCACGTCGGGCTCGCCCGGCGCCGTGTTCGGCGAGCGGGCTCCCACGCTCGGCCGCGGCCGGGTGTTCGTCGGCGCCAACGTCAATCGCCTCCACTTCGAGACGCTGCGCGGCGTGAGCCTGCACGACATCGAGATGACGTTCACGCACGAGAACGTCACCGGCCCGGCGTGCGATTCCATCGTGGGGTCGTCCTGCACGCCATACGGCGTTCCCACACATGAAAACGACGTGATCGACCTGAAGTTGGCGCTCGACATCGACATGACGATCACGTCGTTCTTTGTAACCTTCGGCCTCCTCGACCGGGTGGACATCGGCGTCGTCCTCCCGATCGTCTCCACGTCGCTGCGCGGCACGAGCTTCGCGCAGATCGTGCCGTTCGGCGGCACCACGGTGCAGCACTTCTTCGGCGGCACTGCCGCGAACCCCGAGCTCTCGACGTCGCGGTTCGTGGACGGATCAGCAACCGGTATCGGCGACATCGCCACGCGCGTCAAAGTCAATCTCATGCGCTCGGAGCGGACCAACTTCTCGGTGCTGGGCGACGTGCGCTTCCCCACCGGCAGCGCGGACGATCTGCTCGGCGCCGGCCACCTCGCGGCACGCGGCCTCGGCATTCTGTCGGCGCGGTTCGGCACATTCTCACCCCACGCCAACATCGGATATCTGTTTCGGGGCGGGAGCTCGCAGAACAGCGCGGTGCTCGCGACGGTCGGGTTCGATCACGTGATGGCGCCGTGGGCGGCGATTGCGATCGATCTCGTGTCGGAGCTGCAGGTCGGTGAGAGTAAGCTGCGGCTGCCGGGCACGGTCTCGTACGACCTGCCGTTCCGCCGCACCGTCGAGCCGACGAATATCCCCAACGAACGCGACGATGTGATCAACGGATCGTTCGGCTTCAAGTTCGTGACGCACAGCGGCATCACGATCGTGGCCAACACCCTCTGGCCGTTGAACCGGGGCGGACTGCGGCCGAACGTACTGTGGACCGCCGGCCTGGAATACAACTTCTAAAATACTAGACGTCCAGACGTTTAGACGTCTCGACGTCTAGCATTATCGAACCGCGGTGATACGCCAGCTGTTCGCGTCGCGGGTGAGCGTCATCCGAAACGTCACCGGGCGCCGCTCGGGGCGTCCGGTGCTGGCGTTGTCGTATTCGTAGACGCCGCTGACCGTCGCATCAGCTGACGCGCCCGCGATATTCAGATTCGCGATGGCGAGATTGGCTTTGAGATTGCGCACGCGATCGAAGAACGTCTGCCAGCTCCCCTGCTGCGCTCCCGTGAGGCCGGGATACGCGTGCCGCACCTGCTCGATGTTGCGCGATTCGAGCGCTCCCGCGTAGTCGGCGATCACCTTCTCGATATCCGGTCGTGGGTCGGCGGCGACCGGCGGAGGCGCGGCCGGTTGAGGCGCCGGGGCAGGAGGAGGCGCCGGCGGCGGGGACTCCGCGACGCGACGCGCCTCGGTGTCGCGCGCGCTCCGCGACCGCGCGGCTCGCTCGGCGTCCGTCCAGAGCGATGCCGCCGTGGCGTACTGCATCATCGCCTCCGAGACGCGCCGCGCCCGCGCCAGCGACTCGGCACTCGCAAACGCGGCCTGGCCCCCGTCCAAATCGGCCGCCGAAGCACCCGCCAACGCCGCCCGCTGTTCCGACTTCAGAGCGCCCGCGCGCAACGCACCAATCAGGCTGTCGTCCCGTTGCCCGGCGACGTTCCGGCGTGGCGCGGGCAGCGGAACCGGCTGCGGAGGGGGGGCCGCCACCTGGCGAACGGAGTCGGGACGGGCCGCGGCGACAGGCACGGAGTCTCGCACGACCGAACCGACCGGACGCCACGGTGCCACGCGCCACAGCGCGAAGCCGAGTACGGCAATTCCCGCCGCGACGCTCGGCCAGATCCAGCGCCGCCCGCGGCGGATGGATGGACGTGTCCGCACACGCGACAACGCGATCGGGCTGGTCGGCGTCTTCGGGCCGGCGTGTCGGACGCCGCTCTGCGCGAGTGTAATCATCTCGCGCCGGATCGGATCGTCGTGCCGCAGCGACGGCCGGCCGCAGACCGCGACGACGTCGTCCATGTTGGGCCAGCGCCGTGCCGGTTCCTTCTCCAGCATGCGCATGACCGCGTCCGCGAGATTCGGGGGGCAGTCGGGGCGCAGCTCCGTCACGGGACGCGGCGGCTGGTTGAAGTGCGCGTACATGACGGACATGATCGAGTCGTCTTGAAACGGGAGCGTCCCCGTCAACATCTCGTACGCCACCACGCCGAGCGAGTACTGGTCCGATGCGCCGGTCACTTCCTCGGTGGCGCATTGTTCGGGGCTCATGTAGGTCGGCGTGCCCACGGTTACGCCGGTCATGGTGAGCCCCTGCGCCTGCACCACCTTCGCGATGCCGAAGTCGGTGACGACGGCCCATCCTTCTTCATCCAGCATGATGTTCGCGGACTTGATGTCGCGGTGGATCACGCCGTGGCGGTGCGCGTACCCGAGTGCGTCGCCCACCTGTGCGAGGATGGCCTGCGTCATCGCGATCGGCAGCGGACCGACGTCACGGATGACGTGGTCGACCGATCGTCCCTGCACGTGCTTCATCACGAAGTAGAGAACGTGCTCACTGTCTCGGACCGCGTAGATCGGGATGATGTGCGGATGGCTGAGCGCGGCGGCGGTGCGGGCCTCGCGTTTGAAGCGCTCGACCATGCCCTCCCCCATGAGCAGCAATGCGGGCGCGAGCACCTTGATGGCGACCTTGCGGTCGAGCGCGATGTCGTGGGCGAGGTAGACCGTCGCCATCCCCCCCCGCCCGATCTCGAGCAGGATCTCGTACTGCCCCATGGTCGCGCGCCGCAGTGCGCCGAGCTGCGCCACCGCCGCGTCGGGGCGCAGTTCGACTGGGGCGCCGGTCGGCGTGGCGAGCGTCGGCCCTGACCACGGCCGGTGCACGGGGATGCCCGTGCCGCAGCGCGGACAGAAGGACGCCCCAGGCCCGAGGTTCGCGCCGCAGCGCTGGCAGGAGGAAGATGGATTAGAGGTCATTCCAGCCGCACAAGATAACACTAACAGCTAGAAGTTTGGACGTCTCGACGTCCAGACGTCTAGTCTTGTCAGGCACCGACGGAAACGTGCGGTGAGGAAGCCGGACGGCTCGCGAGCATCGCACGCCGTGCAAAGAGGGCACACGGAGTGCCGATCAGGAATGCGTGGACAGCGATACTCAGCAAGACCCACACGAGATCCCTGGAGCCCGGATTCGCCGCCGAAAGCGGAACGACGATGTAGTTCATGATCCCGTAGAGCAGCACACCATACAATGGACCATACATCCACGGTTTTTGCCACAGCTCCGACCAGCGCCGCGCGAAGAGGTAGTACGTCACCGCCATCGACGTGGCGATGAAATAGTGGAGCACGAGGCCGAGGAGTGCAGTGCGCGCCCCGCCGGTGAAACTGGCGCCGTCGAGCAGGCCAGAAGCGACCGACTGAAGCACGCGAGTGGGGGCAACGCCGCGCGTCAGGAACCAGAAAGTGCAGGCGTAGGTGATGTCGAAAGTGCCGGCGACCAGACCACCGAGCAAAACATAGGACCAGGGCTTTTTCATGGGTTCCATGGTACGACGCGACGGGTTCGATTGCTCTCGACGGCCAATTGCAATCCGCGCATGACGTCGAGCGACCACTCCGGCGTGACAGCGAGGTCGGCGGTGCCGAGCATCGCGTCCCGCACGTTCTCATAATACCGCGCGAAACTCGACCGCAGCGTCGGCACTGTTCGCGTTGCGTCAAGCGTGATGAGCTTGCCGTACAGCTCCGGCGATTCGGTATCCCAATCCGGCTCGTCCGGTGTACGTCCTTCCTTCAGGGCGGCTTCCTGCGGGTCCATGCCGTATTTAATGAAAGAGCCCTTCATGCCATGCACGATCCAGGTCGGGCCCACTGGAGCTGCCAGCATCGACGCGCGCAACACGGCCCGTGCGTGCCGATAGTAGAGCGTGACGTCGAACGCGTCGTCCACCACGGCGTCCGGACGTTCGATGCGAATATCGGCGCCAATCGCATCGGGGATTCCGAACAACAGCAGCGCCTGATCGAACAGGTGCGGACCAATGTCGAACCAGACGCCGGATCCCGGCAGGGTTTCTTCGCGCCAGACGTTGGGCTTCCGCTCCGGCCGGAACCGATCGAAATGCGATTCGAAGAGCACGACTCGTCCGAGCGTACCCTCCGAGACGACCTGCTGCACCGTCGCGAAATCCCCGGTGTAGCGGCGATCCTGGTACACCGTCACGATGCGCCGCTGTTGCTTGGCGATCTGAACCAGGTCGAGGGCCTCCCCGAGCGTCGGCGTGAACGGCTTGTCCACGACGACGTGGCGTCCGGCGAGCAGGGACTGCTTTGCGATAGCGTGGTGCGACGTATTCGGGGTGGCGACGACGACGAGATCGATCTTGCGCGTCAGCATCTCGTCAACGCTGTGTACGAATTCGACGTCAGGATACCTGGGGTCCGGCGGCCCGTGGCGCTGCACGATCGTCGTGAGTCGCAGGCCTTCGACCGCGCGGATGACGGGCGCGTGAAAGACTTTTCCCGCGAAGCCGAAACCAACGAGTCCGACGTTGAGCGTCGTGGTCAGCCCTTCGGCTGCGGGACGATACGCAAGTACGGCTTGGGAGCCTTCCAGCCGTTCGGGTAGACCTTCTTCGCGTCGTCGTCAGAGACCGATCCCGCGATGATGACGTCGTCGCCCTGCTTCCAGTTGACGGGCGTCGAGACCTTGTGCTTCGCCGTCAGCTGCAGCGAGTCGATCACGCGCAGGACTTCGTCGAAGTTACGTCCCGTCGTCATCGGGTAGATGATGATGAGCTTGATCTTCTTGTCGGGTCCGATGACGAACACGTTGCGCACCGTCTGATTGTCCGCCGCGGTCCGGCCATCGCAGCTGCCCTCGAGAGTCGCCGGCAGCATCCCGTACAGCTTGGACACCTTGAGATCGGTATCGCCGATCATCGGGTAGTTCGGCGCGTACCCTTGCGTCTCCTTGATGTCGTTCGACCAGCGGGCGTGATTCTCCACGGGGTCGACGCTCAGGCCGACGATTTTGGTGCGCCGCTTGTCGAATTCGGGCTTGAGCTTGGCCATGTAGCCGAGCTCGGTGGTGCACACTGGAGTGAAGTCCTTCGGGTGGGAAAACAGCACGGCCCACGAATCCCCGATCCATTCGTGGAAGCGCATGCGGCCTTCGGTGGTTTGAGCCTCGAAATCGGGAGCGATATCGCCCAGCTGGAGCGCCATGCTATGCCTCGCGGAATTGTGCGTTTGAAGCTATCCCGCGAGGCTTTAGAACGCGACTTGGACGCCCGTGGTGAAAATCCGATCGGTTTTCTCGAATCCCGGCTCAGGCAGATTGTCGAAGCGGATGAGATAGGAGACGCGCAAGCCGATCTGGCGGGACAGCGGCGCCGTGAGCGCGGTCTCGGAGTTGATGCGCTGATCGTCCGACGTCTTGAGATTTGCGACCCACTCGACCGCTTCGGTCACGAATGCCTTGCCGGCGAAGAGGTGCTTGAAGCTCGCCGCGGTGCGGGTCGCGGCGAACGACTGCGTGACGTTGGCGGTGTTGCGCTCGCGCGTCGAAGTCACGCCGCTCTCGACGCTCAGCGTGTCGCGCGCGCTTTGGACGAGGCTGACCGCCAGGCCGGGGCCACCGAGCCAGCGCGACGCGAGTCCCGCGAATGGATCGCGCTGAAACGTGAGCACCGCGTAGGCGCCGATGCGCTTGGTGAGCCCGTATTGGGCGCGCGCGCCGGCATCGTAGGATTCCGTGGTGGTCGCGCCATCGGTCTTGCCGTACAGAACCTTGCCGTTCTGAGTCAGCACCACGCGACCAAACTTGTCAGAGATCTTTTCGCCCAGATTGAGGCTCGTGAAATTGGCATTGCCGGACGCATTCACGAATCCCAGATCGAGCGTGACCTGTTGTGCGGCTGAGCATGAAACGAGGACGAATGTGGCGGCGATGACGAGACCAGGGGTGCCCATGACTGTACATACCCCGGCGGCCCGGATTTGATCAGTCGCTCGTCATGATGAACAGCGGCGCGCCATCGAACTGGTAAATCGGCCGCAGGCGCTGAGTGTTGTAGTACTTCGACACGTCCACGACCTTCTTCTCCGATGTCACGTTCGCCAGGGGCACGGTGTCGTAGAACCCCTTATGGATGCTCACGAGCCGGCCGTACTGTTTCTTCACCACGAGGTCGAGCGCCAGGTTCCCGAACGCCATGGGAACGATCGAGTCGAGCGCGTCGGGATCGCCCGAACGGACGAGATAGCCGAGCCGCTGGTTTACGACGTCGACGCGTCTTCCCTTGTTGTACTTCGGTGAGCACTCCTTGAGCGCGTTACCGATCTGGTCGCCGATGCCGCCGAGTTTGCGGTGCCCGAACATGTCGGTCTCTTCGCCCTCGAAGCTCATCCCTTCGTGCGAGGTGAGCCGCGAGCCTTCCGAGATGAGGACAACCGAATAGCGGCTCGGGTTCTTGTTGCGGTCCTCCACAAGCAGCTCGGCCAGGTGCTCGACCTCCACGGGGTACTCGGGGATCACGCAGCGGTCCGCCGCGCCCGCCATCGTCGGTAGTAGCGCCGTGAATCCGGCGTACCGGCCGAACACTTCGATCACGAGGAACCGCTCGTGCGAACCCGCCGAGGTACGCAGCCTGTGCGTCAGCTCGATCGTGCGCGTCACGCAGGTGCTGAACCCGATGCAGTAATCGGTGCCGTAGACGTCGTTGTCCATCGTCTTGGGAATCGCAACGACGTTCAATCCCTCATCGTGCAGTCGCTTGCCGTAGCTGAGCGTGTCGTCGCCGCCGATCGGAATCAAGACATCGACGCCGATGTGCTCGAGGTTCTTAATGACGTCTTTCGTGATGTCGTTTGTCTTTTCGCTGTAGCCGCTCAGGTGCGAGGGCACCCGCTCTTTCGGCAGGTGACTCGGCCGCACGCGCGAGGTGTGGAGGAACGTGCCGCCCGTCCGACCGGCGCGGTTCACGATCGCTTCGGTGAGCGGGAGTATTTGCTCGCTGTTGTCCGCGCCCTTTTCCCGCGAGTAGTCGACCAGGCCACCCCAGCCGTGACGAATGCCGACGACTTTGTAGCCGTCGCGGATCGCGCGAATCGTGATGGCGCGGATGGCGGGATTGAGACCGGGAACGTCGCCGCCGCCGGTGAGGATACCGATAGTGCCTTTGTTCATGGGCACGAAAAATAGACAGCAACTTCTGCAGCCGCACTAACCTAGCGCCCCAGTGACGATCGTTGATTCCACAACGTGACCAACCACACATCTGTAGGGGTTCAGGAATGGTAGGATAAGTCGCCCATTTACCGGGACTTGGCCGTTACGCGCCCAGCACTGTATGTCGCCAGGATCCAGACGCTCGTGAGGCCCGCCGCCATTCGTTTGGCGACGGGCTGCTTGGTCTTGGCACTGACGCTGTCGGTCGCCACGTGCCGGATCGACAAGCTCGTCAAGCCGACGATTCATGACCGGCTCGTCGTGAGCCCGGCCACGATCCTCGACTCGACGCATGCGACCTCCCCCGACCCGGTCAGGGCAACGCTGCGGCTCACGAGCGCGGACGGCGCATCGCTCTCGTGGACCGCGACCGCAACCTCGCCCTGGCTGACGCTCGCCCCCGGCACGGGCGCCGCGCCCGACAGCCTGGTCGTCGAGCTGCGGGGCGACACGCTCTCACAATCCATTCACCACGATACGATCGCCTTCACGTCGCCACAGGCGCCCGGGGACACCCTCAAGGTGCCGGTCGCATTCACAGTGCTCGCGCCCGAGCCCAGGCTCACGGTCTCTCCGGCGACGCGCGTGGATTCGGCGTTCGCCGGCAGCGCGCAGCCCCGCACGTTTGTGGTGCGGATCGGGAATACTGGCGAGCTGCCGTTCACGTGGAGCGGCAGCGTCGATACCCCGTGGCTCTCGCTGTCCACGGACACCGGTACTGTGGCACCGCAGGACTCCGCCTTGATTACTGTGTCGCAGACGCCGGGCACACTCGCCCCGGGGATGCAGACGGGAACCGTCACGATCGCTGCACCCGCAGCCATCGGCTCGCCGCAAACGGTCACGGTCAGCTTCACGATCAAGCCCTGCGACGAGAGCCCGATTGTCGCCGATGCTGTGGTGAACGCCACGATCGTATTGAGTGACTGCGGCGCGCCCGACCGGACAGGGAGTCTTGCGAAGCGCTATCGTGTGGACGCGAACGCCGGAGATACACTCTCTTTGCGGCTGACGAGTGGGAGCTTTGATGCCTATCTCACGCTCCACGATAACCTCGGCACGTTGCTCACCCAGAACGACGACTGCCCCGGTTCGACGGGGCCGTCCTGCATCCTCGAGTTTCGCGTGCCGGCCGCGGGCCGCTACGTGATCGAGGCCACGACTGTGGGCGCCGCGGATACCGGGCCATTCTCCCTTTCGGTCGTTAAGGAGCGCCTGCCCAATCCGCCTCAAGCGATCGGACAATTCCGCCGCGACAGCACGACGTCGATCGGTATCGGCACGACGACGCCGCAGAGCGAGGTCGTGTTCAAGGCGACGGCGCTCACTGATCCGAATCCGCTCGACTCGGTGCGGCTCGAGCTCGAGGTCGTCGACACGACCAGTCCCTTCAGCGGCACGCCCAATGACTCGGGCAGCTTCGTTGGTGTGGGCCAAACGGCATGGGTTCACCGCACCGGTTTGGCGGAGAACGCAGGGTTCCATTGGCAAGCGCGCACCTGCGATAAGACGAGGCGCTGCAGCAACTGGGCGATCTTCGGTGTGAACTCCGAGGCCGCCCCCGACTTCCGAGTCAACGCGATTCCGGAGAATCCGACGATCGACGGGCTGTCGTTGAATCAGTT
>Ga0193725_1000214_pt1 | contig 18703 bp, 14 predicted proteins | sample H2a2metaG_FD_143058 | JGI IMG/M metagenome (GOLD analysis project Ga0193725, IMG submission 143058) | Soil microbial communities from a riparian zone of the East river system, Colorado, United States - H2a2 | ecosystem: Environmental > Terrestrial > Soil > Riparian zone | place: USA: East River... | reverse complement strand
CTCGGTCGACGAGCTGACCGCGCTCGGAGAGGTCAGCCGCGCGCTCAGCTCGACCCTCGATCTCGAGACCGTGCTCAATACCATCGTCGCGCGGGCCAACCAGTTGGCTGGGACCGATGCCTGCTCGGTCTGGGAGTACGACGAGACGACGGAGTCGTTCCAGTTGCGGGCAACGGACAACATCGACCAGGAGGTCGTCGCGACGTTACATCAGACGGCGATTCGCAAGGGAGAAGGCGCCGTGGGGCGCATGGCGATGACCCAGGCGCCGGTTCAAATCTCCGACATCGCCACCGGAGATGCCTACCGCGGGTCCATGCGCGACCTGCTGCTGCGGACCGGAACGCGTGCGCTTCTGGCCGTTCCGCTGTTGCGGGACGACCGTCTCGTCGGCGGGCTCACCGTCAACAGGAAGACGCCCGGCGAGTTTCTGCCCGAGACGGTTGAGCTGCTAAAGACCTTCGCGACGCAATCCGCGCTCGCGATCAACAACGCGCGGCTGTTCCGGGAGATCGAGGACAAGGGCCGGCAGCTGGAGATCGCCAGCCAGCACAAGTCGCAGTTCCTGGCCAACATGAGCCACGAGCTGCGGACGCCGCTCAACGCGATCCTCGGCTACACCGAGCTGATCGCCGACGGCATCTACGGCGAGGTGCCCGAGCGGATGGGCGAGGTGCTCGAGCGCGTGGACAAGAGCGGGCGCCACCTGCTCGGGCTCATCAACGACATCCTCGACCTCTCGAAGATCGAGGCCGGGCAGCTCACGCTCGCGCTCGGCCCGTACGCCATGGACGGCGTCGCGCAGACCGTGGCGACCCAGGTGGGTGCGCTGGCCGCGGAGAAGCAGCTCGGATTCGAGACCGCGCTCGCGGAGGACCTTCCGATCGGCCAGGGCGACGAGCGGCGGTTGACGCAGGTGCTGCTGAATCTTGTGGGCAACGCGATCAAGTTCACCGACGTGGGCACGGTGGTGGTGAGCGTGAGGACGTCGAACGACGCCTACGTCGTCTCGGTCGCCGACACCGGTCCCGGCATCGCGGAGGCCGACCGCGAGAAGATCTTCGAGGAGTTCCAGCAGTCCGACACGACGCGAACGAAGGCCAAGGGCGGCACCGGGCTCGGGTTGGCGATCTCTCGGCGCATCGTCGAGATGCACGGCGGACGCCTCTGGGTCGAGTCGACACTGGGCGAGGGCTCGACGTTCTCGTTCACGGTCCCCGTCCACGTCGGGCACCAGGTGGCGGTGTCGCGCGCGGGCGCGGCGCGATGAGCCGGCGGATCCTCGTCGTCGACGATCAGGAGGACAACCGGCGCATTCTCCGCGACCTGTTCACCGCGAGCGGCTTCGAGGTGATCGAAGGCACGACCGGTGAAGAAGGCGTGGCGGTCGCCGAGGAGCGGCGGCCGGACCTCATCCTCATGGACATCCAGCTCCCCGGCATCGACGGCTATGAAGCGACGCGGCAGATCAAGGCCAAGCCCGCGCTCTCGGCGACCCCGCTGATCGTCGTGACTTCGTACGCGCTCAGCGGCGACGACGCCAAGGCCTTCGCGGCCGGCGCCGACGCTTACGTCTCCAAGCCGTTCAGCCCGCGGGCGCTGCTGGCCAAGGTCCGGGAGTTCCTCGGGCCGGCTTGAAGTCCAGGGCACGGGAGCGTACTCTTCGGTCACCAACGCGGGAGCTCGGGAAGGTATCGGGCTGAGAGGGCGGCTGGCGCCGCCGACCGCATGAACCTGAACTGGTTAATGCCAGCGGAGGGAGGCCACACGATGGCTTCAGCGTCTCGAAAGATCTACGTCCCCGGTTCACGCTCAGACATCCGTGTCCCCATGCGCGAGATCACGCTCTCGGGCGGCAACGCCCCGATCCGGCTCTACGACACCAGCGGCCCCTACACCGATCCCGACGCGTTCCTGGACGTCAAGCTCGGGCTGCCCGCGCTGCGGCTGCCGTGGATCGTCGGCCGCGGCGACGTCGAAGAGCTCGGCGGACCTACGTCTGACTACCGGCGCGAGCGTGACGAAGACCCGGCGCTCGGCGGCATCCGGTTCGCGAGCGTGCGCCGGCCGCTGCGCGCGAAGGCCGGACGGCGGGTCACCCAGATGCACTACGCGCGGCGCGGCGAGATCACGCCCGAGATGGAGTTCGTCGCCGTGCGCGAGGGCCTGACGCCCGAGCACGTGCGCGACGAGATCGCGCGGGGCCGGGCGATCCTGCCCGCCAACGTCAACCACCCCGAGACCGAGCCCATGATGATCGGGCGCAACTCGCTGGTGAAGATCAACGCCAACATCGGCAACTCGGCCGTCGCCTCCTCGATCGAGGAGGAAGTCGAGAAGATGACGTGGGCGACCCGCTGGGGCGCCGACACCGTGATGGATCTCTCCACCGGCAAGAACATCCACGAGACCCGCGAGTGGATCCTGCGCAACAGCCCGGTGCCGATCGGCACCGTCCCGATCTACCAGGCCCTCGAGAAGGTCGGGGGCAAGGCGGAAGATCTGACGTGGGAGCTGTACCGCGACACGCTGATCGAGCAGGCCGAGCAGGGTGTCGACTACTTCACCATCCACGCGGGCGTGTTGCTGCGCTTCGTGCCGCTGACCGCCAAGCGGGTGACCGGCATCGTCTCGCGCGGCGGCTCGATCATGGCCAAGTGGTGCCTGGCCCATCACACCGAGAGCTTCCTCTACACCCACTTCCGCGAGATCTGCGAGATCGTGGCTGCCTACGACGTCGCGTTCTCGCTCGGCGACGGGCTACGCCCGGGCTGCCAGGCCGACGCCAACGACGACGCCCAGTTCGCCGAGCTCGACACGCTCGGTGAGCTGACCAAGATCGCCTGGGAGTACGACGCCCAGGTGATGATCGAGGGCCCCGGCCACGTGTCCATGCACCAGATCAAGGAGAACATGGACCGGCAGCTCGCGGTCTGCCACGAGGCGCCCTTCTACACGCTCGGCCCGCTGACGACCGACGTCGCGCCCGGCTACGACCACATCACCTCGGCCATCGGCGCGGCCATGATCGGCTGGTTCGGCACCGCGATGCTCTGCTACGTCACGCCCAAGGAGCACCTCGGTCTGCCGAACCGCAAGGACGTCAAGGACGGAGTGATCGCCTACAAGATCGCCGCCCACGCCGCCGACCTGGCCAAGGGCTGGGCGCGCGCGCGCGAGTGGGACGACGCGCTCTCGAAGGCGCGCTTCGAGTTCCGCTGGGAAGACCAGTTCAACCTCTCGATGGATCCGGAGACCGCGCGGGAGTTCCACGACGAGACCCTGCCCGCGGAGGGCGCCAAGCTCGCCCACTTCTGCTCGATGTGCGGCCCGAAGTTTTGCTCGATGAAGATCACCCAGGAAGTCCGCGAATACGCCGCGGTCCACGGCATCGGCGAGGAAACCGCCGCCGTCGTCGCAGGCCTGCGGGAAAAGGCCGAGGAGTTCAAGAAGACGGGCGGCGAGATCTACAAGCCCGTGTAACGCCCGTTTCGGTGGGGGCCGCTCAGGCCCCCACCGAAGCGCGAAGCCGCCGAATCATCGGCGCGCGCCCCAGCACTCCTCCCAATCTTCACGCCCGATGCGCAGCTGATTCAGCACGTCCGCGGGGATGGCGACCTCGACGCCACTCTGGCGCTCATACTCCCTCAGCTGCCGGCGGATCAGAAACGCCACGATCTTGAGGTGCTCAAGACTCATCCGCACCGTGGCGACGGGCTGAGCCACCGCACCCGCCGCCGGAGAGACGGCCGGCGACAGCGCGAAATTCAGCATGCATCCGAACGGCCCGATGTTCAGCGAAACGGCATCCGTGTAGACATCCGGAGTCTCCGACATACGCGCTCCTCCTTTGCCGAGGCATCAAGCTAGCACACGCTCGTGAATGGAGCCTCCGAGCGCCGCCGTTGCCGGCGCAATCCTGAACTGGGGAGGCGGCTGCTACAGCTGGTCGGGGTCGACGCCGTGCTCGGTGAGCTTCTTGCGGAGCGTGTTGCGGTTGATGCCGAGGATCTGGGCGGCGCGGACCTGGTTGCCGGAGGTCTCGCGAAGCACCGCGCGCAGGAGCGGCTTCTCGACCAGGCCGATGATGAGGTCGTAGAGGTTGGCGTTGGCGCGCTCGCGCAGGCCACGGACGCACTCCAGCAGCTTGCGCTCGATGATCTCCTCCAGCGTGGCGTCGACGGCCACCGAGGCCGCCGCCGACACCGGACCGATGGGCAGGTGCTCGGGAAGGATCACGCCGTTCTGGGCCAGCACCATGGCCCGCTGGATCACGTTCTCCAGCTCGCGCACGTTTCCGGGCCAGTCGTAGCCCACGAGCCGGTCGAGGGCGTCGGGCGCGACGCCGCGGTCGCCCAGCTCCTCGGCGTGCTTGGCCAGGAAGTGCTCGACGAGCAGCGGGACGTCGCGCCGGCGCTCCCGCAGCGGCGGTAGGTTGAGGGTGACCACGTTCAGTCGGTAATACAGGTCCTCGCGGAAGGCGCCCTCGCGCATGCCGGTCTCGAGGTCGCGGTTGGTCGCGGCGATGACCCGCACGTCGACCCGGATCGACTCGTGGCCGCCCACGCGCTCGATGGTCCGCTCCTGGAGCGCGCGCAGGAGCTTGGTCTGAAGCTCCACCGGCATGTCGCCGATCTCGTCGAGGTAGAGCGTGCCGCCCTGGGCCAGCTCGAACTTCCCCAGCCGCCGCTCCTTGGCGTCGGTGAAGGCGCCCCGCTCGTGGCCGAACATCTCGGACTCCAGCAGGGTGGCCGGGATGGCCGCGCACGACACCGCGACGAAGGCGCGCCCGGAGCGGCGGCTATAGAGGTGGATGGCCCGCGCCACCAGCTCCTTGCCCGTCCCCGACTCGCCGCGGATCAGCACGGTGACGTCGCTGCCCGCGATGCGCCCGATGGCCTTGTAGAGCTCCTGCATGCGCGGGTGGCGGCCGATCAGCGCGCTGAACTCCTTGACTTCCTGCAGTCCGGTGCGCAGCCGCGCCACTTCCTGGGTGAGGCGGCGCGCCTCCAGCGCACGCTCGGCGAGCAGCACCGCCTCGTCGAGATCGAAGGGCTTGGCGAGGTAATCGTAGGCGCCGCGCTGCATGGCCTGGATGGCCGTCTCCATGGTGCCGTGGGCGGTCATCACGATGACGTGGGCGTCGGGCGACAGCTCGCGGAGGCGGGCCAGCACGGTGAGCCCGTCCATGCCGGGCATGCGCACGTCGAGGAACACGAGGTCGAAGGGCTCGGCCTCGAACGCGCGCAGCGCGCTCTCGCCGTCCTTGACCGCGGTGATCTCGTAGCCGGCCTGGCGCAGGCCCTTGTCGAGGACCCAGCGCAGGCTGTCCTCGTCGTCGGCGATCAGGATGCGCGCGGTGGTCATGCTCACTTGGCGATGGGCAGGAAGCACGTGACGGTCGTGCCCCGGCCTTCCGCGGACTCCACGTGAATGGTGCCCCGGTGCTCCTCGAGGATGCGATGGCAGAACGCCAGCCCCAGTCCGAGCCCGCGCTCCTTGGTGGTGAAGAACGGGTCGAAGATCCGGGCGCGCACGTCCGCCGGAATCCCCGCGCCGTCGTCGCTCAGCGCCACCTCCACCATCGTGCGCTGGCCTCCGCCGAGGTCCATCTTGCCGTAGAGCGGATTGCGGCTCACCCGGGTCACGATGGTGAGACGGCCGCCCGGCTTCATGGCCTCGATCGCGTTGCGCACGAGGTTGTGGAAGACCTGGAGCAGCCGGTCTTCGTCGCCGAGGATGGGCGGCAGGCTCGGATCGTAGCGGCGGGCGATCGACACCCCGGCGCCGCGCGCGGTTTCCTCCGCGAGCAGCCCCACGCGCTCCAGGATCTGGTGGAGATTGAGGGGCACCGGGCGGACCTGCACCGGACGTCCGAGGTCGAGCAACGATTCGATGATCCGGTTGACCCGGTCGACTTCCTTCAGCAGCACGTCGGTGTACTCGGTGAGCCGAGGCTCCGCGGACACCTCGCGGGCCAGGAGCTGGACGGCGCCGCGGATCGCCCCGAGCGGATTCCTGATCTCGTGAGCCACGCCCACGGCCATGCGCCCGGCCGCGGCCAGCGTCTCGCCGCGGCGGACCTCGCTCTCGAGCTGGCGGAGTCGCGAGAGATCGCGCAGCACGACCAGCGCGCCTTCGACGGCGCCGTCGTGGCCGTGGAGCGCGGCGGTGAGCAGGCTCACCGGCACCGACCGCCCGTCCGCGCCCTCCAGGATGCCGTCCGCTTCCGACCGGCTCTCGCCGGTGGCCAGGGTCTCGGTCAGCCGGCTGACCAGCGACGTGTTCGGCGCGAACATTTCCTTCACGAGCCGGCCCTGGGCACGCCGGGCCGAGCGCGCGGTCAGCACCTCCGCCGCCGCGTTCCAGAACACCACGCGCAGCGTGGCGTCGACCGCGATCACCGCGTCGGGCAGGCCGGCGAGCACGGCTTCGTAGTTCATGCCGCGAGGGCAAGATCGGGGATGGCGTTCATCGACAGGTCCGCGCAGTGGCCAGCAATGAATCGGGCGGTGCCGGCGGCGGCGATCATCGCGGCATTGTCGGTACACAGACTTCTCGGCGGAATGTGCAGGTGAAGGTTGTGCTCGGCCGCCTCGGCCGTCAGCGCGGTCCGCAGCGGCCCGTTGGCGGCGACCCCGCCGGTCAGCACCACGCGCCGGATCCCCAGATCGAGCGCGGCGCCCACCGTGCGCCGGACGAGCATCCGAACCGCCGCCGACTGAAACGAGGCGGCGACGTCGGCCACGGCGTCGGCCGACAGCGGTCGGTGACGCTTGACGTACAGGGAGACCGCGGTCTTGATGCCGCTGAACGAGAAATCGCGAGTTCCGTCCCGCATGCGCGCCGGCGGAAACGCGATCGCTCGCGGATCGCCCCGCTCCGCCGTCCGCTGGATCAGCGGGCCGCCGGGGAATCCGAGGCCGAGCAGCTTGGCGACCTTGTCGAAGGCCTCTCCCGCGGCGTCGTCGCGGGTCTGACCGACCAGCGCGTATTCGAGCGGCGCCGGCGCGTGGTAGAGCGCGGTGTGGCCGCCGGAGACGACGAGGGCGAGAAACGGGTGCTCGGGCGGATCGTCGGTCAGGAACGCGGCGTAGATGTGGCCTTCCAGGTGATTCACGGGGACGAGCGGGATTCCGTGCACGTAGGCCAGCGCTTTCGCCACCGTGCAGCCGACCAGCAGCGAGCCGACCAGCCCGGGGCCCTGAGTCACTGCGATCCCGTCGAGATCTTCGACGCGGACGGCCGCGTCGGCGAGCGCGCGCTCGATCACCGGCAGCACGATCTCGAGATGACGCCGCGAGGCCAGCTCGGGCACCACGCCCCCGAACGGCGCGTGCACGTCATCCTGGGAGGCGACCACGTTCGACAGGATCTGGCGCCCGTCGACGAGCACCGCCGCCGCCGTCTCATCGCACGAGCTTTCGATCCCCAAAATCTTCATCGCGTTACGGTATCTGGTTCGCGTGCCGGTGGGCTCGGCGCCCTCCAAATCATTGGGGAGGCTTCGGCGAGGGCGGCCACACAGGCGCGCCTGTGTGGCCGCCCTCGCCGACGACGTTACTTCGCCGGCGCGGGTTGGGCTTCAGCGCGCGGGCTCGTGTCCGGACGCTTCTGCTCGATGATCCGCATGGTCTTGATCACGTCCAGCGCGCGCTGGAGCTGGATGTCCTTCTTCAGCTCTTCGGCGGGGTCGAGGGCGGGCGGTGCCGGCGGCTTGCCGCTCGGATCTTTGGGTAATTCGACCACGATGTCAGGCGTGATGCCCTTGCCGTGGATCGACCGGCCCTTCGGCGTGAAGTACTTGGCGGTGGTGAGCCGGAGGCCGGAGCCGTCGGAGAGCGGGATGATGGTCTGCACCGAGCCCTTGCCGAAGGTCTGCACCCCGACCACGATGGCGCGGCCGTAATCCTGGAGCGCGCCGGCGACGATCTCGGAGGCCGAGGCGCTGCCCTGGTTGACCAGCACGACCATCGGCAGGGTGCTGAAGGCCTTCTTGGCGTGGGCGGAGAAGCGCATGTTCTGGTTGCGCACCCGGCCCTCGGTGTAGACCACGAGCTTGCCGTCCTCGATGAACTTCTCGGTCACCTCGACCGCGGAGGTGAGCAGGCCGCCTGGGTTGTTGCGGAGGTCGAGGACGAGGGCCTTCATCCCGCCCTTGTCGAATTTCTCGAGGGCCTGATCGAGATCGTGCGCGGTCTGCTCCTGGAACTGACGCAGCTTGATGTACTCGATGCCGCCGCCGAGGTCCTGGGTGCGGACCGAGTGCACGCGGATCTGCTCGCGCTGGATCTCGAAGTCCTTGGGCTCGGCCCAGCCCTCGCGCACGATGCTGATCGTCACCTTGGTGCCGGGCTTGCCCCGCATCTTCTTGACCGCGTCCGAGAGCTGCATGTCCTTGGTCGAGAGCCCGTCGATCTTCACGATGCGGTCGCCGGCCAGGAGCCCGGCCCGATGGGCCGGGGTGGCGTCGATGGGCGACACCACGGTGAGGATGTCGTCGCGGAGCGTGATCTCGATACCGAGTCCGCCGAAGCTGCCCGAGGTCTCGACCTGCATCTCGCGGTAGCTCTCGGGGTCGAGGAACGAGCTGTGGGGATCGAGGCCGCGCAAGGTGCCCTTGATGGCGCTGTAGATCAGGTCCTTGGGGGCGGTCTCGTCGACGTACTGGTTCTGCACGATCGACAGCACCTCGGTGAACAGCCGGAGCTGCTCGTAGGTCGCCCCAGTGTCCGTGCCCTTGCTGGCCACGGTGCCGCCCAACGACAGCGTCAGCACGACGAGAAGCGAACTGATCACGAACGCCCTTCTCATGTACTCCCCCTTACCCCGGCCTGTTCCTAACCTCGTTGGCGGAGCCACTGCTCCGGATCTTGCGGCTTCCCCTGGTACCGCACCTCGAAGTAGAGGCGGGGACCCGCCAGGGACCCCGTGTCACCTACGGTACCGATCCGCTGTGACTGCCGCACGTCGTCACCCTCCTTCACGAGGATCTCCGAGACGTGAGCGTACAGCGTGTAGTACTCGTGGCCGTGGTCCAGGATGATCAGGTTACCATATCCCTTGAACCACCCCGTGTAGACCACGTGGCCGGCGTAGACCGCGGCCACGTCCGCTCCTCCCGCCGCCTCGATGTCCACGCCGTTGCGGAACGTTTTGGTGCCGAAGCGCGGGTGGACCTGGGCGCCGAAGGCGGTCGAGATGCGGCCGGAGGCCGGCCATGGCAGCCGACCGCGCAGCTCACCGAAGCCGACGCTCGGGGTTTCGCCGGGCGGGCGCGTGGGCGGCGGCACCCTGGCGATCCGCCGCTGCTTGGCCTGCAGGTCGCGGATGAACGCCTCCAGCCGGCGCGAGGCTTCGGTCAGCTCGCCGATCATGCGCTCGTGATAGGCACGCTCGTCGCGCACGCGCGCGAGCAGACCGCGCCGCTTGGCCGCTTCGCGATCGACCTCGACCTGCTCGCGCTCGGCCTCGGCGCGTAGGGTGGCCAGCTCCCGCCGGCGGACTTCCTCTTTGCCCCGGCGGTCGGCGAGACGGTCGGTCGTCTGACGATAGTCGCTGATGAGCCGGGCATCGAGCGCGGTCACGCTCGCGAGCTGACGGATGACGGCCGCGCGGGTGACCGTGTCCTCCCCGGCCAGGAGCAGGGGCAGCGCGCCGCCCTGGTTCTGGATCTTGTAGAGCGTGCGCAGGCGCCGCGCCAGCGCCTCCTGCTGGCCGCCCCGCGAGGTCTCGAGCTTGCGGATCTCGCCGCCGAGCCCCTCGATGTCGCCCTGCCCGCGGCGGATCTTGGCATCGAGCCGGGCGACGTCGCGCTGCTTGTCGGCCAGGCGGCGATCGATCTCCTCCAGCTCGGCGAGCAGCGAGGTCTCGCGACGACGCGCGTCGGCCGCCTTCTCGCGCTGCTCGCGGAGCTGCTTCTGCGTCTGCTCGAGCTTCTTCCGCTCCGTCTGCAGCGAATCGTCACGCTTGCCTCCCTGCGCGAAGGCGAACAGATTCGTCATCGCGATCACCACGGCAAGAAGCGCGAGACCCGTGCGCCACGGAGTCATCGGGCGGCTCCGCGGCCTAGATACCCGCCGAGGCCTCCGAGGAGGGGGCCGGCGACCAGCAACAAGCCCAGGCTCGAGACCGGGAGGAAATAAAGGTGTGGCAGGCCCACCGTGAGGCTGAGGACCGGATCGAGGTGCGGGGCGACCAGGCGGTGGGCGACGGCCAGGAGGGCGAGGGCGAGCAGGGCGCCGACCAGGCCCTGAAACATGCCCTGGAGGAGCAGAGGGAGGCGGATCAAGGCTTCGGCGGCGCCGCACAGGCGCATGATCTCCGTTTCCTGGCGGCGGGCGTGGAGCACCAGCGTGGTGGCGGTGGTCACCGAGAGGATGGCGGCCACGCCGAGGAGCGCGCCGACGCCGAGCCCGATGAACTGCAGCAGGCGGCGCCAGTGGGCCAGTCGCTCCACCCACTCCAGTCCGCCCACCACTTCTTCGGCCTCGGGCAGCGTGCCCAGGCGGGCGAGCAGCGCGCGCGTGGCGTCGGGCGTCGCCGCCTCCGCGGTCGGCGTGACGGTGATCGACGCGGGCAGCGGGTTGGACGGCAGGTGCTCGAGGACCGCGGCGTCCTTGCCGAGCGCGCCGGCCAGCGACTTGAGCGCGTCGGCCTTGCCCACGTAGACGGCGGACGCGATCCCGCCGACCTCCAGCACCCGTTCCATCAGCGCGGGGACGTCGGCTTGGGCGGGCTCGCGCTTGAGATAGACGACGATGCGGACGCGATCGCGCCATTCCTCGACCGCGCGGCCGAGGTTCGACGACAGCACCCAGAAGCCGCCGAGGGCGACCAGCGAGAAGCCGATCATCACGACCGCGCTCACGCCGACGCGGCCGGCCCGCCGCACGTCGCGGAACGTCTCGCTCAGCACGAACGTGAGCAAGATCAGCCGTCCTTGACCAGGCGGCCGCGCTCGAGCACGAGCATGCGCTGCTTGAGACGAAGGGCCAGCCGCGCCTGGTGCGTGGCCAGGATGACCGTGGTCCCGCCGGCCCAGATGTTCTTGAGGACGCCGATCAGGTCCTCGGCCATCGCGTCGTCGACGTTGGCGGTGGGCTCGTCGGCGATCAGCAGCGCCGGCTTGCGGACGATCGCGCGGGCGAGCGAGGCACGCTGGGCTTCGCCCTGGGAGAGCTGGGCGGGCGACGACTGAGCCCGCGCCGAGATTCCGACCGCGCGGAGCGCGTCGAAGACCCGCGGGGTGATCTCGCTCCGGGCCACGCCGGTCACGCGCAGCACGAACGCGACGTTCTCGTAGACGGTCCGTCCGGGGAGGAGCTTGGCGTCCTGGAAGACCACGCCGACCGAGCGGCGCAGGTCGCGTACCTGGGCGCGCCGAAGGCCCGCCACCGACCGTCCGAGCACGTTGACGTCGCCCTCGCTGGCGACCTCGGCTCGATAGAGCAGGCGCAGCAGCGTGGTCTTACCGGCGCCGCTGGGACCGGCGAGGATCACGAACTCGCCCTTGTCGACCCGAAACGACACGTCGGAGAGGGCGGGCACCTTGACCGGTCCCACCGTGTAGACCTTCGAGACCCGGTGAAACTCAATCATGGTGGGGCGGCCCAATTATAGCCGCCCGCTTCAGATTTTCGGGAGTTTTGCCTCGAGCAAACGCTTGACGATCGCGGGGTTGGCCTTGCCGGCGGTGGCCTTCATGACGAGCCCGAAGAGCGCCTGGGCCGCGGCCGTCTTGCCCTTCTTCCAGTCATCGAGCGGCTTGGGGTTGCCGGCCAGCACCTCGTCGATCACGCGCTCGAGCGCGCCGGTGTCGGCCACCTGGGTGAGGCCCTCGCGCGCCACGATGGCGCCGGGCGCGTCGCCCGAGCGCAGCATGCCCTCGAAGACGCCCTTGGCGATCTTGCCGCTGATGGTGCCGTCGTCGATGAGCTTCACGAGCTGGCCGAGGTGCGCGGGCGTGACGGGACACGTGGTGATCGCGCGCTCGTCGTCGCTGCCGATCTCGCGGAGCAGCTCGGACATGATCCAGTTCGAGACGGCCTTGGTGTTGCCCGATTCACGGACGGCCGCCTCGTAGTAGTCGGCCAGCGCCTTGCTCTGGGTGAGGATGGCCGCGTCGTAGGCGGGCAGGCGATACGCGTCCACGAAGCGCTCGCGCCGCGCCCGCGGCAGCTCGGGCAGCTCGGCGCGGCGCTCGGCCACGAACGCGGGGTCGAGCACCAGCGGCACCAGGTCGGGCTCCGGGAAGTATCGGTAGTCGTGGGCGGACTCCTTGGAGCGCATCGGCCGCGTGTAGCCGCGGTCGGCGTCCCAGAGCCGGGTCTCCTGCACGATCCGCTCGCCGGCGTCCAGCACGCGCGCCTGACGCTCGACCTCGAACTCCAGCGCCCGCTGAACGTTGCGGAACGAGTTCAGGTTCTTTATCTCGACCTTGGTGCCAAGCTCTCTCGCGCCCCGCGGTCGCAGCGAGACGTTGGCGTCACAGCGGAGCGAGCCTTCCTCCATGTTGCCGTCGCAGACGCCCAGATGTACGAGGACCGCGCGGAACGCGCGCAGGTACGTCGCCGCCTCCTCGGGCGAGCGCAGATCGGGTCGCGAGACCGTCTCCATCAGCGGCATCCCGGAGCGGTTGTAGTCGACCAGGCTCGCGTGCGCCGTCTCCAGCGTGCCCTCGTGAACGAGCTTGCCGACGTCCTCCTCGAGATGTAGCCGCTGGATCCCGATGCGACGGCTGGCCCCGCCGGGCAGATCGATCTCGAGCCCGCCGTCCTCGGCCAGCGGCTCCTCGTACTGGCTGATCTGGAAGTTCTTCGGCATGTCCGGGTAGTAGTAGTGCTTGCGCGCGAACCGGCAGCTCGGGTTGACCCGGCACTCGAACGCCAGCGCGGTGCGCACGGCCAGCTCGATCGCCCGCCGGTTGATCACGGGCAGCGTCCCCGGCATCCCCAGGCACACCGGACACGTCTGCGTGTTCGGCCCCGCCCCGAACGTGGTCGGACACCCGCAGAACATCTTCGAGACCGTCGCGAGCTGCGCGTGCACTTCCAGCCCGATCACGGTCTCGTATGTCGTGGTGCTCATGCGAGGGTGGGCCGGCGCGCGAGCCAGTCGGTGGATTGTTCGTAGGCGTGGGCGGCGCGGAGGAGGCGGGCCTCGTCGAAGGGACGGGCCATGAGCTGCAGGCCGATCGGGAGTCCGGCGGCGGTGAAGCCGCAGCGGACCGACATCGCGGGCAGCCCCGCGAGGTCGCCGCCGACCGTGAAGACGTCGTTGAGGTACATGGCGAGCGGGTCGGCCTTGTCGCCGTGCTTGAACGCGGCGGTCGGCGTGGTCGGGGCGACCAGCAGGTCGACGCGGGCGAAGGCGGCTTCGAAGTCTCGGCGCACCAGCGTCCGCACCTTCTGGGCGCGGCCGTAGTAGGCGTCGTAGTAGCCGGCGGAGAGCGCGTACGTGCCGAGCATGATCCGCCGCTTCACCTCGGCCCCGAAGCCGGCGGCGCGGGTACGGCTCTCCATGTCGATCAGGTCCTTGCCGCCGGGGGCGCGCAGTCCGTACTTCACGCCGTCGTAGCGCGCGAGGTTCGATGACGCTTCGGCGGGCGCCACGATGTAGTACACGGCGAGACCGTAGTCGGTGTTCGGGAGCGAGACCTCCTCGATCGCCGCCCCGAGATCGGCGAGTCGCGCGATGGCCGCCCGCACCGCCGCCTCGACCTCCGGATCGAGCCCGCTGCCGAAATACTCGCGCGGCACCCCGAGCGTGAGCCCGCGCACGCCGCCCTCGAGCATCGCCGGATAGTCGGGCACGGGCTCGTCGACCGACGTGGAGTCGTGGGGGTCGACGCCGGCGATCGCGTGCAGGAGCAGCGCGCAGTCGCGGACGTCGCGGGTGAGCGGGCCGATGTGATCGAGCGAGGACGCGAACGCGATCAGGCCGTAGCGCGAGATCCGGCCGTACGTCGGCTTGAGACCGACCACGCCGCAGAATGCCGCGGGCTGGCGCACCGAGCCGCCGGTGTCGGTCCCGAGCGCCGCCGCGGCCAGCTCGGCCCCCACCGCCGCCGCCGATCCGCCGGACGAGCCGCCGGGCACGCGCTCGAGGTCCCACGGGTTGCGCGTCGGCCTGAACGCCGAATGCTCGGTGGACGAGCCCATCGCGAACTCGTCCATGTTGGTCTTGCCGAGCATCACCGCCCCGGCCGCGCCGAGCCGGGCCACCACGGTCGCGTCGTACGGCGGTACGAAGCGCTCGAGGATCTTCGATCCGCACGTGGTCACGATGCCCTCGGTGCAGAGCACGTCCTTGTACGCGATCGGCACCCCGTCCAGCGGTCCCCGCGGAGCGCCCGCGCGGTAGCGCGCGTCGGCAGCCCGCGCCGCCGCCAGCGCCTGCTCGCGGGTCAGCGTCAGATACGCGGCCACCTGCGGATCGCGCTCGGCGATGCGCGCGAAATACGCCTCCGTGGCCTCGGTCGGGGCGATCTCCCCGCGACGATAGCGGGCCGTCAGCTCGTGCATGGTCAGTCCGGTCGGCTCGACGGTCGCCACCATCAGTCCTCGATGATCCGCGGCACGCGGAAGAACTCGTCCGCGCGATCGGGCGCGTTGGCCAGCGCCTGCTCCTGCGGCAGGCACGGGGCCAGCGCGTCGTCCCGCATCACGTTGACCAGCGGCACCGCGTGAGCCGTGGGCTCGACGCCCTCGACGTCCAGCTCGCGCAGCTTGTCGATGTAGGCGAGGATCGCGTCGAGCTGCTCGCGCATGCGCTCGGCCTCGTCGTCGGTCAGGTGCAGGCGGGCCAGCCGCGCCACGTGCCGGACCTCCTCGCGCGAGATCATAGCTCCTCCAGGTGCGCGTACTGGAGCGACAGGCGCTTGCGGCCGACGCTGGCGAAGCCGACGGTCACGATGATGTCGGCGGCCTCGCGCACCACGCCGACGACCAGGCCCTCGCCCCAGCGGGCGTGGCGCACGCGGGCGCCGACTTTCAGGGGCAGGTCGTCCTCGCTCACGTCCGCCGCCGCCTGGTGGGCGACCCCGTCGGGCGCGAACGACGCCGGCGCCGGAGCGCGCGTCGCGTTCAAGGAGGCCAGCTCGTCCTCCGGCATCTCCTTGAGGAAGCGCGAGGGCTCCCCCACCCCGTAGCCGTGGATCCGACGGTGGAGCGCCCACGAGAGATAGAGGCGGTCGCGGGCGCGGGTGAGGCCGACGTAGCAGAGCCGGCGCTCCTCCTCGATCTCCTCCGGATCGTTCAGCGAGCGGGAGTGCGGGAACACGCCGTCCTCCATGCCCGTCAGGAAGACCACGGGAAACTCCAGCCCCTTGGCGGAGTGGAGCGTCATCAGCGTCACCCGCGAGGCCTCGTCCTTCAGCTCGTCGAGGTCGCTGACCAGCGCGACGCTGTCGAGGAAGCCTTCGAGCGTGGCGTCGTCCGCCACGTTGGTGTAGTCCTCGGCGGCGGCGATCAACTCCTCCAGGTTCTCGAGCCGCGTCTCGGCTTCGGGCGAGCGCTCGGCCTTCAGCGCGTCGCGATAGCCCGTGCGGTTGATCAGGAAGTCGATGAACGCGGGCGGCGGCTGCTGGCCGCGCTCGGCGGAGAGTGTCGCGATCAGCGACGCGAACTCCTCGAGCGCGCGGGCCGGCTTGCCGCTGATTCCCGTCGGCGGCGCGGCGGCCAGGTCGAGCAGCGGCTTCTCCTCGCGCGCGGCCGCGTCCTCGAGGCGCGCGACCGTGGTCTGGCCGATCCCGCGGGCCGGCGCCTGGATGGCCCGGCGGAAGGCGACGTCGTCGGCGGGGTTGAGCACGAGCCGCAGATAGGCCAGCGTGTCCTTGACCTCCTTGCGCTCGTAGAAGCGGACGCCGCCCACGATCACGTACGGGATGCGCGCGCGCCGGAGCGCGTCCTCCAGCACCCGCGATTGAGCATTCGTGCGGTAGAACACGGCGCAGCCGTCCCACGGCACGCCGTCGGCACGCTGGCCGAGCAGCGTCTGGGCCACGAAGTTCGCCTCCTCGTGCTCGTCCCACGCCCGGTAGAGCCGCGCCCGCTCGCCGTCGGCGTTCTCGGTCCACAGCGTCTTGTCCTTGCGCTTGACGTTGTTCTGGATGACCGCGGCGGCGAGCGCGAGGATGCGCTTGGTGGACCGATAGTTCTGCTCGAGCCGGACCACCTGCGTGCCCGGGAAATCCGTCTCGAAGTCCAGGATGTTGCGGATGTCGGCGCCCCGGAACTTGTAGACGCTCTGGTCGGGGTCGCCCACGCAGAACACGTTGCCGTGCTCGGACGTCAGCAAGCGCAGGATCTGGTACTGGGCGCGGTTGGTGTCCTGGTACTCGTCGACCAGCACGTGACGCCAGAGCCCGCGATACCAGTCGAGCACCTCGGGCACGTTCTGGAGCAGCCGCAGCGTGGACAAGAGCAGGTCGTCGAAGTCCACGGCGCCGGCGGCCTTGATCTGCTTCTCGTAGCGCGAGTAGACCAGGGCCAGCTTCTGCTCCCACGGCCCCCGCGCGTCGCGGAGGGCGTCGGCCACCGTGATCATGTGGTTCTTCATGAAGCTGATCCGGTGGGCGACGGCGCTCGGGGTGAACGAGCGCTCGGCCAGTTCACCTTCCTTCATGCACGTCTTGACCAGCGATTGGCGGTCGTCCTCGTCGTAGATCACGAAGCTCGGCGGCAGCTCGATGTGCTTGCCGTGCTGGCGGAGCACGCGGACGCACACGGAGTGAAACGTGGCGATCAGCGGGGTCCTGAGCCCGACCGGCAGCAGCAGGTCGTCCACCCGTCGCGCCATCTCGCCCGCGGCCTTGTTGGTGAAGGTCATGGCCAGCAGGTTGCGTGGCGACACGCTCTGCACCCCGGTGAGCCAGGCAATCCGGTGGGCGATGACACGCGTCTTGCCGCTGCCCGCGCCGGCCAGCACGAGCATCGGCCCGTCGCCGCCGGTGACGGCGTCGCGCTGGGCGGGATTGAGGTCGGCGAGGAGGCGATCGGGCTGGCTCACTCGCCGATTGTACCGGCTGCGCCGCCGCCGCACCACGGCCCGCACCTTGGCCTTCCCACGCAACCGACAGCCAACTTCACACCCGGTCCCAGACTACATAGTCTCATCGGCGCCTTTCGTCGTCGCTGAGCGGTGAAGCGAACACATATCCGAGGACGCCCACAGGCTGTTCAACAATTTTGCGGCGTTAAGCCGCCGGGTAAATTCACATTGGGCATGGCACTCGGCTTGCCCCCGTCACGCGCTCATGCGTCTCCGGATCCGCCTTTCCCTCGTCATCGCATGCCTGAGCGTGCTCACCCTCGCGGGCACGCTCGCCGCGGCGCCCGCCTACCCCGTGAAGGTCGGGCCGACCGGCCGCTACCTCGTGGACCAGAACGGCGCGCCGTTCCTGATCGTCGGCGACTCGCCCCAGGCGATGATCGGCCGGGTGTCGGAGTCCGACGCCGAGCTGTTCCTCGCCCGTCGGCAAGCCCAGGGGTTCAACACGGTCTGGATCAACTTGCTCTGCGCGACCTACATCGGCTGCAATGCGGACGGCAGCACCTTCGACGGCATCGCCCCCTTCAACACCGAGGGCGACCTGACGACGCCCAACGAGGCGTACTTCGCCCGCGTCGACGCGATCCTTCGCATCGCCGCCCGCTACGGCTTCCTGGTGATCCTCGATCCCGCCGAGACCGGCGACTGGCTCGCCGTGCTCTACGCCAACGGCGAGGACAATTGCCGCGCCTATGGCCAGTTCCTGGGCCGGCGTTACGCGGGCTTCGACAACATCATCTGGATGCACGGCAACGACTATCAGGAGTATGGCCCCGACCCCGACCGGTTCACGATCGCGCTGGCCCGCGGCATCAAGGACTTCGACAGCCGTCACCTCCACACCGTGGAGCTGAACTTCCTCGTCAGCAGCTCGACCGACGACCCGCTGTGGATTCCCATCATCGACCTCAACGCCGCCTACACGTACGAGCCGGTGTACGCGGAGGTCCAGAAGGACTACAACCGCAACGACGGCCTGCCGGTCTTCATGGTCGAGTCCGGCTACGAGTTCGAAAACGGCGATTCGCGGGCCATGCGCGCCCAGGCCTACTGGTCGGTACTCAGCGGCGCCACCGGACACCTGTACGGCAATCGCTACACGTGGCCGTTCCTCGACGGATGGCAGGACCAGCTGAACTCGCCGGGAGCGGTGCAGATGTCGAACTTCACCGCGCTCTTTCAATCCCGGCCCTGGTTCGAGCTCGTTCCCGATCAGGGCCACAACGTCGTCACGTCGGGTCTCGGAGACTTCGGTTCGACGGAATACGTCACGGCCGCGCGAACCTCAGACGGCCGTCTCGTGATCGCCTACGTGCCCAGCAACCGCACCATCACGGTCGACATGGGTCAGCTGAGTGGGCCGGCGATCACGCGCTGGTACGACCCCGCGTCCGGGGCCTTCATCGCCATCTCCGATTCCGCGCTCTCGAACTCGGGGGTGATCGAGTTCACGACACCCGGCACGAACGCGGACGGGTACGAGGATTGGGTCCTCGTGCTCGAAGCGTCGTCCGGCTCGCCGCCTCCACCGCCGCCACCACCCTCGGTGCCCAGCTTCATCGACTTCACCATGGCCTCCGACACGTTCGGTCCCGGCGATCAGCTCGACGTGTCGCTCAAGGCCTCCAATGGCGCGCAATCTCACCGAGAG
>Ga0193725_1000213_pt1 | contig 18757 bp, 18 predicted proteins | sample H2a2metaG_FD_143058 | JGI IMG/M metagenome (GOLD analysis project Ga0193725, IMG submission 143058) | Soil microbial communities from a riparian zone of the East river system, Colorado, United States - H2a2 | ecosystem: Environmental > Terrestrial > Soil > Riparian zone | place: USA: East River... | reverse complement strand
ACGTCGCGCAACGCCGCGATCTCGGGATGCCGAAACAGCGCGTTGTCGTCGAAGTTCAGCTTGGCGTCCAGCGCGAGCACCCGGCCGTCCTTGGTCACGACCAACGGGTTGATCTCGACCAGCGAGCAGTCCTTGGCGAGATAGAGCGCGAACAGCTTGCGGAACATCGCCACGCCCTGCTTGAACTGATCACCTGCGAGCCCGAGGCCGTAGGCCAGACGCCGCGCCTGGAACTCGCCGAGCCCGAGGGCCGGATGCGTCCACTCTCTCAAGATTTTCTCAGGCGTCCGCGCCGCGACCGCCTCGATGTCCACCCCACCGGCCTGCGAGGCCATGACCACGTGCGTCGCGCGCGCCCGGTCGAGCGTCATCGACAGATACAGCTCACGCTCGATCGAGGACGCTTCCTCCACCAACACCGACCGCACCTCGATCCCCTCAGCCGGCGTCTGCGGCGTCTTCAACCTCATCCCAATGATCGCCGCCGCCGCCCGCTCGGCCGCCGCAGGGTCGTCCGCGACCTTGATCCCGCCCGCCTTCCCTCGCCCGCCCGCGTGAACCTGCGCCTTGACGACCACGCGTCCGCCCAACCGCTCCGCCACCGCCCGCGCCGCCCCCGGCGTCTCCGCCCACTCCCCCCGAGGCACCCCCACCCCAAACTCCCGCAGCAACCCCTTGGCCTGAAGCTCGTGAATCTTCATGTCCCCGAAGTTGCTCCCCATCTTGGCCAGGCATCCAGCGTATCGATATCTGCGCCGTCAGAAATGACCGCCGTGAGCCCCTCGAGCCAGGCAGCGTCTGGATGGCCATCCGCGCGAGCGCGTTCAACGTTTTCGCTCAGGTCTGGTCCCGGTGACCGCGCCCCATCTATAATAGCATTCTTTAGGTTACGGAGTGCCTGGCCCCGAAGTTCCGCTGGTCCGTGGGCAAACGCGTAGAACCAAGATTCCACCGCCAGAGCTGCGACATTGTCCGAGTTGTGCAGAACCTTGTCGAGCAGGGCGAGCCCGTTGTCGACATCACCACGCGCCAGCCGAAAGCCAGCGTAGGCGCTGTTAGTGCCCAAATCGTTTGGGGCTGCCGCCAGCGCGCGCCGAAAGTGTGCCTCTGCCGCGTCGTAATCTTTCCTGACGACCCACAGGAAACGCGCGTAGCTGCCGATGTTGAACGCATCGTTCGGATCAGCCTCCAGAGCGCGCTGGTAATGCGTGTCGGCCCCTTCATAATCTTTCCGAACGTCCCTCAGGAAACGTGCGTAGCTGCTCAGCACGTATACGTCCTTTGGATCGACGACCAACGCTCGACGATACTGCGCCTCTGCCCCGTCATAGTCCCTTCGAATCCTCCGCAAAAATAAGGCGTAACCGACGAGAAGGGTCGGATCATTCGGATTAGCAGTCAGCGCCCGGCGACGGTGTGTCTCCGATCCATCGTAGTCCTTCCGGACCTCGTCGAGAAACACCCCATAGCCGCCAAGGCTGGCAGCGTGGTTCGGATCGGCCGCCAAGGCCCGTTGATAGTGAGCCTCTGCGCGATCGTACTCCTTTCGGATCCTCCAAAGAAACCTCGCGTACCTGCCGAGCAGCGGTGCCGACCCGGGAAACTGGATAAGACCGTCCTGATAAATGCGCTCCGAGAGATCAGGATCTGTCTTCTCTAGACGCGACGCCGCAACCGCCACAGCGTTCCAATTGCGGAACGATTTGTCTGCACGTTTGACTGCCTCCTTCAGGGCGAGGGCGTCGGGTGCTGCATCGGGCAAAGCCGCGATGCAACCCGAGCGCTCCTCATAAGTCGCCTTGTATTTCTCGAAGACCTCTTCGAATCTACGCGGCTCCGGGTGCGGAAGGTCGAAAACGTCGCGTATAAGCAGCATCAACTCGTCGAAGCTTCCCATTTCAATCCAAACGGCATCGCGTTTCTCGAGCCAAGCTCGTAGCCGCCTTTGTGGCTCTCGGCGGCCGGTCCAAAACGCGCCGAGCGGAAGTGCCTCGACCGGCAGGGCCTCGAGCATAGTCGCGATACCCTCGTCATTTCCACCATAGCCCATGAAAATGAGTCCACGGTCATTGAGAAGGGTGCGAACCTGTTTCTCGATCTGCTCCTTGAGCGTCTGCGTCTCCCCGGCCGTATTCTGGGGCGACAGGCGCTGGTCGCCGTGGAGCTTCACGACGAGAGGTCGTGTGCGTGTCGGCCGAATATAACTCGCCAGCGACTCGTGCTGGATCACCAGCGGACGAGCCTGCGTGAAGAGATAGAGAGCATCGGCTACAAGATCGTCGAAGTTCGTCGTCAGGACAACGTTGAAAAGCCCGCTAGCAAACGCGACGAGATTCGCCAGCGTTGCGTACCCGAAACCGGGGAATCTCCCATCGCAGAGACGCTCGATCTCTCGCTGACGTTCTTCCGCATGAAGGAACAGCTTCTCCAATACCGGGCCGTAGAACGCTGAAGCGTTCTCTGGGTCCCAGCCAGGCAACTCATCTTTCGCCCATGCATCAAGATCATCTCGGGCAGGGGCGCGGAGATCGCGCAGGCGGGGAAGCCACTCTTCGCGGACTAGGGTGCCCGCATCGGAAATCCCGGATGACACTGAACAACCGGCCCCCAGAAAGAAGGCAAACCGTTTGTCCGCCTCTTGAGTCGTGCGCTTGAGGCGTCGCGCGAACTCGTCAGGGGCAATCTTTCGAAGTGGCTTGCTCACTGGCGATCGCTGCTTCGCCGCCGCTTACTTCCAGGCTTCGGCTTGCTTCTCTGTGCACGGTCGAGTGAGAAACCGAGAGCCTCCAGCGCGAGTCCCCCAAGTCGCGGGGACTCCCCATCGTCTCCGAATATCACATTGAGGCTCGTAATCTCGCCACGATACTCAAGAAGTACCCCGCCCACCTTCCGACGGACTTTTCTCCCGTCGGCGAGGAGAAAGTCCCTTTCACTCCACGGGTCGACTCCGAGCCGTTCAAGAACCGCTGTCGGCACGATCGAATGGACGAGGGCCGGATCGACGAGAACTTCGAGGGACTCGGTTACGTCTTGATTCGCCGGGTTCGCTAGCTCCACTCGTAAGGCCCGGCCGCGGAGAAGACGCCGCCCCCATGAGCGGTCGGCAGGCAACAACATATGCAGGGCAAGCGGCGGGCCTGGCGCGGATGATTCATGGACGTCGTACGCGGTCCCGGCGGGTGGCACCGGGGTGGCCCTGGCCGGGCGGGCGGAGTGGGACCCCTTCGTCCCGTCCGCAGTGCGAAGCACTGCGTTCGGGCGAACGGGTGACGGAGCCCGGCCGGCCAGGGCCACCCCGGTGACAGGACCCGCCGCCTCGCGCACCGTCAGTCCCGTCATGGAAACGCTACGCCGACGATTTCTTCTGACCCCGGAACTTGCGCAGGAGCCAGACGACCGGGTCGTAGTTGTCGGCCATGCGCTCCTTCATGGGGATGATCGCGTTGTCGGTGATGTGGATGTGCTCCGGGCACACTTCGGTGCAGCACTTGGTGATGTTGCAGAGACCGATGCCGGCCGTCTTCTCCACGAACTCCGTGCGCTCGCGGGTGTCGAGCGGGTGCATGGCCAGGCCGGCGACCTTGATGAAGAAGCGCGGGCCCGCGAACGACTTCTTGAGGTCGTGGTCGCGGATGACGTGGCAGACGTCCTGGCACAGGAAGCACTCGATGCACTTGTGGAACTCCTGCGGCCGATCGACGTCCTCCTGCATCATGCGGTACTTGCCGTCGGGGTCCGGCGGCTTCAGGCGCAGCGGCGGGATCTGCTTGGCCTTCTCGTAGTTGTAGGAGACGTCGGTGACGAGATCCCGGATGATCGGGAACGTGCGAATGGGCGCCACGCTGATCGTCTCGCCCTCGGCGAACAGGTTCATGCGGGTCATGCACATCAGGCGCGGCTTGCCGTTCACTTCCGCGCTGCACGAGCCGCACTTGCCCGCCTTGCAGTTCCACCGGCAGGCCAGATCCGGCGCCTGGGTGGCCTGCAGGCGATGGATCACGTCGAGGACGACCATGCCCTCCTCGGACTCGACGCGATAGTCCTTGAACGCGCCGCCCGACGGGTCGCCGCGGAACACCCGCATGGTGTAGGTCGGCATCTACTTTCTCTCCTGGAAGAGCGCCTTGAGGTCCGCGGGCATCTGCGGCAGCGGCTCGTGGCGCAGCGCCACGTTGCCGTCGCCCGCCTGCTTGAGCACAACGTTGATCGTGCCCCACGTGTCGTCGGTGTACGGATGATCGTCGCGCGTGTGGCCGCCACGGCTCTCCTTACGATCGAGCGCGGCCTTCGTGCAGCACTCGGCCACCGTGAGCAACGACTTGAGGTCGAGCGCGGTGTGCCAGCCCGGGTTGTAGGCACGGCCGCCGCCCACGCCCACCTTCTTCGCCCGCGCCTTGAAGGCCTCGATCCGCTTCAACGCCTCGATCATCTCGGACTCGGTCCGGATGAGGCAGACCAGCTCCTGCATGGTGTCCTGCAGCTCGGCCTGGATGGCGTAGGGGTTCTCGCCGGCCGGGCGGCTGAACGGCTCGAGCGTCTCGCGCACGACCGCCTCGAGCTCGCCGGCGTCGACGCGCAATTGCCCGCCGAGGTTCTTGGCGTAGAGCGCCGCGTGCAGCCCGGCACGCTTGCCGAAGACCAGGAGGTCGGACAGCGAGTTGCCACCAAGCCGGTTGCTGCCGTGCATACCGCCCGCGGCTTCGCCCGCCGCGAACAGTCCTGGGACGGTCGCCGCGGTGGAGTCGGCGTCGACTCGCACCCCGCCCATGATGTAGTGGCACGTGGGGCCGACTTCCATCGGGTCCCGCGTGATGTCCACGTCCGCCAGCTCCTTGAACTGGTGGTACATCGACGGCAGCCGCTTTTTGATGTAGTCGGCCGGCCGGCGCGAGGCGATGTCGAGGAAGACGCCCCCGTGCGGCGAGCCGCGCCCCGCCTTGATCTCGGTGTTGATGGCCCGCGCGACCTCGTCGCGCGGCAGGAGGTTCGGGGTGCGGCGGTTGTTCTTCTTGTCCTCGTACCAGCGCTCGGCTTCCTCGATGTTGTCCGCCGTCTCGCCCTTGAAGTACTCGGTGATGTAATTGAACATGAACTGCTCGCCGGTGTTGTTCTTGAGCGTCCCGCCGTCACCGCGCACGCTCTCGGTCACGAGGATCCCGCGCACGGACGGGGGCCACACCATCCCCGTCGGATGGAACTGCACGAACTCCATGTCGATGAGGTCCGCGCCGGCCCAGAACGCCAGCGACTGGCCGTCGCCCGTGTACTCCCACGAGTTCGACGTCACCTTCCACGCCTTGCCCACGCCGCCGGTGGCGATCACCACGGCCTTGGCCTTGAAGAGCACGAACTTGCCGGTGTTGCGCCAGTAGCCGAACGCGCCGGAGACGCGCTCGCCGTCCTTCATCAGACGCTCGATCTTGCACTCCATGTAGACGTCGATGGGCTGGTGGATGGCGTGGTACTGGAGCGTGCGGATCATCTCGAGGCCGGTGCGGTCGCCGACGTGGGCCAGGCGCGCGTAGCGATGGCCGCCGAAGTCGCGCTGGGAGATCAACCCGTCCTTGGTGCGGTCGAAGAGCGCGCCCCAGCGCTCGAGGTCGAGCACCCGCTCGGGGGCCTCCTGGGCGTGGAGCTGGGCCATCCGCCAGTTGTTGAGCATCTTGCCGCCGCGCATGGTGTCGCGGAAGTGGACTTGCCAGTTGTCCTCGGGCCACACGTTGCCCATGGCCGCGGCGATGCCGCCCTCGGCCATGACCGTGTGAGCCTTGCCAAGCAGCGACTTGCACACGAGGCCCACCGACACGCCCGACGCCGCCGCCTCGATGGCTGCGCACAGGCCGGCGCCGCCGGCGCCGATCACCAGCACGTCGTGCTCGTGTGTCTCGTACTCGGACGTCGCCATTGTCGTCCTCTCCCTAGAACACGATCCGCAGGTCGCGGATCACGCCCATCGAGACCAGGCGGATGTAGAGGTCGGTCAGGCCCACGCTGAACAGCGAGAGCCACGCGAACATCGGGTGGCGCTCGTTCAGCTTGGTGAAGAAGTGCCAGAGCCCGTAGCGCGCGGGCGTCTTCGAGAACATGTCGACGTGGCCGCCGCAGACGTGACGGCAGGAGTGGCAGGAGAACGTGTAGCCGGCCAGGAAGATCACGTTGATCCACATGACCAGCGTGCCGACGCCGATGCCGAACCGATGGCCTCCGCCGGCCACCGGGAACCGAAACGCCAGGACCGCGTCCCACGTGAGCAGCACGATGAAGATCACGGCCACGTACCAGGCGTACCGGTGATAGTTCTGCAGCAGCAGCGGGAAGCGCGTCTCCCCGGTGTAGCCGGCCTTGGTGTCGCGCACCGCGCAGGCCGCCGGCGCCAGCCAGAAGCTCCGGTAGTACGCCTTGCGGTAGTAGTAGCAGGTCAGGCGGAAGAGGCCGGGGCCCCACAGGATCAGGAACGCCGGCGACACGATCCCGATCACCGGAAACGTGAAGTCCGGCAGCCCGTAGCCGAACGTGGAGTGCACGCACGACTTCGAGATGCACGGCGAGTAGAACGGCGAGAGATACGGCGCCGCGACGTAGTGGGCGTTCTGCAGCGCGGCCCACGTCGAGTAGACGATGAAGCTGAGCAGCACGACGACGACCGTGAGCGGCAGCGCCCACCACGTGTCCGTGCGCAGCGTCGCCGCCGTGATGGGCGGCCGCGCCTCGCCTAACACGTGTCCCCGCTGATCCCGGAGGATCCGCTTCAGCGTCTCGATCATGCGCCCTCCCGCGCGTACTGCCTCTGGCCGTCCTGGTAGAGATCGCCGCCGTGGCAGTCGTAGAGCACGATCGCCGGGAATTCCGCGACCTCCAGCCGGCGGATCGCCTCCGTTCCGAGATCTTCGTAGGCGACGATCTCAGCCTTCTTCACGAACTGCGAGAGCACCGCGCCGGCCCCGCCGATGCTGCCGAAGTAGACGGCCCGGTACTCCTTGAGCGCGTCCTTCACCGGCTGGCCGCGGTAGCCCTTGCCGATCGTCCCCTTCAACCCCGCCTTCAGCAGCGCGGGCGTGAACTTGTCCATGCGGCTGGCCGTGGTCGGTCCGACCGAGCCCAGCGCGTCGCCCGGACGGGGCGGCGTGGGGCCGGTGTAGTAGATGATCGCGCCCTTCACGTCGACGGGAAGCGCCTCGCCCTTCTCCAGCAGCGGAAACAACCGGCCGTGGGCGGCGTCGCGCGCGGTGTAGATCACGCCGCTGATCCGCACGCGATCGCCGGACTTCAGTGACTCGACGTCGGCGTCGCTGAGCGGCGTCGTCACGTCCTTGATGCCGTCGGCCGCCGAGGTGACGCCCATGGTCAGCCGGACGTTCGACCGTCATGGACGGTCGAGTTATCAATTGCGTCGACGATGGCGTTCAGCGTCGGGCTGGGACGCATCGCCTTCGACGCCATATCGGGGTTCGGCCGGAAGTACCCGCCGAGGTCGACCGGCTTGCCCTGCGCGGCGTTCAGCTCGGCGACGATCTTGGCCTCGTTCTCCGCGAGCCCCTTGGCAACTTTGGCGAAACGCGCCTGGAGCTCCTTGTCCTGGGTCTGTGCGGCCAGCGCCTGCGCCCAGTACAGGGCGAGGTAGAAGTGGCTGCCCCGCGTGTCCAGCTCGCCCACCTTGCGAGAGGGCGACCTGTCGCTGTCCAGGAACTTGGTGTTGGCGGCGTGAAGCGCTTCCGCGAACACCTTCGCCTTGGCGTTGTTCTCGGCGCGGCCCATGTGATCGAGCGACTCCGCCAGCGCGAGGAACTCGCCGAGGGAATCCCACCGCAGATGTCCCTCTTCCACGAACTGCTCGACGTGCTTGGGGGCCGAGCCGCCGGCGCCGGTCTCGAACAGCGCGCCGCCGTCCATGAGCGGCACGATCGAGAGCATCTTCGCGCTGGTGCCCAGCTCGAGGATCGGGAACAGGTCCGTGTTGTAGTCGCGGAGCACGTTGCCGGTCACCGAGATCGTGTCCTGGCCGGCGCGCATCCGCTCCAGCGAGAAGCGCGCGGCCTCGGCGACCGACATGATGCGGATGTCGAGCCCGTTGGTGTCGTGGTCCTTCAGGTACTTCGTGACTTTTTCGATCAGCTGGGCGTCGTGGGCCCGGTTCTTGTCGAGCCAGAAGACCGCGGGCGCGCCGGTGATCCGCGCGCGGGTGACCGCGAGCTTCACCCAGTCCCGGATCGGCGCGTCCTTCACCTGACAGGCGCGCCAGATGTCGCCCGCTTCCACGGCGTGCTCGATCAGCGTCTTGCCCTGGGCGTCGACGACGCGCACGGTGCCGGCCGCCGCCATCTGGAAGGTCTTGTCGTGAGAGCCGTACTCCTCGGCCTGCTGGGCCATCAACCCGACGTTGGGCACCGTGCCCATGGTCTTGGGGTCGAACGCCCCGTGCTGCTTACAGTGCTCCATGGCCTCGTGATACAGCGGCGCGTAGCTGTGATCGGGGATGACCGCCTTGGCTTCGCGGAGTTTGCCATCAGGCCCCCACATTTGGCCGGAGTCCCGGATCATCGGCGGAATCGACGCGTCGATGATCACGTCGCTCGGCACGTGCAGGTTGGTGATCCCCTTGTCCGAGTTGACCATGGCCAGGCCGGGCCGCTTGGCGTAGCAGGCCTGGATGTCCGCTTCGATCTCCTTCCCCTTGGCCGGCGGCAACCGCTTGATCGCCGCGTACAGGTCGCCGAGGCCGTTGTTGGGATCGACGCCGATCTCCTTGAAGGTCGCCGCGTGCTTCTCGAAGACGTCGCGGAAGAACGTCCGCACGGCGAAGCCGAAGATGATGGGGTCCGAGACCTTCATCATCGTGGCCTTGAGGTGGAGGGAGAAGAGCACGCCCTGCTTCTTGGCGTCCTCCATCTGAGCCTCCAGGAAGCTCACCAGGTCAGCGCTGCTCATGAAGGTGCCGTCGATCACCTCGCCGGCCTTCAGCGCGATCTTGTCCTTCAGGACCGTGACGGTGCCGCTCTTGTCGGTGAACTCGATCCGCGCGGTCGTCGCCTCGGGGACGGTCACCGATTTCTCGTTGGCCGCGAAATCGCCTGACTTCATGGTCGCGACGTGCGCCTTCGAATCCCGCGTCCAGGGACTCAGCTTGTGCGGGTGCTTCTTCGCGTAGGCCTTCACGGCGCCGGCGGCCCGCCGGTCGGAGTTCCCTTCCCGCAGCACGGGGTTCACCGCGCTGCCCAGCACTTTGCCGTAGCGCGTCTTGATCGCCCGTTCCGGATCGCTCGTCGGGTTTTCGGGATAGTCCGGCACCCGGTAGCCCTGCCCCTGCAGCTCCTTGATCGCCGCCTTGAGCTGGGGGACCGACGCACTGATGTTCGGCAGCTTGACGATGTTGGCTTCGGGCCGCTTGGCCAGCTCGCCCAGTTGCGTCAACCAGTCCGGCACGCGTTGGGCCGGCGTCAGGCCCTCCGGAAAGTTGGCGAGGATTCTCCCGGCCAGCGAGATGTCCGCCGTCTCGATCGTGATGCCGGTCCCCCCGGTGTATTTCCGGATGATCGGCAGTAGCGAATGGGTGGCCAGTGCGGGCGCTTCGTCGATTTCCGTCCAGATGATCTTTGCGGGAGCCCCAGTCACAGCGTGGCCTCCTTGTGGCGATGCGCGTGGCATTCGATCGTCACCGCCACCGGCAGCGACGTGATGTGACACGGATACGTGAGCACGTGGATGCCCAGCGACGTGGTGTCGCCGCCGTAGCCCTGTGGGCCGATGCCGAGACGGTTGGCGCGCTCGAGCAGCTCCTGCTCCAGCGCGTCGATGTCCGGATCCGGATTCGGCGAGCCGATCTCGCGGAACAGCGCCTTCTTCGACAGCAGCGCCGCCTTCTCGAACGTGCCGCCGACGCCGACGCCGAGGATGAGCGGCGGGCACGCGTCCGGGCCGGCCATCTTCACGCAGTCGACGATGAAGTCCTTCACGCCGTCGATCCCCGCCGCCGGCGTGAGCATCGTGTACTTCGAGCGATTCTCGCAGCCCCCGCCCTTGGCCATGATCGCGAGCTTGAGCTCGGCGCCCGGCACCACGTCGACGTGGATCACCGCGGGCGTGTTGTCGCCGGTGTTCACCCGGTCGAAGGGCGACTTCACGATCGAGGCGCGGAGGTAGCCTTCCGTGTAGCCCTGGCGGACGCCCTCGTTGATCGCGTCGTAGAGGCCGCCGCCCGCGACGTGCACGTCCTGGCCGAGCTCGACGAAGCACACCGTGAAGCCGGTGTCCTGGCAGTACGCGATCTTCTTCGTCGCCGCCATCTCGGCGTTCTGCTTCAGGATCTGCAAGACCTGCTTGCCGGCGGGGGAGCGCTCGGTGGTGAGCGCCCGGTCGAACGCGCGCAGCATCTCACCACCGAGGTTCCAGTTCGCCTCCATGCAGAGCTTCTTGATCGTGTCGGTGATCGCCGAGACGTGGACGTCGCGCATGGTCAGTGTTTCTGCCCCGCCATGGAGGCGAAGAACTCGTTCTTCCGCTTCTCCATCTCCGCCGGCGAGGGGTCTTCCTTGTGGGTCGCGAGCCCCCACCGATGTCCCGACGGGTCCTCGACCGTACCGAATCGATCGCCCCAGAACATGTCGGCGGGAGGCATGATGACCTTGGCCCCGGCCTCGACCGCGCGCTTGAACGCGGCGTCGACGTCGGGAACGTACACGTACAGCGAGCTGGAGACCGCCCCCACCGAGGCCGGCGCCTTGCAGCCCATCTCCGGCATCTCCTCGCCCAGCATGAAGATGGAGTCGGCCAGCTGCAGCTCGGCGTGCATGAGACGGCCGTCGGGGCCGGGAATTCGCATGCGCTCCTGCGCGCCGAACGCCTTCTTGTAGAAGTCGATCGCCTTCGCCCCGTCCTTGACGGTGAGCGACGGCGTGAGCGTGTGATAACCCTCGGGAATCGCCTTCACTGCCATTGTGTGATCCTCTCCTTTGGGGGGCTCCGGGCGCCCCCCAAACTCCCCAACGCTCGCAACCGCCCCGGCGGAGCCGTGGCGGTGCTCGTTACCGCTTAGAGTTTCAGTTTCTCCACCAGCTCCCGCACCGCGGCCGCGGACTTGTCGAACGCGGCCTGCTCGTCCGGCGTGAGCTTGATCTCGATGATCTGCTCGACGCCGCTCCGGCCGAGCTTCACCGGCACCCCGACGTAGAGGCCCTTCGTCTTGTACTGGCCCTCGAGATACGCGGCGCACGGGAGGATCTTCTTCTTGTCCTTGAGGATCGCCTCCACCATCTCGACCGCTGACGCGGCGGGCGCGTAATACGCGCTGCCCGTCTTGAGATAGTTGACGATCTCCGCGCCGCCGTTGGCCGTGCGCGTCACCAGCGCGTCGATCCGTTCCCTCGACAGGAGGTCGGTGATCGGGATGCCCGCCACCGTCGAGTAGCGCGGCAGCGGCACCATGGTGTCGCCGTGGCCGCCGAGCACGAACGCGGTCACGTTCTCGACCGAGACGTCGAGCTCGCGCGCGATGAACGTGCGGAACCGCGCGGAGTCGAGGATCCCCGCCATCCCGACCACGCGCTTGGCCGGGAAGCCGGACTTCTTCCACGCGAGCTGCACCATCGCGTCGAGGGGGTTGGTGACGAGCACCAGGATGGCGTCCCGCGAGCGCGCCACGATCTGCTCGACCACCGAGCCGACGATCTCCGCGTTCTTGAACAGGAGGTCGTCCCGCGTCATGCCGGGCTTGCGGGCGAGGCCGGCGGTGATGACCACGACGTCGGAATTCGCGGTCTCGTCGTAGCCGTTGGACCCGGTCACCATCGAGTCGTAGCGATGGATGGGACCGGCTTGCAGCAGGTCGAGAGCCTTCCCCTGCGGCACGCCGTCGACGACGTCCACCAGCACGACGTCGCCGAGCTCCTTTTCGACGGCGTACTGTGCGACCGAGGCGCCGACGTTACCGGCGCCCACCACCGTGATCTTCGGCCGAGCGGCCATCACCAGTTGTCCTTTCCGAGGAGGGCTGCGTTGCGTTCGGTGAGGTGAAGGGCGAGCCGCGGCCGGATCTTCTGGACTTCCATCAGCGCCTCCTCGCGCGCCCCCCGTGCAAACGTTCGCCTCCCTTTCGAGCGAAAGGGAGGCGCCGTTTTCAACAACGCATCGTACCCCCCCGCGCTGCGGGGCGTCAAGGACGGCGCGGGCGGCGCGACGACATCGTGGACCGGCCACGCGGCCGTCGCGCCCCGGCGGCAGCCCGCAATCCCCGCGCAGATTGACGGCCAACGCCGCGACGCTCTATCATGGGCACATCGACGTGGTCACAAGGGAGCCCGCATGGAAGGCGACGTAGGCATTCGCGCGTTTCGCGATCGATTGACCCGATACGTCGCCCGAGTTCGCCGCGGGCGCCGAGTGGTCGTCACCGACCGCGGCAAGCCGGTCGCCGTCCTCGTTCCGTACAAAGGTGAATCGACGCAGGCCGAGGCTCGCCTCGCCAAGTTGCTGTCGAGTGGGCATGTCAGTCCAGCCGAGCGGCCCTTCGACACCCGATTCACCCCCGTGCGCGGCAGGGGCACTCCGGCGTCCCGGATCATCGTCGAGACCCGTCGGTGACGTACGCCGACTCGAGCGTCATCGTCAAGCGCTACTACCAGGAGCTCGGCAGCGAGCGCGTCCGGCAGGAGTTTGCTGCCGCCGACCACGTGTTTACCTCACGACTGGCCTACGCGGAGGTGCATGCCGCCCTCGCCCGCAAGCGTCGCGACCGCGCGATCTCGGAACGTGACTTCCGCCGCAGCGCGCGGGCGTTCGAGGGCGACTGGCCCGCGTACGATCACATCGCCGTCGACGTGGTGACTCTCGGGGCCGTGCCCAGGCTCGTCAAGCAGCACCCCTTGCGCGGCGCCGACGCCGTCCACCTGGCGGCCGCCATCTGGTTGCAGAAACAGGCCGGTGATCGGGTCGAGTTGTGGGCCGCGGATCGTCGACTGGTGGAGGCCGCGCGCCGGGAGCGCATCAAGGCGGTGAACCCCGAGACGTGACGCTGGCTCCCGACGCGCCAGACTCAGCAGCAAGAGGCCGCGACCACGCCCCGGTGGTCAGCTGCGACGACGTGGAAGCCACATACGAGGGATCCCAAGACGCCTCACCCCGGAACGGCTCGGGACCGTGGGCAAATGCGACTGGAGCCGGAGCGAGCCCTCTCGTCACGGCGTACCAGAGGAAACAAATGAGAAGCGGTGTGCGAGCATGACCGCGATGCCTCATCAGGGGCACGCCGGTCGTATCGACGTCTCGACTGGACAGCGAGTCGTCGCAGCGGACACCGGCGGAGGCGCTCTGACAGATCCTTATGGGTGGGAAGGCGGCTCTTCCGATCCTTGGGCGAGCCACCCGCAAGGGGACGCAAGTGTCCGGCTCTGGCGGGAGGGTCGAGAACCCACGATCTTCCGGGAAGTTGCCTTCCCGGCGGGATTTCGGATGCGAGTCGGCCAGTCGGTGCGCGTCTACACCGGCCCCGGCGTCGCTACCGACACCGAACTGTACTGGGGCCGCGACGCCAGTGTCTGGGACAACACCAGCGGCTGCGTCCGCCTGGTCTATCCCACGGGCGGCTCCTACAGTCTGCGGAACGCCACCGTCCCCTGCGGCTAGCGTCCTTTAACGTCGGCGAGGCCGCCACGCGTCGAGCGCGCGAAGCAGATCGGCGGCGATGAGGCGGGCGCGCAGGGTCATGATCCGGCGGCCGGTCTCGGCGCGGGCGACCGCGGGCGAGCCGAAATAGCCGTCGCCCGGGTGCATCTGGCGGAAGCGTTTCACGCCGCGACGGAGCGCCCCCGCGAAATCGACGCGGACCGGCGGCAATCGCCGGGCAACCTCGCGGCGGACCAGACGCGGCGCGATCGAGAGCATCACGGACGTCTCGACTTCACCCGAGTGCCACTCGAACTCGGGCTTCGCGCTCCGCATGAGCGCGCGCACGCGCGGGTTCGCCATCGCGTTCTCGGGCGGTGCCCCGGGCGTGAAGCCGGCGACGAGCACCTGCACCCGGCGACCGCGCTCGAGATCTCGCACGACCCGGCCGACGACGCGCAGGTGGTCGGGATCGGCCTGGTAGTTGGTGAGGACGACGCGACGGAAGCCGTGATCGGCCAGCGCCCCGACGATCTCCACCACGAGCCGTCGCAGCGTCGGCAACGAGAGCGACACGGTTCCGCTCCAGCCGACCGCCAGCGTGCTGACGCCGTACGGAATCGATGGCGCGAGGACAGGACGATACCCTCCGCGGCTCAGATGCGGCGCGATGCGCCGCGCGATTTCCTCCGCCCCCAGCCAGTCCACGGAGAGCGGCAGGTGCGGGCCGTGCTGCTCGATGGCTCCGAGCGGGAGCAGCACGACCGCCCGGCGGTCACCGGCGAGCGCGCGCGCCTCCCGATGCGTGCAGTCGGCCAGGCGGATCACGCGCGCGGGGAGAGACCGAACAGCCGGCGGGTGGCCATCTGGCGCAGGCGGATGATCGACGTCGTGGGCGCGAGGCCCTGCGGGCAGACTTCCGTGCAGTTCCCCTGGCCGTGGCAGCGGGAGAGCGCGTCGTCGGAGAGCAGCACCGACCAGCGCGCTTCCGCGCCGTCGTCACGCCGGTCACGCTGGAGCGTGAACGCGCGGTTCAATGCGGCGGGGCCTGGAAAGCGCGGGTTGTGGGCGACCAGCGTGCAGGCGGACACGCACATGCCGCAGCCGATGCACTCGATGGCGGGATCGATCTCCCGCCGCTCCGTCGAGTCGCGCGGGATCACCGCGTAGGGCTCGGCGGCCGGAGCCGGACGGAAGGCGGCGTCGACGCTCCGGAGCTTGGCGTTGAACGGCGTCATGTCGACGACGAGATCGCGCAGCAGCGGGAAGTGATAGAGCGGGCGCACGGTAACCTCGCCGCGCGGCAGATCGGACAATCGCGTGCGGCACGCCCAGCGCTCGCGGCCGTCGACCACCATCGCGCACGAGCCGCACATTCCGACGCGACAGGCGTAGCGAAACGCGAGCGTGGGATCCTGGCCGCGCTGGATCTCCACCAGCGCGTCGAGCACGGTGGTCTCGACGCCCGCGTCCACCCGATAGGTCCGAAACCTCTCGGTCTCGCCGGGTGACCAGCGAAAGACCCGAAGCGTCCTATCCAAGAACCTTGGCGTAGGTCGCTTCGTCGAAGCCGACGAGCAGCGTGCGGCCGCGGCGCAGCACGGGGGCGCGGAGATTGCCGCTGGGGCCGATCAGCAGGCCCTCCAGCGTCGCGCGATCGGGCTTCTCGCGCTTCAGGTCGACGTGGATGACCTTCTTGCCCTTGGTCGCGTACAGCTCGTCGACGCCTTCGAGCACCTCGAGCGCCTGCCGGCGCGTGATCGTGGCCTTCTTGGCGTCCACCTCGGTCGTCACCGTGATCTTCTTTTTCGCAAGGAACCCTTGCGTCTTGGCGCAGGTCTGTCAGCCCTTGCGGTGATAGCTCCAGTCGACTCGGCTCATCGGATGTCCTCCAGGAATGCGGCCAGGGCCTGGCCGATCTCGGCCGGTGAATCCTCCTGTACGAAGTGACTGCCTCGAACGGTGATTTCCCGCTGGTTGGGCCAGGTGCGGCAGAACTCGCGCTGAGCGCCCACCAGGATGGAGCCCGGCTCGGCGTTGACGAAGAGCTTCGGCGTGGTGGTGGTGGCGAGCCAGCGCCCGTAGCTCTCGACGATCGCCACCACGTCGGCCGGCTCGCCCTCGATCGGGATCTCCCGCGGCCAGGTCAACGTCGGGCGGCGCGACTCTCCGGGAGCGAGCCAGGGCGCGCGGTAGACGCGCATCTCGTCCTCGCCGAGCCCGCGCAGCACGCTGCCGGGCAGGATGCGCTCCACGAAGACGTTCTTCTCGAGGACGATGGCCTCGCCCGCGGGCGACCGCATGCCCTGGAAGATGTTGCGCGCGTTGTCGGGCCACTCCGCCCACGTCACCGGCCGCACGATCGCTTCCATGTAGGCGAGGGCCTTCACCCGCTCGGGATGCCGCGCCGCCCAGTGAAAGCCCAGCGCCGAGCCCCAGTCGTGCACGACCAGCGTGACGTCGCGCGAGAGGCCGAGCGCGTCGAACCACGCGTCGAGGTAGCGGGCGTGATCGACGAAGCGGTAGGCGGAGCCGGCCAGCTTGCCGGAGGCGCCCATGCCGATCAGGTCCGGCGCCAGACAGCGTCCATGACCGGTCACGTGCGGGATGACGTTGCGCCACAGGTAGGACGAGGTCGGGTTGCCGTGCAGGAACACGATCGGCTCGCCCTGCCCCACGTCGACGTAGGCCATCTCGCTGTCGAGGACCGTCGCGCGCCGGCGCGGGTGGGGATCGGCGGCGGAGATGGCGGGCGCGTTCACGGCGCGACTATACCGCATGGGGGGCCTCGCCGCGGGCCCCCCAAGCCCCCCTGACGCTCGTCGCGCCCCGGCGAAGCCGTGGCGCTCCTCGACGACCGCGAGTCAGTACCAGCGGCCCATCCACACGATCACGAACAATACCGCGGACAGTCCCAGGGCGAGCCAGAAGAGCGCGCGATGCCACGCGAGCGGCACGCCGACGTCGAGCAAGAGCGCGCGGACGCCGAGCAGCGCGTGGAGCAGGACGAGGGCGAGCAGCGCCGCCTGGACCGAGCGGCGGAACGGGTTGGTCAGGTGCAGGACGACCACGATCAGGAGCGCGACGGCGGCCCCGCGCTGGACGAGCCACGCCCACATCCCGAGCTTGGTGTCGCGCCAGCCCTCGCGCGTCGTCCATCCCCGCGTGAGAATCTTGGGTGCGTCGGCGCCCAGCACGCTCAGTCTCCGACCTCGACGGAGATCCGCGCCGGCGCCGCGTCCGACGGGGCCAGACGCGTGAGGGCGACGGGGGCGCGGCTCACGCGGGGACCCCCGGCGTCCCGCCGCACGCGAACCGTGTACAACGGGCCGGGATCGGCGGATGGAAAATCGCTGCGGTAGTGGGCGCCGCGGCTCTCGCGACGCTCGAGCGCGCTGGCCACGATCAGGCGCGCCACGGCCGCCTGGTTCGTCAGGTTCAGCCAGTCCTGCCACGCGACGTTGAACGCCGCGTGGCCCGGGACGCCGGCCCGCGTCAACTCGTCGGCGATGCGCTCGACGGCCCCTCTCGCTTCGGCGAGACCGGCGGCGTCGCGCACGAGTCCCGCGCGGTCCCACATGACCTCGCGCAATTGCCGCTGGAGCGCGTAGAGGTCCATGGCCGCCGCACGACCGCGGGGCGCGTTCGCCGCGCGCGCCACCTCGTCGAGCCCACGCGCGTCGACGCGGGGCGCCCGACGCTCCGCGACGAAGCTCGCCATCACGTCGCCCGCGATGCCGCCGAACACGGTCGACTCCGCCACCCCGTTGCCGCCCAGCCGGTTGGCGCCGTGGACGCCGCCCGCGTCCTCGCCGGCCACGAACAGGCCGTCGATCGACGTGCGGCACGAGGGGTCGGTGACCACGCCGCCCATCATGAAGTGGGTGGTCGGCTGGACCTCGACGGGTCCGCGGGCCAGGTCGCGACCGAAGTCGCGGCAGCGGCGCACCATGCCGCGGAACGCGCGCTCGACGTGCTCGGCCCCGAGGTGGGAGACGTCGATCCACACGCCGCCGTTGGCCGTGCCGCGGCCCTCGGTGATCTCGGTGAACGAGGCGCGGGAGACCAGATCGCGCGTGGAGCGCTCCATCCGCGCGGGGTCGTAGCGCTCCATGAAGCGCTCCCCTCGCCCGTTGAGCAGGTAGCCGCCGGCCCCGCGCAAGCCTTCCTCGAGCAGCGCGCCCGTCATGAGCGAGCCGGGGATCACGAGACCGGTGGGATGGAACTGGACCATCTCCATGTCGCGCAGCGGCAGGCCGGCCCGATAGGCGAGCGCGATCCCGTCGGCCGACTTGTCGGCCGAGCACGCGATGACTTTGTACATGGTGGGCCCGCCCCCCATGGCCAGCAGGGTGGCCCGCGCGTGGATCGCGGTGAACGCGCCGTCACGGATGCTCAGCACCAGCGCGCCGGCGGCGCGTCCCTCGTCGTCGACCAGCAGCTCGACGGCGCGGCTCTCTTCCAGCACCGACACGCTGGCCCGCGCCTGCACCTGCTCGGAGAGCCGGTTCATGATCTCGATGCCGGTGAGATCGCCCTTGTGGATCGTGCGGTCGTGGCTCTGGCCGGCGAACGGCTTCTGATGGATGCGCCCCTCCGGCGTGCGGTCGAAGAAGCAGCCGTAGCGCGATTCCAGCTCGAGCACACGGCCGGGCGCTTCGGCGCAGAGCGTCCACACCATCTCCTGGTCGTTGATCCATCCCCCGCCCTGGAGCGTGTCGCGCAGATGGGCGTCGAGCGAGTCGGGCGCGGTGAAGACCGCGTTGTAGCCGCCCTGGACCATGCGCGTGCAGCCCGCGCGCCCGAGCAGGCCCTTGACCACCACGGTCACGGAGAGCGACGGCGAGGCGTCGGCGGCGTGGAGCGCGGCGCAGAGCCCGGCGCCGCCGGCCCCGAGCACGAGCACCTCGGTGTCGAGGCGCTCGATCACGATGTGGTGAGCCGGCCGAGCAGGGCGTGTCCGCGCTCGGAGTTCCACGCCTTGTTGCCGAGGGCCTTGCCGACGAGCTTGCCCTCGCGCGACAGCACGAAGACCGTTGGCGTCGCCGTCACCTCATACGCCGCGGTCGTCGCCCCGCTCACGTCGAGCAGCACCGGGAACGAGACCGGCTTGCCCTGCACCCACTTCGCGACCGTCTCGCGGTTCTCCTGGATGCTGATGGCG
>Ga0193725_1000212_pt1:5000-18773 | contig 18773 bp, 19 predicted proteins | sample H2a2metaG_FD_143058 | JGI IMG/M metagenome (GOLD analysis project Ga0193725, IMG submission 143058) | Soil microbial communities from a riparian zone of the East river system, Colorado, United States - H2a2 | ecosystem: Environmental > Terrestrial > Soil > Riparian zone | place: USA... | reverse complement strand
TTATTTCGATTATTCTATTTATATATTCTATATATATATTATAGATTTCTAGATATATATAGAATATTCTTTTTTTTTTTCAGAATTGTATTTTATTGAATTATAAAAAATTGTCTTTTTTTATTTGAATTGTTCGAATTGTATAATCATCAATTATTGACATTGGTAAACGGCCCAAAGCAATTTGATTATAATTCAATTCATGACGATCATAACTTGAAAGTTCATATTCTTCAGTCATTGATAAACAATTTGTTGGACAATACTCAATACAGTTACCACAAAAAATACAGATTCCGAAATCAATACTGTAATTTAGCAATCGTTTCTTTCGAATATCCGTTTCCATTTTCCAATCAACAACGGGTAAATCTATAGGACATACACGAACACATACTTCACAAGCAATGCATTTATCAAATTCAAAATGGATTCGACCGCGGAAACGTTCTGATGTGATTAATTTTTCATAAGGATATTGAATAGTTACAGGTAAACGATTTGCGTGAGATAAGATAATCATGAAACTTTGACCAATGTACCGTGCAGCTCGGACTGTTTGTTGACCATAATTCATGAACCCAGTTACCATAAGGAACATATCGTAAATATCTATGAATAGTTTTGTTTTATTTCTTTCTCTTATTTGAGACAAGTAATGAATATAGAAGATCCATCTTTTACAGCGAAAACAATTGAGACGAAGTTGTTAATAATAGATTACCGAGAGAAATAGGTAAAAGAAATTTCCATCCAAGATTTAATAATTGATCCATTCTTAGCCTAGGCAAAGACCATCTTGTTATGATAGAAACAAATAAGAAAAAATAGCTTTTAGCTAATGTAATAAAGAGATCCATTGTAGTTCCAAAAACTCCGTATGTTTTCTTTATTTCAAAAAATTCAGAAACAAATATGTACGGAATAGAGATATTAGAACCGCCCAAGTAAAGAACTGTTACAAATAATGAAGAAATTAAAAGGTTTAAATAGGAAGCAACGTAAAATAAACCAAATCTAATACCTGAGTATTCTGTTTGATAACCAGCTACTAATTCTTCTTCTGCTTCTGGTAAATCAAAAGGTAATCTTTCACATTCTGCTAGCGAAGAAATTAGAAAAACGATGAAACCCATAGGTTGACGCCACAAATTCCAACCCCAAAAACCATATTTTGATTGCGCATCAACTATATCAACTGTACTTAAACTGTTAGATAATCCTAGTCGGTGATAACATTACTGTTCCCATCTCTATTACAGAACCGTACATGAGATTTTCACCTCATACGGCTCCTGGAAAGCCTTAAGTAAATCTAAGGACCGGGTCGATTATTTATCTCTTGATATATCCCTAAGATATAGAAGATGAAAATAGATCGAACGGTTCTGAATTAGACCAATTCAATTCTGTCTGTTCTAGAAATAACGAAATAAGAAAGAGAAATCGATTTTAATAAAAGATCTAATTAAGGCACTTCTGAATTGATCTCATCCCTAAAAAAGAAAAATTTGTTGAGTAATAACTGAATTCTTCAATAAAATACTCTTTTATAATTCTCAAGAACCCTCATGATTTTGAATTACGAAAAAGAATTACACATTATTATGATGTGAATTTTCTCTCCATGAATATGGATATGGATATAAGAAATCAAAAACGAAAAATAGATTTCTCTTTCGTTTTTGATTTCTTATGTTTTTTTTTCGTTCCTATTCTTCTTTTTTGTGCTATGAAAAAGGGACTTCAAAAATTTGAAAGGATTTTTTCGTTCCTGATAGTAATTTATTTAATGAGTGGATGGAAGCATACTCTGGATCGGAGTTGTGGGGAGTACTGCTTTCTTTTTTCTACCAACTTAAAGCCCCAATTAGTCTTCTTTTTATATTCTGCGTAAATTTTCTTTTGGATAATTTACAAAATCTGTGTTACTAATCCTTTGTGTATCTTGGTGTTTCTAACCATCCACTCTTTTTTATTAATCCCCCTTATTGATTTGAATATATCTATGAGAATTCATAAAAATGGTAACTAAAACTCAATAAGGTTGGTCTTTTGAGCCCGCTTCAAAACAGGATGAGAAATTATCCAATCTTGGGTTCAATGGCCTCTTCTGTTTATCATTTTATTTCATTCTTATACATAGAAAATGAGACTCAATATTTTTACTGCCATTAAAAATCATCATACTATCTATTAACTAGAAGTAATATAGTATTCTGAAATTATATTCAATATAAGCTGTTTTATTTCACTCATATAACTATCTAATTTAGTTCTTCAATCGGAGAAAAAGAAAAGAAAGATAATGAAGGTTTCTATTCAATTTATTTGCCTCCTTTCCTATATAGTACTATAAAGAGAGGAGCATAACAATAGCATCGAATAGCTTTTTCGGTTTCAACGAATCGCACGTAGAGATATTGATAAGACACATAGAGTTAATGGTATTTCATAACTAATCGATTGAGCAGCAGCTCGTAGACCACCCAAAAAGGAATATTTATTATTTGAGCCATATCCTGACATAAGAAGTCCAATGGGAGCAATACTCGAAATAGCAATCCATAAAAAAACACCTATATTGAAATCAGATAAAACAAAGTTATAGCCAAAGGGAATTACTGAATAACTTATTAGAATTGATATCACTGATATGGATGGTCCGATACTGAATAAACGAATATCTCCCCTAGATGGAATAAGATTTTCTTTGAATAGTAGTTTTGTTCCGTCTGCTAGAGCTTGAAGAATTCCAAAAGGACCAGCGTATTCAGGTCCAATACGCTGTTGTACCCCTGCAGATATTTCTCTTTCTAACCATACAATTGCTAGTACACTTATTGTGATTCCCAAGACAAGAATCAAAATTGGTACAAGTATCCATAGAATTCCATAGACCTCTTTGAAAGATTCCAATCCGGAAAAGGAGTTTATATCTTGGACTTCCGTTGTATCAATTATCATTTCAACGATCAACTTCTCCCATAATGATATCTATGCTACCTAGTATTGTCATAATATCAGCCAATTTCATTCTTTTAACTAATTGAGGAAGAATTTGCAAATTGATAAAACCAGGTGGACGAATTTTCCATCTCCAAGGAAAACCATTCTGATCTCCTATTAGAAAAATTCCTAATTCTCCCTTGGGGGCCTCAACTCTCACATAAAGTTCTTGTTTCGGCAATTCAAAAGTAGGAGACGATTTTTTACCAATGAATCGATATTCAAAATCATTCCATTCTGGCTCCTTTTCTCTATCAAACCAGCGAATTTCAAAATTTTCATAAGGCCCCCCTGGAATTCCTTCCAAAGCCTGTTGAATTATTTTTATGGATTCCACCATTTCACCAATTCGAACTAAATAACGAGCTAATGAATCTCCTTCTTTTTGCCATTGAACTTCCCAATCAAATTCCTCGTAACACTCATAATTATCTACTTCACGTAGATCCCATTGTATTCCGGAAGCCCGAAGCATCGGTCCTGATAACCCCCAATTTATCACTTCCTCTCTACCAATAACACCCACTCCTTCAACCCGTTCTAAAAAAATTGGATTTCGCGTAATAAGTTTTTGATATTCAATAACCTTTGTTAAAAAATAATTGCAGAAATCAAAACATTTATCTATCCAACCATAAGGTAGATCAGCGGCTACTCCTCCAATACGAAAAAAATTATGCATCATTCTCATACCTGTCGCAGCTTCGAATAGATCATATATTAATTCTCTTTCTCTAAAAATATAGAAAAAAGGGGTTTGTGCACCAATATCTGCCATAAAAGGTCCCAGCCAGAGTAGATGAGAAGCTATACGACTTAACTCCAACATAATTACTCGTATATAGCTGGCTCTTTTAGGTACTTGAATATTTCCCAATTGTTCCGGTCCGTTTACAGTTATTGCTTCTGTGAACATAGTAGCTAAATAATCCCAACGTGTTACATAAGGCAGATATTGTATAATTGTTCGGTTTTCCGCTATTTTTTCCATACCTCTGTGTAAATAACCCAATATTGGTTCACAATCAATAACATCTTCACCATCCAGAGTAACAATAAGTCGAAGAACACCATGCATCGATGGGTGTTGAGGCCCCATATTTACTATCATGAGGTCTTTTCTTGTAGCTGGGACATTCATAGGTTTTTCCTCGATTCATTCTTCCATGAATCGTTCAAAAAAAAGTTCATCAAAATTCAGTATCTAATAAATCGAATAATTGAAAATGATTCTTTAAATTACCTAATTTGTGAATCCCGAATACCCAACCGATTTATTAAGTTTTTATAACGTATTTTGTTTTTCTTTGACAAATACGACAATAGTCGTTGCCGTTTTCCCAGAATTATACGTAAACCTCTTTGAGATAAATAGTCTTTTGGGTGTAATTCAAAATGTGAAGTAAGTCTTCGTATCTTATTAGTGAAGTTGAATACTTGAAATTCAACCGATCCCGGGGTTTTCTTTTTTTTTTTTTTTTGTGAAATAACAGGTATAAATGAATTTTTTATCATAAAATGAAAGCTTTTCTTTCCCCCTCCTTTTTGGTAGATATTTTGATTGATCAGTAATAGTAATGACACTCATTGTGAATTTTATATATATAATTTTATCTTAATTTATTTAGCAATTTTAACAATTCTGAATTTCTTTTTTTTTTTTCAAATTCATTATTAAGATTAAGGAATGTAATTCAAATAGAGAATAAATACTATATTTATGTATTCAAAAAATAAAAAATTCTATTGTCTTGTATTTCAAAAATAAAAAGAAGACAATTTTTATTTATTCATTTTTCTATTGATTTATTTCTATCTATAGAAAAATGGAGACATCATTGAATTCGTATCAATCCCACAATGCGTGTGCACGTTTATTTTCTTTATTTATTGCAATTATATAAAAATATTTTTATATTGATTTCAATTTCAATTGGTCAATTTCTCTATTTATGTATGTCTTTCTATTAAGTTCTCTATTTCTGTATGTCTTTCTATATTTCTGTATGTCTTTCTATTAAGTTCTCTATTTCTGTATGTCTTTCTATTGATTTATCCAAAAGATTTCACTTCAATTGAAATTTGGTTATTCATGAAGTCGGAGGGTTCCCTCGCAGCATCCATGGCTGAATGGTTAAAGCGCCCAACTCATAATTGGCGAAGTTGTAGGTTCAATTCCTACTGGATGCATGCCAATAGCAATCCCCCCAAACTTAATTTTTAATCAAGTATTCTTATTTGGAACTGTGAAAAGTTTATCCTTTGCAACCCTATCACATCCTCCATCGGATGAAATAGGAGAAATTGAGACATTCTTTTGTAAATACATGATTATCTTGACTATATTGGCTATTTCTTTCTTTTCCAATTGCCTCCAAAGAACACAAGAAACATCTTCTTCTTTTTCATTTTAAAATAATTCATAATATAAATCAAATAATTCATAATATAAATCAAATAATTCATAATATAAACTTCAATAATTCATCATTTCTAAATAAATAATTTCTTTATTTATTAGATTTCAATAATTTCTCAGCTGTAGTAGACCACTTAGCTTAGTAGTATTTGAATCGAGACGAAGTTCTGACCATGTATCCGAGAAAAAAGAGCGATTGGATCTGTATCAATGGAATCTCATCATCCATACATAACAAATTGGTGTGGTAGATTCAAATTTTAATATATGAACAGTAAAAAAACTAGTATTCTTAGTGAGACTAGAACTCATAGGGAAGAAAGAATAAAATAGATTTATGAATGGAATAAAAATAAAATATGCAGTATTTACAGACAAAACTATTTCGTTATTCCGAAAAAATCAATATACTTTTAATGTCGAATCAGGATCAACTAGGACAGAAATAAAACATTGGGTCGAACTCTTCTTTGGTGTCAAGGTAAGAGCTATGAATAGTCATCGACTCCCAATAAAGGGTAGAAGAATGCGACCTAGTATGGGACATACAATGCATTACAAACGTATGATCATTACGCTTCAACCGGGTTATTCTATTCCACCTTTTAGAAAGAAAAGAACTTAAATAAAAATACACTTAATAACATGGCGATACATTTATCCAAAACTTCTAGCCCGAGCACACGCAATGGAGCCGTCAACAGTCAAGTGAAATCCAATTCACGAAATCGTTTGATTTCTGGACAGCATCATTGTGGTAAAGGGCGTAATGCCAGAGGAATCATTACCGCAGGGCATAGAGGGGGAGGTCATAAGCGTCTATACCGTAAAATTGATTTTCGACGCAATGAAAAAGACATATATGGTAGAATCGTAACTATAGAATACGACCCTAATCGAAATGCACACATTTGTCTCATACACTATGGGGATGGTGAGAAAAGATATATTTTACACCCCAGAGGGGCTATAATTGGAGATACCATTGTTTATGGTACAGAAGTTCCTATAAAAATGGGAAATGCCCTACCTTTGAGTGCGGTTTGAACTATTGATTTACGTAATTGGAAGTAACCAATTAGGTTTATGGCGAAACCTAGAAATCGATCACTGATCCAATTTGAGTACCTCTACAGGATAGACTTCAACAGAAAACTGAAGAGTAACAGCAGCAAGTGATTGAGTTCAGTAGTTCCTAATATAAAATTATTGACCCTAGAGATATAGTAATATGGAGAAGACAAAATTGTTTCAAGCACCGACAGAACACGAAGCGCTCCTCGTTTCAAAAAAAAGGGGGGAAGACACGGATTATTCACATTTCATTTGATGGTCAAAGGCAAATTGAAAGCTAAGCAGTGGTAATTCTAAGGATTCCCCCGGGAAAAAATAGAAATGTCTCCTACGTTACCCGTACTATGTGTAAGTAGCAACGTAATTTCATAGAGTCATTCGGTCTGAATGCTACATGAAGAACATAAGCCAGATGAAGGAACAGAAAGACCTAGGATGTAGAAGATCATAACATGAGTCATTCGGAATATTTGGATTCGTATATTCTATATCCATTCATGTGGTATGGTACTTCGTTATGTCATATAGAATATACGAAAGAAACGATATCTAAGATGTATCTGTATAGATATTCTAATCTACATCCAGAAAGCCGTATGCTTTGGAAGAAGCTTGTACAGTTTGGGAAGAGGTTTTGATTGATCAAAAAGACGAATCTACTTCAACCGATATGCCCTTAGGCACGGCCATACATAACATAGAAATAACACTTGGAAAGGGTGGACAATTAGCTAGAGCAGCGGGTGCTGTAGCGAAACTGATTGCAAAAGAGGGTAAATCAGCAACATTAAAATTACCTTCTGGAGAGGTCCGTTTGATATCAAAAAACTGCTCAGCAACAGTCGGACAAGTAGGGAATGTTAGGGTAAACCAGAAAAGTTTGGGCAGAGCCGGAGCTAAACGTTGGCGAGGCAAGCGTCCTGTAGTAAGAGGGGTAGTTATGAACCCTGTAGACCATCCACATGGGGGTGGTGAAGGGAGGGCCCCAATTGGTAGAAAAAAACCCTCAACTCCTTGGGGTTATCCTGCACTTGGACGAAGAACTAGAAAAAGAAATAAATATAGTGATAATTTGATTCTTCGTCGCCGTAGTAAATAGTGGATAGTAGAGAAAATAGAATTTGTTTCTTCGTCTTTACAAAAGAAAAGAGCGATTTACTATGACATTATATGATTTTCTTTTTTGAGAGATTCTATATTTTTTTAAATTGGAAATAGAAAATATAAGAGAAAAAATTCACTTTTTTAGAAATTATAAGAGGAATAATTAACTATGACACGTTCACGAAAAAAAAATCCTTTTGTAGCGAATCATTTATTAAGAAAAATAAATAAACTTAACACAAAAGGAGAAAAGGAAATAATAAGAACTTGGTCCAGAACATCTACCATTATACCTACAATGATTGGGCATACCATTGCTATCCATAATGGAAAAGAGCATTTACCTATTTATATAACAGATCGTATGGTAGGCCATAAATTGGGAGAATTTTCACCTACTGTAAACTTCCGAGGCTTTGCGAAAAATGATAAGATATCTCGTCGTTAACATTCATTTTAACGTAAATTTAGTCATTAATAAATATTAATTAATAAATTACTCAAAAAGAATTGTATTATTCTGCAATCAAAAAAACGGATTTCATTTTTTCGTGAAAATAGAACCAATACAGAGAAATAGAACCCTTTGTTCAAAAAATATTTGTGTCTATTCACAAAGCGTGAATGGTAATTAAGAATATTCAAAAATTCAAAGGGTTATGATAATAGAACTAATGCTTTATGGAGTTGGGCATCTTATTCTATTTTTTTGAATTGCTTTATTCTGCAGCAGAAAAAGATATATAAAGATATTTTCATATAAAAAAAATAGATATAGATAAAAAAAGTAGACAAATCAGACGTATTATTTTATATAGAGTAGTGAGGGATTATGGGACAAAAAATACATCCGCTTGGTTTCAGACTTGGTACAACTCAAAGTCATTATTCTATTTGGTTTGCACAACCAAGAAGTTATTCCGAGAATGTAAAAGAAGATAAAATAATACGAGATTGTATCAAGAATTATATACAAAAAACGAGAACCTTTGTCGATGGCGAGGGAATTGGACGAATAAAGATTGAAAAAAGAATCGATCGGATTCGCGTGATAATCTATATGGGACGTCCAAACTTATTAATAAAGGATAAGCCTAAAATAATCGAAGAATTACATACTAATGTGCAAAAAAAAATTAATTGTGTGAACCGACAACTCAAGATTGTAATTACACCAATTCCAAATGTTTATAGAGACCCTAATATTCTTGCAGAATTTATAGCCAGACAATTAAAGAATAGAATTCCGTTTCGTCAAGCAATGAAAAAAGCTATTGAATTAGCTGAAGAGGCAGGTACAAAAGGAGTTCAAATAAAACTTGCGGGACGTATCGACGGAAACGAAATTGCACGTGTCGAATGGATCAGAGAAGGTAGGGTTCCTCTACAAACCATTCGAGCTAAAATTGATTATTGTTCCTATCCAGTTCGAACTATTTATGGGGTATTAGGAATCAAAGTTTGGATATTTCTAAACAACGACTAATAAACTTTTCCTTATAACGTTCCATCTTTTGATAAAACAAAAAATGACGAATTCTTACTACATTCTTATTCTCAAAGAAGAAATGAAAAATTTTATACGATTGAATAAAAAAAAATGAATTAATCATTTTCTAATGAAGGAGTTGCTATGCTTAGTGTGTGACTCGTTGGTTTTTTTTAGAGTGGTTAATTTTCTACAAAAATTCGTAGAATTAATTACTAAAGAATAAATAACCTACTCATCGCTTCCCATTATCTGGATATAAAGAACCGCCTAAAATCGAAAATCAAAATAAGGATCTATGTGGTGATATAATTATAGCAACTGAAATAAAAAAAAATCAGATTATTAGTTGTAAAGCAATAAGAATATACAGATAAATGAAGGGGTGAAAGAAAGATAGAAAAAGGATATCAATGATATAGAATTCTACTATGTAAAGGTCTATGGGTCATCTCATAAAAAGTAGTGTAATAAAGCATCAATATTCAAAATTCATCCATATATTGATGAATATATTCCTAGAATAAACGAATCAAGAGCCACGAATCAAGAAAACTGAGAAGGTTGATTCAACAAAAAAGAAGAAAATAAGATTCAAATTTCAAAAAAAAAATGGAATCTTATTAAAGAGAGGCTCCATTGTAGAATTGAGACCTAACCATAAATTGAAAAGCGATGGGAACGACGGAACCTGTGAATACAAAAGATTATATTCAAATTAGAAATCTTACTGATTCATTAGATGGGATGGCGGAAGGAACTAAGAATTCATTGTTTTTTGAGGAGTTGTTGGACTAACCCAACATTCCATCTTCAATTTATAATGAGAGGGTCAATATTCGCCCGCGAAAATGTGGATTTTTTTTTTTGAATTTATCAATTTTTGCCAATCCAATATGATAATAATAAAAAAAGACAAATACGGATTCGTTAGAACCTTCTATCCAAAAAGATTAGCTAGTTAGATACGTATAGCAAAAAGGGTCTATAAGAATACATATTTCGTTATATATCAAAGCAAGATTCAAAAATTTAGAATAGATCGATAGATTCTATATAAATGTCAAAAAATCCCGCGATTCTATTCTATTTCATTTTATGAAACATATGTATCTTATGGTATTAATTATTTTATCGGTTCAATATTTTTCAATCGATTGATTCGCGAGGAGCCGTATGAGGTGAAAATCTCATGTACGGTTCTGTAATAGAGATGGAATTGAGAAATAACCATCAACTATAACCCAAAAAGAACGAGATTCCGTAAACATCATAGAGGAAGAATGAAAGGAAAAGCCTCTCGCGGTAATAAAATTTGCTTCGGTAAATATGCTCTTCAGGCACTTGAGCCCGCTTGGATCACATCTAGACAACTAGAAGCGGGTCGACGGGCAATGTCACGAAATGTTCGCCGGGGTGGACAAATATGGGTACGCATATTTCCAGACAAACCTGTTACAGTAAGACCTACCGAAACGCGTATGGGTTCGGGAAAAGGATCGCCCGAATATTGGGTAGCTGTCGTTAAACCCGGCAAAATACTTTATGAAATGGGAGGGGTCCCAGAAAATATCGCTAGAAAGGCAATTTCAATAGCGGCATCCAAAATGCCTATACGAACTCAATTCATTCTTTCCCAATAATCATTCGAACGAAAGAGGTCTTTATTATGAAAAAAGGCAATTCTCCGTTTCTTTTTTTTTTCTTTTGAACACAGAATATTTTTTTTACTTCAACTTTTTTTTTACTGAAAGATAAGAAAAAAAGATATGATTCAACCTCAAACCTATTTAAATGTAGCCGATAATAGCGGAGCGCGCGAATTGATGTGTATTCGAATCATAGGAGCTAGTAATCGACGGTATGCTTATATTGGTGACATTGTTGTTGCTGTAATCAAAAAAGCAGTGCCAAATTCATCTGTAGAAAGATCTCAAGTCATCAGAGCTGTAATTGTACGTACTTGTAAAGAACTAAAACGTCGTAATGGTATAATAATCAAGTATGATGATAATGCGGCGGTTCTCATTGATAAAGAAGGAAATCCAAAAGGAACTCGAATTTTTTCCGCAATAGCCCGAGAATTGAGACAGTTAAATTTCACTAAAATAGTTTCATTAGCACCCGAGGTATTATAATAAGAGATCATGATATAGCTATATTATTTATGACTTGAGAAAATAGATTAGAAGACGAATGAAATATATATTCAATATTCAATTCAATATATTCAAAATAAAAATTCGAATTCTATTTGTATAAAAAAATAGAATTCGAATTCAATATAAGATTCTTTCTATAGTTTCGAATAGGTCATTCGTTCATTTTCTTTCTATCTTTTTTTATTTTTAGTTTTAGAATATTCTATATTCTATATTTAGATTCTCCTAATTAAATTAGGATCAAATTTTCTATACATATAGAGTATTCTTCTATTCTCATATTTCATATTCAATATTAGATATTTTATTGAATCAAAAAAATAAAAAATCAAAAAACGGGAGCACGTTGATTATATCGAAAGTAAGGAGCAAAAATTGATCGTGGGTAAAGATACTATCGCTGATATACTAACCTTGATACGCAATGCTGAGATGAATAGAAAAAGAACTGTTCAAATACCACTTACTAATATCACCGAAAACATTGTAAAAATTCTTTTACGAGAGGGTTTTGTTGAAAACGTCAGAAAACATCGAGAAAGCAACAAATACTTTTTAGTTTTAACTCTACGGTATAGAAGAAATAGGAAAGGATCATATAAAACTTTTTTAAATTTAAAAAGGATCAGTACACCTGGTCTACGAATCTATTCTAACTATCAAAAAATTCCGAAAGTTTTAGGAGGGATGGGGATTGTAATTCTTTCTACTTCTAGGGGTATAATGACAGATCGAGAGGCTCGATTCGAAAGAATCGGGGGAGAAGTTTTATGTTATATATGGTAATGCTAATTTTGCCGATAGCTGAATTATATGAAAAACTGAGAGACAACATTCTTGTGAATGGAGTAGAGAAAAAACAGATTTCTAATATTATTCATGATACATTAGTGAATATGTGAAGAGGTTTTAACTAGAATAGAAATGAAAATGAATGAAGATTCAATTAATCAACAACTTCTGAGGGTATGTTGCAAGTTGCTTTAGAGAAATAGAATTCAAATAAGATTGATTCTAGGCTATGTTTTCAAAAATACTTACTGGATACGACCGGTAAAGGAAAAAGTGGAAGTATAGCTGACTCAATTCGATTAGACTATTTAATAACTTCAACATATTTTTTAGGAGGAACAATTTTTAGTTCAAAATGTAAGGAAACCCTATTTTCTTCCAATATATAAATTTGGTATTCAATTTAAGGAGTTAAAAATATGAAAGTGGCGGCCTCTGTTCGTAAAATTTGTGAAAAATGTCGATTGATCCGTAGGCGAGGTCGACTTATAGTAATTTGTTCCAATCCAAAACATAAACAAAGACAAGGATAATATTAAAAGGCTTTCTATTCATAAGATTTTTTATTTGACTTTTACTAGAATTCAAATAAAAAATCTTATGAATATTCCATTTTCTTAAATACTAAATCCTAAAAATCTAAAAATTTAGATTCTATATTCGAATCTAGTCTATAGTTATAAGTATTCTAATAAAGATAATTGCTTATTGCTTGATATTTGAAAAATGGTATTCTATATTAATCAAATTCTAGAATACAATAGAATGACTAGTTAGAAAAAAGTAAAGAATCCTTGTTTGACAGGAAATGGATATATCCATATATTTCGGACTTATCTTTTTTTAAATAAAAAAAATGGCAAAATCTATACCAAAAATTGGTTCACGTAAAACTGGACGTATTGGTTCGCGTAAGCATCCTCGTAAAATACCAAAGGGGGTTATTTATATTCAAGCTAGTTTCAACAATACCATTGTGACTGTTACAGATGTACGAGGTCGGGTGATTTCTTGGTCCTCTGCCGGTTCATGTGGATTCAAGGGTACACGAAGGGGGACACCATTTGCCGCTCAAACCGCAGCGGAAAATGCTAGTCAAACAGTAGTCGATCAAGGCATGCAACGAGCAGAAGTCATGATAAAGGGTCCCGGTCTAGGAAGAGATGCGGCATTAAGAGCTATTTTGAAAAGTGGGATAATAGTAAGGCTTATACGGGATGTAACCCCTATGCCACATAATGGATGTAGGGCTCCTAAAAAAAGACGTGTGTAAAACTAACAATAAACATTAAAGAAAAAGATTTCAAGAGAAATAAACAATTAAATCAAGAGTTTCCTAAAAATATATGACTATGATTCGAGAAAAACTAAAAGTATCTACTCAGACACTACAGTGGAAGTGTGTTGAATCAAGGGTAGACAGTAAGCGTCTTTATTATGGACGCTTTATTCTGTCTCCACTTAGGAAAGGTCAAGCAGATACAATAGGCATTGCAATGCGAAGAATTTTGCTCGGAGAAATAGAGGGAACATGTATCACACGTGCAAAATCTGAGAAAATACCACATGAATATTCTACCATAGTAGGTATTCAAGAATCAATACATGAAATTTTAATGAATTTGAAAGAAATTGTATTGAGAAGTAATCTGTATGGAACTCGGGACGCGTCTATTTGTTTCAAAGGTCCTGGATATGTAACTGCTCAAGACATCATTTTACCA
>Ga0193725_1000211_pt1 | contig 18783 bp, 18 predicted proteins | sample H2a2metaG_FD_143058 | JGI IMG/M metagenome (GOLD analysis project Ga0193725, IMG submission 143058) | Soil microbial communities from a riparian zone of the East river system, Colorado, United States - H2a2 | ecosystem: Environmental > Terrestrial > Soil > Riparian zone | place: USA: East River... | reverse complement strand
GTACTTGCCTTGAGGCGCCTGCTCAAGCGCGCGCCGCGAACGCCCCACCTCGCGGTCTACCTCTGCCAGTAAGAACTCTTTCAGATTCATGTGTGCCTCCTCCGATCAACGTAAATCGTAAATCGTGAGCCGGGAATAGTAAATGAGTCAGCGGTGAAGGAAAAATAGACGATCCACGAAATCACACCAAGCTCGCTTTGTGGAGTTTCGTGTTAGTTCGTGGATCGTTTTCCCCGTCAAAGAGAACGCAGACACGGGCCAGGGTCAGCTGGAGCAGAAACGATGAGGTGTTTGTTCCTACATCCAGCGACCTGATCTTTTCTCTTCCTGGCTCGTTGTTTCTTTCTCTGCGGAATCTGTCGACTCAACAACTGTCGCGCCGAACGATAGCCAGCGACATGTCATCCACGAGCGGGCACGCGGCTGCGAAATCCTGAACCGCACCCAGAACAGAAAACAGCACCGCATCGCCGGCGCCGGCTTGCGCGCTCCGCAGTTGCGCCTCCAGCCGCCCATAACCGAATTCTTCGCCTGTGGAGTTGAGCGATTCGGTGATGCCGTCGGAATAAATCATCAGCACGTCGCCGGCGCGCAGCTCGAACGAACCACTGACGTAGCCAGCCGCAGGAACCACACCCAGCAACAGTCCGCCAGCGGACAGAAATTCCAATTCTCCATTGGCGCGCAAAAGGAGGGCAGGAGGATGTCCGGCGCTGCAATACTTAACGACGCCCGTGATCGGATCGAGCTTTGCGAGGAACAAGCTGGCCAGCGGCACCGCCGATTCCGTCAGGCAGAGGTCGCGGTTCACACCGGCCACGATTGACTCCGGCTCAGAACTCACGGCTACGCGCGCGCCGACCAGTCCCACCAGATGCGTGGTCCACATCCCGGCTGCCAGACCCTTGCCGCAGATATCACCCAGCGCAAGGATTACGCCGCTGTGCGTCTCTTCAACCGTGAAAAAATCCCCTGGCAGGTGGCGAACCGCGAAAATCTCACTGGCAATTTCGAAGTCTCCGTGACGAACCAGCCGCGGTGCGCACAGACGCCGGTGCACTTGCGCCGCCTCGAAAATCTCGGTATGCAGCTCGGCGTAATCTTTTTGGAGGGCTGCAAGCTTAGCCTCTAGCTCCTCGCGGCGCGACTTGCCTGAGCGCTTCGGTCGCGGTGGATACACACGAACATCGACTGCTCGCCGTGCGCCTAAACCGGTATTGAATGATGACTGACTCATAGCTAAAAACAGAGGTCAGACAAACGATTTTCCATTTGTCATTTGGCATTTCTCATTTGCCATTAGTTTCGCGAAGGGCCTCTGGGTGTCGATCGTTAACTCGACCCCCAATGACCAATGAAAAATGACAAATGATATATGGAAAATCGTTCGCACTGACTTCTGACCTCCGGCCTCTGATCTCTGTCCTCGTCAACCAACGAACTTGTACCCACTACCATGAACGGTAATTATGAAACGCGGCTCCTCAGGATTCGGTTCCACCTTTTGCCTGAGATGTACGATATGTGTGTCAACTGTCCGCGTATTTGGATAGTTTTCATAACCCCACACCGCATCCAGCAAACGATCGCGGCTAAGCGTTTCTGCGGGGTGAGCCACGAAGTAAGCGAGCAGCGCGAACTCTTTCGCTGAAAGATCGACGATCGTGCCGGCGCGTCGCACTTCATTGCTGCGGACGTTGACTTCGACATCGCTGAACCGATAAACCTCTGCCGCCGGCGCCTGTGGCGAGACGCGTCTCAGCACAGCTTTTACCCGAGCCATCAGTTCGCGAATTGAGAACGGCTTGGTGACGTAGTCATCGGCGCCCAGCTCGAGGCCCACAACCTTGTCGATTTCCTGGCCTCGCGCGGTCAGCATGATGATGGGAATTGACGGCCGCTTCGCCTTTAACTGCTTGCAAACGTCCAGACCGCTCATCCGGGGCATCATTACGTCAAGAACGACGAGATCGGGATCATCGGCGAGAGCCCGATCGAGGCCTTCGGCTCCGTCAGCGGCGCTGATCACGTCGTATCCTTCGTACTCAAAGTTGTCGCGCAGGCCGGCGACCATCGCAGGTTCATCCTCCACAATCAGTATGCGCGTTCTCTTGACGCCGTTCGCTCCCGCAAGTTCCCTGTTGGGGGAGTCACTAGTGTGCGGACCGCCATTTGACTGTTCGTTGAATTTCAATTTTCTCTTCATCATGGGCTCGTTCCTTACGATGCGGTGGCGTGCGCCGGCCGCCGAGTAGCCGCTGCCAGCGGCAACGATAGAGTAAACTTACTGCCTTTTCCCGGTGTGCTTTCCACCACGATTTCGCCACCGTGGGCTTGCGTAATGTGGCGGACCAGCGACAGGCCCAGGCCACTGCCTTTTGTGTTGTGCACCAACGGATCACCGGTCCGGTAGAACTTCTCGAAAATCTTCGACTGCTCGCGCCGGGTGATGCCGATACCATGATCGGCCACCTCGAGCTTTAAAGAGCCATTTGCGCCGTAGAGCTTCACGCCCAGGAACTTTTCGTCCGCCGAGTACTTCAGCGCGTTGTTGACCAGGTTGACCAGAGCGCGCGCGATGGCCTCCCGATCGACGTACACTTTTGGCAGGCTTGGGTCAATGCTCTCCTCAAACGCGAAGCCCTGCTGTTCGATTTGGTACCGATAAGAGTCGAGCGTGTTGTGAATCAGCTCCGCGATGTCAGTCTCACGAAATTCATATTCTTTGCGACCGGCCTCAATCCGCGAGAAATCGAGGATGTTGTTGATCAGCGCGGAAAGGCGTTCGCTTTCCTTGCGAATGATGCGGTAATACTCCTGTTTCTTGTCTCGCGTCGTGATGCGACCCAGCTCGAGCGTTTCTGCATACAAGCGGATCAAAGCCAGAGGCGTGCGCAGCTCATGCGAGACGTTAGAAACGAAGTCAGACTTCAAACGGGCCAGCGCCATTTCTTTGCTGACGATGTGTTTGGTCAGCACCAGGCCACCAATTATCACCAGCGACAGGCAGGCGAGGATGAGAAAACTGCGATGGACCCAGGTCTGTCCCAACGCCTCCACGCTGGTGTCCTGGAACTTGATGCCCATGGCCAGGCCGCGGAAAACATCGTCCATCTTACGCGACACCTCGGGTTTCCCCTCCCCCCAACCGGCCGTGGCGGCAAGCGGCTTGATCTCTTTTCCCATCTCCGCGTCTGCCGGATAGATCATCATCGCCAGCCGGTTTCCGCCCTGGTCGGTCGATTTCTGGTTGACCATTTCATCGAGTACTCCGGGAAACAGAGTCCCCATAAGGTAACAACCTTCGAAACTAACCCCGGCCAGGACAACCCTGTCATTTGAGACTTGAGGCAAGACGAACAAAGCATTCGCTATGTAGGCGTCTTTTTCGCCTCTCTTTATTGGACTACCGGAAAAACTAATGGCCCGTGGTTTCTTACGAACCTCTGCCACCACCATCTTGCCTTCCATGCCGAACCACCCCTTGTAACCCTCGGCCATGCGCTCGTGCTCCTCGCGGAAGTACTTGTCACCCATCATTTGAGGTTGCGAACGGAATGTTAGTCCGTCTTCATCGTAAATGAACGCATGTGACAACCACGGACTCTTTGCCAGGATGAGGTCAAGCTTCTTTTCTTTTTCCTGCGCATCAACGTCCGGAGATGGGAAAGAATCCCTCGCCTCTTCGGCCATCGTGTAGGCCTTCTTGTTGATTTTCTTTTCGGTAAATGCGAGTACTTCTTGAAACTCCCGGTTGAAGATGGCCTCGATCCCTTTGTCACGCTCGATGGCCCTTAACTGGCTGTAATTGACATATATGAGCGCGGCCGCAGGCAAGAGAACCGCCAGACCCAGTGTCAGCATCAATCGGAAGCGGGTAAAGCCTCCCAGGAACTTTCGTTTCGTCATTTCATCGACCTCTAAAGGAACGAGCGGTATGCGAACGAAGAGTACACCTGTCGGTGTTAGGCCGTGTCAAGTGGAGGTGAAAATATGTTAAGAATTGTGAAGTTATCTACCAATCAGGAGTTGGAATTGGTAAGAAGCGATCCACGAAATAACACGAAATTCCAAAGAGATTAGTGTTACTTGGTGTGATTTAGTGGATCGTTTACTTGTCCTTAAATTAGGCCACTAACGGCGAAGCGGTACACAAACGGGTCTTTTCAGGTTTGCTCCTATCCGAGCATATCAGCATTAATCTGCGGCTAATTATTAAGTTCGGCTACTTCCCACCCTATGCAGCGTTCGAACGTATGGCGGGTTCGGCGTGCTTGCTGTCTGAAAGAGGCTTGAACAGTTCATCGCTCTCCACATCGAAGACGCGGTTCAGGCGCGCGCGATAATTCTCAAATGCGATCTGTGCTGCCAACTCCAGTAACTGTTCTGTGGAGAAAAGACTACCCAGGCGGGCGTACAAATCTTCGGAAACTTTGGCCGGTGTGTCCGCGATGGCGTCCGCCAATTCGATCACCAGCCGCTCCTTATCATTGAAGATTGAAAGATCACTACCGGAAAGCGCCAGCAGTTTTTCGTCTGTCAAGCCCGCTTTTCTGCCGACCGCAGAATTGATGTCCACTCAAAAGGGACAGCCTATCCGGACTGCCGTCCGAACTTTCGCCAGCTGAACATAGCGGAGCGACACTCGCCGCTTTCTACCAAGGCCGGCTTCCATGCCGATGGTGCCCCAGACGATCCCGGGCACACGCATTTGCAGCTTCACCGGCGTAAGGTCCTTGCCAAACATCTTACGCATCACCCGGTAAAACCAGCGCAAGTGCCAGGGCGCCTGTTCTTTTTCTAAACCAGAAATCCGTGCCATGGTTTCCCCCTTTCCTGCACAACATCAGCGAAGTACTTTTGCAGCTTCAAGAATCTGTTCCGGCCGGGCGCGGACCCAGTAGTTCTCTGTAAGATTTACCCAGCGCACAGTGCTGGTTGTGTCCAACAGAAACTCGGCCGGCCTTGCGATGTCCTCGCCATTGATCCCCTGGCCGGCATGAACCAGGTCGTAGCGGCGAATTACTTCGGCCTTAGGATCAGAAAGAAAGATGAAGGTGTATCCGTTTTTCTGACACCAGTCGCGCGAGACTTCGGGGCTATCTACGCTGATCGCAACCGGACGAATTCCCGCCTCGTAGAACTTATCCAACTTCTGCTGAATACTCCGCAACTCGGAGTTGCATGAAGGTCACCAGTAGCCCCGGTAGAAGACAAGCAACACCCCCTTTGGAGCTTTCCCGTTGATTGGCGCCGAGAGTAGCTCCGATAGCGACAAAGGCCGGCTAGTGGTATCAGCCAGGGTGAAATCCGGAGCTTTCTGTCCGATTTGCGGCGCGCCACGAGATGCGGGCAACCACCTCGCGGCGACAAAAAATGAGAAAAGGAAAAGTCCGAGAATCAAAACGCTGAAAGTTGTGAGAACTGAAGCGCCAATCTTCGATATGCGGCGGCGGTCAGGGCCAAAGGCGCGCCGGATTCCAATGAACAAAAAAACCATTGCAACTCCGAACAGCAGCAGATTGGCCCAGGGAAAATCGCGGGTGACTGGCCAACTGACAAAAACCCATGCGTAGGTCAGGACAGCGACGACGCTGAGCAGGAACCCCATCCAGATTTGCCAATTGAATTTTTGCATTTTCATGGACTACTTTTTACCACAGGGAAACACCAGGAATACAAATGACCTCATTAATACTGACCGCGTTGTCAGCTATCTGCCGTCGCAGGCAAAGGCAGCGCCTGCCGCTGGTGTATTATGTCGCGTCCAATAGTTTTCAGGCCTCGACGCTGCTACTCTGAGCTGAAATGCTGATCCAGCAGAGCATCGCCCAATCCTTCCAATCGCCGATCGTGCGCGTATTGCTCGGCGCGATCGCCGTCGGGCTGCTCTATGTGCTCTGGAGAGAGGTGCGGAAGATCCCCGCCAATCTGTTCACCCTGATGGCCACCGCATTCGTGGACATGGTGGGGCTGCTCATGATCATTCCGCTGCTGCCATTTTACGTACAGTCACTCGGTGGCTCAGGAATCGACTTCCTGGGGATGCACTTTGGCATCGGGACGATCATCGGCTTCATCGTCGCCGCCTTCACCGTCGCCCAACTGGCGAGCGCGCCGATGTGGGGGCGGTTTTCTGATCGAGTGGGTCGGCGACCGACTCTGCTCATCGCGTTGGGCGCAGCGGGGATTGCATATCTGATTTTCGGCTTCGCCCATTCGCTGCTTGTTCTTTTCCTTTCGCGGATGGTGCAGGGGGCGGGTGGGGGCACGGTTGGAGTGATTCAGGCTTACGTCGCCGACTCGACTGATCCGAAGGATCGCGCGCGCGCTCTGGGATGGCTTTCGGCGACAACCAATCTCGGAGTGGCACTGGGGCCGGTGCTCGGGTCCTTTGCCATAGCCCTGGGCAAGCGAGACTTGATGCCAGGGGCGGGAACGTTGCAGATGGGGCAGGCAGCGCCGGGAATCATTGCGGCCGGGCTCTGTCTGCTAAACATGATCTTCGTCGCGCGCTATCTGAAGGAATCGCGCGATTTCACTGAGCAGCTACAGGAGGGAGAGAGCCGACGCAGTTCGTCCCAGGCGATCTGGCGCGTCATCTCGCATTCGAGCGAGCCTTCCTCACGCCTCATCTGGATCTATGCGATCGCGATCGGCGCTTTTCAGGGCACCTTTACGGTGCTGGCACTTTTCTTGAACGTGCGATTTGCTGTCACCAAAGAGACGATTGGCTATTTCTTCATGTACATCGGAGCCATTTCTGTCTTCACCCGAGTGCTCCTCCTGGGAAGAATGGTCGATTGGTTGGGCGAAGCAAATCTCTCGCGTCTGGGCCTGGTGCTGTTGGCCACTGGTGTGCTCGGAATGCCGCTATCGCGCAATTTCGGAATGCTGGCGGTGGCCGTGGCGCTGATTCCCCTGGGAACGGCTTTTACATTTCCGTGCGTGACGGCACTCTTGTCGCGGGTCATAGAACCCAGAGAGCGCGGCCTGTATATGGGAATGCAACAAACGTACGGCGGCGTTTCTCGCATCATCGCTCCGCTTTTCATGGGCTGGGCCTATGATCACATCGGACCATCGGCACCGTACTTCTTTTCGTCCGCCTTCATCCTGGCGACGATCTTTCTTGGGTTCGGGCTGGACCAGTATGCGAGGCCGAGGGCTTCTGTCGCGGAGGAGATGGCCGTAGAAAAGCAAGAGGCGTAGCGAGCCGCGGCTCGCAATTGGCAGCCTTAACTTACCAGCGTGCCACTGTGCCTGGATTCAATGAGCCGTGTGTAGTCAGGATGAAGATAAACGATGCGCCCGGCGACGATCGTTGCTATGGCAGCACCGCGGAGGAGATAGCCATCAAAGGGTGTATTGCGGCTTTTTGACTTCGAGCGCGAGACGTCAAACGTCCAGGTCTTTTCCGGATCAATAATCGTCAGGTCGGCTCGCGTGCCGGCGCGCAATGTGCCGCGATCTTCCAAACTGAGAATGCGCGCAGGGTTCGTCGCACATAGCTCCACCAACCGCTCGAGCGAGATCACCCCTTCGTTAACCAGGCGCTCCATGGCCAGGCCGACCGCGGTCTCCAGGCCAACAATCCCGAACGGCGCCTGATCGTACTCCAGAGCTTTTTCGTCCGCATGATGCGGCGCATGATCCGTGGCAATCGCGTCGATCGTTCCATCACGCAGGCCTTCAACAATCGCCTCAAGGTGGTCCTGACTGCGCAAAGGCGGACTCATCTTGGTGTTCGTGTCATATTCCTGCACTGCTTCATCAGTCAGAGTCCAGTGATGCGGCGCGACTTCGCAGGTCACCGGAAGCCCTCTTTCTTTCGCACGTCGCACCGCTTCGACGGCGCCGCGGGTGGAGACATGGGCCAGGTGGACACGGGCTCCGGTCAGTTCCGCCAGCAGACAGTTACGCTCAGCGTCAACTTCTTCGGCAACGGCCGGCATACCGTGCAATCCGAGTACTAAGGACCAGTGGCCTTCGTGCATCACTCCGCCACGCGCCAGCGATTTCTCTTCGCAATGATCGATAACCGGCAAGTCGAATCCGCGCGCGTACTCCATCGCCCGGCGCATCATCCCTGCCGTGGGCACTGGGCGGCCGTCATCTGAAACAGCGATGATGCCGGCATCTTTCATCTCACCCATTTCAGCCAACTCAGTACCGTCGGAGTTTTTTGTGATAGCTCCAATCGGAAAGACACTGGCGAGGCCAGCTCGCTCAGCTTGCTCGATCACGAACCTGGTTACCGCGGCACTGTCATTTATCGGATTTGTGTTCGGCATCGCGCAGACCGTCGTGAAGCCGCCGGCGACCGCAGCGGCGGCGCCGCTGGCGATCGTTTCTTTGTATTCGTGACCGGGTTCGCGCAAATGCACGTGCATGTCGATGAAGCCGGGCGCCACGATCAGACCGGTGGCGTCAAAGACTTCGGCGCCTTCCGGTAAGCCATCGCTGTGGCTTGAGAGCCCGACCACGCGGCCATCCTCGACTAGTAGATTCTTGCCGGTGTTAGTTCCCTGCGCGGGATCGATGATGTAACCGTTTTGAATTAGTAAGCGCATGGCTTTGTCGCTGTGGTCCTCTGTGCGGCTCACCGAGAATTACTTTCCTGCTCCGTCTTTGTTTTCACTGGGGAAACAACTTTCCAGTCCGTTCCTTCTTCGCACCGTTCTTAACGACCGGCGGTCGCTTTGCGCCTTTGTCTTTGCTGGCGCCGGCCAGCAGGTAAAGCACCGCCATCCGGACAGCTACGCCGTTGGTGACCTGATCCAGGATGAGCGAACGGCCGCCGTCGGCAATCTCGGAAGCAATCTCGACTCCGCGGTTCATCGGGCCGGGATGCATGACGATGGCATCGGGCGCAGCCAGGCTTAGGTGGCTCAAGTGCAGGCCGTAATGCACTGCGTATTCACGCATCGACGGAAAGAAAGCATCGGTCTGCCGCTCGCGTTGCATACGCAGGATCATTATCACGTCGGCGTCGACAATAACGTCTTCAATCCTGCGTTCAACGCGCACACCCTGTTCGATCAAGCCGGCAAATTCCGCCGGCACCAGGGTCCCCGGCCCGGCAACGCTGACCCCGGCGCCGAGTTTTGACAACAGATACACGTTCGAGCGCGCCACTCGCGAATGCAGAATGTCACCGATAATGGCTACTCTCAGTCCGCTGATCCGGCCCTTGTGTTCGCGAATCGTAAGCGCGTCGAGCAAGGCCTGCGTAGGATGTTCGTGCGCCCCGTCGCCGGCATTAACGATTGCGGCATCGCACACGCTCGCCAGATGATGTGGCGCGCCCGCCGACGAATGGCGGATGACTATGCAATCAGGGGCCATCGCCTGAAGGTTGCGCGCCGTGTCCAGCAGCGTTTCACCTTTCGACACACTCGAGGTAGAGACGCTGATGTTTACGGCGTCGGCTGAAAGACGCTTGGCGGCGATTTCAAACGACGTCCGAGTTCGGGTCGAAGCTTCGAAGAATAGGTTGATGACGGTGCGGCCACGGAGGGCCGGGACCTTTTTTATTTCGCGCTTTGAGATATCGCAAAACGTCTCGGCCGTGTCGAGCAGATAGGTGATCTGATCGGCTGACAACTCACGGATGCCGAGTAGGTGTTTCAAGTTGAAGTTAGTGCTCATCTAATGTCCGACAAACTTCAGTTTGTCGCTACCCGTGAAGTAGACCTCTCGAAAGATAATCGACAAACTAAAGTTTGTCGGACACCACTCACAAAAAAAAAGCGGCCTCTGGGGCCGCTTCATGCTGCAGCTTCTGCTGCCGGTCGTTCCACGATCACGACCCCCTCATCCTCGTCGAAATCAGTCAGCATGACTTTGATGATCTCGCTTTTTTTCGTGGGCACCAGCTTGCCAATGTAATCAGCCTGAATCGGCAACTCGCGATGTTCATTGCCACGGTCGATCAGCACCGCAAGTTGCACGCGTCGCGGCCGGCCAAAATCGATCAGTTGATCCAGCGCCGCCCGTACCGTGCGGCCGGTGTAAAGCACGTCATCGATCAGAACGATACAGCGTCCTTCAACGTCACCGGGCAGTTCGGTACCGCTGACAATCGGCTTGGCGCCGACGGTCGAAAGATCGTCGCGATACAAAGTGATATCGAGAATCCCTACCGGGGGACGCTTGCCTTCGAGATCGGCAATTTTGTCGGCGATGCGGTTGGCCAGAGGGACGCCGCGACGGCGGATGCCAACCAGGACCAGATCAGTCAAGCCGTGGTTTTCCTCTACGATCTCGGAAGCCAGCCGGGCCAATGCGCGATTGATTCGCGCCCCATCCATGATCCGAGCTTTTTCAGTGAATTCCACCGGCGCGAAATATTAACAAGAACAGTGAAGAGTGACAAGGGGACAAGTGACAAGCTAAACTCCTGCTCCGGCTCATCGCTAAATCACTTGTCACTTTATCGCTCATTCGTCCGTCCGATTCTGTTCCGGCTGCCGCCAGAGTCCGTGCACGAGTTTGCATTGCATTCGCTCTCGGTCTCGCTCAGCAGCGAGACCGCGCGAGGATTTGCAAGACGACGATTCAACAGCGAACTGTTTGGCAAGCTGATACGTTTCGGACTCGAGTTTCGCAACCCCGTGGGACTGGCAGCAGGCTTTGATAAGAACGGAATGGCCGCGCAAGCGCTGGCAGCGCTTGGCTTCGGCTTTATTGAAGTCGGTTCAGTGACCAGCCACGAGCAACCAGGTAATCCGCGCCCGCGCTTGTTCCGCTTGCCACGCGATCGCGCCCTGATTAATCGCGCAGGTTTTAATAATTGCGGCGCCGCACAACTCGCGGAAAATATCAGACGGCGGCGGCCCGATTGCGTCCTGGGTGTGAACATCGGCAAGTCGCGCAGCACGGCGATTGAGAATGCAATCCCCGATTACCTGGCGAGCTTCGAAGCAATCTACGACATCGCCGATTACATCGCGATTAATGTCAGCTCGCCAAACACGCCAAATTTGCGCGAACTGCAACGGCCCGAGATGCTGACTGAGTTGCTCAGGAACCTGCAGCAGCGCAATGAGGAACTCGCGCGCCGTAGTTCGCTTCCGCAACCGAAACCCCTGTTGGTGAAGGTCGCGCCCGACCTGACCGAAACTGAAATTGAATCAATCGTCGAGATCGCAACCCGTCTCAAGATAGCCGGGCTGATTGCGACCAACACCACCGTGAGCCGCGAAGGTTTGCAAACAACGCATGCTGAGGTCGAAGCTTGCGGAGAAGGAGGACTGAGCGGCGCCCCTTTGCGCAAGCGTTCCGACGAAGTTATCGCACTTATCTACCGCCTGACTCGCGGCGAGATGCCAATCATTGGCGTAGGCGGAGTCTTCAACGCCGAAGACGTCTGGGAAAAGATTTGCGCCGGCGCAAGTTTGATTCAACTTTATACTGGTTTCATCTATGAAGGCCCGGGCGTCGCGCGTCGAATCAATGAGGGACTTGGCGTGATTTTGCAGCGCGAAGGTTTTCGTTCGCTCGACGAAGCGATAGGATGTCGAAGTGGGCTTAACAGGCTGCTGAAAAACTAGTGCGATCCACGAACCCACACGAAATCAGCGCGAAGAAGGCATTCAGTTCAGCTTATTTGTGTGATTTCGTGGATTGTTCCACTGGTCTTTACCGATGCACAACAGTTTTCAGCACCGTAAGAGATTGTGTCATTAGAATCAGCGTGCATAATTGTCATACAGGATTTGAGCCGCAAAGTGCAGGGTTCTCCGCGCAAAGGAAATCGCTTGCCTTACTTTGGATGACTTGGGTTTGACCTCATGAAAGCACAAGAGAAACTAATCGTCGCCCTCGATGTCGACACCGCCGGACAAGCGCTCGATCTATTCGAGGCCCTGCGCGAAACGGTGAGCATGTTCAAGGTCGGCATGCAATTGTTTACGGTGACTGGCCCTGATTTGGTTAGACAGATTGTTGCAAGAGGTGGCCGCGTCTTTCTAGATTTGAAATATCACGATATTCCGAACACTGTGTCCCTGGCGGGAATTGAGGCGACGCGCCTCGGCGTGTCGATCTTTAACGTGCATGCGTCAGGCGGCGCCGAGATGATGAAACGCACTGCCGAAGCCGTTGCGGAGACTGCGACTCGGGAAGGCCTGCTTAAACCGAAAGTGATTGGAGTTACACTTTTGACGAGCCTGGATCAGAGAAGCCTGGAACAAATCGGCTTTGACAATGAACCGCGTTCTTTGGTTGCCAGGCTCGCGCGCATGGCCGAAGATTGCGGCCTTGACGGCGCAGTCGCTTCGCCTCAGGAGATAGAAATCATTCGCCAGACAATCTCAAACCCGAACTTTTTGATCGTCACCCCGGGAATTCGCTCGGGCAGCGACCTGAGTGACGATCAACGACGCACCCTCAGTGCCGCGGAAGCCATTCGGGCGGGCGCTGACTACGTGGTAGTGGGACGGCCAATATTGAACGCGACCAATCCCGTCGAACAGGCGAGGAAGTTTGTCGAAGAAATCGCCGGCGCTCGGCGAGCCTCTGCACAGCTTTCATGAATATCAGCGGAACAAAGGCAGGGGCAAAGCGTTCAGTGGAATAAGGTTGTTGCGCCACAAAGCAACTTACCATTATCATTCAAAGGTGTACCCAAAGCTGAAGTTCTCACTCAAACTTGCGCAATTGACCGCCCTGCTGGTTTCGCTTAGCTGCACAATTCTGGCTCAGCAAAAGAGCGACGCGACCTCGGCTCAATTCAGCCCCGCAGCTTATCGCGTGGGCGAACGCCTTACGTATAACATTGACTTCTCAAACTTTGTCAGCGCCGGACACGTTGAGTTGCTTGTCGCCGCTCACGGGACCTTCTTCGATCGCGACGGAATTCAATTGCGCGCGCACGTAGAGACGACGGGCGTGGTAAACGTGGCGTTGCTCTCTCTTAATAATGACTACATTACTTACGTCGACCCGCAGACGGGCCTGCCGTATCGGGCCCAGGAGGTTGTCCGTCAAGCAGGCCGCACTTCCGAAGCGTCGCGCGATTATAACCAGGCCGCCGGTATCGACGCGATCCCGTCGAGACTGAGAACTGGAGAGTCCCCCGGCACATACGATTTGCTTTCCGCACTCTACCGAATGCGCTCGATGCCGTTGGGTGACGGCGATTCTTATTTCCTTACGGTCGTTAACGCGGGTGACCAGTACCCTGCGGAAGTAAGAGTCATCGGGCGCAAACTAATCAAGACCAATGTCGGCTCATTCAATACGATAGTCGCGCGCGTGAATTTTAAGAATTCACGGGACTACAGCCTTCGTGTTTATTTCAGCGATGACGAGAGGCATGTTCCAGTGCTTATTACGGCGAAGCATCCATCAGGAGAAATTCGCGCCGAGTTGGCGGGTTCCGAACTTGCTATACCCGCACCAGGTTCGCGGACGGCCGGTACTCAGCAGCCCATGAGGACCGGACCTCAAGGGTCACCGAGCCCCGTGAATACTGGATTAACGGGAAGCAGCCCGTCTCCGCCTTCGGGAAATACCCCGAGTGCGCCAATGGCGGACGTTCCGTTCAAAGTAGGCGAACAACTTAGTTACGAGGTCTTTCTCTCGGGTACTACACCATCCGTCGGCACTGTTACGTTCACCTGGAAAGCGCGCGGACGTTATTTCAATCGAGATGGCCTACTTTTCTCGGCTACTGCACAGACTACCGGACCGGGCGGACGTGTTTATCCGGTCAACGATCAAGTCAATTCGTACGTAGATCCGACTACGCTGCTTCCCTTTCGCACTGAACTAAACTTGACAGAGGGCAAGTATCGCAGCACTCGCGGCTACAACCTGGATCAGAACCGTGGTTCGGCGGTGGCCGATACCAAGGAACGAATTGAGATTCCCGTCGGCACGCATGATCTGATTTCAGCCTTTTACGCCATCCGGACCTTCGATATGTGGCCGAAAAGGCGAAACGCGATATCGATCATGGCGACAAAACAACCGCGCACTCTGTTTGTGGAATCCCTGCGCCGCGAAACCATCGAACTCGGGGGGCAGAAACTCGCTGCGATTTTGGTGACCCTGACGACCGATGATCCGCAGGCCGATCAAATGCAAATTCGCATGTGGATTGGCGACGACCCACGGCATCTGCCTCTCCGGATCGCCGCGGTCACTCAGTTGGGAGCCGTGCGCGCCGATCTGGTGATCAAGCCAGTCAGTTCGCGATAACAGCGTTCATCGGTACGCCCTCTCCTCTGCCTCTCCGAAATTGACAATCATTTTCAATTTGGGCATACTGCGAAGTGGCCGGTTCACCGTTGTTCCGGCCCTGACTTTCTCAGCCGGTTTCTCTTATGCTTCAGTCGTTCATCATCGTTCTGCGCGAAGGATTCGAGTCTTTCCTGCTTGTCGCCGTCATTTTTTCTTATCTGCGTAAATCCGGGCAGCGCCAACTTGCGCCTGCCGTCTATTGGGCGGTGATTGCAGCGCTGGCGGTTAGTGGCGGACTGGGTTACCTGCTCTTCCAAATGCAGACCGGCCACAGCGAATGGATCGAACAGCATCTCGGCCAAACGCTCGCCGGTTTCCTGGGTAATGAGGCGCTACGCGAGGCCATTCTCGGCGTCGTGGCGATCGCGATGGTTGCGTCGCTGGTGATTTACATGTGGCGCACGGGACCGAAACTGAAAGAGAAAATGGAAGGACGGCTGGGCGAAGTCGCCATCCGTTCTGGCAAGACAGCCTACCTTGGAGTTTTTCTCTTCACAGTCCTGACAATCAGCCGCGAAGGTATGGAAACTTCCCTGATGCTCCTGCAAGTACGCAGCCCGCGGCTGATTTGGGGCGCCATGCTCGGATTATGCGCAGCAGCGGGAATGGCCTGGGCCTGGGGGCAATTCGGCCACTTGATTAACGTCAAACGGTTTTTTCAGGTGACCGGAATATTCCTGCTGCTATTCATGACGCAGGTGGCCATCTTCACCTTTCACGAATTCGCCGAAGCGGGTCTCTTACCCAACAGCGAAGCCCTGCATACAGCAACGGAAAAATTCTCGCCGGACGGACTTTATGGTCAATGGTTTTCCGTGGGAATGGTTGGTGCGTGCGCGCTGTGGTTGGTCGGAGCGTGGGTGGTTGATCGCATGCGAATTTCCCGGTCCCCTTCCCTACCCGGCCTCAGCGCTGCGTCGCGATAAGGCTGGCAGGTGATCGTTTCGCGGTGGTCCTCTGATTTCTTATTTGTCTGATCTGTCCTTATCTGTGTTCATCTGTGGCTGACTCCTATCAAGACTAACCAGCAAACTGCCTGGTCAGTTCCCTCTTCAGAAGCTTGCCGGTGGGCCCTTTCGGAATATCCTTAACAATGCGAATCGACTTGGGACATTTGTAGTCGGCCAGTCTTTCCGTGCAATAGCTGATCAGCTCCTCTTCCCTTGCCTTCAATCCGTCCTTCAGCACCACGAAGGCGGCGACCTCTTCACCATAGAGCGGATCGGGAATACCGATTGTCGCCGCGGCCGCGACGGCTGGGTGCTGATACAAGACTTCGTCGATCTCGCGCGGGTAGATGTTCTCGCCACCACGGATGATCATGTCCGACTTGCGATCGACTATGTAGAAGTAACCATCCTTATCGCGATAGCCGACATCGCCCGTATGAAACCAGCCGTTCCGAAACGCGATCGCAGTAGCTTCCGGGTTCTTGTAGTAGCCTTTCAGAATATTTTCACCACGTAAGACGATCTCGCCGAGCTCGCCATCCGGGACTTCCCGATCGTTATCGTCGAAAACTTTCATTTCGTTCCCGATAGCCAGGCCGCACGAGCCGGGTCGTCTCAGCTCACCGGGAGGATTGAACGTCGAGCGGCAGGTTGACTCAGATAAACCATAACCTTCAACGACCGGGCACGCGAAAGTCTCTTCAAACTTCTTCATTACCTCAGCCGGCACCGGCGCTGAGCCGCACATGGCAAAGCGAAGCTGATCTGTCTGCCAGCCTTCCGGCACACCGTCGGGATAGGTATTCAGAAGAATTGACAACATTGTCGCGACCGATCCAAACGACGTTACCTGGTAATCGGAAACAATCTGCCAGAACTGAGAAGCCGAAAACTTCGGACTGATTACGGTCGAGCCGCCGGCATACAGCGCCGACATGGTCGTCACTGAAACTGCGTTCATGTGGAAAAGCGGCATGATCGTCAACAAGCGATCATTGGCAGTGAAGTGTAGCCACTCACTTATCTGTCGTGCATTAGCGATTACGTTACCATGAGTTAGCAGGCAGCCTTTTGGTTTTCCCGTGGTCCCCGAGGTGTAAATGATAATCCCATCGTCGTCCTTGCCCAGTTGCGCGAGAGGAGGCTGCTCGCCTTTGAACTCCGATGTCGCCTTCGCCTCATCCTCGAATCTGATGACCGACTGCAAGTGAGGAAGCTCGCTCCGAATACTATCAATGCGCTCAAGGAATGCTGAATGAATCAGAATCGCTTTCGCTTCCGAATTATTTATTACGAAGGTGGTTTCGTGTTCTTTCAAGAGCGAGTTCACCGGCCCGGCCAGTGCGCCCAGTTTCCAGCAAGCGAAATAAGCAATGATATACTCAGCACTATTCGGCATGAGCAAGCTGACCACGTCGCCTTTACCAACCTTATGCGAAGCCAGCAACGACGACGCTCGATTCACCGCGGCGTCAAACTCGGCATAGCTAAACTGCCGGCCATCGGGCTCAGAAAATAGGAACGGCTTATCGGGGGTGGCACCGACCCGTTGATCGATGAGTTCCCGAATATTCGCAGGTTGGTTGGTTCTTTTGTCTGGAGAGGCGCTGTCAATCATGGCTGCTCCGATGATATATTAGGCCGCGTTCCAGTCACTAATTCGATTTATCTTGATCAGGTCTCATGGATACCTATCGCAATTTCATCGACGGCAAATGGATTGAATCCAGCTCGTCCAAAACCGTCCCCAATATCAATCCGGCAAACACCGGCGACGTCCTGGGAACCATAAAACAGGCAACTCGTGAAGAAGCGCGCGCGGCGGTTGAGGCTGCAAGCGGGGCTTTTGCCGGTTGGCGGGCGACACCCGCGCCGGCGCGCGGCAAGATCGTCGCGAAAGCGGCCCGGTTGATGGAAGAGGCGAAAGAAGAGCTGGCCCAAATTCTGACGCGCGAAGAAGGCAAGACCGTTTCCGAATCGCGCGGCGAATTGCAGCGTTCAATCAACGTCGCGGAATTCTGCGCCGGGGAATCACGTCGCATGAACGGCGAGACTATTCTTTCGGAATTGCCTTCGAACTTTGCTTACACCATCAAACAGCCTTTGGGCGTGGTGGCCTGCGTAACGCCCTGGAACTTTCCGGTGGCGATTCCGGTCTGGAAAATTGCGCCGGCGCTGGTCGCCGGCAACACGGTGGTTTTCAAACCGGCGACGCTCACGCCGGCGACGGCGGTCCGCATCGTAGAGCTATTCGAGCAGGCGGGGATACCTCCGGGTGTTTTGAATCTGATCCTCGGATCGGGTTCAGATGCCGGCGATGAAATCATTAGTCACCCGGCAGTCAAAGCCGTCTCGTTCACCGGATCGAACTCAGTCGGCATTCGTTTGTACGAACAGGTCTCTCGCCGCGGCGGCAAGTGCCAGTGTGAGATGGGCGGCAAGAATCCGGTGGTGATTCTGGAAGACGCCGATATGGAGCTGACCGTTGAATCAACGGCGCAGGGCGCGTTTGGTTCGTCCGGGCAGCGCTGCACCGCCACCAGCCGGGCCATCGTGGTCAACGAAATCGCCGATGAATTCGTTGAGCGAATTACCAAGCGAGCCGAATCAATGCGGATTGGCGACGGCATGGATCCAAAAACTGAAATGGGTCCGAGCGTGGATGAAAGCCAGTTCAAAACCGTTCTGGATTACCTGAACATCGGGCGCGAAGATGGCGCGACACTCGTGTGCGGCGGCGAGCGGGCGACGGGCAACGGCCTCGACAAAGGCTACTTTGTGCGTCCCACCATCTTTGATCACGTGACACCCGATATGCGCATCGCGCGTGAGGAGATCTTCGGACCGGTGCTTTCTGTCTTGCGGGTGAAGGATTTCGACGAAGCCATGCAGGTGGCAAACGACACCGAGTATGGCCTGTCATCTTCAATTTTCACGAACGACGCCGCCCGGATCTTTCGCTTCATTGATGAGATTGAAACCGGCATGACGCATATCAACTCGCCGACGACCGGCGGCGAAGCTCATATCCCGTTTGGCGGTATCAAAGGCACCGGCATCGGCGATCGCGAACAGGGTTCGACGGCTCTGGATTTCTACACCGAATTGAAAGTAGTTTACGTGGACTATACGGGGCGGAAGCGCGAGGGGAATCTTTACTAGGCAGCCCTGAGATTGTGGAGACAATGGAAGCTGCCAACAAACTCCTCGAGCTGCTTAAGGACCTTGCGGAACAGCTGCCATCGCTGTTGACCATACTCGCGTGCATGATCTTTGCGATAACTCGTTGGAAAACGACCCCCAGGGTATCGCAGGTGGTGTTGATTGGGCTGGTCCTGTTGTTTCTGCACTTAATAGTATTCTCAGTTGTCTACACCGGGGTTCCGGAGATGTTCATCAGATCGACATCCTATCCAAGCCAGGCGAGCACGATACGAATCATGTATCTGATACTAGGGTTGATTAGCAACAGCTCGCTCGGTGTCAACCTCGCCGTTTTGCTGACGGCCATTTTCATCGGACGTCCTTCGACGAACCATCAATGACCCGCCGGTGAGCATGTGGCTGGGGCTGGATTGATCAA
>Ga0193725_1000210_pt1 | contig 18911 bp, 14 predicted proteins | sample H2a2metaG_FD_143058 | JGI IMG/M metagenome (GOLD analysis project Ga0193725, IMG submission 143058) | Soil microbial communities from a riparian zone of the East river system, Colorado, United States - H2a2 | ecosystem: Environmental > Terrestrial > Soil > Riparian zone | place: USA: East River... | reverse complement strand
CGTTCGAGCCTCACCGGCTTTCCGGTCAGGCTCGCGTCGAGGCTCACAGTGATCACGGCGTCAACCTCCGAGGCGTACGGCTTAACCATTTTCTCGACCAGCCCGCTCTTGAATTCATAGAAGTCGACGGGCAGCACGACGCCTTCCACTGCGGCGATGACGCCCTTGTCGGCCTTGATCCGTTCGCCGTCGAGGGCCATGACCGCGGCGCCGGACGGGTTCCACTCGCCTTTCCTCGGGGCTTTGCTGACATTCGAAATATTGAAGGGATCGAAACCCGTCAGCAGCGTCTTAACTACTTCGGTTTTGGCGGGGACCGATTTCCCGAAGTCGATGTCGCTTCCGCCGCGCGCCGCCACAACAAAAGCGTCGTCTATCAATGACAGCACGAAGTAAAGATGAAAGAAGATGTCGTCAAGCGGCGTATCGGCCTTTCTCGTCAGCGATGAAATCGGTCTGCTGTTCTGAATTGACTTGAGCATCGCTCGCATATCGCGGATTTTTTCGAAGTGACTTTCATTTCCGAGATCCTTCGCGGCCTTTGCCAGCTTCCAGAGCTGCTGCCCGGCTGCCTGTCCGACGCGGGTCGCTTCATCATCGGATATTTTTGCGCCGCCTTCGATCACCGCTCGCGCTTCCAGGAGCATGGCCTCGAATATCCCGGGAAGGTCTGAAGTGGATTTCGCGCCCTTGATCGGAGAGATCCAATCGGAAAGCTGTCGGACCTTGCTGCCCGTCTGCATCCCGGGTCTTGGCGCCGCCTTGGGTGGCCCTGCCGCAACCAGGAGAGTTCCCGCGAAAGTTTTCGGTGTCGAGGAGATTGTGACCGTTTCCCCCCACTTCCACGTCTTCTTAGCGCTCTTGTCGGTCTTTGGATCGCTGTCCCCCAGATCCCTGGAGCCGGATAACTTGTCTGCTTCGATTCGACGGCCGGGACTTTCGCCCAGCTCTTTTCTTGCTTCTTTGGTGTCCTTGATCTTGAGCTTTTTGATGATCTCGCCCTTGTCGTCACCCGGCTTGCCTTCCTCGCCAAATATTGGCTCGTTGCCTTGCAGGACCGAGATGCTTGTGATTTTCCACGAGGCGTCTCGCTCGATTGCCGCGATAGTATGCGTGTGTCCCCCGGTTCTGGCCTTGTTGAAGCCCTTCTCGAAGTGAGCCCACACGAGTACGTCGCCCGGGTGGAGCAGTGGTTCCAGTTCGAAGAACGAGACCAGCGGGTTGCCTTTTGAATCGCTGTAAGGATTCACCATCAAGGCGACGTTGCCTGTGTACACTTCTTTGATCACTTTGCCGACTCTACCGGCAGCCGCTTCGCCTGCTTTGTCACCGATCACCCAATTGCCGAACGTCTCAGTTCGCCCGTGTGCCGACAGCCACACGTGCCGCAGGATCACCGCGATGTCTGCGCAGTCGGCAGGGAGCTGATAAGCGTCCGTTCTGAGATTTGGCGGCAGACAGGTCTTCACCCAGTCATCGGTCGGGTGATCGATGAACTCCTCGCCAAGCCTCTTTCCTCCAATTCGCGGAGCTGCGCCCTTCTTCTCCGGAGTCGCCTCGCGAACTGCTGCCTCTTCGCCGAGCACCGTGAATACATGTGGCTCTTTAGTAGTGGGCACCGGCGTGGCGCGAGCCTTGAAAGATTTGAGCTTGGTAAAGTTGCTAATCCACTCCTCATAAGTCGGACAATTCTCCGGTTCTTTGTAAGTGCAATCGCCTGGCTTCGAGGGTAGAGGGTTCTTGGCTGCCTCACACGTCTGCTCGCGCGTCGGCTGAGTGGCAGGTTGTCGCTGTATCGCGGGCATGGCCAGGGGTGTTGGGGAAGACCGGCTTGGCCTATCTGCGCGGGTGTCCGCTTCGCCCTCGAGGCGGTCGCCCGCGCGGTTGATCGCGAGCGCTGCGCTGCCTGTGTAGCTTACACCGCGTTGTTGCAGGGTGTGAGTAAGCTCGTGCGCAATTAGCCGCGCGCCCGAAGCAGTTTCCGGAGAGTATCGCCCGGCTCCAAAGACGATGTGGTTTCCTACCGTGTAAGCGAGAGCGTCGAGGGCTTGCGCGGAGGCGGACGCTCGCTCCCCGGTATGCACGGCGACTGCGCCGAAGTCTCGATCAAACTGCCCCTCGAAGGTGCGTCGCACCGATGGCTCCAGCGGATGCCCCTGGGACTTTAGGACTTCGTAAACTATCGGGGGCGCCAAATCCGTCTCCGAATCAGTCTCCGCCGATCGCTGAAGGGGGAGGACGTCGAGGGCTTCCTTGAGCCGGTCGTCCTTGCCGACTATTTTGTCGTGATCCGAATGTCCGACGGCAATAACCTGGTAGTTTGAGCTCAGTGCGTTGTGGATGACCGAGCCAGCGCCCCCAAGCGCGGCGGCGTTAGTCTTGAACCAGTCGCCGATAAACGGTTTCAGCGGGAGCCCGTGCTTCTTGTCCAGCGGACCTACGGTCCACTTCGTATAAAAAGGATTGGTTGAGTAATACACTCGAACGCGCATGCTGGACTTTAGATAAGCGAGCTTCTCAGCGATGGTGGTCCTCTTGCTCAACTCCGACAGGTCCAGGTCGAGCTGCTTCTTAACCCAGTCCTTCATTGCCGCGAATTCTCTTGGCCCGTTAATGGCATCGTACAAAGCGAGCTCGCCCATCTTTGATGGCAGACTCGATCCGCTGGCACCTGTCAGCATCTTCTCGTTGATCAAACCACCTGCTCCGCTGTGTCCGGACAAAAGTACGCTGCCGATCTTCGGAGAAGAAACCCAGAGCCCCATGAATGCCATTGTGCCGAATATCTCATTGAGGTACGCGTCGCTGTTGAAAGTGAGATTGCCCGACGAATCCTTACCGAACTCTGCGCCAGTCGTACCTTGAGGCAGCACGCCCACCACCTGTGGCGAGAGCGAACTCGCCTCCATCTGTTGTTCGACGCGATCTATCGCCTCGTCGCGGACCGATCCCCCGCTCTGGCGATAGCCGACGTTCATACCGTGAAAGTGCAGCAGCACTTGAACAGGTTTCTTGGTGTCCAGTCGTTCGTGAAGCAGAACAATCGCGCGGCCCTTGGCTGATTCGGTGGTGGCCCCGGACTTCGACTCTTCCTGGTTTCCGAGCTGGAGGAAATCCACCGGTATTCTTCTGATTTTACCCACGTGCTTCTCACCCGCATTCCAGCCGCTGACAAAGCCACCTGTCGGGCTCGCCCATCCGGGGTCCCACCCGGGCTCACGATCACGTTGAATAACAGGTCCTTTTCGGCGAGACGACCCATCAACTTCGGCGCGCGCGGACACTTCGTGCGCGTCTGCCCGGCTATTGGCTTCGCGTTCTAACCGTTCATCGTTGAGGATCGAGGGATCTGAGCCTGTTGCGGATATCCGACTTTGCTGAATAACGTGTGTCAGTTCGTGAGCGAGCAAATGCCTGCCGCTGGTTGTCGAAGGCGAATAGTGTCCGGCCCCGAACACAACTTCGTCGCCCGAGGTGTACGCGCGAGCATTGATTGCTGCCGCTGACTCAGCCGCGCGCGCGTCGGCGTGCACACGCACCGAGCTGAAGTCACGTCCAAGATGAGCCTCCATGAATGGTCGAACAGATGCATCAATCGGAACGCCGGGCGACTGGAGAACATCAGCAACGACCCTAGGCACCGCCATTGCGGACTCTGCGCCGATTGGCGAGCGTTGAATCTGCCTGCGTTCGCTCGCGGTGCATTCTTCGCAAGTGCCACCCGCAAGCGTGTGGTTCCCACAACGACAAGTTCGCTGTAGAAGCCGACCCTGGCTGGTTGCCGGTTTCGCGGGAGTCGCGCTTGTCTGTCCTTTTATCGCGTCGCTCAATTTGATCTCGCTTCTCGCGGGTTGCCGAATCAAATGCCTTACGGAGTATCCAGGTTGAGTTCACCGCCGAGCGCTTTTGACGGAGGCGTGTAGAACCAGACATCGACTCGCCGGTTTGCGGCCTTTTCTTCGGCGGTAGACTCCGCCGGGAATCGAAGGTGGTCTTTGCCCAATCCGACGACGGTCATTCGGGCGGTGCTGACGCCGCGCTTCACAAGCGCCTGCTTGACGGCGGCTGCGCGCTTCTCGGAAAGCTTCTGATTGTGCTCCTCGGTGAATGTGCTATCGGTGTGGCCTTCGATGTGAATCTCCGCCTCTTTGTAGATCTTCAGCAACCCTGCGAGATGATCCAGTTCCTTGTCATAGCCGGCGGGAATAGTTGCGCTATCTACTTTGAACTTGTCGATAGTCGTCGACTCGATCGTCCCAAATCGAATCGGCGGTATCTTCAATTCAAAACGTGGAAATGGAGCCGGCTCCGGCGGTTTGGTTGTCGGCGGAACCGTTGGAATCGTGGGTGCGATTTGAGGCTTGAAGCACTTGTTGCTGGGCCGAGGCAGAAGCACCTCGTCCTTTCGACAGCACCGGCTGTCTGCAATGCTCAGGTTGCGCCACGTGCAGCAGTGGTCCGCGTCACGCTTGAACTTCTCACAGCACTGGCCGCCGAACTTGCCTGGTTCCGTGGTCTCCATGCCGGGAATCACATCGCAGATGCGCTTGCTGTCGTTGCCGCCTTTTTTCTTGCCCCGAAGAAAATCCAGTGCTTTCTTAAGCTGGCTTAACTTGACTTGCTGCCCTTTGACGAAATCGGGAAGGCCTGGAATGTCCGGCACAATGATACCCGGATCGAACTCATCAAACACCGGCATTGGAATCCATGGTTTGTCCGGCTCTTTTGCCTGATCCTTTTTCTTCGGGTCATCGCCCTCGTCTCTTTGAAGAAGAAGGTTTTGAGCTCCGCTTGCGCGCGAGTAGTCATTGCTCCCGAGTCTTCCACGAGTCGACACTCGTTCCGCTGCCGCATCCGCCTCACGTTCGAGGCCGTCGCCAGGCTCATTTACTCGATACCCCTGAGCCTGGTGCGGGCCCGATGACTGCCCGCCTTGTTGAATCGTGTGAGTCAACTCGTGCGCGATCAATCTTCTTCCTGCTGATGTTGATGGACTGTATAACCCGTTCGCGAACACGATGTGATTCCCAACCGTGTAAGCTCTGGCGTTGACCGACTCAGCGGATTGGGCGGCGAGTGTTCCGGTGTGAACCCGAACGCCGCTGAAGTCGTGTCCGAAACCGGATTCCATGAAAGTTCGAGTGGATGAATCAAGAGGGGCGCCCGATGTACTTAGCGCGGCGTTTACCTTGCCCGATACACCGCGACTCGAAACGCAGCCGGCGGATGATCGCTGAAGGTCGCGCTTTGTTGAACACTCTTCACAACCGCCGCCGTTGCTCTGTTTCCCGCAAGCGCAGGCTCGCTGGAGCACCAGCGCTCGCGCCGGCGTGAAGCTTGTTTCCTGTATCGCAGTTTGTAGATTTCTTTCCATACAAACCTCGGCCGTTCACCTCAGCCCTTCGATTATCTTCAACAACGCGCCTCGGGCATACGCCCAGTTGTGACACTTGAAACTGCGCAGGTCGATGATTGGCGATTTACATTTGAAACAAACAAGGTCGGCGATCGCGCGCGGAGTCTCGACGTTGACATACTTTCTGTCACCCAGGATTACTTTCACCAGCAGCTCTCTGTTGTGTTGCTTCGCGACACCTGACGCGACGATGTCGAGCCAGTTTGTTTCGCGATCGCACTTTTTGCATCGCCTTGTGTCGCCGCTCACCCACAACGGCGCGCCAATCGTTCCCGGTTCCATTCCAAGCAGTTTCTCAATCGCCGTGACGTCGCTGTCGCTGGTGACCCACTTTTCCTTGCCCGGCAATGAGTGCGGCGAGTCATAAACTTGTTTGAAGACTTCGGCGCTCACGATGCGCGTTGATGGTTTTGATCCACCTTGAACTGGTTTTGGCATAACACTCCTTTCGTCTCTCAGTTCTTACGGTCAAGGGTTGCCAGTCACGAGTCCTCAGGCGGTTCGGCGGCTCCGATTCGAGATGGCCGGCCGGTTGCGCTCAGGTCTGGGATCGGTCCGCCCGGGTTCGGAGACGCCGGGGCCGGAGTCTTCGGCGGCGTTGTGGGCGCCGCCGGTTTGTTCAGGTCGTAAGCGGTCAAGCCCGCTGCGATGTCCTTCTCCCACGTTGCTTGTTCGGCTGCCTTTACGCCGTTCTTGGTATCTTTGTCGTAGTCCTTTTGGGCTTGGTCTTTGAGGGTGATCCAACCCTGGCCAATCGCCAAGATTGCAGTGGAGGGATCCATCGCTTTGAAGTTTTTCACCGCCTCCTTGTTCGCCTCCGTTTTCCCGCATACGGTGGCCGAAGCGACGAACTTCGCGGACTTCGTCTTGAGGTCGGCGCGGGCTTTTTCAGCCATCTTGTTTGAGATATCGAAGTGTCCCTGCTCGTGCTTCAGCAAACGAGCGCTCCAGTCTTTGTAGTATGTCAGACAATCATCCGTGAACTTTTTAGACGAGCAATCGGCCTTCGACGTAGCTTTAACGACCTGGACGCCGGTGTTGGTTTCGGTGATCTCGAACAACTGCTTCTTGGCGGATGACTTCTCACAGTTGCTTACGAGAGTCGTAGCACATTCGGCCCGACTCGTCGCCGTGACCTTAGTCGTAGAATCCACATCGATGGTGTAACTCGTCTGTTTTTTGTCAAACGCCTCCTGGCAAGGTGTCACGTGTTGCTTGCAATCCTGGCTCGCCCCCGCGATCTGCTTGTCGATCTCCTGCTTGCACTGCGTCACGACTCCCGGGCAATGCTTGGTTGGATCCTTGTACTTCGGAAGGACCCACGAGGTACCTTGCTTCATGATTCCGACGACTTTATCGAACACCTTGGGGTCGATAGAGAGCTTGGCGGTGTGTTTGGTGGACTTCTTATTATTAACTTCACAAACTTCCTTCGTGTCCGTGTCCCCCACCGTTGCGGCCCATTCGGGGGAATCGAAGCCGCTGTCTGTCTCAGCGGAGAGCGTGGAGCTCGCTGGGACGGAACCCTGAAAGTCGCTCCACGTAAGCTGACGATAATTGATGGTGGCGCGCTGCACCTGTCTCGACACCATCCCGCTCTCTTGTTGAACAACGTGCGTCAGTTCGTGCGCCAGCATTTGCCGCCCGGAATCCAGGTGCGGTTGGTACGCACCCGAATTGAAGAACACATGCGAGCCGACGGTGAACGCGCGAGCGCCAAGGTTCTCCGCCAACGATTCCGCGGCGGCCCCGCGGTGCAAGCGAACACCGCTTAGGTCATAGCCGAATCTGGGCTCGAAGAAACGACGGGACGCTTGATCCAACGGCTCTCCGCCGGCCGCCTCGCGATATATCTGCGACGAGAGCGTTGATGGAACACGGCCAGTCGTCGTGCCCGACGCGGCGGGAACGAAACCCACGGGCGACGCTCCCGCGGGCATTCGCATCATCCGGTTCGCGACGTCGTCGGCCTGATGTTCGAGCGAATTATCGGTGGCCCCGAGTTCAAGGCTACTGCCTGTGAGGTGAGCCTGACGGGGAAATCGCTGGACAAGGCCATTGCTCTTGCAGTCGCGACACTCGCCGCCACTGCTCGTATGGTTACCGCAGGCACAGTTGCGCCGCAGTGTTTCACCCGAGCTAGCTACGGAAGCAGGACCCGGCGAATTCAATTGCGTTCTCGCTCCTTCACTCATAGGCAATCGACAGGTACGCGGTCGTTTTTGTCAGTCTCAAAATAACCGGTCGGCGGACGAGTGCACGGCGACGACCTTTTGCTTTTCCACCAGCGTTTGCGGCCAGGCTCGTTCCTCTGAGAACAAGCCGGGTCCGGAATCAATCTCCAACACCACGGGCTTCGGTTGCCCGTCTTCGCGGCACTCGAATTCAACTGCGCGCAGCCTGCCGGGCGGGTCGTCCAACAACCGAGCATCGGCATAACTTGCGCCGCAGATCTCGAGGACCTCGCCTACACTCAATCCAACCCACTTGTCCATATCAGACTCTCAAACCAGCTTTGCATCCTTGGGTACGGGGCTCGCGTCGTCAGGCCGGCACGTCTTGTAGAAGCACAGCCCGCAGCCGAGGATTGCTGCAGTTACCCCTGTCTCAACCTTCTCCTGGAAGGTGCCGGTGGCGGCGGCGCGGGCATCGTTCCAGCGCTTGGTGGTGTCGACCTTCTTGCACGCGTCTCTGGATGTAAAATTCAGAGTGTCTAAAACGAAATAACAGCTGCCGGCGCCGATGTATTTAACGCTGCCCTGACCACCGGCTATGAAGTTGGTTATGTCGCCTCCCGAGAAGGCGACGCCAAGATGCGAACCCTCCGAGGTGCTGTACGGATGAGTGTGAAAAGTCCCGAGAGTGACATCGCCCGCCTTCTCCGCCGGCAGTGAAATGCTGCCGCCGCCTCCCGACCCTGTTCGGATCACCCTCTTACCATCCTTGTCCGTGACAATCCTTCCGCCCTGCTCGGTAACCGACGCCTCCCCGTGTTTGGATTTTTTCCACGCGGCGTCGATTCCAGCGTATACGTCGTCAGGGATCGCGTGGGTTTTCGCGCACTTTTGAGGTATCGGCTCGCCGAGAACTTCGTGACGACAATAATCTGTGCTTTCCTCTCCCATGATCTTTATGCACTTGATCAGCTCTGTAGCTTCGCGGTACGGCAATGTGGTTCCGTGCCCGAACGATTTGCCCTGTGGCTTGTCGGTGTCGTCAGGGAGTCGCTGGATTGAGGCTATGCCAAGGTGATTGAAGGCAGGCACTGTCCCGCCGCTCATGACACTCTGCGCCACGTTGTCCGCCTCGCGTTCACTCGGATCCGAGGCGTCTGTAATCTCGAGCTTGCCCGATAGATGGCGGCTTCCGGAATTCTGCTGAACGGTGTGAGTCAACTCGTGCGCGAGCAGCTTCATTCCATCCCGGGTTTGCGGCGCATATCTGCCCGCAGCAAACGCGATGTCGTTGCCGACAGTGTAGGCCCTTGCGTTCACCGCCCGCGCGGATTCGGCGGCCTGCGAATCCGCGTGAACCCGGACTCGGCTGAAGTCCCGGTCGAATCGCGACTCCATAAAGGAACGTGTGTTGAGATCGAGCGGCTGACCAAAGGAGCGCAAAACGTCGTTCACGACGTGCGGAACTCCGGCAGGCTCCGAAGCGTCCGCGGTCCTTCGTTGAAGCGAGCCTTTCTTCTTTGCGCACTCTCCGCACTCGCCGCTTGCGGAGTGACTGCCGCAGGCGCACTTGCGCTGCAATACCGCCCCGGCCAATGGCTGGAAGGAGCTCGTGTGCTCACCAAAGAAGCCTGACTTTTCCATGGTTCACCGTTGTTGCTTTGTTCCGATTCCGCCGTGCACTGCGCGCGCGATCTGACTGCCGAGCTGAGTAACATTTGTATCGTTGGTTATGTTGATCGCTCCGGCTCGCACAGACGGCATCGCGGCCCCCGACCTCAGCTCAGCCGCCAGTCCGTCGGCCAACAGCAGCCGGGTGAGTTCGGCTTCCAGGGCAGCCCCGACCGCCGCGCCCTGATAGCGCTCCAGCGGCAAGGCTTCAAGGACGAGCCGCTCGATATGAAGATTGATCTTCATAACCCCGCTCCCGCGCGCGCGGTCCATCTGAAATCTGCATCGTTGACCGGGCGTTCGAGCTTCTTGAACTCGATTCTCGCGGATTCAAGGATGTGACCCATCATCACCGGCAGACCTTCGCCAGCCGCCATGAAGGCGGCGTTGATCGCCGTGTTGTGAATGCTGCCGCCGGTGAGATTGAGCAACGCCAGCCGTGCGTAATCCAAACCATCGGTCTCCGTTTCAGGCGGGAACACTCTCTGCCAGATTTGTTTTCGTTCTGTGGCGCCGGGGAAGGGGAAGTTCACTATGAAGCGCAGCCTCCGCATGAATGCCGTATCCAGCGCGCTTTTCATGTTGGTAGCCAATATCGCAAGGCCTCGATAGGTCTCGATTCGTTGAAGCAGATAATTGATTTCGATATTGGCGTAACGATCGTGGCTGTCCTTTACTTCGCTCCGTTTGCCGAACAGCGCATCGGCTTCGTCGAAGAATAGGATCGCGCCTCCGTCCTCGGCAGCGTCAAACAGGCGGCGCAGGTTCTTCTCGGTTTCGCCGATGTACTTGCTGACGACCGCGGAAAGATCAATTCGGTAGAGATTCAACTTCAGATCGTTGGCCAGCACCTCGGCGGCCATGGTCTTTCCAGTGCCGCTTTCTCCCGCGCACAACGCATTTATTCCGAGCCCTCGATTCATCCTTCTGGCGAATCCCCACTCTTCGTAAACACGGCGGCGCTGGCGAACCTGACTTGCGATCTGGCGGAGCAGAGCCATCTCGTGCGCGGGGAGAACGATGTCATCCCACGTAGCTCGCGGATCGAGGCGTTGAGCCAACACGTCGAGCCTGGGACGAGTCAGGAGGTTGCACGCAGCCCATACTCGCTGTTCGAGTCCGTCGGCGCCCTCGGAATCGTCGGAGGCGGCCGCGATGATCCTGCTGATTGAATCCGCGCTCAAGTTGAACTGAGTCGAGAGCCTCGCGGCGGTCTCTTCGGTCCCGTCTCCGAATGCAGCTTGCCACGCGGCCATCTGCTCCCCGGATGTTGGCTTTGTAATGTCGAATGCGACGCTCGATTCCAGTCCTTGCCACATCTCGCGAGTGTCGAGAAAGAAGACGCCGTTGCTTCTGTTCAGAAAGCGGCTGACTGAAGCGGCCTGTCCGGCGCTGTGCGACGAATCGAGTTCGTGCGCGTCTACAAAGAGCGCGACGGGCAGGAGCACGCTTTCCCGCTGCCAAAGTCTGGCCAACGTCTCCAGCTCGCCCGGCTGCGATGGGAGCATGTCAAACGGCAAGTGATACAACTGGAGACCGAGCGCGGCCGCCGCGTGATAGGCGACGGTCTTCTTGCTGGCGCTGTCGGCGCCCAAGAGTTGGACGCTTGGGTAGCGCGGCACCGCGGTTGCACGCCCGATCTGACGGATTATTGACTCGACGATTTCCGTCTGCGAAGCGGGAATTTCTTTATGGTGACGCTCCATCCCAGCCGGTATCAGCAAAGGCGCCAATCGATCGTCCAGATAATTGAGACCCTTGATGTAATTTACGACACGCTCGTCGGCGCGAAGCGCGCTGATCGTCAGTGCGATTGCTCCTGGTTGGTTGATTTCAATCAGCCTCCAATAGCGCAGCGGGCGCTCGGGGGAAAGAACGTCCCACGCTGGTTCTTCAAACAGACTCATAGCGAGCGCGAATGTCGGGTGAGAGCGAGACGCTTCGCCCTGGGCGAGCGAGCACAGCGATGCGATCCTCGTGTCCAGCTCGATTGCTGCGCAGAGCAATAGCAGATCGCGCTCAAAGTTCGAAAGACCAAATCGCTCCGCGAGCATTGTGAGTGCGGGCGCGGGCTGGCGGTCGGCGGCTTTCTCCATCGCAGATGCTGCTTCGGAGATCAGGTCCTCGGTGATATTGGCGGGTGGCAGCAAGTGAACCGTCTGTTCCACCGTGCCTGGCCGCCACCTCAGGAAGATTCGTTTCGGCGCATGGCGCTCCTCGGGATACGAATTGTTTCCGCCGTGCTTGCCAGACAGCCGTTCGAGACGTAACCTCAGCCACCCCAGCGCCGCCGACAAGTATTCCTCATTTGCTTTCTGCCATTCAGCAAAGTCAGTCATGGATGGTCACCTTTTGAGTGGCGTCAAACGCAGGCTTGTTATTCAGTTTCTTGATCAAGATGCTGTCGACGCCGTCGACCCGCAGCCGAAGGAAGAAGTCGCCCAGCGGCGCGTTCCTCATTGTGAAGCTCACGTTGGCGGTTTGCGCAGCGAAGGGCGTCGCTAGCACCTCCGTCCCGCCTACAATCAAAGATACGCGCTGACCGGGCCTGACTTCCGGAGCGCAGCTGATCGGAATCACCGCGCTGTCATCCGCCCGAGTCACGTCCAGCGGAAGCTGGCCGGTGATTACCGGAGCAAGCGTGATTGCCAGCTCGTTGGTCCTACGATCGGGCTCGCCGGCGCGCTTGATGATAGCGGTCATCGTGTAGAAGCCCGCCGGCCAGGTCGCCGGATCGGTGGCCGCGTTCTTTTCGACCTTGACCGTGAACCCGGCTTCGCCGCCGCCGGCCTGCGCATCGACCGCGATAGGCTGATCCAGGCGGCGATTTGAAAACTCCACAATCCGGCTGTCGCCATCCAGATGGTGACCGGTAATCGTGAGCACATCGCCAAGCAGAGCGCTTGTTCGACCGGCCGGGAAAAGAATGCCCTCGATCGCCGGAAATGGAGGAATCAAATCGGGCTGCGAGATTACGCCCTTGTCATCGGCCCCGCTGCGAGACAAAACCGGAAGAGGCGCCGTTGCTCCGCGAGTGCTTTCGATCAATACAACCGCAACCTGGTAGGCGGCGGAGATGCGGTAGTTGGTTTGGAAGATCATCCACAGTTTCGACATTTCTTCCACTGACATTGGCTGCTCACTGATTCGCACTCGTTCGAGTTGATGTTGAAGCTCGCTCTCGGCAAGTGCCGCTTCGATCTCAGCCGCGTTCAAGAGAGGGTGATCGTGAAGCACTCCCATCGCTCGACCTAACAGTCGATGGGAAACGGCATCGTTGTCTGCCCGAGAATAAGCGGTAACCAGGTAGTAGAGGTTCAGCGGCAGCGGCGGCTGACCGGTTTCCCCCGGCTTGGTTTGAAGCGGCATGTCCATATTGCGAAACGCCGCGTTGAGCGCAGTCTGATAGAGGAAGAGATTGACCTGATCGCCGGTGATATTTTCTCGCGCTCGATCCGGAGGCCTCGTCGTAACCGACGTTCCCGGCAGGTCTGCGAGGACCGCATCTTCAATAAGCTTGCGGAGTGTAAGCGTCACCGCTTCGATGGCTCTGGCTGTACTCATCACCTGACTCCACTCGAGCGCTTGCGCAGGTAGTCATCAAGACTCATCGCGGACTTCGCGGGCGCCGCTGACTTCGTCGCCGGAGGCGTGACGGCTTTGACTTCGACTCGCCCGATTGTGATCTGCACCGTAGGCGCAGAGTCAACGGTATTGGCGAATCCCTCACGCGGCCCTTCAGTGCGAGGCGACATACGGGCGTCGGTCGCAATCGCAATTCGCTCGGGCCGCACCGGACTTCTTGACTCGCTGGGCCGTGCTACCTCGGAGACGGTCCGAACACCTGGAAACTTGGCGACGGTGGATTGTGGGACATGCGGCGATGTCCGGAGCACATCCGCAGAGATTTTCCCTGAAATGACGGATTCGACTTGCGACATCCGTATTTGTTCCAGGCTGGAGTCGATCGACGCGAGCGGTTCGACGTCCTCGATGCTAATCCTGCGGCCGGGGCGAACTGCTGTGGCTGGTTTTGTCAGCGGCGTTGATGCTTCAAGATCATCGAGCTTTGGCGGCGGCTTTGTTTTGGAGTCTCTGGTGTCTGAGGATCGTTTCAAGTCGAATGATTGTGGAATCTGTGGCGCATCGGCGGGCCTCGTGACATCGGCGACTGCCCGGCGACGGCTCACAGTGGTTTGTGGTTGCGGTGCCGAACGTCCAACAGACTCTTCCGCGGCCGCGTCGTTGGATTCCAGGGCAGTATCGCGTCTCGGCCGCCCCAGGGAGGGAGAACCCTTCGAGGGCGTATCGATCGCCCGGCCTTCGATCCCTCTCGACGTGTCTATTGCATCCGGTTCAGGCTCCTCAGGCGCAACGGCGTTGGTCGATTCAGGGGCATTCGAACGCGCGCGCCGTTGCCCTGTGGGAATTATTGCAGACATCCCCGGGGGAGCAGCTTCCGCGGCATCCTGGTATTCGGAAACACTCATTTCTTCAGACGTCTCGTTCGGTGACACGGCGGCGAATGAGTCAGAGTACAAGGGGGCCCGTTCGAAGCGGGACACGGGCCGCGGCTCAATTGAAGGCCCCAGCCCCATGGTCCTTGCAGCCAGATTGCTGAAGTGGTCGCCCATCAGCTCACCAGTTTCAGGTACATTTGTCGCCGTGCGTGGCTCATCGCGAGTATGTCGGCCTCGCGCCAGCCGTAGGCCGATGCAAGCGCGTGTACCTCGCGCACCGTCTTCGCTGCCCAGGCACCGACTTCCTTCCAGAGAAACGAGACGATGTCGAATACCGCGGGCCACTGTTCGCCACACGAAGGACAGGCCAGCGCCAGATTCACGTCGGCCTGCGGATCCAAGTCCCCTATTCGATCGATGACCGCGCTCACGACCTGGTCGGGCAAAGCACTGAGCGAAACCTCGGCGTCGTTCCGAGTGGCGTGGAGAAAGCATCGTCCGATGAGTACCACGCGGCCTTGAGAAGCGTCGGCAAGCGAGACGATGGCTTCGAGGTCGCTGGAATCAGGGAGACGGAACTCGACCAGGAAACCATCAACCAAATGTGTGTAAGAATCCTCATAGACAGAGCCGGCCGGCTGTCGAATATCGGATGTGTGAAACGCTATCTCAAGACATTCACCGCAGCGCGGGCAAGAAGAAATACAGTTGAGAGTCGAGCCAAACAGCCGCTCGCGAAGGTCGAGCAGCCACCCGTCACGTTTGCCTACCGGCGCGCGAGCAAGAGTGTCGGGAGCGGTTTCCGGCAGCGCGGCTGTCAGCAATGCGATTGCAAGCTCGTGCGGTCGTTGGACGAGTCCTCGCTCCCAAACACTCAATAGCGTTGAGGCCGAAAGCAGGTTCATTGTCTCAATCAGAGGGTGGGCTCAGTCGGCTCGACCACTGACGCGTCACGCTCCCATCCTTCGTTCTCGAGCTTGATGTGCTGGATCGCTACTGCGTTCGCGTTTGCATCGAGATCAGGGAGAGCCTGGTATTCGGAAACCCAGCACCGGAAGATTTTGTAGGAGATCGCAACTTGCCCGGCCTCGTTTATGACGTCGATGATCAGGTCCTTGCGAAAGTCCTTGAGTGAGACTTCCGTTCCCGGCCCGGACGTCAGGTCCCAGACTTTGTTTGCCCATTTTTCGAATTCGAGATCGTGAGTGACGCCGCGATCCAAAGTTATGGCCTCGTATTCGGTCCGGCCCGGCGACTTGCGGCTCGAGCTTGGGTCTCCACCTTCGCGATGCTTCACGACTTCAGTGGTCCGCTTGAGCGCGCTCATCTTGCTGATGCCCGCGACGGGCGCAGTGCTGCCCACGAACTTGATCTGGAACTTGAAATTCTTGTATGGATCAAAACGCGTCGGATTCGCGACAAATTGGGGTGGCGGCATAGTTTCTCCTTCCTATTCGACGTCACTTGGGCCAACACGGCCAGGGCCGCATCGATTCAGATTGGTTCAGCTCGCATCAGGCCTCTCTGAATTAGGTCTCGATCTGTCCTGCCATCTGCTGGATCTTGATGATCACAAATTCCGCCGGTTTCAGAGGGGCAAAACCGACCACGATGTTCACAATGCCCAGATTGATGTCGTTCTGGGTCGTGGTCTCCTTGTCGCACTTCACGAAGTAGGCATCGCGAGGTGACTTGCCCTGGAAGGCGCCCTGGCGAAACAGGTTGTGCATGAAGGCACCGATCGCCAGCCGTAGCTGTGCCCATAGCGGCTCGTCGTTGGGCTCGAATACGGCCCATTGAGTTCCGCGATAGAGGCTTTCTTCAATGTATAACGCCGTGCGCCTCACAGGGACGTACTTCCATTCGGACGCCAGGCGGTCATTGCCCTGCAAGGTTCGCGAGCCCCATATGACACGGCCCGTGCCAGGCATGACCCTCAGGCAGTTGATGCCGAGCGGATTCAACTGTCCGTTTTCCGGATCAGTGAGAGTAACGGTCAGCTCCGGCACGCCGACCAGTGTTGCGTCGAGTCCTGCCGGAGCCTTCCAAACACCTCGCGCGGAATCTGTTCTTGCGAACAAGCCTGCGGCCGCCCCGCAAGGAACAAAGACCTCCAATTGATTATCTCGAAGCGGGTTGCGCTGTTTAATCCTCGGAAAGAACAAGACGGAGTTCTTGCTATTGGTTCCCAAATTGGGAAGTCCGGCGATCGCTTTTGCGACGTTATTCCACCCACTCGGCGAGTCGACAACCAGCATGGCGCGCCTGGTTTCGCAGTAGGCCGCGGCTTCGCCCGTCAGCTCGGGCTCGATGTCGCCGCCCGGCTCGTGTGGTGAAATGCACAAAAGATTGAAGAGGTCGGCCTGTTCGAGCGCATACAGCCCCTTCTTGTCCGCCTGGGCGTTGTTAGGAGTAAAGTCGGCGCCCTTTGTCAGCGCGGCACCATCAAATGCCTCTCCGGCTGCCTTAGCAGCATTGAGTGTGGTTTGAGCTGTTTGGAGCGCAGTCTGCGCCGCCGTTATGTCGGCGGGCACCTGAGGATTCGCTGCCTGCGCAGCCGCGAGTTTTTTCTCGGCGTTTGTTACGTCGGCCCCGGCTTTGGTTACGCTGTCGTCGGCGCCCGCGATGGCAGGAGGGTTGTTTGGATCGATTGGACTGCTCGCGTCCCATTCAACCAGCTCGGAATCGGCAGTCAGGACGCGGTCGATCCGCCGAGAGCTTTCCTTGACGGTGACGTTAGGGAACTTCTCGGTCCTCGCGAAGGTCTTCCCGTCGGGACCGAGTTCTCTTACTGTAAGGTTGAAGAGGTCGGCTTTGGCTACCTTCATCCGCTGCGCGACCTCGTCGGCTACATCCTGGTCGACGGTGGCCCTCAGGTTGTTTCCCCAGGAGCCTTCGTAGCGCGCCACCAGCTTGAGGGCGCCCACCGTTATTTTCGCCTTCGATGCCTTCCCCTGTTCGCCGTGATAGAGCCGCACTATGTATGCCTGAGTCCCGCCGTTGAGATAGAAGTCTCGGACGGCAAAGCTCATCGAACTGGCTGCCCACAGACCGCCGAAGATGCGCTCGAAATCGCCGAAGCTGTTGATGATAGTGGCGACGTTAGTCGGACCGCGGGATGCGCGGCCGATGAAGGCCGTGATTGAAGTAGCTACACCAGTAATCGTGCGCACCCCGCTTGGGATTTCCTCGATGTAAACGCCAGGATAAGTTGGTGCAGTTGGCATGGAGTCTCCTTTTCAAGTCGAGGCCTCGACTGAGGCCTTGGTGATAGATCGACGGCTGAGTACGTCTCCTTCGGCAACGGCGCGGACGTCGGGCGCAGCGTTGGACCTCGAAGCAACAGATCATCTCGACCAGTTGTCCAAGAGCGCTTCGATCTCGTCTCGCCGGCTTCGATCGATCCCGTAGAGCACGCGCGCGTCGGTACCCGTCTTTGCAACGACAAACCCACGCGCGGTCAGCTCCGCAAGGGCTTGCTTGACCCGTTCGGTCTGATGTCTGATCTTCTGATCGAGCAGCCACCACTCGACGATGCCTTCCACAGTATCTTGCGCTTCCGGGTTGGCGTGCAAATAAGCGAGTATGTGGTAAGCAACATCAGAATCATCTGTGTGCCCGCCAGAGTTCAAAGCCACTCCTTTGCCCGGACCGGAAGAGCAAGAGCAAATTTCATACTCACGGGTTAATCATTGAATCACTGTATGGTAGCTCCTCGGATAGGACTTTTTTGTCCCAGTAAATCTGCCGCCGAGCAGATTTCTCCGACGATGCTGGGCTATTTCAATAGGACTCAAACATCCTGCGCCAGCGAGCCTTTGTCCATGCTCACATCGCACCTTAGGTTCCGCGCAGTCATCTTTCGACACTAATCCAGTTTTGTGACCCATAAAGGAGCGTCCGGAACGGGCGCCACGATAGAATAAGATCGACATTACCTTCAGATCGATGAGCTATATGCTAACGACGACGATGTGACGGACCGCTGCGGGTTCGAGCTCAACCGGGCGAAATCGTGGCCCTCTCTTCTCTCGAATCTTACGAATCAGTGCACAGTACTGATTCTGGCGCTTTTCGATCGCTACGTTCAGTCGAAGCGAAATCAGCAAGAGCGCTTTAAAGACAATGGGACAGCGCGTTGGGGTTGGCTGGCACGGCGGCCACGACGGCACCTGCACCGCGTGCCGTCGCGGAGATTTTGGCAATTGCCGGAACATGAAAATAGCTGGCATCAGCTACGACGGCGGATACCAGCAGTACATGGTGGCTCCTGTGGAGGCACTGGTGGCGATACCGGAAATTCTAAATGACACCGAAGCCGCACCGCTGCTCTGCGCTGGAATTACCACCTTCAACGCGCTGCGGCACAGCGGCGCCGTCCCCGGCGACCTTGTTGCGGTGCAGGGCATCGGTGGTCTGGGGCACCTTGGAATTCAATTCGCGAACAAGTTTGGTTATAAGGTCGCGGCTATCGGGCGCGGATCGGAAAACGCGGCGCTCGCAAAGAAACTCGGAGCGAGCTTGTACATTGATAGCAAAGCGACGAACGCAGCAAAGGCATTGCAAGAACTGGGCGGTGCAAAGGTGATTCTAGCGACGGCCCCTAGCTCGAAAGCGATGTCCGAGCTGATTGACGGTCTGGGGCCGAATGGCAAGCTCATGGTCATAGGGGCGGCTTTTGATCCGATTGAGGTCACTCCGATACAGCTCATCGGCGGAAGTCGAACGATTCAAGGCTGGGCATCGGGAACACCGATTGACGCCGAGGACACACTGGGCTTCGCCGAACTAACTGGCGTGCGCCCCATGATTGAAACCTATCCACTCGAAAAAGCGGCTGAGGCTTACGAGCGAATGATGAGCGGCAACGCACAGTTCCGCGTCGTTCTTACGATGTGAGGCCTATCGCCGGGATGTGCCGAATGATCGATTGGCGATGACGATTGACCCTCCCGTTCCTGAGAACGATTAATCATTGTTTGAACAGCATACCTTCCATCCAACACCAGCATTTACTTGAGTTTCGCTGTCACCAGCTATCAGATAGTTGTGCTGTTTTTCCGACGTTTGAGTAACCGCGCGAGTAACCAACCATAGTTAAAGGTCGCGCAACTAATTGATTCAATGGAGCCAGCGAAGGGACTCGAACCCTTGACCTCCGGTTTACGAATGCGATGGACTGCGGTTTAG
>Ga0193725_1000209_pt1 | contig 19008 bp, 7 predicted proteins | sample H2a2metaG_FD_143058 | JGI IMG/M metagenome (GOLD analysis project Ga0193725, IMG submission 143058) | Soil microbial communities from a riparian zone of the East river system, Colorado, United States - H2a2 | ecosystem: Environmental > Terrestrial > Soil > Riparian zone | place: USA: East River... | reverse complement strand
CGGGTGCTCCACGCAGAAGCGGGAAGTGCCCGCGCGCTTTGATAGCAGATAGCCAAAGCCCTTTACGGTACCCTGCTGATTGGTGACCGCAATCGTTCCGCCATTGGGATTGAGCAGCTTTGAGTCGAGGTGGTTCCGTTCGCCGGGCCCACTAAACACCCGGCTCGGATCAACTACAAAGTCGCCCTGGCGCAGATCGAAAAGCAGCGATGAATGGGGTTTTAGATCGTAGGGTACTTCTCTCAGCTGCAATCCCAGTTGATCATAGAGAGTGATTGCGCCCAGACTGCGCTCACCGTTTGGGTTGAAAAGACTGAAGACACTTTCGTATTCGGCGAGCGGTGGGAAAGGCATCGAATAAAAGAACCTGTCAGCGCGCTGCCATTGCAATGGATCCGGATTCGCGTGAACGTTGTCGAAAGAAGCCTCGGTCTTCCAGCGGACGAAAGCCGAGCTGAACAGATCGCTGGCGTGCATTGGCTGACGCCCTTTTGGACGCAAGCGAATTCTCATGCCGCCCCAGAACTTCCGGCTGTCTCCAAGAATCTCGCGCAGACTCAAAACAGTCATCTGCATGGCGGGCACGACCAATCGCCTGGCTACTCCCCCGGCGCCAACAGCTTTGCCCTCGGCATCGTAAAGATAGATTTCGTATTCGGTTGCGTCAGCGCCGTCGGCGTAGCCCTTGGCGCCCACAAAAGTATCGGAAGTCAGGACGATCTCAGAGTGCAGGCCAATCTCAGAGTCTTCAACTATGAAAGGCGCACAGACATCAAGCCAGCAAGCCGGATTCCCGGGTTTTTTGTCCTTGTTATCTGGAGTCTGGGCCAGGGCGATCCGTAGTGGATCAAAGAGTGGCACGAAGGCCGCGCCGGCGAGTGCTCCTGGAAAAAGCACAAGAAAGCTTCTTCGCTTCAAGATTTGCCTGGTCGATTGGGGCGTATTGGCAGGCACGGCATTTGGGGCTGGAAAATCGAGAAAGGAAAACTGAGGAGAGCAGAATGGTTCTGCTCTCCTCCCTAAATTCGACGGCTAACTTCTCCTCAGAAGTTTAGTCGAATTACGAGTTGACCAACACGGCCACCCGGATCATTCGTGGTTGAAAGATCCTGGTAAGCGTTGGTCATGCGGCCAAACGCCGACGAGTTAAAGCTGCCCAGAGTGTTCAGGTCATTCCCGGCCGCGCCGACCAGGAAGTTGATGTTGTTGAAAGCGTTCAGGAATTCCACACGCATTTCAAGGTTGATGTTCTCCGAGAATTGAACCTTCTTCTGAAGACTCAGATCAAAACGGGTGAAGCGCGGTCCATGTATAACCAGATTCGCGAAACCGCATTGTCCCGTGTAGGCCTGCGGGCAATTGCCGAATCCGGCCGGTGCGATGAAACGCCCGACAGGCAATCCCGTGGTGTAGGAAGCGCCGGCTGCGTTAATCTGGAAGTTGAAGGCCTTGACGGTGTTATCGCGAATGTCTTTGGGAAAGACATAGATAAAACCATCAGGGTCGCGGTAAGAGTCGACCGATAGTTCAAGGTCTTTCTTGGTCATTCCCACCAACTGCACATTGCCCAGACTGAACGGGTTACCGCTCTGAATACGGATGTTGCCGTTGAAGGCCCAGCCACCGACCAGGCCGTTAACCCAGCCATTAGCGTTGCCCATGAACTGCTTCCCTTTGCCGATAGGAAACTCGTAAATGAAGTTGGTCTTGAACGCCTGTCTGATGTCAAAAGGCGTGACCCCTTTTCTGAGCCAAAGATTACGCAGTGTGGAAGGCTGGTCGAACACCGAAGAACTGCTCTGATAGGTGTTCGAAAGAGTCTTACCGAAGGTGTAGTTGGCTTGTACCAGCAAGCCTCTGGAGAGGCGCCTGCGGTATTCAATCGTTACAGCGTCGTACCACGACTGAGCGGTGTTATTAACCAGGAACGGGTCCCCACGTTTGCCCGGGTTAACCAGGAACTGGTTGTAGGGGAACAAGCCCAATCCGGTAGCAAAAGAGGCGGGGTCGGTGGTAGCTCTACCGCAATTTGTAAGTCCGAAGCAAGCCTGACCCAGCGGAGTTCGTCGATTGTCAAAAGCGGTGCTCGACAGGAGCCCTCCGAAGCCAAGCGGGCTGGGGCTAAGCGGGTTCATCGTGTTGGTGTAAGTGGTGCTGGCAAAGTTGCCGGTACCCGATCCCGAAGCCGACGTGTAACTAGCTGCGAGGTTTGGATCGAGCGTGCCATTTGATATGCCGGTAAAGTAGGCCAGCGTAATCGGCAACGGGGAGGTGCCTGTGCCGGGGCCACGATAACGGAAATTTAGCCCGCCACCGGTGCATCCCGGGGTGTTGCCACAAGCAATGTTAGCGAGCAGGTTCTGCTGCGCTAATCGCCATTCGTTGTAGACCCCGTTCTCAATGATGTTGAGTTCGTTCAGGTCAATTTGCCGCCAAAGCTTGTGCCCGCGATTAGCCACGTAACGAATCTCAAACACGTTGTCGCGTTTGATTTCGCGTTGGACGCCAAACGACCATGACTCAACGTAACCAATCTTAAGGTTCGGGTCAAAAGCGTTAACGGAGTCGGTAAGCAGACCGTTGTTGGGATAAACCGGGCTGGCCGGGAACGCCGGCGCAGTAAACGGACCCTGACGGAGGTATGTTCCGGCCGCCAGGTTGCCCAGGGTTAAGTTTCGATTGGTGGTGAGCGTGCCGCCTGGGTTAGCACCAGTAACCGCCGTGAACACACCAGTGCCTTCGCGAACCGAGGCTATTGAGAAGCCACCACGAAACACTGTCTGCCCGGAATCGCCAGTCAAACGATGCAGCAACCCCTTCGTGAAATTGGGGCTATAGGTGAAACCAAAGCTCGGCAGGAAGGTACCGGTTGGGTTATAGGCTGGCGTACCCTGAGTGAGAAGCGTGTAAGAAGAGTGACTGCCTGTCAACGTACCGGGCTTGAAGAGATTGCCCGCTCCCGACTCGCCAAAGAGATCCGCATAAGACACGTTCGCGAAGGTATCGTTATCGGCCACGATCGGCTGTTGTTTCTCATAGCGCAAGCCGAAGGTTAAAGTAATGTTCGGCCGGAAGCGCCAGGAGTCTTGTCCGAAAACGCCCCACTCCAACGAATGTGCACGGCTGATGAGCGGACCCAGATAGGCGTACCGATTGTTGGTCTCATCCAGTTGCGCAATTGCGTTAAGCGCCGACATGCGGCCCGACAGCAGAGCGTAAAGTTGGGCTGCGCCGGCTTGCTGTGTGGCCGGGAGAAAATTGAACGCATCGACCGGAGCCTTGTCGAGAGTTGCACTGGTAGTGAACGCCACGCTCGAAACCAGAGTTTGAGCCGTCTGCCAGTAGGCGATCCTGGTGGCCGTGGCTCCAAAGTTAAGAGAGTGATTTCCCTTAATCCAATTCAGCGAGTCACTGAACTCGCGAACCGGGCTGTTACGTCTCGATGGCGCTGTGGTATTGGTTGCGCTGGTCAGCGTAAGACCGCCGGAAGCGAAATTACCAAGACCGAGGCTGTAGCCACCCTGGTTGGCAAACTGCGAGGCACTAACATCACCGAAGAACTGAACCGTGCCGCCGACTATTCCGTACCGCGCTTCATTGACGATATTGTTGGAAACAGTCCACCGCCAGGCCATTGAATCGGAGAAACGGATTGACGTCTGGGAACCATGGTTCGGGAATCCCGGAAATTGCGGGTCGCGGCTGTTCAGGAAATCCACCACGCCGCCAAACGACTGGTAGTTCCAGATGTTTTCGATGTGATGTTTCTTGGTCAGGTTGAAATCTAATCGCACCGTTGGGAATTTACGCGTTTGACCCCCCTGGTTGAGGAAGGTCGTCTGCTCGATGTTGGGATCGCCAGTAACCTTTGTGCCGGGGATCGCCGTGCGAATCTGTGCGAGCAAACCGCTAACAGTCGGGTCGGCACTTGCGAACGCGCCTGGTATACCGGCATTGCCGATGACTGTGTAAAGGGGCACGGAGCAGACTCTACTCGATCCGGTTCCGGCACAAGTGGTCGTACTGCCGAGTCCGGTCGCCGGCGGCGTGAAAGTGGTGGACAAGAATCGATATGTCCCTCCCTGTGCGAGAGTACTCAAAACATTCCTGGTGCGCAGGGTGCTTTCAGGCAGGCGATACTCTTCGTAGTTAACGAAGAAGAAGGCCTTGTCTTTTCCGTTGAAGATTTTCGGAATCGAGATTGGCCCGCCAATCTTGAAGCCAGGTTGATTCAGGATAATTGAGGTTCTCGCGGCCCGGCCAGTTATGGGATCTGGGGCCAGGAGATTATTGTTGAACCAGTAGTTGGCGTTTAAGCCCGGCGTGCGGTAATACCAGTAACCACCACCGTGATACCCATTGCCTCCACCCTGTGTGACGAACTTGATCTGAAACGCACCTTCGCCGGAGCTTTCAGCACCAGGATTGGAAGTGGAAACGGTGACCTCGCTGATAGCGTCTGTGCGAGGACGGATATAGGTGAAGAAGCCATCGTTCGACTTGAGCAGGTTGTCCTGTACGTTTACTCCGTCAAGCGTGATGTTGAGCGCGCCCTTCGGTAGTCCATTGACCGACGACTGACGCGGGCGGCCGACTGTGGAGGTTCCCGGCAAAGCCAGTACTAAGTCAAGGGCATCGCGCGACGCTGTCGGTATATCGGTAATTTGGCGACCGGTAAGCGTTGTACCGATGGTAGCCGTCTGGGTCTGGATCAAATCACCACCACCGACGACTGTGACTGTCTCCTGGGGATTACCCAGTTCCATCACGACGTTTACCGTCGCCGGCGTGGCGACGTCGACTTTGACATCGGTTACCTGGGACTTCTTAAAGCCGGATGTCGCCTGAACCGTCAGGAGGTATGTGCCAGCCGGCAACCCTGGAATATTGAAACTCCCATTGTCGGTTGTCGTGGCAGTACCTTCTTTGCCGGTCGATTTGTTCTTAACCGTAACCGAGGCGTTGGGTACGATAGCCCCACTGGGGTCTGTAACCGTACCTGAGATAGATCCTGTAGTTGATACCTGCCCAAAAACGGGCAGGCCACACACAGCCAGGATCACAAAAACAAACAAGAACTTCGGCAGATATTTTTTCATCGCGGGGCTTCCTCCAAAAATGGGTTTTGCGACGTACTCAGTCAGAAAAGCGGCTGAGCACCTAATTGAAGATCTTTAGCTTTGCTCTTACCAGCAGGAAAGACTTAAAGAGTGACTAACTCAAATCCGTTCAAAAATAGATTTTGAGACTTTTGCGACAGGCAAACACCGCGCCATCATTGTTGGACACCGAAACCGCGCAGTTTCACAGTTTCTCGCAGGTTTCTTTGGGAGAGAGCCTGTCCCGGTACATATTTCTGGATTTTATTTCAAATTCTTGGATGCTCCTGCCACGGCCGATCCCGTTATAAATCGGGCCCGACTCGGCCCTATATGCCCTGAGCTTTCCATCTGGGTCAGCTTTGTACACGGGAAATTTGGACCCTCGCCCTGCAATCATGAGAACGTTATTTGAATGATGAATCTAACGCAGGTAATCCCGATCAAGTGCGCAAGATGATCGCCATGCTGCGAATACCAAAAAAAGGCGTCGCCGATCACACAGCAACGCCTATTAGGCTGATTCAATTTTCTTAGAAGCTAAGAAACCTCTCCAAAGTCACTCATTCGGTTCTTTTAGCTGTCGGATCTTATCCCTTAGCTTCTCAGCGTCCGGCGTATCCGGCGCCAATTTGAGGTAAGTCTCTAATTCCTCCGCAGCCTGTTTTTTGTCTCCGCGCGAGGCATATATGATCGCCAGTAACCGGTGCGCCTCTTTCATCTCTTCCTCTCCGAGTTTCAACGAGGCCAGAAGCTCTTTTTCTGCATCGTCGAACCGGCCCAGATTTGCCAGGGCCTGGCCCAGGAAATAGTGCCCTACTGCGGACTGGTCATTTTTCGCTAAGGCTTTACGAAGAATAGGTACCGCCTCGCCATACCGTTTCATCATGAAATTTGCAATGCCGCGGTTTATGAGAGCGGCAAATGCATCGGGGGTGATCTTTAGTGCACTCTGAAATGCCTCGTCGGCATTTTCTAATTCATTCAGTTTGAGGTACTCAACGCCGAGTTCATTGAATGCGAGCATAAAAGAGGGATACTCCTTTATCGCCAGCTTCAGTTCCTCGACCGCTCCGGGATGGTCACCTTTCTTGGCTTGTTCGACGGCCTTATTGTAATGGACCAGAGCAGGCTTGGGAACGTTCGCAAACTCGGCATTTAGAACCCCGGGCTTGGCCTGAGCTCGTCCCCTCAACTGCAGTCGGATAGTCAAATAATAGGTCTGCGGCGGCATCCCACGTGGCTGGATGACCGACACGTTTTGCGAGAAAGGTTCAAAATCTTGCTCCTTATCGATTACCACAACAAAGTCACCAGAGGGGAGGCCACGAAACACGAAGTTTCCGTTCTCGTCGGTCGTCGAGATGCGGTCTCCTCTGGTCATAGTTCGTAGACGAACGGAAACGTGCCTCTCGATACGCTGTCCGGTTGAGGAGACGATCGTGCCGCTGATAGTGTTCACTCCCCCAAAACCTGTATCGGTTGATGCCGCCCCCAAAGGAATACCCTGGGCAGTTACTCGAACTACGACAAAAAGCGAAAACAAAACTAAAGATAATCCTGGTCCACCTAGATTTCTCTTTAACATAATACCCACCTCAATCGGAGTATCGCTTAGTGCGTCTTTGGGAAATTCTTCGGACTGAGCATGTGCTGACTTAGGGCGGCCAGTGGACATTCTAATGATGACAGTGAAAGGGCGTTGCCGAAAATCTCCGACAACGCCCAGAAAATGGATCGAACCTCGGAGGCAGATCCCGCAAATCAACTTCGTCGCACTAGAACCTTATCTGGCCGATAATGTTCATCGCGCGTGAGCCACCACGCTGACTGATAACACGACCGAACGAGGTCGAATCAAAGTTAATAACGTTGGTACTAGCGCCAGCGGTAGTAGTCGCAAAGATGAAATTCGGATGGTTCAGGACATTGATTGCCGTGCCCTTGATCTCGAACCTGACTGTTTCCGTAATCCGGAACCGCTTGGTAACACTCAGGTCGAAGTTAAAGTAACTCGGGCCGTTGAGGCTGTTTACCGGGAAATTGCCGAATGTGCCCGGGGCCGGAGCCGACATCAAACCTGGCTTAAGTACCGCAGCGGTAGCCTTGCCGGTTGTCGGACTTATGGTTTGGTTAAGGAGACTCGGGTTGACAAAGAAGACTCCGGTCGGTGTCTTGAATAGCCCGATGTTCTTCTTAAACTCTTCGAAAGTAATACCGGTAAGCTGGGCCCCGTTGTTAGCCGTGGCATTATTGAACGTCGTCCGGCCGGAACCCACGTACCACGGTACACCAGTCGCCCATGTGCCAATAGCTCCAATAGTGAAGCCTCCCACGATTCTATCTACGAGATCACTAGCACCGCTCAAGAAGGTTTTACCCTTTCCGAAAGGAAGGTCGTAAAGGCCGTTTGCGACAAATCGCTGCGTCTGGTCCTGGATCGACCGGCGATAATCCGCACTTGGATTGCGCAGTGTTAGGCGAGAGACCAGATCGCTCTGGTTGTTTCCCTGTGCATCGGTAGCGTCACCCATTGCCTTGCTCCAGGTGTAATCCGCCTGGAACTGCAATCCGTTTGAGAAGCGGCGGCGAATCTCAATCTCCAACGCGTTGTAATTGGACTTTGCGTCATTGGCCAGGATATTCACAAAAGCTGCATTTGGATTTGCTACGAAGAAGTTCCCCGGCAATCCTAGCGCCACGCTTTCGCGATTAGCCCGGTACGTTGAACTGAACGCCAGCGTATTGGCAAAGGCGCCGACGTTGTTGTCTCTCAAGTTGGTAAGAAACGCCGCGTTCGTATACGCGTTGCCGGTTGCAATACCGGTGAAAAACTTATCGAAGGTCGGGAGAGCAAGACAACCGGCGCAACCCGGAGCAAAGCTTGTTCCTCCGCGAAGGCCGAAATTGACTTGCGCATTCTTGAACTCGTTCAGGAACCCATTCTCGAAAATGTTAATTTCGTTGATGTTGTAAGCGCGCCATGTATTGGGCGCAAAGTTGCCAACATATCGCACCTCAAGCGCTGTGTTCTTAAAGATCTCGCGCTCGATACCGAAATTCCACTGGTGCACGTAGGCGGCGCGAAGGTTTGGATCGGCCGTCCACAGACCGCTGCCAGTATTCGTCAGGAAATTCTGTCGATCAGAGATCGGAATCTGAAACGTCGGGAAGTTCAAAGGCACGCCTCCGGGACCCAGTTGGCCGAGAAGTTGATTCGAATTCGGCGTGACGCCGCTCAGCGGCGACGTATTAGCCGCCTGGATTAGTCCAGGATTGGTGTTCCCAGTTCCCAGGAGGTTAGTGAAGGTCGTAACTCCGTCATGAAGAAAGCTCATCGAGTATCCGCCACGGATAGAGCTGGTGCCTTCATCCCCAAACAAACGGTGGAGCAGTCCCGACTTAAAGCCAGGCGAGTATGCAAAGCCAAGGAACGGCGCGAAGTTGTTCCAGTCATTCTTGTAAAGGCCGATGCCGGTATCGCCGCTAACGAATACCAGTGATGCGAAGGGCTGCGTTTGACTACCCGGGGCCGCCGTCGGTTTAAAGAGATTATTCACGCCCGAAACGCCCCAGATAGAATCAAAATTTGCTGGTTGAATGGCCAGCCCATTCGGAACGGTCGGAACACCCATATAGTCCCAACGCACGCCATAACTCAGCGTAAGGTTACTCTTGAAGCGCCACTGGTCCTGGGCAAAGAGCGCCAGATCTTTCCCCTGGACTGTCCTGAATCTCGTATAACCAGGCACAAAACCGGAGGTCGGAGTTTGGACATTTAAAGTCTGGCTCGATAATCCTAAAAGCCCGGTGATCGCGCCATATACTGTATTAGCAGCGATTAAGTTTGCAGAGGAGGCGCCGGGCAAATTAGCAGCTATTGTTAAGCCGCTGGTGTTAGCCGTGTTTACCGGATCAGTGGCGAGACGTGTTACCGGCCCAAGCTGGTTCAATTGGACGATACCGGCGTCGTTGTAGCTCAAGCCGAGGACATTCTGCCAGTCCATGCCGAACTTGTACGAGTGATTACCCTTAGTCCAAGTGAGGTTATCGGTTATCTGGTGGACGACCGTGTTTCGCGGCTGAGGCAGAAACGTGTTGTCATAGTTCGTGAGCACCCCCGGCAGCGATATAAATGGAACGACCTGCGGCTGGTCGCGGTTGAAATCTACCGGAGCCCATTGGCGGCCATACCGTAAGACGTTGGTCACATTGCTTCCAAATGTTGAGACCAACGCCGGCGTCCACAGATTTCGGGTTGACGCCTGAAACCCATTTACGCCACCCGGAAATGGTGCTTCGATTCCGTTTGTTGTGACATCGGGGAACGTCCTGGTAAGGACCTTGCTGTAAACAAATTCAACTTTGTGCGAGCCCAGCTTCCTGTCCTTAAAAATCTGGTGGTCATACCGGAAAACGTATTTATCGTTGGAGGTAAGTTGTTCGGCGTTGAAAGTGAAGCAACTGATATTGAAACCATCGCCGCCGCATCCTGAATCATTGTTGGGAAGAGGTATCTGGTCCAGGTGGGCTGTCATGATCGGATTCAGCGTATTGAAGGGGACGCCGGCTTGGGTTAGAAGGTTGACGGTCTGTGTGACACCGCCGGCCGTATACCTGAATATACCGTTCCGGGCCGTCTGGGTTAGGACGGCACGGTTACGCGAACGCGAGTCGCTCTGGACAAACCTTTCGTATGAGAAGAAGAAGAACGCCTTGTCCTTCCCGCTCAGAACGCTCGGCCCACCTTCGCCAAAGTGAGGGAAGTACATCGGCCCGCCAATGTCAAAACCATCGTAATGCTGGCGCAGGATCGGCTTTGCCGTGCCATTGAGATTGTTGAACCACGTGTTAGCGTCGGTCCAACTATTAATAATCTGGAGGAAGGCTCCACCATGGTATTCGTTTGTACCACCCTTGGTGACGAGGTTGACCTGTGCGACGCCGCGCCCTGAGTCCGCTCCGGCAGTGCTAGTGGTAATGCTGAATTCAGAAGTGGAGTTCAGCGAGGGAGTAGTGATGGCGAAGAACGAACTCGTTTTCACGAAGTTGTCCATCGCGTTAATGCCATCCTGCGTGAGATTGACTGCCGTCTGCCGAAGACCGCTTACGGACGCACCTCGTACGTCGGTTCCGACTACCGCGATACCCGCCTGCAATCCAGCAAGATCAACCGGGTTTCGACCGACAAGCGGGAGATCGACCACCTGCCGGGTGTTGATGATATTCGTAATACTTGGGCTGCTGGTATTAATGACCTCCTGGCTGGCCGAAACCGTGACCGTTTCACTCGCCGCGCCTATCTCTAACGGTATGTTCACTTGAGCAATCTGCGTAACTGAGACAATGATGTCACGGGACACTGACCGCTTGAAGCCTTTTGCGTCGACAGAAATCGTGTATTTGCCGGGCTGTAGGGCTGAAAAATCAAATCCTCCCTGGCTGTTGGATTCAGCGCTACGTTCGGCGCCCGTCTCAGGGTTGGTAACCGTGACGGTCGCTCCGGCCACAACTGCGCCGGTGGGATCGGTAACAGTGCCGCTAATACTGCCCGTCGTTGTTTGACCAAAGGCCGTTAGCGCTAACAAGCACGTCAAAAGTACGGCAAGACTTACCGATTTCATCGCGCCATCGACACGGGAATTTACGGTAAACAGATAAGTAAACATTGGTCTTCTCATTGTGGCTCCTCCAGATTCTGGGTGGTTGTCGAGATGTCTCACGGTCAGACGAGAACTGATACCGCTAGCACAAACAAACAAAAACTTCGGCGGATAGTCTTTCATCGCGGGGCTTCCTCGAAAATGGTTTTTCGACGCCCTCAGCCGAAAAAGGCTAGCTGAGCACCTAATTGAAGGGTCATTGCGTCGCTCTTACCACCAGGAAAGACTTAAAGGCTTTGAACGAGTGATTGCTCAAAATCTGCTTTGGCACAGATGTTGAGACTTTCGCATTAAGCAAACACCGCGCCATCATAATCGGAAATGGAAACCGCGCAGTTTCAGCGTTTCTTGCAGGCTTTTCGGGTTCGAGCCGGTGCCCGTTTCATTTTTCTGGATTTAATTTCAAATTCGTGGATCTCCAGTTGCTCTCGTCTGGCAAGAATCCTTTACCCATCAATAGCGGTCACGCTAACTTCCCATCGGCTTGGAACACTATCAACTCAGACTCAGTCGGCATTCATGGTTATCGAAGCATGGGCTTCCAAGGGAAGGGCTCCTGGGCCCAGCCGAGCCGGGTTTTCACCATCTTGCTGAAGGTGTCATGGTGGCTCAGGCTTTGAGTTTTTTTTCTCAGATGGCATTGCAGCAGGGAGACCTAGTGGTAAGAGCAGGAACCCCGGAATGCGGACGGACCGTCAACTGTAATTGTAGAACCCAAGCCAGCTAAGAGTGGATCGAAACTGCCAGGTTAGCCTGCAACGGAACCGCGTTCACGGGATGTGAAAAACAACTTTCCAGCTGGAGGCAGCTGCTAATTCTTCTTGTTGGCGCCGATGTATTCCTCGATTTTTTTCCGATCAGGATAGTCTGGCTTCTTCTTCAGGAACTCTTCATACTCTGTGGCGGCCTTGTCCTTCATGCCTGCCGCGTTGTATAGCCAGCCAAGGCGTAGATGCGCATCAGGTCGGCCCAGTGTCGCAGCCGCGTTAAGGTATGGTATCGCCTTGGATCCTTTTTTGATCTGTATATAAGCTTCGCCGAGAAGAAAATTTGCATCCCCGGACGTTGGCTGAGATTCGACCGCGCGCGTAAGAGGATCAATCGCCTCATCGTATTTCCTTTGCGAGGAACGCAGCTTACCGAGATCAAGCAAGGCGAGCGCGAATGTCGGTTTCGCTTCGAGCGCGCTTAGGTAGGCTTTCTCAGCATCCGCAGGCTTTTCCTGCACAACGAAAACTGTTCCCAATAGCGTCCACGCCTGAAAATCAAGTTTGTCGTTCTCGACAATCTGCTTGAGAAACGAAACGGCCTGGTCATATTTCTTCTTGTCGGTAGCCTCCTGAGCCTTCTCGAACAGAGACTTATTAGCTGGAGCACGGTTATACATATCAGCCGCTGAGACTATCCCATTCCTCGACGGGGGACCTTTAGGCTTCCATTCGAACTCGAGATCTTGCTGAAAACCGTAGGGACTGTTGCTCAGGCCCTGGATAACAATCCGCATCCGGGTGATTTCATTGTTATCGACTTCTATGGCTAATTGATAATCACCTTCACTAAGGTTGGTAAAACGATAACGGCTTCCATTTGTTATGTTCTGCCGCCCGACCTGTCCGCCGACGTCCTTATAAAGAACAATCGCAATGTTGGAGGGGACTTTGCTTTCGGCCTTGCGGTCGTCGATCTTAACGTCGCCGAACAGAGTCTTTCCTTGTCCCATGACATGGCCAAAGCCGCTGACGGTCAAAAAAACAGCTAGAAGCAACAGCCAGCGGATAGGCATAAATAAATTGCGCGATTTCAAAACGACTTGTCCCTCGTACTCCAGCAGTCTTGTAATCATGATCTGTCTCCGTTAGGAATGATATCCGGCATTATGCTGCAATTGGTTCTTGAAAAGGAAGGCATAGGCATTGAATGCATCTCAAAAAAAAGGGGCTCCCGGAAAGCCGGGAGCCCGATAGTTTATCGCAAGCTATTGCCAGGACGGTTAGAAGTTCCACCGAATCGCGAACTGCATTTCACGCGGTGTCGTGGCCGCCGCCGTAATCACGCCCAGCGAAGTGGAGGCGATGCTAACTGTGCCCGGCGTCGAAAACGCGTTGTGGTTAAAGAGATTGTAGGCCTCCCAGCGCACTTGTATCGTGCCCCACTTCTCCGAGATCGGGAAGTTCTTCAAGACAGCCGTGTCCAAATTCCAGAAACCGGGAGTTCGGAAATTGTTACGGTTGCCGATTTCTCCGTGATGCGGGAATCGAACGGCGCTGGCAGCAATAGTCGCCGGAGTTGCGCTGTTAAAGACCGCCTTCGGATCGGCAAAGAATTGAAGCTGTCCCGTGGTTGGGTCGTTGTGAATACTAGGCTTGAAACTAGCCGAGTTACCAACCGCGACCGCCGGACTGAGGAAGTTAAAGCCCACCGGGAACGCCGATCCAGAAGTTATGCTGAAAGGCAATCCGCTGCGCTGTGTGTAAATGCCCGTTACTTCCCAACCACCGATGATCTGGTTCAGCCAACCATGAGCATCTTTTCCGAAGGTCTTGCCTTTGCCGAAAGGAAGCTCATAGATGAAGTTGGCATTGAAAAGATGGTGGATGTCGAAGTCAGATGGTCCGCGACAAACGCGGAGATTTCGGAGATCGCAAACTAAGCCACCTGACACCGTATTTACTACGCTCGATCCGTTGTCAATCGAGTTCGAGAAGGTGTAGTTGAGGTCGAACTGCAGGCCCTTGGAAAAGCGTTTGCGGAGACTGACCAGCAACCCATTGTATGTTGAAGCTCCCTGATTCGATATGTAGATGTTGGTCCCGAACTGCGAGCTCATACCAACATTGGGATTCAGGAAGCCGTCAGCGTACATGGCTGCCACCGCGTCGGACGTATCTCCGCGCAGCACCTCAGTCGGGAAGAACACGTTAATCAATGACGTGCAAGTGGGCGTGGCGCCGGCGCCAAAAGCGGGCCCGGCTTGTGCACAAGTTAAACCATAGTTCGACAATACTGCGGCTCCCACCTGATTCTCAAACCAGGCTTGAGCTGGCGTCCCTGCTCCTCCCGCTTGCAGTGCGTTGAAAGCGGACAACATGAATTGGCCGGACTGCGGATCCTTGAAATCCAGGACTTGCGCAACATCTGCCTGGGAGAAGAGTTTTCTTGCCTGACGTCCGACGTACGAAGCATCCAGGATGAAATTGCCAGGCAACTCACGCTGAATACCAAAACTCCACTCGATAGAGTAAGGGGTTCTGAAGTGCTGATCTATCGCGTAGTTGAATTCGCCGGACGCAAGGCCCGTCCCAACACCGGTATCCACAAAAGGAGTGAATGGATGAGTAATCACGGGCGCGACGTTTGCGATCGGAAGCGTTGAGATCGAGGTGAACCTTGGATCGTTCAGCAGGGCAGTGCGCGGGTTGGCATTGCCGAACTGAGTCGTCTTCGAATTATCGAAGAGATACGACACCTGATCCTGAATAAAGGTGATGCCGCCACCGACGCGGTCATAAACCACCGAGCCGCCGCCGCGCAACACTGTCTTGCGGTCACCGAATACTTTGCCCAGGAGCCCTCCTTTGAAGCTTGGGTTGTAGGCAAAGCTCAATCGTGGTCCTAAGTTATTCAGATCAGGCTCTGAAAATCCACGAGCGTTATTACCCTTGCCGCACAAATCGTATCGGAGGAACGGCTCGGAAGTCGCACTGGCGACTCCATTCGCGGCATTCTTGACGCGTAGGTCGATCAGACTACCGAAATCAACGTCGTTGCATGCCTGGAAGCCGTTCACTTCGTATGGCACCGAGTAGTACGAATAACGCATACCGTAAGTCAGCGTCAGATCGTTTCTCACCTTCCAATTGTCCTGGAAGTACATCTCAGTTTCGTTGTACTTGAAATCGCGCTGCTTGCCTGTTCCCGGAGGAAAAGCAGTGCCATCGGGGCTATAGTTGAAATTCGTGGCGATTTGGGCATAGCGACCCAGGAGAAAAGCAAAGGCGGCGTCATAATTACCGCTGCGCGTGGTGCCACTACCAATGTTTGCAGGTCGTAGCGAGGCATTGAGTGCTGTGTTCAGTCCACCCAAACCAACCGTCGAGAAATTGAAGTCATTGGTCAGACTCGACCGCTGATGAATCGGCTTGAAGGAGCCACCGAACGCGATCGTGTGGTTGCCTGTGATCCAGGTAAAATCGTCACGGATGGTCGGCACCGGAACAAATCGCGTTTGGTCGCTGATGCTCGCATAAGGCGCCGTTAGTGGACCAAAGGTAAAGACCTGCGGAAACGCGGGTTGGAAAGGGCGTGGAAACAGCAACCCGGAACGGCTAACTCCGACCGTCGCCTGATTGGTCTTCGTCGGGCTGAGCACCCACGTGTCGCCCACCACCCACGCATAATCTCTGACCACAATCTGTCCGCTCTCAGGATCGCCCGGGAACTGCTGCGCCACCGTGTTGACGGTATCAGTCTGTAAGCGGCGGGCGAAGTTAAATCGTCCAAACACCTTGTGGTTCTCACTGGCAACCCAGTCAATGCGCGTCGTATAGGTGTTGTCGGCTCGATGAGACGGAGCATTGAACCGGAAGCCGCCGGTATTGATTCCATCACCCAGGGTAAGATCGTTGGCGCGCGGATAGCGGCCATTAACAAAAGCCAAAAGGCTGGCGTCTCCACCGACTAACTTCGGATCGAGGGCCGCGACCTGCGCCGGAGTCAGATATGTGATGCACTGCGGCGCCGTAGTGACACGGGCATTCGTTGGACATCCAGCGGTATTATTCAGATAGCCCAGGCTGCCGTTCCGGAAAGTATCAAGTGGAACGGTGCGCGTATAGGTGACGCCCTGTGCGTCGCGACGGCCTTCGTAATCCTGGAAGAAAAACAGGTGATTCTTGATCACGGGTCCGCCCAGACTGCCTCCGAACTGATTGCGCGTCAATTGAGGACGTGGAGAAACCTGGGTGCCATCGGCTCGGGTTCCCGCTCGGTTATTGAAAAAGCTGTTAGCGGCAGTATACGCCGTCCGGTTGAACTCTCGGACCGAACCATGAAATCCGTTTGAGCCGCTTTTGGTCACCAACTCAATCTGTCCGCCGCTACTGCGACCTTCGGATGCGCCGGGGTTAGTGGTGACGGCTCTGAATTCCTGAATCGCGTCGATGGGCGCATTGCCTACGGTCGCAAAAGCCTGACCCGTCGCCTGGTCGTTGGCGTCGATGCCGTCGATGGTGATGTTGCCCTGGTCAGCTCGCGAGCCGGTAACCGAACCTACGCGATTTGTAGTGCCAGTGCCAACATTGTTCCCTACTACACCAGGCTGCAAACCAAGAAGTGCTGCCGGCGAATTGCGAAGTTGAATGGGAAGTTCAGTTAGCCGGCGCTGATCGATCTGATTTCCAATACTTGCGTCGGTCGTATTCAAAGTAGCTTCTCCAGTACTCGTCACTGACACCGTGGTGTTAACTTCGCCGACGGTCAATTGTGCATTATGGGTTTCGCTAGTTCCGACCCCAAGAGCAAGGTCCGTTACCATGAGGGTCTGAAAACCCTGTGCCGTGATGGTAAGTTGGTAGCCGGTTCCAGGCGCAACTTTGACAAATGAGTAAGCTCCCTGATCACTGGTCGTAGTGGATTGCTCCACGCCAGTCTTGGTATTAGTGAGCTTCACGGTTGCGCCGGTTACCACCGCGCCGTTCGGGTCTGTCACAATCCCCTTCACGCCGGAGGTGTTTTGGCCAAAAGCGATCGCCGCAAAAAGACAAATCGCAAGAAAGGTAAAACCAAGTCGTTTCATATTTCTAGGCTCCTTCAGGAATTAGGTTTAATTGAATGTTCCTCACGTACTGCATCGGGATGTGGTCGTCTTCAGCGGAAAAGCGTTCATACAATTTACTGTGAGTGTGTACAAACAAATGGATGTGCCTCCACTGAGACTCCGGTGAGAAAAGGCAACTAACATGCCGCAGAGCCTCGACATAGGCCTTGCGGTCGTCTCGCTGAATTCCCGTGAGATTGATAGCCTTATCGAGCACGCAGAACTTCATAGTTTCGGATTTGAATACGAATCGCTGGAGGGATCCGGCCGGGCCTGTTCAATCGACCCCCTTCGCTGGAGACGTTCTTCGACTGCGAATTGGGCCGACTGTGGTGGAGAAATCCGGCGTCATGAATCAATCATTTTCTTCGATCGGCACTGGTATAGGTTTCACAACTTCAAACTCAAACTGCAGTTCTTTTTCGCGAAAGATGGTGCTGAGATAGAACTCCCAGAACTTGCGCGTAAAGCGAAAACCTGGCCAGCGCTGATCGAGGTTCACGAGCAGCTCCAAACCGAGAGCTCGCCACAGATTCGCCAGGGATACGTAAACACGGATCGGCCTCAATTACATCGGTGTAGAAAGGAAAAAGCTGGCGCTCATCGACCGCAATTGAAGGAATAGCTGTTGAAGGGATTGCGGTGCGTGGGATCGGCCGGCTAGTCCGGATTGGAATAATGCGGCGGGTTCTACCTCTCGTCTTCGAATCAGGAGCGTGCCTGCTTTTTTCAAACCTAAGCCGCTTCGCCTATTACTTCCTCACGAGTGCGCCCTAATTCTGAATCCAGAGCGGATGCAAACGATGCGAAGTCGTGAGCGTAGAGTGGGACGTCAAACTCCTCTTGCAATTCCTCGAATCGCATTCCATCCAGCATTACCGGTTCGTCGCTTTTCAGCGCCGCCCGCGGAATGATCGCGAATTCACCAAGCACTTGTTCGCTCGCCAGGGAAAAATCCCCTCCCGTCAAAAGCCCGGCCACGCTTACATCACCGCCGAAATATTCATTCTCTACCGCTACTACCTGCAATCGGGTGTGAAGCTGCCGGTTCATTCGCTCGAGGTGCCTGCGGAGGACCGGAGCAAAAAGGGTTCCCGTCATGATCGTTCCAAACAGCTTTTCAGGATTCCGCAGGGGCCTGCGTTCAAGCCTGCGCATCAGCAGGGCAAAGTCGTTCGCAAAGCTGCGCACCATGCCAATGCCGTCTTCAATTTGCGGATAGTCACCGTAGTGTTTCCGCGCGGGCACGGGGCGGCCAGCGCGCAGATAGATCTCATCACCAAGAAAAGCGAACGTGGTTCCCAAACGCGCGCGCAAGTCATCCTGGATAAGTGAGACTTCACTGATTGTGCGCCGGCAGAACTCCGCAGTCACCGGCGTCAATCGCGCATCGTTCAGATAGCGGGTCAGCCCGAGCGGCACGATCGCCACGCTACGGACCCGGGGGTGCAGTTCGGCGAGATCGTAAATCGTGCGCCGCAGAATCTCAGAATCGTTGATCTCGGGACAAAGCACGACCTGTGCGTGAATTTCAATTCCCGCGTCGAGCATCTGCCGCATCTTCGCGGTGATGTCGGCTCGCGCCTTGTCAACGCCGAGCAGGTAAGCCCGCACTTCCAGATCTGTAGCGTGTACCGAAACGTACTGTGGCGACAACCTCTGTTCAATCACACGACGCATCTCGTCTTCCGAGATCGAGGTGAGCGTCGTGTAATTGCCGTAGAGAAATGAAAGCCGCACGTCTTCGTCGCGCACGAACAGCGAGGGCCGCGCGGTTTCCGGATTGCCTTTGCAGAAACAGAAGAGGCATTCGTTCGCGCATTGTCGCGGAACGATCTGTTCGAAGCTCAGACCAAAGTCTTCCGCCTCATCACGCTCGATGTTCAACTCCCAGTCTTCACCCGTGCGTTTGCGAATGTCGATGACGAGATCGGTTTCGCCCGACGCTTGAAAGCGAAAGTCCAGATAGTCGCGTACCGTACGGCCGTTGACGCGCATGATTCGGTCGCCAGGCTCGAGCTCCAGCTCGGCGCCCAGGCTTCCGGCCGTGACGTCCGCGATCTCGACGCCGCGACGGCGAATTTGTGTTACTGCTGGTGTGACTGCGAATTCGTACATTCAGGACTTTCCAGGTTGACCAAGCCTCCCGGCCAGGAATCGGGGGTCAAAACGAAAACGAGAGTATAGCAAACCAGGACGTCCTTTGTTGATGAGCAGCCCTCGTTGACAACAAATCACGCTCAGTTTACTCTCGTCTGGTCGTCGCGGATTTGTTTTTCGGTGCGTGATTCTCGCTCACATCGCCTCTCAGAAACTTTCAAATCCCGCCGTTGTCGGCAACTCAATGACCCAGGAACAACAGTCACAATCAGCTCCCAACCAGAACGAGGGGATGAACCTCAAAGAGATCCCGGCACAGCCCTGTGTGCTT
>Ga0193725_1000208_pt1 | contig 19009 bp, 17 predicted proteins | sample H2a2metaG_FD_143058 | JGI IMG/M metagenome (GOLD analysis project Ga0193725, IMG submission 143058) | Soil microbial communities from a riparian zone of the East river system, Colorado, United States - H2a2 | ecosystem: Environmental > Terrestrial > Soil > Riparian zone | place: USA: East River... | reverse complement strand
CCGCCCTCGACCTCGCCGCGCGCGGCTTCGACCTCGTGGTCGTCGCGGTGTCGCCGGTGGACGTCACGCGAGCCACGCTGCCCGCCTCGGCCCTGAACGATCTGGCCTGCCGGCTGTGGGCGCTCGACCGCGTCACCCAGCTCGACGAGTTCCGCCGCCACGGCATCCCCGTGCTCGAGTGGAACGCGGCGTCCGAACCGCTCGAGGCGGCCCTGGCCGGATTCCACCGCCGGCGCGCCCGATTGGCCACGGCGGGATGATCCGGATCCCCGCGGCGGCGCTCGCGCTCGTGCTGTTCGTCATTCCCTGGACCATCGCGCCGACGAAGCCGGTCGCGGTCGCTGGAGGAGTCGCCCTCGCGCTCGCGGGCGTGGGCATCGGCGGACTCTGGCGGGCGCCCCTGCTCGCCTCGGCCTGCGTGTTCCTGATCGAGTACGCCGGCGCGCTGTGGCTGGCGCGCGCGCCCGTCGGTGTGTGGGGAGCCGTCGCGTTCGGTCTCGCGCTGCTGCTCCTGCTCGCCTCGATCGAGCTGGGGCACGGCGGTCGCCGCGCGACGATCGACACGCGGGTGCTCCGATCCCAGTGCGCCGCCTGGCTGGGGTTCACCACCGCGACGCTCGGCGCGACCCTGCTCGGCCTCAGCCTCGCCAGCGGCCTCACCGCGTCGATCCCGTTCACGGCGGCGCCGTTCCTCGCCGGCCTCGCCGTGCTCGGTGTCCTCTTCGCGCTCGCGACCATCGTCAAACGCCCGGCGCGCTAGCAGCCCGCAGGCTGCTGAAAACGGTCCAGATGCGAGGCGGCGCCCGAAAGCCGCACGCGAGCCGTACTCCTGTACGGTGAGCGCGCGGCCGAGGGCGCCAACGAAGCAGATGGGCCGTTTTCGGCAGCCTGCGCTCGCGGTATAGTCTCGGAATGAAACGCAGCGAGACCCGCATCCTGACCACCCACGTCGGCAGCCTGCCCCGTCCCCCCGCGCTCCGCGACTTGCTCGTCAGCCAGGACCGCGGCGAATCCGTCGACGCCGCCGCCCTCGCCCGCGAGGCCGAGGCCGCCGTGCGCCACGTCGTGGCGCGACAGCGCGAGGCCGGCATCGACGTCGGCAACGACGGCGAGCAGCCGCGCGTGGGATTCTCTACGTACCCCGCCAAGCGCATGAGCGGGTTCGGCGGGGCCAGCAAGCGACGGATGGCGCTCGACATCGCCGAGCACCCGGACTACCTGGCGCGGCTCACCCGCCAGCGCGCGGGCGCGGCGCGGATCAACGACGCCCCGCAGGCCGTGGCCGAGGTCGCCTACACCGATCTCGGCGAAGCCGAGGCGGAGTGCGAGCTGTTCGCCCGCTCCGGCGGCCACGAGGGCTTCGCGGAAGCGTTCATGACCGCGGCCTCACCGGGCGTCATCGCGACCATCATGCTCGACGCGTACTACGGTTCGCACGAGCGGTACATCCGCGCGCTGGCCCGCGAGATGCGCAAGGAATACGAGCTGATCGTGTCCCGCGGCTTCGTGCTCCAGCTCGATTGCCCCGACCTCGCGATGGAGCGCGCCCGCTTCTTCCAGGACGAGTCGCTCGACGGCTTCCTGCAAGCCGTCGCCCTGCACATCGACGCGATCAACGAGGCGATCGCCAACATCCCGCGCGACCGGGTGCGCCTGCATCTCTGCTGGGGAAACTACGACGGCCCGCACACCCACGACGTCCCGCTGGAGCCGCTATTGCCCATCATCTATCGCGCCCGCGTCGGCGCGCTGGTCCTGCCGCTGGCCACCCCGCGCCACCAGCACGAGCTGAAAGTCTTCCGCGCCCATCCGCTCCCCGCCGACATGCTGTTCGTCCCCGGCGTGATCGATTCCACGATCAACGTGGTCGAGCACCCGGAAGTCGTGGCCGACCGCATCGTGGCCGCGGTCGAGACCATCGGCGACCGCTCGCGCGTGCTGGCCGGCGTCGACTGCGGCTTCGGCACCTTCGCCGGCTCCCAGCTCGTCGAGGAAAGCATCGTGTGGTCGAAGCTCCGCGCCCTGCGAGACGGCGCGGGGCTCGCCACCAAGCGCCTCTGGAAGTAGCTCTAGAGCACCGAGCGGACGAGGCCGCCGTCGACCAGGATCGTGGTGCCGGTGATGTAGCTGGATTTGCCGGACGCGAGGAAGGCGACGAGGTAGGCCAGCTCCTTGGGCTCGCCGATGCGTCCCACCGCGGTCTCGGCGGCGCGCTGGGCGAGGGCTTCGTCGACGGAGATCCCGAGCTCTTTCGCCCGTGACGTCACGTTCGAGAGCATGCGCTCGCTCAGGATCGAGCCGGGGCAGACGTTGTTGACCAGGATGCCGTCGCGCCCGACCTCGTCGGCGAGGCTCTTGGCGAACGCGACCACGCCCATGCGGGTGGCGCCGGACAGCGCGAGGTTCGGGATCGGCTGATACACGGTGCTGGCCAGGATGTTGATGATCCGCCCGCCGCCCTGCTTCTTGAGGTGCGGAATGGCCTCCCGCGACATCCGCGCGAAGAAGAACAGCGAGCGCTGCACCGCGGTGGCCCACTGCTCCTCGGTCGCGTTGACGGCACGGGCCAGCGGCGGCCCGCCGGAGTTGTTGACCATCACGTCGATCCGCCCGAATTTCTTCGCGGTGGCCGCGATCAGATCGCGCACGGTCTCGGGCTTGTCGAGGTCACCCGGAAACGCGAACACGTCGCCGCCGATCTCCTTGGCCGCGCGATCCAGATCGGATTGCGAGCGGCTGCAGATCGCGACCCGCATCCCCTCCTGCGCCAGCACGTCCGCGCAGGCCCGCCCCAGCCCCTTGCTGCCGCCCCCGACGATCGCGACTTTGTCCTTCAGCTCGAGATCCATGCGAGTTTCACTCCTTTTTTGGGATGGGGGCCTTTTCTTGAAGGGGGGCCCCTACGGCTCCCCCCATACCCCCCCGACGGTTGGGTTGCGATACTCCGCGTACCCCGACGGTTGATTCCGATACTCCCCGTACCCCGGCGGTTCGAGGATTCCTAGGCGCCGAGCAGCAGCGCTTCGATTCGCGTCAGCGCGGCGTCCGCACGCTCGCGCACGGCGGCCGCGTCCAGGCTGCCGATCGGGTGCGGGACCACCGCGAATGGATAGCCGGGCATGCCGTTCAGCTCGGCCAGGGCCTTCGCGGTCGGGATGAATGGCTCGGTCACCACCGCGACGGCCGGGATGCCCTGCTTCTCGAGGTTGATCGCGTCGAGCACACTGCCCGACGAGCAGCTCCCTCAATCGCCGATCGCGGTCACCACGGCCGCGCACCGCTTGGCGAGCATCGCGGCGTCCTCGGCAAGCGCCGGCGCGCTCGCGTTGGCCTTGGTGACGCGGACGATCTCGACGATCCCGTGACGCGCGGCGAGCTGCTCGGCCACGCGCTCGAGGAACGCCATCCCGTGGGTCTTGCCGTTGGCCAGCAGGCCGAGGGTCGCGCCGCCGAGACGGGCCGGGCGCACCGCGCGCGCGGTCGTTCGTGGCGGCGTCGCTCTGAGAGTTGGATCGAGGATGCGGATCATGCGGGAACCTCCTTGGTGACGAATGGCACGCTGCGGCCGCGGCTCCACGACGGGAAGAACGCGCTGTGTCCCCCCGCGGCGCCGCCGCCCACGCAGAGCAGGATGTCTTCGGGACCGAGTCCGCGATGGACGGAGATCGCGTCGTCGCCGGGCAGCACGCGCGCGTGAGCGTCGGCCGCGTCCGGCGTGGGACCGGCGGCGTTTCCGTAGAGCCAGCGGCGCGTCTCCGCGTTCACCAGAAACTGCGCCTCGACCTTGCCGGCGCGCTTGAGGTCGGCGAGCGGGCGACACGCGTGTTCGTACAGCCACGTTTGCGTGCGAGCGCGAGACCACCCGGCCAGCCCGAGGTAGCGCGCATGCTCGGGAGCGAACACGATCACCGATCGGCCCGCGCTCAGGCTCCCCAGCGCGGCCATCGCGTCGGCGAAGCTCAGCAGCAGCCGCTCGGGCTCGGACGCCGCGTGCACGACCACGTTGTGCCCGGACTCCGCCGCGAAGGCGGTGACGGTGGACTGCTCCGCGCGGAACCCGCGCGACACGGACAGCGGCTCCCACGGGCTCGCCGCCTCGTGCTCGGCGAAGCACAGCGAATACTTGCCGGCCCAGCCCTGCGTCGATTGATCGAGCACACCGGGATGGCAGTCCAGACAGTTCAGCAGCACCAGGCGCAGCGCGCGTCCGATCGTCGCGTTGGCGCGCGCGCCGGGGCCGAAGAGGTTACCGCCGGCGTGCAGGCCGATCGCCTCGCGCACGGGACCGTTGACGACGATCATGAGCGCCGCCCCACCCGTGCTGGTGGCCGGACCGTGGAGCTTGAACTCCGGATCGCCGACGGCGGCCAGCGCCGTTCCGACGACGGGGAAATACTCGGGACGGCACCCGGCCATCACCGCGTTGATCGCGGCGTGCCACGCGGTGACCGAGCGATCGCGGACCGGCTCGTGGAGCAGCACCTCGTCGGCGCGCCACGGACCGCCCGCGAGCATGCGCTCGACGAGCGCCACGGTCGGCGGGACGACCGGGAGGCCGTCCGTCCAGCCCTCCGAAAAACAAACCTCGACGCCCTGCCAGGGGTCGTCGAGGTCGATGCCGGGGTGGTCGGCGGTCAGAAGGCTACAGATACCGCGTCGGCCAGTTGATCGTGCGCCACATGTGGGCCGACGGGCTGTCGTCCCAGCCGAGCCCTTCCTCGGGCTGGCGGAAGTGCTTCTCGACCACGTCGGTGAACTCCTCCAGCTCGACCTTCACGCTCGGGTCGAACGCGTAGAGGTCGTTGACCGTGAGCTGGCGCGCGCTCATGTACCACTTGTGCGCGCACGCGGTCTTGTACGCCCGCTCGATGTAGGGCTCGGGCCGGTAGTCCGGGCCGAAGAGCTTGACGTACGACTCCGGATACTTGTAGCCGACCGACTCGTCCGCGTAGAACCGGAGGGCCTGGTGATAGCGGATGGCCCACGCGACCTCGGGATCGACGTAGGGCTCCACCAGCTGCGACGCCCAGTAGCCGTGATCGCCGCGGATGAAGCCGATGTTGCCGATGTCGTGCAGCAGGGCCGCGAGGACGAGCTGCTCGCTCAGCCCGTTCTTGCGGGCGAGCCGGGCGCTCTGCAGCAGATGAGCGGCCGGTCCGAAGCGCAGCCGGAAGAAGTCGAACAGGGTCGGCTTGTCGGGCATGCGCGGCAGCCGCGGATCGTGGCCCATGTTGAACGTCTTGCCCTCGCTGGGCGGCCGCGTCATCGCCTCGCGGGGGTCGTGCTCCCCCGAGACGTAGATGACGGATTTCATGATGACCAGGCGATCCAGCTCTTCCATCTGCGCGCGCTCTGCCGCTTCGGCCCGTTCGAGTGTATTCATGGCCCGGATTTTCGGCCCCTGAGTCCGCCGATGTCAAGCGTCCGGGGACGGACCGGTCCCCGCGACGTTGCTTGACAATTCCGCTGCTTTCGGGTCAAGGTTCACCGTCTGCGGACGCCGGAACCCGTGTCCGGCAGCGCGTCTCCTGGCCGACCGAAGCGCCGGTTCACTCGGCGCTCGAGGCGAACGTTCCCATGACTCACGGCAGGCGGATGACCCGGACCCCTGGCAGGGGTCTGGCGTGCGAGGCGCGGGTCACCGCCATCGTCCTCGTGAGCCTGATGTTGCTGCTGAGCGCGACGGCGGCCGAGGCACAAAATGCCGACCTCTCGGTGACGATCACCGACGCGCCCGACCCGGCCAACGTCTTCGTGACCCCCGGCATCACCTACACGGTCACAGTCACGAACAGCGGGCCGGGGGCGGCGTCCAATGTCGTCCTGCTGATGGCGCTCACCCCCAACAACGAAGTCGGCACGGCGACCCCGCCGGCCGGCTGGACCTGCACGAATCTGAATTTCCCGTTCGTCCTCGTCACGACCCCCGGATTCGAGTGCACGATCGCCAGCCTTCCGGTCGGCTCCGCGGGCTTCACGTTCACCGAGGACATCAACTTCGGGGTCGCAAACAACGCGGTGCTGACCGCCAACGTCATCGTCTCGAGCACGACGGTCGACCCGAACCCGGCCAACAACCTGGCGTCGACGACGACGACCGTGAGCAACCCCGAGGGTTCAGAGTCCACTCCCGCCGACGTGACCGTCACCAAGACCAAGACCAGTCCCGCCGGATCCGTCGAGCCCGGTCAGAACGTGACGTACACGATCACGTTCACCAACAACGGTCCCTTCTTCGATTCGGGGAGCGATACGCATCTGGTCGAATTCACCCCGCCCGACACGACGTTCGTGTCGATGGGCCCGCTGCCAACGGGCTGGACTTGTACGACCCCGGCGGTGGGCGCGGTCGGCACGATCAACTGCGTCAATGCCCTTGGCGTCGCGTCAGGAGGCTCTTCCGTTTTCACGCTGACGGTACAGGTCCTCCCGGGCACGCCCAGCGTGATCACGACCAATCTGGCCAAGACGATCACCGACGCCTCGACCGGCTTCGTCGACCCCGTGGCCGGAAACAACCAGGTCACGCTCGACACGCCGATCGTGGTCAACCCGCCGGCGATCGCCAAGGCGTTCGGCGCGGCCACCGTTCCGCTGAACGGCACGACCACGCTGACCTTCACCCTCACGAATCCCAACGTGTTCGCGCCGCTGACCGGGGTCGGCTTCACCGACACCTTGCCGGCTGGGCTGTCCGTGGTCAACGGGTCGAGTGCGGTCTGCGGCGGCACGCTGACCACGAGCGGCGGCAACACGATCGCCCTCGCCGGCGCCACCATCGCGGCCGGCGCAAATTGCGTCTTCCCGGTGACCGTGACGGGAACGGCCGCGGGTGCGAAGACCAACACCACCGGGAACGTCACGTCCACGAACGGCGGAACCGGCAACACGGCCACCGCGAGCATCACGGTGGTCGCGCCGCCCGCGATCAGCAAGGCGTTCAGCCCGACCACGATCCCGCTGAACGGGACCACCACGCTGACGTTCACGCTCACCAACCCGAACGCGGGGACCGGCTTGACGGGCGTCGGCTTCACCGACACCTTGCCGGCCGGATTGTCCGTGGCCAACGGGTCGAGCGCGGCCTGCGCCGGCGGGACCCTGACCACGAGCGGCGGCAACACGATCACCCTCAGCGGCGGCACCATCGCCGCCGGTGGAAGCTGCGTCTTCCCGGTGACCGTGACGGGGACCGCGGCCGGCGCGAAGACCAACACCACCGGCGCGGTCACGTCCGCGAACGGCGGGACGGGCAACACCGCCACCGCGAACGTCACGGTGGCCGCGCCCCCCACGATCAGCAAGGCGTTCGGCGCGGGCACGATCTTCGTGGGCGGGACCACCTCCCTGACCTTCACGCTCACGAACCCGAACGCCGGCAGCCCGCTGACCGGCGTCGGCTTCACGGACACGCTGCCCGCGGGTCTCGTCGTCGCCACCCCGAACGGCCTCACCGGCTCATGCGGCGGCGGCACGATCACCGCGACCGCGGGCTCGTCCAACGTGAGCCTGAGCGGCGGGAGCTTGGCCGCCGGTGGCTCGTGCACCTTCGCGGTGAACGTGACGGGCACCAGCGCGGGGACGAAGAACAACACCACGAGCGCGGTGACGTCCACGGAAAGCGGGACGGGCAACACGGCGTCGGCCTCGATCGTCGTGTCGGCGGTGACCGCGCCGGCGATTTCCAAGGCGTTCGGCGCCGCCACCGTTCCGCTGAACGGCGCGACCACCCTGACCTTCACGCTCACGAACCCGAACGCGGGGACGGCCCTGACCGGCCTCGCCTTCACCGACACGCTGCCGGCCGGACTCATCGTCGCCACCCCGAATGGTCAGACGGGAACGTGCGCGGGCACGATCACCGCGACCGCGGGCTCGTCCAGCGTGAGCCTCAGCGGCGGCAGCTTGGCCGCCGGTGGCTCGTGCACCTTCGCGGTGAACGTGACCGCGACCACCGTGGGGACGAAGAACAACACCACGAGCGCGGTGACGTCGACGGAAGGCGGCACCGGCAACACGGCCTCGGCCTCGATCGTCGGCGTGGCGCCGCCCACGATCGCCATGGCCTTTGGCGTCCCCAGCATCCCGCTGAACAGCACGACCACGCTGACCTTCACACTCACCAACCCGAACGTCGGGACCGCCCTGACCGGTGTCGGGTTCAACGATCCGCTGCCCGCGGGTCTCGTCGTCGGCACCCCGAGCGGCCTCGACGGCGCTCGAGCGGTCGCCCCGAGCGCGACGTGCACGGGCACCATCGTCGCGACCGCGGGCTCGTCCAGCGTGAGCCTGAGTGGCGGCACCCTGGCCGCGGGCGCGTCCTGCACCATCGTCGTGAACGTGACCGGGACGACCGCCGGCACCAAGAGCAACGTCACGAGCCAGGTGACGTCGACCGAGGGCGGTCCGGGCAACAGCACCTCCGCGATCCTCACGGTCGTGGTGCCGGCGACGATCACCAAGGCCTTTGGCGCGGCGAGCGTCGAGGTGAACGGCACGACCACGTTGACGTTCACCCTCGTCAACCTGAACCCCACCACCGTGCTGACCGGCGTGGGATTCACCGACACGCTGCCCGCCGGCCTGACCGTGGCCAACCCGAACGGCCTGACCGGTACGTGCAGCGGCGGCACCATCACCGCGACGCCGGGCTCGACGAGCGTGAGCCTCGCGGGGGCCACGCTCGCTCCCCCTGGCGCCTCCTGCTCCTTCACCGTGAACGTGACGGCCACGAGCCCCGGGCCGAAGAACAACACGACGAGCGCGGTGATCTCGAACGAGGCCGGAGCGGGCAACACGGCGTCGGCATCGCTCGCGGTCCCTGCCCCCGCGTCCGGCATCCCGACCTTGAGCTCGTGGACCTTCGCGCTGCTCGCGATCCTGCTCGCGATCGTGGCGCTCGGCGCGATGCGCGCGCGTGGACTCTCCAGGAGTCGATGATCCACCCGGAGCCGTGGATCGCCCTGCTGCGGATCGTCGTGGGCGTGTGGTTCGTGAAGGCCGTGTGGACCAAGTTCACCCTCGCCTACCTGTGGGACGCCATCCCCTACCCGGTGGTGTCGCCGCGCTTCCTCGCGTTCCAGCCCAAGCGCATCGCCGAGTTCGCCGCCGGCAATCCGGTGGGCTGGTACAAGGACTTCCTCGAGGGAACGGTCCTGCCGAACAGCCGGGTGTTCGCGACGCTTCAGACGTTCGGCGAGGCGGCGGTCGGCTTCGGGCTGATCCTGGGGTTGCTGACCGGGCTCACCGCGCTCGTCGGACTCTTCTTGAGCGTGAACTACGGTCTGGCCAGCCAGTGGATGACCTTCGGACAGCAGGGCTTCCACGTCCTGCTCGTGACATCGATGCTCGTCTTCTTGGGCGCGCGGGCCGGACGCCGGTGGGGCATCGACGCCTGGCTCCTCAGGCGGCGCGTTGGACGTCTGCTCCGCCTCGTGATCTGACGCCGTCCGTCAGGGGACGGCGGCGATCGCCACGCCCCAGGGCAGCGTGCCGCAGGGAACGCGGGCGATCACGGCGTTCGAGCGCGTGTCGATGACCGCCACCTCGTTGGCCCGTCCCACGCTCGCGTAGAGAGACCTCCCGTCCGGCGTGAGGGCCATCCACCAGGTTCGCGGTCCGGTCGGGATGACCGCGAGGACGCTCAGCGACGTCGTCTCCAGCAGGCGCACGTCTCCCGACTGGCCGTGCGACACGTACGCGCGCGAGCCGTCGGGCGTCAGCACGACGTCGACCGGGCGCTGGCCGCCGGTCGGCGCGGACCTGACCACGCGCATCTCCGCCATGTCGATCACCGAGACGACGTGGGCTTGCTCGCTGGCCACGAACAGCCGGCGTGAGTCGGCGGTGAAGCGCATCCCGCGCGGGTTCTTGGGTACGGCGATCCGGGTGACGACGGTGTCGCTCTCGGTCGCGATGAGGTGCACGTCGTCGGAGGTCTCGTTGGAGACGGCGATCCACCGCCCGTCCGGCGAGGCCACGGCGGTCTCCGGCTCCTTGCCCACCGCGATCTTCGCGCGGATCGCCAGCGACGCGGCGTCGAGGACCGTCACCGAAAGCTCGTTCTCGTTGACGACGTAGAGCTTGGTGCCGGCCCGGTCGAGGGTCACGCCCTCCGGATCGATGCCGGCCGGGCCGGTGTTGAGGACGGCCAGCGTTTTGGCGTCGATGACGCTGAGGCTGTCCGAGTTGCTGTTGCTCACGTAGACCCGTCGGCCATCGGGACTCACCGCCACGCCGCGCGGACGCTGACCGACCTTGACCGTCCCCACCACGGCGCGCGTGGTCGCGTCGATCACGGTCACGTCGTCCGATTTCTCGTTGGTGACGAAGACACGCACCTCGGCGCGCGCCGAGGCGACGCCGAGCGCGAGCGCCACGAAGAACAGGATTCCCGAGCGGCTCAGGCGGCTCACGGCGGCGAGTCTAGCAGACGCGTCCGGTTCCTTGACACCGGCCGGCCACGGCGATATGTCTCGGCGCGCCGGGTCGGAACCCGACGAAGCGCAGTGCAGTGGTCAGACCGCAGGTGGTGAGGAGGGCGCGACATGCGGAACCACGGACGGCGAGTGATCGTGGGGTTGGCAACGCTGGGCTTCTCGTTCCTCGGAGTCGGTCCCGGTCTCGCGGCGGATCCCGAGATCGACCGCCTGCTGCGGAGTCCGGTCGGCAAGGACTGGATCACCAACGGCGGCAACCTGACCAACCAGCGTTACTCCACCCTGAAGCAGATCGACACGACCAACGTCAAGCAGCTCAAGGGCGCCTGGATGACCCGGCTCAAGGGCTCCGGCGCCGGCGGCAAGTATTCCTTCGAGGCCTCGCCGCTCGTCAAGGACGGCGTCATGTACGTCGTCACCGGCAACGACGACGTCTTCGCCCTCGACGCCAAGACCGGGGCCATCCGGTGGGAATACTGGTCGGGCATCGACCAGAAGATCTCAACCGTGTGCTGCGGCTGGGTCAACCGCGGCCTGGCCATGGGCGAAGGCCTGCTCTATCTGGGGCAGCTCGACGCCAACGTGGTCGCCCTGGACATGAAGACAGGCAAGGTGGCGTGGAAGACCCCCCTCGAGAAGTGGGAGAACGGATACACGATCACCAGCGCCCCGCTCTACTACGACGGCCTCGTCTACAGCGGGATCGCGGGCGGCGAGTTCGGGGTGCGCGGACGGCTGACCGCGCTCGACGCCAAGACAGGCGAGATCCGCTGGCGATGGTTCACGTTGCCGGGGCCCGGCGAGCTCGGGAGCGACACGTGGCCGCCGAACACCGATCACTCGACGCGCGGCGGCGCCACGATCTGGAACACGCCGGCCCTCGATCCCGACCTCGGGCTCGTCTACTTCGTCACCGGCAACTGCGGGCCGGACTACGACGGGTCGATGCGCGAGGGCGACAACCTCTTCTGCGCGTCGATGATCGCGCTGAAGGCCAAGACCGGCGAGTACGTCTGGCACTTCCAGCAGGTGCACCACGACATCTGGGACTACGACGCGGCGAGCCCGGTCGTGCTCTTCGACACCGTGATCGACGGTCAGCCGCGCAAGGGCGTCGCGGAGGCCGGCCGCACGGGCTGGGTCTACATCCTGGACCGCACCAACGGCAAGCCCTTGATCGGGATCGACGAGAAGCCCGTGCCCCAGGATCCGCGGCAGAAGACGGCCAAGACCCAGCCGATCCCGCGCGGCGACGCCACCGTCCCGCAATGCGCCGAGCTGCTGCCCGGCTACGAGAAGGCCGGCTGCATCTTCGAGACGTTCTGGGAAATGCCGGTGCTGATGCAGCCGTCGGGGGTCGGCGGGACGAACTGGTCGCCGATGCCGTACAGCCCGGACACCGGATACTTCTACGTCCCGGGCACGGTCCGCACGAGCGCGTTCACCCGCTTCGGCGACAAGTACGTGCAGGGGCTGCGCTACGTCGGCGGCAGCCAGTCGGCGCCGATCGGCTCGCCGATGAACGGAACGTTCACGGCGATCGACGCCAAGACCAACACGATCGCCTGGCAGCACAAGACGCCCTACCGCATCGGCGGCGGCGGTGGCTCGACGGTGACGGCCGGTGGCCTGGTCTTCCGCGGCGAGCCGGACGGCAACGTCCTCGCCCTCGACGCCAGATCGGGCAAGGAGCTGTGGCGGTTCCAGAGCGGCTTCGGCGCCGACGCGCCTCCGGTGGTCTACGAAGTGGACGGCGAGCAGTACGTCGCCATCGCCGCCGGCGGCAACCAGCTGCAAGGCAGCGCGTACGGCGACGCGGTGTGGGCCTTCTCGCTGAAGGGACAGGTGGGGCCGCTGTGGCCGCCGCCGCCCCCGTCGACGGTCGCCGGTCCCACCGGACCGATCGTCGCCGACGCCGACACGGTGAGGATCGGCGCCAACAACGTGGAGTACAGCTACGCGCCCTCCCGCATCCGGATCAAGGCGGGGAGCAAGGTGACCTTCACCAACATCGGCGACCTCCCGCACTCGGCGACCTCGTTCGAACGGGGCAAGTGGGACACCGGCCTCATCGTCAGGGGCGACTCGCGGACGATCACCTTCGCGCAGCCCGGCAACTACTACTACATCTGTCTGCCCCATCCCTGGCAGTACGGGCAGGTCATTGTGGAGTAGTCGGCGAGGCGGCGGGGCGGGCCGCCCTCGGGGTCTGATCGCGCTCCTGGCGCTGTTCGTCGCGGTGGGCGCTGCCCACCGCGACGACGCCACGGCGGGTCAGCTCGCGCCCCCGCAGCCCGGTCCCCTACAGGTGCTGATCACCACGTCCGAGCTGGTGGTCGGCGAGAATCGATTCGCGTTCGGGCTGCTCAAGAACGACGCGCTGCTCCCGGCCGCCCGCGTCATGGTCCGGATCTACGATCTCCGCGAGGAGCCGGCCCGTCTCACCGCCGAGGCACCGGCCGTCTACCACCGGCTCGAGACCGTCGAGCACGGCAAGCACGTGCACATCCATCCGGACGGCACGCGCCACGTCCACGGCGAAACCACCGACGTGCAGGGTGTCTACGTCACGCACGTGCGCTTCGCGCGTCCCGGGCCCTGGGGCGTCGAGGTCCTCGCCCAGCAGGGTGACGATCCCCTCGACACCGCCCGATTGACCGTGCAGGCGCTCGGAGCCGCCCACACCCCGTCGCCGGGAACGCCCGCGCCCCGGAGCCGAAACCCCGTGGCCGGCGACGTCGCCGACCTCCGCACGATCGATTCGAGCGAGCCGCCGGACCCGCGGCTGCACCAGCACCGGATCGCGGAGGCGATCGCGCAGGGCAAGCCCCAGGTGATCGTGTTCGCCACCCCGAAGTACTGTACGAGCCGGGTGTGCGGGCCCATCGTGGACGTGGTACGCACGCTGATCCCCGTCTATGGCGACCGCGTCGTCTTCGTCCATCAGGAGATCTGGCAGGCGGGGACGCAGAAGTTCGCGCCCACCGTCGAGGAGTGGAACCTGCGGTCCGAGCCCTGGATCTTCGTCGTCGACGGCGCGGGCATCGTCCGGGCGAAGTTCGAGGGCCTGACGACCCGGCGCGAAGTCGAGGCGGCCGTGCGGCGCGTGCTGGCGCCGTGAGCCGCGCGCTCGCTTACCGCGCGCCGGGCTTCGCCGGATAGACGACGATGAAGTTGTCGCGGTTCGGCATCTTCACCTTCGGCAGGGTCTGCGCGTTCATCTCGTCGGTGTCGGCGATGATGCCGTTGAGGTGGAGCAGGTACGCCGTGAGGGCGTAGACCTCGTCGTTGGTCAGCGACTGCGACTGCGCGTACGGCATCGCGCGGCGCACGTAGTCGAACACCGTGGTCGCGTACGGCCAGTAGCTCCCGACGGTGCGCACGGGCGCCTTGCTCGCGAGCGTCCCCTGCCCGCCGACCAGCCGATCGTTGGGCTGGCCGGCCCCCTTGGCCCCGTGGCACGACTGGCACTTCGCCTCGTACACGGTGGCGCCCTGAGCGGAGGTGCCGCGGCCGGCGGGCAGGCCCGCCCCGTCGGGCGCGATGCTGATGTCCCATCCCGCGATCTCGGCCGCCGTCACGGCCTGGCCGAGGTTCGGCGTCTCGACTCCCGTCTTGACCACCGCCGCGGTGCCGGCGCAACCCGCGATCACGAGCGACAGCGCCACGCAGGCGAGGTCACGCGTAGACATGCTTCACCTCGCCGTTCGCCTGGACGGCCCACGCCTGGATCGCGTGGTAGTGGAAGATCGCGTTGGCGCCGTGGTCGGCGATGAACCGCTCGCGCTCCGGTTGGATCGCGCCGGTGTCGTCGGTGGCCCGCGACTTCAGCACGGTCGGGCGGCCGTCCCACTTCCACGCCACCCGGAACGGCGTGATCGCGCGCGGCAACACGGGCGTGGTGAGCGCGGCGGCTCGCCACGTCCCTCCACCATCCGTCGACACCTCCACCCGCGCGACGGCGCCGTTGCCGGACCAGGCCAGACCGGAGATCTCGTAGAGCCCGGCGCCCGCGAGTCCCACGCCGGGCGACGGGCGCGTGATCACCGATTTCACCTCCATCGGGTAGGTGAACATCAGCGCCTTGCCGTCGGCTTGAAGATCCGTGTAGCGCGAGGTCTCGTCCTTCGTCATGGTCGGCGTCGCCGTCACCTTGATCCGCCGGAGCCACTTCACGCTCATGTTGCCCTCGTAGCCCGGCAGGAACAGGCGGACGGGATAGCCGTTCTCGGGGCGCAGACGCTCGCCGTTCTGGAACAGCGCGAGCAGCGCGTCGTCCATCGCCTTGGCCATCGGAACGCTCCGGCTCATCGCCGCCGAATCGGCGCCCTCGGCGAGCAGCCACGCGGCGCCGGGATCGGCGCCCGCCTCCTCCAGGAGCAGGCGCAGCGGCACGCCCGTCCACTCGCTGCACGAGACGAGGCCGTGCGCCTGCCCGGCCGTCTGGGTCGGCGGGGTCGCGCCGTACATGACCGCGCTGTTGCCCGAGCACTCGAGGAAGTGGATCCGCGACACGCGCGGATAGCGCAGCAGCGCCTCGACCGTGAACAGGAGCGGACGCCTGACCATGCCGTGGATGAGCAGACGGTGCCGGGCCGGATCGATGTCGGGCACGCCGCTGTGATGACGCTCGAAGTGCAAACCGCTCGGCGTGATCATGCCGTCGAGCGCTTCGAGCGGCGTGCGCGACGCCCCGCTGCCCGTCGTTCCCGGCCGGGATCCGATGCCGGCACGCTTGACGTGGCCCTCGTGCTTGGAAGGGCCGCCGTATTCGCTCATCCCGGTGCCCGGTGACTTCGTCCACGGCGGGGTCTCGAGCGGTTCCTGCGCTTCCGCGCGGACCGCGGAAGCGCTCCCCAGACCACCGGCGCCGAGCAGTGCGACGCTGCGCTTGAGGAAGCTGCGGCGAGGAAGGTCCATGATCGCCTCCGCTAGTTCCCGAGCGCGAAGACCCAGATGACACCGCCCTGAGGGACGTCGGTCTTGGTGCCGAGGTGCGTGTCGATCCGGGCCTGCATGCGCTGGGCGTCGACGCCCCAGCCGGACTGCACGGCGATGTATTGCTTGCCGTCGAGGGCGAACGAGCTGGGCACGCCCGTCACCCCGGAGTTGGTGGTGAACTCCCACAGCACCTTCCCCGTGGTGGCGTCGAAGGCGCGGAACTTTCGGTCGTTGGTGCCGCCCGAGAAGACGAGCCCGCCGCCGGTGGTGAGCACCGGCCCCCAGTACTGCCACCGGAACTGGTGCGTCCACGACTTCTGGCCGGAGTTCATGTTCCACGCCTGCAGCTCGCCGATGCTCGTCGCGCCCGCGCGCAGGCTCAGCGTGGTCTTGGGCCTGTCGATGCCGAGATAGAGCTTGCCGGGCTCGTAGGACTGGGTCTGGCCGACCAGCGTGCTGCAGTGGTTGTCGTTGGCGGGAATGTAGACGAGCCCGGTCTTGGGATTGTAGGCGGCGGGCGGCCAGTCCTTGCCGCCCCACAGGCCGGGGCAGAACGTCACCGTCTTGCCGCCGGTCGGCTTGTGCTCGGGATCGTACGAGGGCCGGCCCGTCTTGGGGTCGATGGCCGTGAACACTTCCTGCTTGACGAAGGGCTTGGCGTCGACGAACCCGATGCCGTCGGCGCGCCGCTCGAGGAGCCACAGGTAGCCGTTCCGGCCGGGATGCACCAAGCCCTTGATCGTCCGACCGCCGCGCTGCACATCGAGCAGGATCGGCGTCGAGACCTCGTCCCAGTCCCACGAGTCGTTCCAGTGATACTGATGGTGGCCGCGGATCTTGCCGGTCTCCACGTCGAGGGCGATCACCGAGCTGGAGTAGAGATTGTCGCCGGGGTGCATGTCGCCCGGCCACGGCGCGGCGTTGCCCGTCCCCCAGAACGTCAGGTTGAGCGCCGGGTCATAGTGTCCGGTGATCCACACCGAGACGCCGCCGGTCTTCCAGGCGTCTCCGCTCCACGTGTCGTGACCCGGCTCGCCGGGGCCGGGCACCGTGTGAGTCCTCCATAGTTCCTGGCCGGTGCCGGCATCGAACGCGGCGATGAACGCGCGGACGCCGAGCTCGCCGCCGGAGGTGCCCACCATGACCTTGCCCTTGACCACCAGCGGGGCCAGGGTGATGTAGTAGCCCTTCTTCCAGTCGTCGACGACCTTGTCCCACACGACCTTCCCGGTGGCGGCGTCGAGCGCGACGAGATGCGCGTCGACGGTCCCGACGTAGACCTTGTTGTCCCAGAGCCCGACACCGCGATTGGTCGGGTGAAGCTGCAAGAGGTCCTCGGGCAGCTCGCGCTTGTAGCGCCACAGGATGTCGCCGGTCCGCGCGTTCAGGGCGAGCACCTGGGCCTGGGGCGTGGTGACGAACATGACGCCGTTGTTGACGATGGGGGGCGCCTGGTGCCCCTCGTTCACGCCGGTGGAAAGCGTCCACACCGGCGTGAGCTTGGCGACGTTTTGCGGCGTGATCTGCTCGAGCGGGCTGTAGCCCCAGCCGGCGTAGTTGCCCCGGTACATGAGCCAGTTGTGCGGCTCGGGGTTGAGCAGCCGGCCCTCGGTCACCGCGCTGTAACTCGTCGGGCTCTGCGCGGGCAACACCGCGGGCGACAGCGCGACCAGCGTCACGAGCGTGCACGTCACGAGGATCGATCGGAGCGAAGTCATCACGCGCCTCCTTGCTGGAAACCAGGACGGCCCACGAACCCACCGGCCACCACGAGGACGCCGCCCGACACGTTGAGCGGCAACGCCGGAAGCCGCCGCGGCGCCGGACCATCGAGCACGCGGGCGGCATCCTTCACGTCGAAGGTCGAGAAATGACAGGGACACTTGATCGTCTTCGCGCGCGCGTCCCAGTCCCACTGGTCGCAGCCGGTGTGCGTGCACACCGCGGAGTAGGCAACGATGCCCGCGGCGGCGCGGGCGCGCGTTTCTTCGGCAAGGTCTCGAGGCTCGAGGTGGACGAGCAGCACCTGATTGAGTCGCGATCCGTCGCGGACGGCGCCGGTCGTCGCATCCATCGGATACGCGATCACCGGAGGGCCGCCGGCCGGGACGGTGGCCGGCGTGAGCGCTGACCCCGGTGCTCCGGCGACGGCGCGTATCAGCTTATCGCCCGGCTGCGGGCGGGCCGCTTTCGAATCGGGCTGGGCGAGCGCGCGGGTCACGGCGAGGCGGGACAGCGGCAGGGTCAGGCCCAGGCCCGCCACGACCTTGAGCAGGCTTCGTCGTGCGGACATTGCCGGCCTCACGCGTGTCATCGGTCGCCGTGCGAACGGTAGCGCCGACGATCGGGACTCGTCAAGCGCGATGGCGCGTCGCTCTCGACGCGCGAAACGAGGTAGAGCTTTCAATCCCGTGGGAAAAAGTTTTCGCGTCTTGCCGATGCCGCCGCGCGCTCGTACGTTGGTTTTGGCTGACCAGCCAGGGAGGTGGATGATGAAGAAGGCGTTGATCATGGCCGTGATGTTGACGTTGGTCCTGTCGGGTGCCGCGTGGGCGGCGGAGGTCCAGGGCAAGATCAAGAGCGTCGACACGAGCGAGAAGAGCTTCGTGCTCGAGGACGGCACCAAGATCTGGCTCGGCGAGGGCGTGGCCATCGACACCCTGAAAGAGGGCGCCGAGGTCACCGCGTCCTTCGAGGCGAAGGACGGCAAGAACGTCGCGACGACCGTCGAAGTGAAGTAACGAACGGAATTCGGTGAAGTAGCGCGCGGAAATTCGAGGAGTGCCCCGGGTTTCCCGGGGCACTCCGAGGGCCCGGGGGGTTTGGGGGGCCCGCGGCGAGGCCCCCCATGTGGTCAGTTCAATTTTCCAGGAAGGCGGCCAGGCCGGCCTCGAAGACGAACTGGCGAATCGCGTCCGACGAGATCAGCGTCGTCTCACCGGGGACGGGAATCTCGATCGCGCGATCGGGAGTCTGAGGCAGCGCGACGTGCGCGGTGCGATATTTCTCGATCAGCCCGACGAGGGCGCCGGTCGGCGCGTCGAACACGCCGCCGCCGCTGGCCCCGTAGCTGACCGACACGTCGATCATGCGCGCCGGGCCCTCGTAGGCATCGCCGCCGTCGGCCGCGGCCAGCTGGCTCACCACGCCGTTCGAGAGCGTCATGCGCCGGCCCCACGGAAAGGCCACCACCCACACCTCGTCACCGAGCCGCACGGTATCCTTCAGCCTCACCGGCGTGAGGTCGACGCCCTCGATCTCGAGCAGCGCCAGGTCGGCCCGCTCGCTCACCTTCAGCAGCCGCGCCGCGATGGGCTGCTTCTTGCCCGGGACCGCGACCGAAAGTTTCTGCGGCGTCGCCACCGGCTCGAGGAAGTGCCGGGTGGTGATGATCCACGTCCGGCCGCTGCCGCCGTCGCGCGCCACGACCACGCCCGACGCGGCCCGCCGTCCGCCGCTCTCGCGCTCACCGCGCAGCTGCACGGTCGAGGGCACGATCTGACGGAGGACCTCGTCGCGCGTCCAACGATTCGCGGTGGCGCAACCGACGGCGATGAGCGCGGCGGCGACGACGAGGGTCGAGGCGAGCGCGCGCGCGAGGGAGGGACTCGCGTCCACGGGCCGATCAT
>Ga0193725_1000207_pt1 | contig 19099 bp, 17 predicted proteins | sample H2a2metaG_FD_143058 | JGI IMG/M metagenome (GOLD analysis project Ga0193725, IMG submission 143058) | Soil microbial communities from a riparian zone of the East river system, Colorado, United States - H2a2 | ecosystem: Environmental > Terrestrial > Soil > Riparian zone | place: USA: East River... | reverse complement strand
GACCGTCCGTGAACATCACGACGTTGAGGGGTGCCAGCACCAGGTTCTGTCGCCGAATGTGGACCGACAGCCGTTGGAAGAAGCCATTGTAGTCCGTGATCGGATCGGTCTCGGGGAACCAGGCCCTGAGCGACGCCGCGATTTCGTCCGACGACTTCTCCGTCAGGTCCTGAATCGGGTGGAACGACTTGGGCTGGCCCGGCCGCTCGCCGCCCAACGAGCCCACGAAAATCTCCGTGTTTTGCTGCATGCCATCGATGCCGTGCAGGTGGGCGTAGATGTAGAGCGCCGCGAAATCAATCGCATCGTTGAAATAGGGGGTCGAGCGAAATGAGCCCGACACGTCGATCCCGACTACGAGGGTCGATTTGGGCGGCTTGGCGTTCGCGGCCGGCTTGCATGTGACCACCGCAGCGACGAGCGCCAGCGGCAACAGCAGCACTCTGGTGCGCATTAGTGTCCCCCCTCCGCTCCCTTGCCAGCGAACGGCGTGCTGGCAAGCACTTCATCGATCGAGCGGAACGGCAGCGAGAAGTGCGGCTTGCCTACGACCGCCACGATCAGGAAGTTGAATCCCGCGGCGAGCAGCTGGAGGATCGGCAAGGACATCAGCTCGAAGACCTCGCGGCCCTCCTTCTTGAACCACTCGCGCTCCGCCTTGAGGGCGTTGATCGGGCCTTTCCAAAAATCGAGCCCCGCTGCGGCGCTGCCTTGGGCCCCGCCGCCACTGAACTCCTGACCCATCGCGGTCCGCCCCAGCAGGCCGAGCATGGCCGGCGCGCCGAAGCGCCCGAACAGGAACCACGTCATGCCGCGGACGCCGATCCAGGCGAACATCGCCAAGCCGATGGTGCCGTACACACCCAGCGTGAACCCATTCTGCGCGAGCCACGGCGTGATGGCATCGACCAGCTCACGGTACAGGAACAGCACCTCGAACAGCGCCACCGCGAACTCGACGGCGATCATCGCGACGATCTGCCCGATCTGGCGGGTCTTGATCGCGTCGTTCAACACCTGAATACAGGCGAAGCTGCCCGCGATCAGGATGTACAAGAAGATCCAGAGGATCGGGACCATGAAGAGCGGGTTCACATCATAGCCCGTGATCCCGGCGAGCAACTCCGACATCGTGGGGCGCAGCGTGAACGTGAAGATCGTCGCCTCGACCGCCGACCAGATGATCAGCAGGAAGAACGAAGGCCACGGGACGCCGGGCCGGCGCGACGTGGCATCGAGCATCGCGAGCGGCGACGTGACCGCGCCCTTCACGGTGCCCCAGACGAGCTGCACCCCGAGCTTGAGCAAGCCCCAGAACCAGCCCACGAGCACGACGAGAAAACGCACGAGTCCCGCCCAGTAGAACCAGGACATGCGCAACCCATCCCACCAGGACATCAGGAGTCCGGTGAGGAGTGACCCGGCGCGCCCCAATCGGAACGGGATTGTGAACACGGAGACCATCGTCCCCCATGTCCCGAGAACCAGCACGGTCGCGGGCGGAGCCAGGAGCAGGCACTTGCCCAGCACGGCCCAGAACGAGCCGTAGAAAAGCTGCTGGGCCAGGTACACGTCCCACTGGGCGAGCAAAATTACCCCGCTCCAGACGACGCCCCCGAGCTGGGAGAGAATACTGACCCACTGTTGGTTCTGGGCGGCAGAATCTTGTATGACCACATGACCCTCACTTTGGAGTGAGATCGCGGATTTAGATCGGAACGGCGGTCAGGGCGCGGCGCCTCATTGATATAGACCGCGCCGCCCCTGTCAAGCGCTGCGCTCGTGATGCAGGTCACGCGGTGCCTGCGCCTTGCGCAAAACGCCCCCCCCGGGCTACTCATCTGGGGTGCCGGACGACATGCCGAAACGACTGATCGTCGTAGGGGACCGGGTGCTCATCACGCCGGAAGAAGGCGAGGAGCGCACCAACGTCGGTCTCTTCCTTCCGCCGAGCGCCCTCGAGGGCCGTCAGGTGCAAGGGGGGCGCATTGTCGCCACCGGCCCGGGAACCCCGATGGCCGAGCCCACCAGCATGGACGAAGAGCCGTGGAAGATTCACGGCTCGGACGTGAAATACCTGCCTATGCAGGCCGAGGTCGGCGACTACGCGCTGTTCTTCCGGAAGGCCGCCGTCGAGATCACGTTCGAAGGCAAGACCTATCTCGTCGTGCCGCAGGCGGCGATCCTCGTTCTCGTGCGAGCAGGAGGAGGGGGCGTGCATGGCTGACATCGGGTGGGCGCGCAGTCGCGGGAACCGCGCGGAGAAGCAGGGCCTGCGCCGCGGCGCCTGGTATCGCGTCGTCGAGGACGAGAAGAAGGACTACGTGGTGCTCGACGTGCACCACGTCGAAGTGCGCATGGACCGGGGCGATGTCGAGATCCGCAAGGACGCGCCCAAGGCGTGGAGCGTCGTCCGCGAGCCGCATCTCGTGTGTCCCGGCTGCCACGCGCGGTACGTCGTCGCCGAGGGCGCGAAGGATGCCAAATGCCCCGAGTGCGGCCGCACGTATCCCATCGACTGGAAGGACGCGGGCTAGAGCTCAGGCGGCACGTACGGGGCCGGCTCAGGCATCTTCAGCTCGGGATTCGTCCCCTTGGCGCAGAGGTGCTCGAGTAACTCGATTTGCCGCTTCTGAATGTGCCACAGCTCGTGCCATTGCTTGAACCGCAGCGAATCCATCTTGTCGTGCAGGTCGCGAATCTCGATCTCCGCCATCAGGTTGATCTCGTAGTCCTGCGTGGCGTGCATCCGATCCTTCTCGGACTGGCGGTTCTGGCTCATCATGATGACCGGGGCCTGGAGGGCCGCGAGCGTCGACAGGACCAGGTTCAGGAGAATGAAGGGATACGGATCGAAGGGGCGGCTCGCCAATAGCCACGTGTTGATCACCATCCAAACGAGCAGAATCCCCCCGAACATGCCGATGAAGGGCCAACTGCCGCCGAAGCGCGCCACGCGGTCGGCCACGCGTTGACCGAAGGTCATCGTCGTTTCGAAGTCCGTGTGCACCACGCCGCTGACGCGGCCGCGCCGCGTGATCTTCGAGACGACGGCGTGCTCGATCTCCGAGAGCTTCCGGTATTCGGCCTCGAGATAGCCGACGAACTTCTTGGCGCGATACTGCTCCAGACAGTTCGGGCAGATGCCGCGCTTCCCCTCCCACTCCGGCCGGTCCGCCTTGATCAAGTCGATGATGCGATTCTCGAGCTTCTGCGGGGAGCGCAGGGAGCGGCCATCCACCGGCGCATCGCAGAGGGAACAGGTCACCTTCGGCACAACGCCTCCTAGGGCTGGGGCAGGGTCATTCGCAGGTTCCGCACGATGAACGCCCACCGATCGGTTTGCTCGTCGATAATCTTCGCGGTGGGCTTGCCGGCACCGTGGCCGGCCTTCGTCTCGATGCGAATGACTACCGGGGCCGGTCCCCCCTGCGCCGCCTGGAGGGCGGCGGCGAACTTGAACGAGTGGCCCGGCACGACGCGATCGTCGTGGTCGGCGGTCGTTACCAGCGTCGCGGGATAGTGCGTCCCGGTCTTGAGATTGTGGAGCGGGGAATACGCGTACAGGAACGGGAAGTGCGCGGCGCTGTCCGCCGAGCCGTACTCGGTGACCCACGCCCACCCGATCGTAAACTTGTGGAAGCGCAGCATGTCCATCACGCCGACCGCGGGGAGCGCCGCGCCGAACAGCTCGGGCCGCTGCGTCAATGCCGCCCCGACCAGGAGCCCCCCGTTCGAGGCGCCGCCGATCGCGAGCTTGGGGGGCGACGTGTACCCCTCGGCAATCAGGTACTGCGCCGCGGCGATGAAGTCATCGAACACGTTCTGCTTCCTCCCCAGCATCCCGGCCTGATGCCACTCCTCGCCGTACTCGGCGCCGCCGCGCAAGACCGGTTGCGCGAACACGCCTCCCATCTCGAGCCAGACCAGCACCCCGATGGAAAAGGCCGGCGTCATGTTCACGTTGAACCCGCCGTACCCGTACAAATACGTCGGGTTCGCGCCATCCCGGCGCAGGCCCTTCTTGTGGGTGAGGAACATCGGAACGCGCGTGCCGTCCTTGCTTTGGTAGAACACCTGCACGGTCTCATAGCCCGACGGGTCGAACGCGATCTCCGGCGCCTTGAAGACGCTCGTCTGTCCCGTGGTGAAGTCGTAGCGGAAGATCGTCGTCGGGTAAAGGAACGACGTGAAGGCGTAGAACATCTCGGTATCGTGCCGCTCACCGCTCAGCGGCACGATCGAGCCGAGCCCGGGCAGCGTGAGGTCTCCCGTCCCCACGGGGCGGCCATCGAGCGACACGAGACGCAGGCGTGAGTGCGCGTCGTGGAGGTAGCGTGCCACGAAGGTGTTGTGGATGATCTGCACGCCTTCGAGCACGTCGTCCGCCTGGGGAATGACTTCCCGCCAGGCGGCCCGCTCGGGATGGCGCGTGTCGATCGCGATCACGCGTTTCTTCGGCGCGTCCAGGTCCGTCGCGAAGTAGAAGGCCGGCCCGTCGTTCCCGATGAACTCGTACCCGGCGTCGAAGTCGTCGAGCAGCGGGACGACCGGCCCGTCGCGCCGCGGGTGCTTCGGGTCCACCAGATCCTGGTAGTAAACGCGGTTGCGCCGGTCGGTGCCGAGCCACACGGCGAACACGAGGTAGCGGCCGTCGGCGCTCACGTCGGCGGCAAAGCCCCAGTCAGGCTTGTCCGGGCGCTCGTAGATCAGCCGGTCGGCCGCCTGGTCGGTGCCGAGCCGGTGGTAGTAGACCTTCTGGTTGTGGTTCACCGCCAGCAGGGGATCGCCGCCGGGCGCGGGCTCCGGATAGCGGCTGTAGAAGAAGCCTGCGCCGTCGTGGGTCCACGCCGCGCCGGAGAACTTGATCCACTTCAGATGATCGGGGCGATCGCGTCGCGTCGTGACGTCCCGCACGCGGAATTCCTGCCAGTCCGACCCGCTGCCGGACGTGCTGTAGAGCAGCAGCCGTCCATCCTCGGAGAGCGCCAACGTCGAGAGCGCCACCGTGCCGTCCGCCGACAGCGTATTCGGATCGAGCAGCTCCTCGGGCTCGGCGGTCAGGGTCGCTTGCGTGTAGAGGACCGCCTGGTTTTGCAGTCCCGAGTTCTTGAAAAAGAAGTACCGGCCACCCTTCTTGAAGGGCGCGCCGTACTTCGGGTAGTCCCACAACGCCGTGAGGCGGCGCCGGATCCACTCGCGCTCGGGGATCTGCGCCAGGTAGCTCAGCGTGACCTTGTTCTCCGCCTCGACCCACGCCGCCGTCTCGGGCGAGTCCACGTCCTCGAGCCAGCGATACGGATCGGGCACCTTGGTGCCGTGGTAGTCGTCTACCACGTCGCCTTTGCGCGTGGGGGGATACGAGATGGCTTGTAGCAGCATGAGCGTCGGTAGGAGGAGGGAAGTCATCGCGCGTAAACGTGGTCACGCACGCGGTTTTGGGGTAGGGGGGCGGCCTCGCCCGGGCGCTAGCGTGGCGCGTGCAATCCTTCCGAGGCGGTCTCGACGCCGCGCGCGCAGTGCTGGCCCAGCACTTCGGTCATCCGCGTTTCCGGGTGCATCAGCTCAAGGTGCTGGGGCCCCTGCTCGCGGGGCGCAACGTGCTCGCTGTCCTGCCAACGGGGGCAGGGAAGTCGCTCTGTTATCAAGTCCCGGCGCTCCTCGGCGCCGGGCTCACGCTGGTCGTTTCACCGTTGATCTCCCTCATGCAGGACCAGGTCGGTGCGCTGCAGCGGCGCGGCATCGCTGCGGCGTATCTCAACAGTCAGCTGGACGCCGCTCAACGGCGTGCCGTCGAGCACGCGGTGTTGGCAGGGCGGGTGACGCTGCTCTATTGCGCACCGGAGCGGCTCTCATCCCTTGTGCGCCTGCTCGGCGCCACCGCGATCCGCGTGGCGCTGCTCGCGGTGGACGAGGCACACTGCATCGTCGAATGGGGACATGACTTCCGGCCGGTGTATCGCGGGCTGGGCGCCTTTCGCGCGGCGCTGGGGGATCCCCCGACGATCGCGCTCACCGGCAGCGCGACGCCGGCGGCGCGGGCCGACATTCTGCACGTGCTACGGCTGCGTCAGGCTGAAGTCATCGTCACATCCTTCGACCGTCCCAATCTCGTCTTTGCCGTCGACCGAGTGGCCACCGACCGAGAGCGGTTCCGGAGAATCCGGGCGCTGGTGCGCGACGGCACCGGGGACGGTGCGGTCATCGTCTACACGCCGACGCGGCGCCTCACCGAGCTGGTGACGCGGGCACTGTTGCGGGCGGGCGTGCGAGCCGCGCCCTATCACGCGGGACTGATGGGCGCGATCCGTGCCCGCGTCCTGAAAGCGTTTCTCGGTGACCGGGTGAGGGTGATCGTGGCCACGTCGGCGTTCGGTATGGGGATCGACAAGCCCGACGTCCGGCGCGTGGTGCATTGGGGTCCGCCACGCACGCTCGAGGCCTACTACCAGGAGGCGGGCCGGGCGGGGCGGGACGGCGACCGCGCCGAGTGTTGCATCCTGTGGCGCCGAGCCGATCTTGCGTGGGGCGATCTCGCGCCGCAGATGCGGCGTTACGTCGAGACGCGTCGTTGCCGGCGGCGGATGCTGCTCGAGTATTTCGGGGAGCGGCTCGGGGAGTGTTCAGGGTGCGACGTGTGCGGCGCTAACGGGCGGTAATGGGCGCCCGTTCCCGCCCTATATTTCCCCCATGCACGATTCGCTCTACTTCTCCGACCATCACCTCCAGGTCCGGGACATGGTGCGGGACTTCGCGCAGAACGTCGTGAAGCCCTCCGCGCGCCAGTACGACCTCGAGAGCCGCTTCCCCTGGGACAACGTCAAACAGATGGCCGACCTCGGCCTGTTCGGCATCCCGTGGCCGGAGCAGCTCGGCGGGTCGGGGATGGATTACCTGTCGTACATCACGGTCATTCACGAGCTCGCCAAGGTGGACGCAAGCCACGCGATCACCGTGAGCGCGCACACGACCCTCGGCACTTCGCCGATCGTGGACTTCGGCACCGAGGCACAGAAGCAGGCATACGTGCCCCTCCTCGCCGCGGGGAAGGTGCTCGGCGGATTTGGGCTCACGGAGCCCGGGGCGGGGTCGGACGCCGGTGGCACCAAGACGGTCGCGGTCGAGAAGGGCGACCACTACGTCTTGAACGGCTCCAAGATCTTCATCACGCACGCCGGCGTGGGCGAGGTGTTTTGTGTTACGGCGCGGACCGACCCCACGGCGAAGCGCACCCACGGGATCACGGCGTTCATCGTGACCAAGGACACCTGCGACCTCGCGGAGGCCAAGCGCGTCGGCATCGGCCACGCGGCCTCGCTGCCCAAATGCCCCGGGGTCTTGTCCGGCAAGAAAGAGGACAAGCTCGGTTGGCGTGCCTCCGATACGCGCGAGCTGATCTTCCAGGACGCGGTGGTGCCGAAAGAGAACGTGCTCGGTCCCGTGAACAACGGCTTCCGCCAATTCCTGCACACGCTCGACGGCGGGCGGATCGGCATCGCCGCGCTGTCGCTCGGCATCGCCGAAGGCGCCTTTGAGGAGTGTCTCGCGTACACATCCACGCGCAAGCAGTTCGGCAAGCCGGTGGCGAGCTTCCAGGGCGTCCACTTCGCCCTGGCGGACCTGGCGACCGAGATCGAAGCCGCCAAGCAGCTGGTGTATCACGCGGCCTGGCTCAAGCAGCACGGGCATCCGTTCAAGCGGGAGGCGGCGATGGCCAAGCTCTACGCCTCCGAGCTGTGCATGCGGGCCACGACCAAGGCCGTTCAGCTGCACGGCGGGTACGGATACACCACCGACTACCCCGTCGAGCGCATGATGCGGGATGCCAAGATCTGCGAGATCGGCGAGGGGACGAGCGAGATTCAGCGCATCGTGATCGCCCGCCAGTTGCTGGGCAGTCTGATTGATTGACGTAACTCCCCGTTCTTCCTAGATTTACCTCCATGCATTGGTCTTTGGCGCTTCTCAGCCGCCTGCCCAATCGGATCATCTCTCGGCCCACGTCTCCGGGCGAGTCGAGCTATTGCTGGGATAACCATAGGCTCCCGAACGGCTGTTTCCCGTCCGGGCGCGAGGGTAACTGCTTTGAAGCGCGAGATTCTCATCAGCGGGAGCGCGCGGGAAACCCGCGTCGCGATCCTGGAGGACGACCGCCTTGTTGAACTCCTGGTCGATCGTCCCGACACCCGCCGCTCGGTGGGTGACATCTACCTCGGCAAGGTCGAAGCTGTCCTTCCGGGGATCCAAGCTGCCTTCGTCGACATCGGCGCCGAAAAGAGCGCTTTTCTTCACGCCTCGGACCTGATCGAGTCGGAAGATGACGATGAGGAGCCCGGCGACCGGCCCGACGATGACAACGGGAACGGTGGCCGAGCCTCCCGCCGCAAAGACCCCGACATCGGCGCCGAGCTGAAGCGCGGCCAAACCAAGCTCGTCCAGGTCATCAAAGAGTCCATCGGCACTAAGGGACCGCGCGTCACCGCGCAGGTCTCGCTCGCCGGCCGGTTCCTCGTCTACATGCCGTTCGCGTCGAAGGTCGGCGTCTCCCGCAAAATCGAAGCCCGCGACCTCCGGGCCAAACTGCGCGAGATGGTATCCAAGCTCGTCCCCAAGGATGCCGGCGGCTGGATCATCCGCACCGTTGCCGACGATCTGACGGAGGCGAGCTGCAAGCGGGAGATCGACCACCTCTATGGCCTGTGGAAGAAGATCCAGCGCAAATCGCAGTCGGTGCGGGCCCCGGCGCTGATCCAGCGCGAGACAAGCCTCACACGCGGCATCGTGCGCGACCTGTTCAGCGACAAGATCGACTCGCTGCTGGTCGACTCGAAACAGCTCTACAATGAGATCGAGCAGTACCTGAAGCAGATCGACCCGGAGCTGTTGTCGCGCGTGAAGCTGTATCAGGCCGAGACCGCGCTGTTCGACGAGTACGACATCGAGGCGGAGATCCGGAATCTCTTCAAGCAGCGGGTCGACCTTCCCACCGGTGGATACCTGATCATCCAGCCGACCGAGGCGCTGATCTCGATCGACGTCAACACCGGGCGCTACACCGGCAAGAAGGACCCCGAGAGCACGATCTTCAAGACCAACATCGAAGCCGCCCGCGAGGTGGCGCGTCAGCTGCGGCTGCGCGACATGGGCGGGATCATCGTCGTCGATTTCATCGACATGGAAACGCGCGGCAACCGTGACAAGGTGTTGCAGGAGCTGCGCGCGCACCTGGGGCGCGACCGGGCGCGTACCAAAGCGTTCGCTGTCTCGGAGCTCGGCCTCATCGAGATGACGCGGCAGCGAGTCCGGCCGTCGTTGTGGCAGTCGATGACCGCGGATTGCCCGACGTGCCACGGAACGGGGCGTGTGTTCCGGCCCGAAGTCGTGGTGCGGCGGATGGAGCGTTCGTTGAAGCGCGCCGGCGCCGACCACAAGGAGCGTCAGCTCGCGGTGCGGCTGCACCCCGAAGTCGCGCTGTACCTCGTAGAGCAGGAGCCTAACTTCTTGCGACAGTTGGAGAAACAGACGGGGCTCCAACTCGAGGTGCGCGACGACCCGATGATGCGGCTCGACGAGTTCCGGATGATGGCGAAGCCGGCGGGTCGCGACGTCACCGAACTCTACGCCGTCGCTTGACTAACCACTTGCGCCTGTTTAGGTTCCGCGCCCTATGACGTACGCCATTTTCACGACCGGCGGACAACAGTTCCGCGCCGAAGAAGGTGTCACCATCAAGGTGCCGCTGCTCGCCGCCGAGCCGGGGAGCAAGGTCACCTTCGACCGCGTGCTGCTGGCGTCCGATGGCAAGAACATCGAGACCGGGAAGCCGACCGTCAAAGGCGCGAAGGTCACCGCCGAGGTCGTGCGCCATGGCAAGGGAAAGAAGATCCGCATCTTCCGGTTCGCCCGCCGCACCGGTTATCGCCGCAAGGCGGGACATCGCCAGGACTTCACAGAAGTGAAAATTGCCGACGTGAAGGTCGGCTGAGGCACACATGGCTCATAAGAAAGGCGTCGGCTCTTCGCGCAACGGGCGCGACTCGAATCCCAAGTACCTGGGCGTCAAGCGGTACGGGGGCGAGTTCGTGACGGCGGGGAGCATCATCGTCATCCAGCGCGGCACGAAGTTCCATCCCGGTAGGAACGTGCGCCGCGCGTCCAACGACAGCCTCTTCTCCGTGATCGACGGCCACGTGAAGTTCGAGCATAAGGACAAGAAGCGGCAGCAGATCAGCGTGTATCCGGCGGCAGTGAAGAACTAGGGCGGTAAGGGGCGGTAAAGGGCGGTAAAGGGCGGTCGGGGAAAACCCCAACCGCCCTTTGTGTTTCCCGCCGTCTAGTACTTCGGCGGCAAGGTCCTGTAGCGCTCCAGCAACTCCGTTTGCCGGCTGCGCAGCGGAATCTCCTTGCCGCGAATGAACACGTGCTCCACCCCGGTCGAGAACTCGAACGGATCGCCCGTCCATACGACCACGTTCGCCACCTTCCCGGGCTCGAGCGACCCGTACTGCGTCGCCACGCCGAATGCCTCGGCCGGTGACAGCGTGACGGCGCGCAGGGCCTGCTCCCACGTCATCCCGTACGCCACGGCGTTCCCGGCCTGCTGGCGTAGGTTGCGGGAGTTTTCCGTCTGCGTCTCCATGAGCGAGACCTTCACGCCACCCCTGGCGAGCAGACCGGCATTCTCGTAGCGGATGTCGAGCGCGTCGTAGCTCGGAATGTTGTCCATCGGCTCGACCAACACGGGAACGCCGGCCGCGGCGATCTTGTCCGCGATCTCCCACCCCTCAGCTGCGCCGGCTAGGATCAGGCGGAGCTTGTACTCCCGCGCGATGCGCAGCGCCGTCTCGATGTCGCTGCGGCGGTTGGCGATGACGATCAAGGGCAACTGTCCGCGCAGCACCGGGAGCAATGCGTCGAGGTCGGCGGCCGGCGCCGCCAGTTGCTGAATCTGGGCCCGGCTGTAGTCGCTGCGGCGCCGGGCGTACTCGAGCGCGTCGTTGAACACGCGCCGCAGCCGCTGCGCCGCGCCGGCGCGCGAGCTGCCCCCCGCGCCCTTCGAGCCCTCGCTCAAATCGGCGACCATCGCGACGGGCGACTTCGCGACCATGGCCTCGATCGTGCTGCCATCGAGATCGATGAGCACCGCCTGTCCCCAGATCAAATCGCCGTTCGGAACCGCGAGCGTCGTGGTCACGCCTTCAATCCGGGTGACAGGGATGAGCGTCGACGCGGGATTGATGCCTTCCGCGACGTTGAACGAGGCAGCGACCTCATTGCCCCGGAGCGTGGACTCGTTCGTGCCCTGTACGGCGCTGATCTCGCGCAGCCCCATCTGGCCCGCGCCGTCGATCAACCCGGGCGTGACCCACTTGCCCGTCGCATCGATGCGCGTCGCACCCGCGGGAATCGCCACGTTCGTCCCGACGGCGGTCACGCGGCCGCCCTGGATCAGCACCGTGGCGTTGTCGATTTTCGGACCCGACACGGGATAGACCGTGCCACCCGTGATGGCGATGGTCTGTGCGAGCAGAAACGCGATCATGGCTGCCGTCCGATCGAGAAGTCGGTCTTGGGCTGGTGCGCCGGATCATTCCGGTCATAGACCAGCCAGCCGTCGTTATAGACCTGTAGCGCGCGGGCATATACCGACAGCGGGTCGGCGGACCACACGACCACGTCGGCCATCTTGCCCGGCTCGAGCGTGCCGACGATCGAGTCGAGCCCGAGCACCCACGCGGGATTGGCGGTGAACCAGCGGAGCGCTTGGTCGCGCGTGACCTGGATGCCGGACCGGCGGCCGTAGTACATGGCCTTGGCGGCTTCCTGATTCAGCCGCTGGATCCCGCTCGCGTCGTCGGAGTGAATCACGGGGCGCCCGCCGGCCTGCTGCACCAACGCGGCGTTCTCGTGAATCCCGTCCATCGCCTCTTCCTTGAAGCCCCACCAATCCGCCCAGACCGACACGGCCGTCCCCTCGCGCGCCAGAATGTCGGCGATCTTGTACGCCTCGACCGCGTGGTGGAACGAGCGGATCTTGAAGCCGAACTCGTGCGCCAGGTCGAGCATCTGGACCATTTCATCGGCCCGGTAGCAGTGGTTCTGCACGAACATGTTGCCGCGCAGCACCTCGGCGAGCGACTCGAGCTTCAGGTCACGCTGCGGCGCGTCGCCCGTGCGGTCCTTGTTCCACTTGTCCCACCGGCGGCGGTATTGCTCGGCCTGAATGAACGCCTCGCGGTACCCCGCCATGTTGCCCATGCGCGTCGACGGGCCGCGATTCTGGTAGACGCGTTTGGGATTCTCGCCGCAAGCCATCTTCAGTCCGTAATGCGCGCCGGGGAATTTCATCTCCTGCACCGACCGGGCGGGCACGAGCTTCAGGATGGCGCTGCGGCCGCCGATCAGATTGGCGGACCCGGGCAGCACCTCGATCGTCGTCACGCCGCCCGCGATGGCGAGGGGAATCTGTGGATCCTGCGGCCAGACGGAGTGTTCGGCCCATACCTCGGCGGTGACGGGGTTCGTCGCTTCGTTGCCGTCGGACTCCGCGGCCGTGGACGGTGCCGCGTAGACGCCGAGGTGTGAGTGCGTGTCGATCACGCCCGGGGTGACCCATTTGCCCGTGCCGTCGACCACGACGGCATCGGCGGGGGCGTCGACGGTCGCTCCCACGGCCACAATGCGGCCACCCGAGAACAGGATCGACCCGCCCTGAATCTCCTGACCCGTCGCCGTCATGATCGTGGCGTTGCGGATCACCACCGGGGGATTGGCGTGGCGCTGGTAGGTTGACGGGTACTGCGGCCGGTCGACGCTCGTCAATGTGTCTGGCGCCGCCCCGCGCGCCGCCGACGCTTGAGCGGGGGCGGGCGCCGTGGAGCCGGCTTGCCGGGCTCCGGCGGACGCACAACCGGCCGCCAGGCCGAGGAGCAGCAGCGCTGCTGACAGGTGTCGCATGCGTCGTCCTCCTACTTCACGAGTTGGAACACGAGCGGAGCCCCGACCGGCGCGACCCTGAGCAGCCGGCGCGGCGAGTCCGTGCTCACGTGCATCACGATGGGAAGCTGCATGCCCGAGATCTCGAGCTTGTACGCCGAGAACGTTCCGGCCGGGACCGTCACATTCTCCACACCCGCCACCTTGATCGTCGCGACTTTCGTCACGCCCTCGCCCGACGAGAACACATTCAGGCTGAAGCTCTTGCCCTCAGCCAGCGGCAGGGCCGCGACGATCATGGTCAAGGCGTTGTCGTCGACGACTCCGGCCGGCACCGTCGTGTCGACGGCGATGGTCTTCGGCGTGCCCGTCGCCTGCGCCACGACCGCGTTGCCTTTGACGCGACCATCCGCGTACACCAGGTGAATCTGCGACTGCTGGGTTTGCACCCGGCCTGTCTGATCGGCACGACGCATCGCGAAGTCCGCGGCGGACAGCACGACCGTCGTCTGCTGCTCGACCGCCGGTCCGGGGCCGATGGCCGTCGCCTCGGTGAACACGATCGAATCGCCGGTGAGTTGAGCGGTCACGACCTGCGATCCGAACGGGTTTCCCTGGTAGACCGCCTCGAAGCTGTCGCGGCGCGCCACGATCTGGCTGCGGTCGAACGCGACGGGGCCCCCCGTCGGATTCAGGTCGGCGGCGCTCATGGCCTTCCCGTCGATGTCCACGAGTCGCACGGGCGCGATGGCCTTGAGCTTGTCGTAGATCTCCTTCGCGTCACCCACGACCACGATGGTGAGCGCGTCGCGCCGGTAGGTACGGCGCGCCGCCGCGCGAGCGCGCAGGGCGCTCACGCCATCGAGTCGCTGCCGGTAGAGGCGTAGATAGTCGGGGCCGAGGCCGAGCAGGCGCGCGGTCGTCACGACGCGCGCGATCTGCCGCGGGGTCTCGATGGTCAGCGGGAACGATCCGACGAGGAACCCCTTGGCGGCGGCGAGCTCCGTGTCAGGAATCACTTCGCCCTGTATCCGGTCGACTTGGTGGAGGATCTCCCGAAGCGCGCTGTCGGTGACCGCGGTCCGGCCCTCGAACGTCGCCTCCCAGTGTCCGATGCCCCGGTTCCGGTTCATGCTCGCGTACGAGCCGTACGTCCAACTCTTCTGCTCACGCAGAATCAGGAACAGCCGCGCGTCGGCGCCGCCGCCCAACACCTGCGTGGCGACGCGGGCCGGATAGTACCCGGTGTCCGTCGGCAGGTAGGTGGTGTTCCCCATGACGATGTTCGACTGAACCGACCCCGGCCGGTGGACGAGCACGATGTCGGTGCCGCGCTTCGTGGGCACGGCGGGAGGCGGCGGGGTCGCGGGCGGCACGCCGCGCCAGCTCCCGAACGCCTGCACCGCCAGCGCCCGTGCGCGGGCCAGCGTCATGTCACCCGCCACCACGAGCAGCGCGCCCGATGGCCGCAGCCGCCGGCCGGCGAAGCCCACGACGTCGTCGCGCGTGATCGCCTTGTACGACGCCGGCGTTGCGCTGCGCCCGTACGGATGGCGGCCGTAGATCTCCTTCGCGAACACCCGGGCCGCCACGTTCTCGGGCTGTGACAGCTCCACCTCGAGCGACGACAAGTACCGCGTGCGCGCGAGATCGAGCTCCTCGGCAGGGAAGGTGGCGCGCCGCGTCACGTCCCCCAGCAGCTCGAACGCCAGGTCGGCGCGATCGCTCAGCACGTCGGTCGCGACCGTGAGGAAATCATCGCCGGTCGAGGCAGCGAGACTGCCGCCGACGCCTTCGATGGTGGCCGCGATCTTGTCGGCGCCTCGCGTCGGGGTGCCCTTGGTGAGGAGCTCGGCGACGATCGCCGCCAGGCCCTCTTTGCCGGCGGGGTCGTAGGCGCTCCCCGCGCGGAAGCTCAGCGTCACCGAGAGTGACGGTTGCTCGTGGTTCTCCACCAAGAGCAGGGTCATCCCGTTCGGCAGTGCGGTCTCCTGGAACGGCGGGAACTGCGCGGCTCGGAGCGGCGCAGGTGCCGGCGGCCGCGTTGGGAACGGTGTTTGAGCGGCGAGCGAGGTCGCCGCCAGCAGGGTGAGCGTCAGCGCCGCTTTCATTGTCCACCCCCGGACGCCGGCGTAGGCCCTGCCCGCACGATCACGAGCAGGAGGTTCGCAGGATCGAGATACGTGTTGGCCACGCGCTTCACGTCGTCCGACGTCACGGCCAGAATGCGCCCCAGGTCGCTGTTGATTTCGTCGAGCGCCTCGTGAAAGAGCAGATAGTGGTGCAGCTCCTCGGCCTTGCCGAGGGTCGTCTCGCGGTTGTCGATGAAACCCGCGCGCAGGATGTTCTTCGCCTTGTCGAGCTCCTCGGGCGTCACGCCGTTGGCGCGCACGCTGTCGAGCTGCTGGCCGATGAGGCTGTCCAGGTGCTCGACACTCACACCCTGGTTCACGATGCCGAAGGCGACCCACACGCCGGGACCGTTCCGCGACCCACCGGGGCTCACGAACGTGCCGGTGCCGAGCGCGGCTTTTTCACGCCGCACGACGGCGACGTTGAGTCGCGAGCTCTCGCCCTGGCCCAGGATCAGATTGAGGAGTTCGAGGGCAGGGGTGTCGGCGCTGCGGTGCTCGGGGACCCGGTAGAAGCGCAACGCCGCATCGAGGTTGGCCTGGGCGTCGTGCACTTCACGCCGCTTGCCGCCCGGTCCGACGCGCCAGTCGCAGCGCACCGACTCGGGCGCCGGGTGACTCGGCACAGGCGCGAAGTAGGCGTTGACGAGCCGCCGCAGCTCGGCGGGGCGGAAGTCGCCGACCACCACCAGCGTCGCGTTGTTGGGGGCGTAGTAGGTATCGAAGAACGCCTGCACGTCGGGGAGCTTCGCGGCGTTCAAATCGTCCATCGAGCCGATGACCGTGTGGGCATAGGCGAAACAGCCCGTGCTGTCGTAGGGCCACGCCAAGCCGTCGGAGAACGCCGCCGCGTAGGGCCGGTTATCCACGCCGAGGCGCCGTTCTTCTTTGACGGTCTCGCGTTGATTTTCGAAGTTCTCCTGCGTGATCGCGAGCGACCGCATCCGGTCCGCTTCGAGCCAGAGCGCCAGGTTCATCCGGTTGGAGGGAATCGTCTCGAAGTAGTTGGTCCGGTCTTCCTGCGTGCTGCCGTTGAGCGAACCCCCCGCCCGCTGCACCAGCTGGAAGTGCTCCGCCTTCCTGACGTTCGCGGAGCCTTGGAACATCATGTGCTCGAACAGGTGTGCGAATCCGGAGCGCCCGGCGCGCTCGTTGCGCGACCCGACGTGGTACCACACATCGACCGACACCACCGGAGTCGAGTGGTCTTCGGAATAGATCACGCGCAGGCCGTTCGGCAGCGTAAACTGCTCGTACGCGATGCGGCCGGCCTCGGCTTGTTGGGCCGCTACCACCGCCGGCAGAGCGGCGCAGAGAAAGAGCAAACGCAGGCTACTCATGAAGTGAGGCTCCGTGGTCAGGGCTGGACAAGCTCGAAGCGGAAAGCGCCGTCGAGCGATTCGCCTTTCACGACGCGCCGCGGCGCGGCGCGCGTGACGTACACCCGCACGACCAGGCTGCGCAGCGGCACGGTCTCGAACGTCCCGGCGGGAACGGTGATCGTCACCGGCGCCTCGGCGACGAGGTTCAGCGTGGTGAGCGAGTCGCCGAACTCGCTATAGGCCCGCCCCCGGACGGAGTCGCCAGGCGCCGCCAATACCGCCGGCGCGGCGAGCAGTCCGTAGTCCGACCACACGACCCCCGCCGGGAGCGACGTCCGCACGGGACGCGTCGTCCCAGTCCCGTCGCGCAGCCCCACGCGCCGACTCCCCACGACGCGTCCCTGCCGCACCGTCAGATCATGCTCGATCAGAACTGTGTCGGATTGGGGATTGAAGACGCTGATCCGATGAAAGCTCGACAGGGGCGCGCCCGTGCGCCGGTCCATCACCACCCGGAGGGTCTCCGCATCGGCCGGGCGCAGCTCCGACGTCGCCGTGAAGATGAGCTGGTCCCCCTGGATCTCGTACTGCCAGACCGCCTGGCCCCGCTCTTCGCCGTTCAGATAGAAGACGAAGGAATCGCGTGCAGCGGGCAGCGCGGTCAGATCGAACCGAAGGGGCTTCGCCGTCTGGACAGCGGAGCTAACGAGCAGGAAACAGAGCCAGGGCATTCGTCTCGAGGATCGCCTTCCGGTGCGCGTCGGCGAGCGGGAGCGTCAGAAACTGGTCGATATTCTGCCGCAGATCCGTCACGCCCGGGCTGGGCCAATCGGTGCCCCATAGCACCCGGTCCGCAATCTCGGCAAGGCGGGGAAAGTACTGCAGCAGCTTGGCCGGCGGAATGCCTGATACGTCGAGTCTGACCTTTCCGTGACGTCGCAGAATGAAAAACGCTTCTTCCATGTATAACGGCCGGCCGCCGTGAGCCATCACCAGCGGCAAGTCGGGGAAATCGATGGCGACATCGTCGAGCTCCATCGGATTCCCGTACTTCGACCGAGCACCCGGGAAGATCGACGTGCCCGTGTGGATCATGACCGGAAGGCCCCGCTCCTCGCAGCGCCGATAGATCGCGCCGAGGGCCGCGAGCCCCTCGGTGTAGGCGTTGGCGGGATAGCACTGGTGGGGCGGGTGGATCTTCAAAAGCCGCACCCCCAGATCCAGAAGCCGGTCCACATCGCCGGCGGGGTCCTTGGTGAAGCGCGCGTGCACACCCCCGTACGGGAGCAGCCGCTCCGGGTTCGCCTGGGCATACTTGGCGGCAAAGCTGTTCGTCGAGTCGTCGAAACCCATCACGTCAGGGCTCGGATAATTCACGAGCCCAACCCGCCACACACCCGAGCGGTCCATCACCTCGAGCAGTGCTTTGGGGTCGTCCATGAGCGAGAGCAGGAAGTCCCAGTGGGCTTCCTTCCCCTTGCGCATGGCGTCCTGCACCCGAGGCTTCAGGTCACGCCAAGGCTGAATGTGGATGTGGACGTCGGTGATGCGGGTCAGTCGCTCCAGGAGTAGAACCCCTTTCCCGTCTTCTTCCCCAATTCGCCCTTCTGCACTTTGTCGCGCAGGATCGTCGGCGGCTCGTAGTGCGGCAGCTTCAGCGTGGCATGCAGGTACTCGGCGATGGCGAGCCGCACGTCGAGGCCCACCAGGTCCGTCAGCTTGAGAGGCCCCATCGGATGGTTGTAGCCCAGCTCCATCGCCTTGTCGATGTCCTCCGCACTCGCCACGCCTTGCTCGAGCATCCGCATCGCCTCGAGGCCCAGCACGACGCCGAGGCGGCTCGACGCGAAACCGGGCGAGTCCTTGACGACGATCGGCTCCTTGCCGAGCTGACGGGCGAACGCGACGGCGCGCTCGGTCGTGCCCGGGTCCGCGCCGTGGTGCGTGACGATCTCCACGAGCTTCATCAGGTGCACGGGATTGAAGAAGTGCATCCCGACGAGCCGGCCGGGCTGCCTGAGCCCGGCCGCGAGATGACTGATCGAGAGGGACGATGTATTCGAGGCGAGTAACGCGCCGGGCGGCGCCACGCGCTCGACGTCGCCCAAGAGGCGTTTTTTGATCTGCAGGTCCTCCACCACCGCTTCGATCACCACATCGGCGCTGCGGACCGCATCGTCCAGCACGCGCTCGACACGCAGTCGCTCGCCAACGGTCGCGGCCTGCTCGCCTCGTTTCACGCCGCCCGCGATCAACTCGTCGACCTTGGCCCGCGCCTGGGGGAGGGCATCGGCCCGGCTATCGGTCAGGGCGACTTCGCACCCCGCGAGCGCGGCCACGTAGGCGATGCCGTGACCCATCGTGCCCGCGCCCACCACGGCAACACTGAGGAGGCTCATGCTAATGCGTCGACCGCCTGGCGCGCGCGGGCGGGGACGTTGGTGCAAAGCCCATCGACCCCCCACGCGACCAAACGCGACAGCTCGCTGGGTTCGTCGACCGTCCAGACGAAGATCTGGGCGCCCACGTCGTGGAGCGTGGTGATCAACACCTCGTCCACGAGACTGCGTTCCTCCCAGAGGATCGCTGCGCCGGCGTCCTGCAAGGCGACGAGCGGCCGAACGTCGTACGAGCTCGACAGCACGCCGCACGGCAGACCGGGCCGCTTGGCGCTGAGGCGCCGCACGATCCGATGATCGAAGCCGTGGA